>ERZ761602.1439-NODE-1439-length-43175-cov-4.784903_pt1 | contig 43175 bp, 35 predicted proteins | sample MGYA00512165_ERZ761602 | MGnify/ENA primary metagenome ERZ761602 (study PRJEB28899, sample SAMN02445085) | bioreactor sludge metagenome | biome: EBPR sludge; isolation source: Thorneside wastewater treatment plant | place: Australia: Brisbane, Thorneside...
GATGTCATCGGTCAGGTCGGTCGCCGTGTAAAGGGTCGCCTGGCGGGACTCCCGCACGGTGGCTGCGGTCGCCGATGCACTCTCGCCAAGCCGGTCGAGGTCCTCCGACAGGATCACGGTGAAGTCCGTGTTGCCCAGGCGCGAGCTGCCGAGGAAGGGCAGCGCCTTGTTGATGGTGGAGCTGTACTTCAGTACGGCCTTCGGGTTGGCGCCCCAGTAGACCTCGGGACCCACCACGAGCTTCAGGCCATCGATCACGCCCTTGCCGGCGAACTCGACGCCCTCCGGCGCCTTGGCATTCCAGATGTCCTCGCCCTCGATGTCGGTGGCCTCGCGGATCAGTCCGAAGAAGTCGCCTTCGTATTTCCAGTGGTAACGGGGGGTGTGGTAGAAAACCTCGACGTCCGCGAGCTCACCCTCGTAGGTGGCACTGAAGTCGTAGAGCTCGATCCGCTCCCGGTCCTCGAATGTCACGGTGGTGTCCGGCGCGAGATTGGGATTGTCCGTCGGGTCGTCCACGACGACCTCGACCGGGGCGCCCCGCCGACCGTACTGGATCTCGAGCGGCTCGAGGTTGGCGACGTTGGCCAGCAGGTTCACAGTGAACTGCCCGTCGATCCGGTCCGTTGGCTTGAAGGCGAAGTCCACGAACACCATATCGCCGTCGGTAAACTCGTCTCCCGCGTCGCCGAAGCGGTCGAGGTCGGCCTCCGCGGCCTTCATCGCGAACTCCACCTTGACGCTGCCCCCGGTGAGGCTAAGCATCCGGTCCTTCTCGCTCTCGGCCTTCAGCTCGCGGACTTCGCTCTTCAGGGCGTAGTAGTCCATGTTGATGCCGCTGATCGCCTGGTTGATCGCGGCCTTCTTGTACTGGTAGGGGTCGATGCGCCAGACCTCCGCCAACACATCCACCGCCATGCGCGGCCGGACCGTGGTGACCCCGTCGGAATTGATGGGGCCGAGCGCGGCAATGCCCCACCACTCCTCGTTCATGTTGTTCCTGCCCTCCACGAAGTCGTGGGGGTAGCCGCCATTGGCCCAGGAGGCATTGGTGTCCTGGATGTCGAGGCGCTCTTCCTGGAGGTACTTCCACCACTCGTCACGCCACTCGAAGACGAACCCGCCGATGGAATTGCCTTCCTCGCCGTTGCCGTGGCTCTTGTTGTACATCTCCTGCCACTGGCTGCGCAGGATCTCCGCCTGGGCGAGCTGGTCCTCGGTGCTGGTCCGCGCGTTGAAGGCGTCGCTGCCGAACTCGAAGAAGAGGATCGGCAGGTCCAGCTTCGAACTGGCCGTCTTCCAGAGATCGGTGAAGCTCCTGCCGCGATAGGCGTTGACCCCGAGCAGGTCGAGGTCTGGGCAGAGCTCGGCGATCAGGTCAGCGTACTGCAGGTCGCCATTGACGATGGTGAAGGGGTGATTCGGGTCGATCTTCTTCCCCTCGCTGACCACCTCGTTGAAGAGGCTGTAGAGGAAGCGGGCCTTGGCGGTATCCCGCTCGCCGACCGGCAGGTTCTCGATCTCGAAGCTCTTCCAGGACAGACCATAGTTGCTCTCGTTGCCGAAGGCGAACATGAGGACACCGGGCACGTCCTTGTAGGTATTGACGATCTCGAGAGTGTCCTTCTTGAGGGTGGCCCGGGTGAGGGGATCGGAGTAGTCGGTGAACTCGATCCATTTGCCCCCGACCGTGTAGCCGTAGCGGCCCATGAGCGGGTTGATCGCAGTCATGATGCCGTACTTCTCGTACACGTACGTCACCCACTTCGGTGGAATGCCGTTGAAGGTACGGATCGCGTTGATGCCGGCGGCCTTCATCAGGCCAAAGTCGTAGTCGAGGACCTTCTTCACGAAGTCGTCGGGTTGGCCCCACAGGTTGTAGTTGTAGTTCTCGTCGACCGGTGTGTAGCCCCAGACCACGCCCTTGACGTAGAAATCCCGCCCGTTGACCTGCAGTTTCCAGCCGCCCTCGTCGCGGTAGGTCTCGACCTTGTCGGCGGCCTTGGCGCTGCCCGGCGCCGCGACCGCCATCCACGCCGCGAGGGCGAGCAGCGGCGTGACCCGGCGCCAGCGACGCAGGCCGCCGGCCCGGGGCATCCCGCCGCGGTCCTGGCCAGGGGTGCACTCTGGTTTGCTCATGGGGCGCATGCTCACGCTTCTCCAGGGGTGTCGTATGGGTCGCCGGCAGCGTCGGGCGGGCGGTCCCCGTCCGCGCCGCCGCTCCTACTGGTACAGCCGGATCCAGTCGACCAGCATGGTCCTTGGCCAGTTGCCGGCGTCGGGGGCGGGCACCGGATTGCCGCCGACAGCGACATTGAGCAGCAGGAAGAAGTTCGCCAGGAACTCCTCCATGGTGTCCGGGGCAATGGGGTATGAATAGTAGGTGACCCCGTCGACTCGCCACACCACGCCGTTGGCCGTCCACTCCGCCTCGTAGACGTGGAAGTCCGCGGCCAGCGACGCCCCGATATTGCGTCGGGCGCTGATCGTCCGGTAGCCGGTGGGAAACGGCGCGCACTGGCCGGCGGCGAGCGATTCGTCGCACCAGTGGAGGGCGAAGGCGGCCTCCTGGACACTGGCCCCGCCGCTGTTGAACATCTCGACGATGTCGATCTCGCCGGCCTTCGGCCAGCCCGTCACGGGAAACTTCTCGCCCAGCATCCAGAACGCCGGCCAGCTGCCGCGACCGTCCGGGAACCGGATCGAGGCTGCGATCTTCCCGTAGCGGAACGACTTGCCGGCGATGGAGGGGCCCGGCAGCGAGATGAGCCTTGCCGACGTGATCGAACCGTCGCGCTTGCCGCAGCCCGGTGGCGGACCCGGTGACGGACACAGCGCCGTGTTCAACAGGGCGGAAATCCTGAGGAAGCCATTCGCGGGATTCGCCGGATCGTCGTAGACGATGCTGACGTTCGCGGGGCTGCTCGAGTAGAGCTGCCACTCGTCGTTGCCCCAGCCGGAGTCCCCGGGGCCGTAGCCGGTCTGGATCGTCCAGACGTCCGGATCCGGGGCGGTGCCGCTGTTGAACTCCTCCTGCCAGACGAGGGTGTCGTTACCCCCGGACGAGCCAGCGGGACCCGTGAGCCGCGCGTCATCCCAGCGCACGGTTCCCCCGGCGGGAGCGGGCGGGGTGAGGACGTGCAGCAGCAGCAGCTTTGCCGACACCGTGCCCGCCGGCGCGATGGCATTGACCGAGACCTGCGTCCAGTCGCCCGGCTCGGCGCCGTCCTGGACGGGCAGGAAGATGTTCGTGCCGTCGTCGAGCGGGTCGACGAACGCCTCGGCCGTCCCCAGCACGTTGCCGGTGCCGTCCGGCCCGCTCCAGAAGGTGAGTTGCAGGATGCCCAGGTTGTTCAGGGGATCCCCGGCCCAGTTCATCGCCCAGGCCGATGCCGTGTAGTTCGCGCCTGGCACCGCGTCGACGGTCTGGAAGATGCCGGCATCGATGCCGAACTGCTTCAGCGACTGGGTGCCGGTCTCGCGCGAGACAGGTCCCGAGCCCGGGCTGATCGTGCTGTTGGTGAAATTGCCCTGGTTGAAGCACTGCCAGCCGGTGGAGCAGTAAACGTCGCCGTTGACGGCGGACGGCTCCTCGAAGCCGCCGTTGGCCAGCAGGTTCGCCGGGGCAGACGGGAACGGGGGGTAGCCGGGGAACGGCCAGTTGAAGGTGTTCGAGCCGCCGAGGGAGCGGTAGGAATCGTAGAAATGGTCGAGGGCGGTCTCCGCGTCGACCACGGGATTGTCGGAGATGATGCCGATTGCCGCGATCACTTCCGTGCTGTCCGCGGTGGCGAAGTCCAGCGCCACGCCGCTGGCGAGCGCCCGGGTGTCGGCGTCGATACCGATGCCATTCGCGATGTCGCGATCCGCGTCGACGCTCTGGAGGAAGACCAGCAGGCGCGTGGCAGCGTTCTGGGCCGCCACGGTGCCGGGATCCGCACTGCCCGTGAGTTCGACGGGCGTCACGAGCGGGCGGCCGGTTACCGTGCCGAGCTCGATGCCGCCCACCGTAAACCGCACCGCTTCCCCGGCCCGGTAGAGGAACTCGCCCTGGGCATTGGTGAGGCCCGACTGGGACGCCGTCGAGAACTCCACCCCGGCGACGGGATTGTCGACGAACTGCCCCACGAGGGTGGGCGGTGGTGGTTGCGGCGTGCCCGGGATCCTCTCGGGGCCCGCACCGCTACCGCACCCCGCCAGGACGACGGCGGCGACCGTCCCGCAGACCATTGAGCGCATCACCTGCACGCCTCGCTGCTCGTGTTTCTTGTTATCTCTGCTGCGCAGTGACTTGCGCAGGCATGTTTTTTTTCGCCCGGGTTCAAATTTGGCGGTTGCCGACAACGCTGTCAACCACGCCGGCACCGGGCGCTCGAGCAGCGCCCGGGCGTAACGCACCGCAAGAAAAAGTGGCTGTCCCTGGCCGTGCCAGCGCCACCCGGCGCGGCCGGTTTTACCTAACCTGACCGGCGCGCCGCAACTCACGCGGACACTGGAATCCCCGCATTGACAACGTTGTCAGCCCTGGCGTAAAAATCCCTCCACCACGAGCGAGGGTGGGGCCCGCGAGGGTCCCTGATCCGCCCGACGGCAACAACGAGTCGCTGGATCCACGCAGGTACCAGCGCCCACAGTCACGGCAACGGTTTTAGGGGTAAACGAACATGAAGCTCACCAGTCTCGCCTGTGCGGCGGCCTTGGCGGCCGTGCTGATTTCCGCGCCGGCCTCGGCGGCACTCACGACGTACTCACAGAACTTCAATGCGCTCGGCATCGGCGACGGTGGTGCGCTGAGCGGCAATGGCTGGCAGATTGCCGGCCTCGACTTCGCCAATCCGCCCGAGGCGTTCAAGTTCTTCTACGGCAACTTCCCGGCCCCGAACGGCGGCGCCGGCTTCTCCGCCATCGCCGTTGGCGAGGGCCAGGGTGGTCCCACCGACCAGTACCTGAACATCTACAGCGACTACAACTGCTGCGGTCCCGTCGACGGGCATGCCACCGGCACGGACATCGTGGAAAGCCGCGTGTTCCAGGAGCAGGTCATCGGCGCCGGTGACGTCGGCTCGACGTGGGCCTTCCAGTTCGACGTGAAGGCCCCATCCTCCAACTGGTGCGGCACCAGCCCGGCGGCCTCCACCGGCTTCCTCGCCAGCTGCCAGGCCTTCATCCGCACGCTGGATCCGAACCAGGGCTTCGCGACCACGAACCTCATCACCTTCAATTCGACCAATGCCAACCCGTCGGCCTGGTCGACCCAGGTGCTGTCGCTCAGCATCGATCCGAGCCTGGCCGGCCAGATCCTGCAGTTCGGCTTCGACAGCCGGTCCAGCAACTACCAGAACACGGGTGTCTACTACGACAACATCAGCTTCGCCGCGGTACCGGTTCCCGCGGCGGTCTGGCTGTTCGGTGGCGCGCTGGCGGCGCTCGGCGTCGCCCGTCGCCGCCCGGCGGCCTAGGTTCCGGTCTGGAGCGTGGCCGTCCCGGAACCCCCCGGACGGCCACGCCATCCAGGACCCGAGTCCAGATATTCACGATGAATGGAGACCAGGATGATCAGCCGCGCTAGAAGGGTGCTCGTATCGGCCACGATGCTGCTGCTGGCAGCCCCCGCCAGCTGGGCCGCGCTGGCCTCCTACTCGCAGAACTTCGAGGCGCTGGTCCAGGCGTCTCCGACCGCCCTCAGCGCGGACGGCTGGCTGGTCTCCGGCGTGGTCTTCAACGGAGATACCGGCGGTACGCCACCCTACGGTGCCTTCAAGTTCTTCTACGGCAACTTCCCGGCCCCGAACGGCGGGACGGCCTTCTCCGCGATCGCCACCGGCGAGAGCGGCCCAACGCAGGGCCTGCAGGTCCTCAGCGTCTACAGCGACTACAACTGCTGCCAGAGCACCAGCGAGGGCCACTTCGACGGCACGGCCCCGAATGATTTCGTGCAGAGCAACGTCTTCCGCGAGCAGACCATTGGCCCGGCTGACATCGGCACGACCTGGTCGTTCAAGTTCGATGCGAAGGTCAGCGCGGTGAATGGCTGCGGGACCGCCCCGGCCTCGGACTGCGTGGCCTTCATCCGCACCCTGGATCCCGCCAACGGCTTCGCCCAGACCAACTTCGTCACCTTCGACGCGCAGGCGGCCGTCACCTCCACCTGGAGCACCCACAACATCTCCATCGACCTGACGGATCCGCTGCTGAACGGCCAGATCCTGCAGTTCGGCTTCCAGAGTACCTCGCAGCTGTTCGGCAACACCGGCGTCTTCTACGACAACATCAGCTTCGGCGTCGACACCGACGTGGACGGCGTGCCGAACATCGCGGACAACTGCCGGCTCCTCGCCAACAACACCGGCGCGGCGGCCCAGTGCGATTCCGACGCCGATGGCTTCGGCAATCGCTGCGACGGCGACATGAACAACAACAGTGCGACCAATGCCCAGGACTCCGTGCTGTTCCGCCAGCAGCTCGGCCAGCCCAGCGTGGCGCCGGTCTTCAACAAGGCCGACCTGAACTGCAACGGCGTGGTCAACGCCCAGGACACGACGCTCTTCCGTCAACGCCTCGGCTCGCCGCCTGGTCCCGGGGCCGGGCCGTAGCCGGGCAGGGGCGCGCGCCCTGTCCGCCCGGTTCATGCCGGCCCGCTGGTTAGCGCCCGGCCTGGCGGCAGGGGCATGGCTCCTGCTGTCGGGGGTTGCCCACGGGGCCCTGTCCCCCTACGCGCAGACTTTCGAGGGGCTGAACGCGGCGAGTTCCACCGCGCTCAGCGGCGCGGGCTTCCTGGTCGGGGGGTCCGTCTTCGACGGCAATACCGGGGCGGCGCCTCCCTATGGCGCCTTCAAGTTCTTCTACGGCAACTTCCCGGCCCCGAACGGCGGGACGGCCTTCTCCACCATTGCCTCCGGCGCCGGCGGGCCAGCCCAGGGCGCCCAGTACCTGAACACCCTCAGCGACTACAACTGCTGCTCGCCCAACCAGGGTCACTCGGATCCCTCGTCGCCGTTCGACTTCGTCCAGAGCAGCGTCTTCATCCAGCAAACGATCGGGCCTGCCAACATCGGCCAGACCTGGCGGCTGGCCTTCGACGCCCGCCTGCCGGGCGCCAACGGCTGTGGCACCACCGCGGTGTCCGACTGCATTGCCTTCATCCGGACCCAGGATCCCGGCAACGGCTTTGCCACCACCTACCGGGCGACCTTCGATGCGCAGACCCTGAGCACCACCACCTGGACCAGCCATGTCCTGGTCGTGGTGCTCGATGACCCGGCGCTGGACGGCCATATCCTGCAGTTCGGCTTCATGAGCACGTCACGGCAGTTCGGCAATACCGGCGTCTACTACGACAACCTCAGCTTCACCGACACGTCGGCCGACAGCGACGCGGATGGCACGCCGGACGACACGGATAACTGCCCCGCCGTGGCCAATGCCGACCAGGCGGACGCGGATGGCGACGACCGGGGTGATGCCTGCGACAACTGCCGCCTGCTGGCGAACAATACCGGCGCCGGCGCCCAGTGCGACTCGGATGGCGATGGTTTCGGCAATCGCTGCGACGCCGACCTCAACAACAACGGGGCGACCAACGCCCAGGACACCACGCTGTTCCGCCAGCAGCTCGGCCAGTGGAGCCCCGCCCCGGGCTTCAACAAGGCGGACCTCAACTGCAATGGCGCCGTGAATGCCCAGGACACCACGTTGTTCCGGGCCCTGCTGGGCGCACCGCCAGGCCCGTCCGGACTCGCGTTCACGGTGCGGCCCCTGCCGGCCATCTACGCCACCGGGAAGGCCATCAACTATGGCCCCTACCGGGCGGGTGGCCCCGGCACCGGTGAGGTGCCGAGCGACGCCGCCATACTGCAGGACCTGGCCCTGTTCCAGGACGCGGGCTTCAACCTGGTGCGGCTGTTCGGGGCCGACACGGTGTCGGAGAAGATCCTCTCGCTGGCCGCTGCCAATTACCCGTCGATGAAGTTCCAGCAGGGGATTTTCCTGCGGACTGCGCCGGCATCCTGCATCGATACGGTCAACTCGGCCCAGATCGCCAAGGGCATCGCGCTGGCTAACCAGTATTCCAACGTGGTCACCGTGAGCGTCGGGAATGAGACCTCGCTCATCGGGACCCTGCCGATCACATGCCTCGAGAGCTACGTCAAGACGGTCCGTGGCCAGGTGACGCAGCCGGTGACCGCGGACGACATCTACGAATTCTACCGGGGGCTCTTCCCCGCCTACCTGCCCGACTCCATCATCGCCAACATCGATTTCGTGTCACTGCACACGTATCCCTTCATCAACTACCCGTTCTGGAACTGGCAGCAGACCGGCACGCCGGCTGGCCCCGCCAGGGCCGCGGCCATGATGAACGCCGCACTGTCCTTCGCCCAGGTCAACTACCAGGAAGCCTACGCCTACACCTACACCAACCCCTCGTCCGGAGTGGCCGCGACCCTCGGCGCCACGAGGCCCATCGTGGTCGGCGAGACCGGCTGGAAGGCCGTGCAGACCAACCCCGGGGCCCTCATCGAGACCCATGCTGCCAACCCGGTCAATGCCAAGTGGTACTACGACCTCGTGTCTGCCTGGAAAGGCACGCCCGGCGGACCGCTGAACGTCTTCTGGTTCTCGGGCTTCGACGAGGCCTGGAAGGGCACCGACGACGGTTGGGGCCTCTGGGACCGCTTCCGGTCGCCGCGCTATGCCCTCTGTGGCACGCCTGCCGGTCCGCCCTGCAACACCGACTTGTACCAGGGCGCGGGCTACTTTCCCTGACCTCCGGCCGGCAGAGGCGCGCACGGGACGGCCGGGCCGGTGACGCAGCGTGCTCGCGGTTCCGGCCATCTCCGGGGTGGCCAGCGCGCGCCGTCCGGCCTATCCTCTGGGCCCATTCCGCCGCCGGGCCGGGGAGCCGTTCGCGATGAAGATGCTGCTGAAGATCCTGGGTGCCCTCCTCGGGCTGGTAGTGCTGCTGGTCGCGGGGCTCGTGGTCTTCGTGCTCATGACCCTGAAGCCCAACCTGCCGGGCAACGAATTCGCCCTGCAGCCGCTGCCGGCGGAAGGCGGGCGGAACGTGCTGGTCTTCGGAGCGACGGGCAAGCTCGGCACCGAGATCGTGAAGGACCTGCGGGAGCACGGCGACGAGGTGACGGCCTTCGTGCGGGCCTCCTCCGACCGCAGCGCGCTGGAGCCCCTCGGCGTGGACTTCGCGGTCGGCGACGTGCTTGACCCGGCGTCCGTGCAAGCCGCCTTCGCTGCCGGCTCCTTCGACGCGGCCATCGTCACCATCGCGGAACTCTCGGTCCCGGACCTGGACCGGGCGGGTAACATCAACGTGGCGGACGCCGCCGGAACGGCCGGGGTGCAGCGCGTGATCATGATCAGCACCGTCGGTGCCGGCGACAGCCTCGAGGCAGCCCCGCTCATCTCCCGGCTCGCGCTGGCCAAGGTGCTGCCCCAGAAGACCGCCGCCGAGGCCCACTTCCGGGCCAGCGGTCTCGACTGGACCATCGTGCGACCCGGCGGACTGCCCCCTGGTGTGGTGCCAACGGGGCGTGGACTCCTGAGCGAGGACCCGGCAACGATGGGCTTCATCAAGCGCCCGGACCTGGCCCGGCTGGTGGTCGGGGTGCTCTACGACGACCGCACCATCGGCAAGACCCTGGCGGCCGTGGATCCCGGCCTCGCGCGGCCCTGGGCGGGCGCTGACCCGGAGTAGGGCCTATTCCTCGCCCTTGCGGGGCTTGACCTCGATGCGGGCGGTGCGGGCCAGTTCCCGGTGGATGCGCGCGACCCGCTCGATCTGGCCCTTGGCGGGGAAGCGCTCGTAGAAGCCTTCGGTGCGGAAGTCCCGCACCCGCTCGCTCCAGGGGGCGAGGCGCTTCTGCCAGCGCTGCAGGCGGCCGTCTGCCGGCTCCGCATCCTCCCGGCACAGGTCGAAGCACACCCGCAGCATCGCCTTGATCGTGACCGGCCGCGTGACCATGAAGTTCGGGTTGCCCCAGGCCTCGCCCCAGACTTTCTCGGCAGCCTTCAGGAAGTCCCGCACCCGCTCGTAGTAACGCTCGGTGTCCCGGGGGAGGTTGCCCCGCCGGGAGAGGCTGCGCCAGTCGGCGAGCGCCCACTTGTGCAGTTCGCTGAACAGCTCCGCCTGCAGGATCCATTTCTCCTGCTTGCTGCGGTTGCCGAGCCGGTTGATCTTGTAGCGCAGCGGACTGTCGCCGGCGTGGTAGAGGCGTTCCACGATCTTCGCGGCGAACTTCTTGTCCGGCGCTGCCCAGGAGACCCGTTCGTACAGGTCCACCAGGTGGCTCTTGTTGATCCGCGTCGGCGTCGAATTGATGATGACGAACATCTCCGTGGCAAAGTCCTCGCTCTTGCCGTCGAAGATGACGCAGGGCACGTGCAGCGTCTTGGCGTCCGCCGGGCGCTGCTTGCCGTAGAAATGGAGGGCCGCCAGGCGATGCTGGCCATCGATGATGAGGTAGCGCCCCCGGGGCTCCTCCAGGTTGCCGACGCTCTCGTAACGGTCGAGCGGGTCGAAGCGCAGGGTCTCGCTGGTGAACAGCAGCACCGTGCCGGGGATCGGCGGCTGGCTCACCGCGGTGTCGTAGAAGTTCTTGATGGCCGCGACCTTGCTCCTGGAGAGCTGCCGCTGGAAAGCCTGGTCGGTGGACTCGACGCGGGCGATGAACTGGCCGACCTCGTCGGCGCTCGCCACCTCCTCCGCCTGGATCTTGTCGCCCTCGGCGTAGAAGCGGCTGATGAAGCGCACCTTCTGCAGCAGGTCCTCCGCCGGGTAGGCGACGAAGTAGAAGACGCTGTCTTTCTGCCTGACGCGGGTAGCCAGCATGACCCCATGATACATCGCGAATCCGGACGGAGGACCCCCCATTAGCAGCCCCGGCCCCCGCTTCGGCTTCATCGGGCTCGAGCCCGGCGTCCGTACCCGGCACATGTGGGTGCTGCTCTATGCGGCCTACGTAACCATCGGCCTTGCCACCTTCGACGCGTTCGCGACGCCCTACGTGCTCACCACCTCCATCGGCATCCCGGCGGCCAGCCAGGGGTCCGTCGTGGGCCAGCTCAACGTCTATACGGAGCTCGTGCTGCTCATCGTCTATACCCCGCTCGGGGTGCTGTCCGACCGGGTCGGCCGGCGGGTCATCTACGCCGCGGGCTTCGCGCTGCTGGCCGTCGGGTACTCCCTGTTCCCCACGGTCACGACCGTGAACGAGCTGGCCCTGGTCCGGGTCGTCTACTCGATCGGCCTCGGCGCCGTCACCTCGACCATCGGCACCCTGCTCGCGGACTACGCCGTGGCCCGGCACCGGGGCCGGCTGGTGGGCTTCATCGGGGTGCTGAACGGCCTCGGCGTGGTGAGCGGGGCGGCCTTGCTCGGCCGCCTGCCCAAGTTCTTCGCGGACCTGGGCCATGGCGATGTGGCGGCGGGCCAATACACCCTGTGGGTGGTCGCCGGGCTCTGCCTGCTCTCGGGCGCCGTGGTGGGCCTCGGCCTGAAGCCGGGTACCGCCGTGGCCCGCGAGGAGCGGCCCCGGGTACGCCAGCTCTTCCGCACGGGCCGCGCTGCCGGCCTCGGCAATCCCCGCATCGCGCTGGCCTATGCCTCGGCCTTCGTCGCCCGGGGCGACATGGTGGTCGTCGGCACCTTCCTCGTGCTCTGGGGCCAGCTGGCCGGCCTGGACGCGGGGCTCTCCGCGGCCGATGCCCTGAGTGCGGGGCGGGTGCCCTTCATCGTGGCCCAGTCCACGGCCCTGTGCTGGGCGGTGGTGGCCATCTTCATCCTGGACCGCTTCCCGCCGGTGACGGGGCTGATGTTCACCCTCGGCATCGCGACCACGGCCTACCTGGGCCTCGCCTTCGTCGACGACCCGCTGGCACGGGGGAACCTGCCCTTCTTCGCCCTGCTCGGCGTCGGCCAGATCAGCGCGTTCCTGGGCTCCCAGACCCTCATCGGCAAGGAGGCGCCCGCCGCCGAGCGGGGCTCGGTGATGGGCTTCTACAGCCTGGCGGGGGGCGTCGGCATCCTGATTACCAGTGGCATCGGCGGCCAGATCTTCGATGCGATCGGGCCCCGGGCGCCCTTCATCCTGCTGGGGTTCATGAACGGGCTGGTGTTCCTCGCGGCCGTGCTGGTCCGGCGGCGGGAGGCCATCCGACCGCCCGTGGCGCGCTCCGCGGTGGATTTGACTTAACCCCGAAAAGGTAATCGGGTCGAAACGCGGATGTGATGCATTACGTCAACCGGGCGAGTATTGTCCAATACAGCCCAGCCGCACGAACCAACAACAGCAACGGCGGCTGACGTCCAGGTTTCCAGAATCCGGGGGACATCGTCATGCAGTCCACTCTCCGCAATTTCATTCGCGCCGCAGGCATCCTCCTGGCACTGGCCGCGGGCCAGGCCCTGGGCGCCATCACCGTCACCGTCGAGCTCAACCCGAATCCGGTACGCGCCGGCGAGGTCGCGGTGGCGCAGATCACCGTCGCCAATGACGGGGGTGGGGCGGTCAACACGGTCACCCTGCAGGCGCCGGTGCCAGCCGATATCAACGATTTTTCTCCGAACGCCCTCACCGGCGGCGGCACCTGCACCGTCGTCGTCAACAACGGCCTGTGCGACTCGGGCGAAGTGATGACCTGGAATTTCGGCACGTTGCCGGCGGGTACCGCCGTCACCGTGTCCGCGCCGCTTACCGTGGCGGGCGCCACGGCGGCTGGCACCGTCCTTACCCAGACGGCCACGGCCTTCGTCAACGCGGTCAACACGGCATCGGACAACGCCTCGACCACCGTAACCACCACCGACGGGCTGAACCTGGCGGTGGACGAGGACAAGGATCGGGTGGTCACCGGCGAGCAGCTGACCTACACGCTCACCTACAGCAAGCGCGGTATCGCCACCAACATCACGGGCACGACGCTGACCTTCCCGGTGCCCGCCGGCACGACCTTTGTCTCCGCCACGGGCGGCGGCGTGTTCGCCGCCGGCAACGTCACCTGGAACCTGGGCACGCTGCCCTTCACCCAGTCCGCCACCCAGCAGGTGGTCGTGACCGTCAACAACGGGCTGGCGGCAGGCACCGTGATTGACGTCAATGGCGCCACCATCACCGGGACCGGCATCGGTCCCGAGTCGGCCACGGCCACCGCGGTCACGCGGGTGGCCGTCGCGCCGCCCCTGGCGGTCGCCGTCGAGATGAACGGCAGCCCGCTGCGGCCCAGCGAGCAGGGCGTCGCGGAGATCACCGTGAGCAACCGGAGCGGCGCGCCCCTGACGGGCGTCACCCTGCTCGCCCGGGTGCCCCAGGCGCTCGCCAGCTTCACGGCGAACTACATCAACGGCGACGGCAGCTGCGTCATCGTCACCAACAACGGCATCTGTGATTCGGGCGAGCTCATCAGCTGGACCCTCGGCACGCTCCCGGCGGGCGCGGGCGTCACGCTGACCGTGCCGATCTTCGTGGCGGGCGGCGCCGCGGCCGGCCGCGTCATCACCCTGGAGACCCTGGCGAGCGACGACAGCAGCAACCGGTCGGTGCTGCAGACCTCGATTGCCATCGACTCGGACGGCCCGCTCACCCTCGCCGTGGACGAGGACTTCAGCCCCGTTGCGACGGGCTCCGCCATGATCTACACGCTGACCTACGGCAACCGGGCCGCCAGCAGCAGCATCACGGGCACGACGTTGACGTTCCCTGTCCCGGCCAACACCACCTTCGTGTCGGCCACCGGCGGCGGCACGCTCTCGGGCGGCGTCGTGACCTGGAACCTGGGCAGCGTCCCGGCCACCCAGTCGGGCCAGCAACAGGTCGTGGTCACCGTGAACAACGGCCTCGTCGCGGGCACCCTGCTGCAGGCGAACCGCGCGACGATCGGCGGCCTGAACAGCAGCCTGGTCGCGGAAAACGCTCGCGCGACGGCTGTGGCCCGGGTGGCGACGGCACCGCCCCTCGCGCTCGGCATCGAGCTCAACCAGAATCCCATCCGGCCCGGCGAGCAGGGCATCGCCCAGTTCACGGTCACCAACCGGGGCGATCTGCCGCTCACCGGCGTCGTCCTGCAGGCCCGGGTACCGGAATCGATCGTCAGCTTCAGCGCCAACTACATCACTGGCGGTGGCACCTGTATCGTCGCAGTGAACAACGGCCTGTGCGACAGCGCGGAAGGCATCAACTGGAACCTGGGCACGATCCCGGCCGGCGGCGGCATCACCGTGTCCGTCCCGGTGTTTGTCGAGAACGCCGCCTTGGGCGGCCGGCTGCTCACCTTCGAGGCCCTGGTCAACGACGACGGCGCCAACCGGGCGGTGAACCAGACCACCATCGCCGCCGACACCGATCAGCCCCTGTCCCTCACCGTGGACGACGACAAGAACCCGGTCGCGGCCGGCAACCTGCAGACCTACACGCTGACCTACGGCAACCGGGGCGCCAGCAGCAACATCACCGGCACGACCCTGAACTTCCCCGTCCCAGCGGGCACCTCCTTCGTGTCCGCCACAGGCGGCGGCGTGCTCTCGGGCGGCGTGGTCACCTGGACCCTGGGGAGCCTCGGCGCCACCCAGTCGGGCACCCAGCAGGTGGTGGTCGCGGTGAACGGCGGCGCGACCGCGGGCACGCTGCTGCCCGTGAACTTCGCCTCGATCGCGGGCCTGAACAGCAGCCTGGTGGCGGAGAGCGCCCGGGCCCGCAACCTGTCGCGCGTGGCGGCCTCACCCGCGCTGGTGGTCGGGGTCGAGATCAATCCCGACCCGATGCGGCCGGGCCAGCAGGGCGTCGCCCAGCTGACGGTGAGCAACCGGGGCGGCGTGCCCCTCACGGGCGTGGTGCTCCAGGCCAGGGTGCCGGAAGGCGTGTTCGACTACAGCGCCGGCTATGTCACCAACGCGGGCACCTGCATCGTCGTGGTCAATAACTCCCTGTGCGACTCGGGCGAGATCCTCCAGTGGACCCTCGGCACCATCCCCGCCGGCACTGGCGTGACGGTGTCGACCCCGGTGTTCGTCGACACCGGGGCCGTGGGCGGCCGCCTGCTCCTCGTCGAGGCGCTGGCGAACGATGACGGCTTCAACCGGGCCGTCAACGAGTCCACCTTTGCCGTGGATTCGAACAACCCGCTGACCCTCGCCGTCAACGAAACCACCGACGCCGTCGTCGGCGACGGCATCGTCCAGTACGTCCTCACCTACGGCAACCGGTCGGCAAGCAGCACCACAGGCACGACGCTGAGCTTCCCGCTGCCTGTCGAGGCGGTCCTGCTCCAGTCTTCGGGCGGCACCATCACCGGCAACAGCCTGGTGTGGAATCTGGGGAGCCTCGCGGCGGGCGCCGGCGGCCGGCGGACCGTGACGCTGCAGGTGCCGGCGGCAGTCACGGCGGGCAGCATTATTCCCGTGCACGCCGTGGAGCTCAAAGGCAACGTGGTCGCGGGCGTGGTGCCGGATGCCCAGCGGGCGACCGCCATGATGCGTGTGGAAGCGACGAAGGCCCTCGGCCTCACCCTGTCGGTCAATCCCGACCCGGTGCTTGCGACCCAGACCCTGACGTCGACCATCACGGTGACCAACAACACCGCCGGAACGCTGACGGGCATCGTGCTGCAGGCCCGGGTGCCGGTAAGCGTCAACGACTTCAGCCCGGCCGCCATGACGGGCGGCGGCACCTGCATCATCGTCATCAACAACTCGCTCTGCGACTCCGCCGAGCTGGCCAACTGGGCCATCGGCACCCTGGCGTCCGGCGCGAGCACGGTGGTGACGATGCCGCCGGTGGTCACGGCGGGAACGGCGAACGGCAACCTCATCCCGGTGGAGACACTGGTGTCGGATGATGGTGGTCGGCAGTCCACCCTGACGCGGACGGTGCTGGTGAACCCCTTCGCCGACGGCGACGGGGACACGGTGCCTACCGTGTACGACAACTGCACCACCCTGTCGAACACCAGCCAGTGCGACAGCGATTCGGACGGCTTCGGCAACCGGTGCGACGGCGACCTGAACAACAACACCTTCACCAACGCCCAGGACACGACGCTGTTCCGGCAGCAGCTGGGCGGCGCCAGCGTGGCGCCGGTCTTCAACGAGGCCGACCTCAACTGCAACGGCTTCGTGAACGCCCAGGACACGACCCTGTTCCGGGGCCTGCTGGGCAACCCGCCGGGGCCGTCGGCCCAGGCACCCTGAGACGGGCCCGGGCCCCCTGGCCGCCAGCCGGCATCTGCCGGCTGGCGCCTTGACGGGCCCGGTTCGGGGCAGGGATACTCCCTGCCATGCACGAGGTCACGGAAACCGGCCGCTGGTGGTGGCGCCCCAAGGCACCCTCCGCAAGGAGAGGCTTGGAGTAGCCCGGCCCGACACCACGACAGGGCACTAACCCCAGGACCCATCCTCGCGGCAGCGACGATGGGTTTTTTGTTTCCGAGGCCACCGCAACCATGAAGCCGCCGTTCGACATCACCGCCGACCTGGATACCCCGGTGTCCGCCTGGCTCAAGCTCGGGCCGCTGCAGCCCCGCTACCTGCTGGAGAGCGTGGAGGGCGGCGTGCACCTCGCCCGCTACTCCTTCCTCGGCTTCGGCGCGGCGACCGAGTTCCGCCTGGACGAGGCCGGCATGCGGGTCGCGGGCCGGGAGCATCGCCGGCCGGCCGGCCGGGAGGCCCTGCTCGACGGGCTGCGCGCGACGCTCGCGGCGGCACCCCGGCTGAAGCCGGAGATTCCGGACCTGCCCTTTGCCGGCGGCCTCGTGGGCGTGGCGGGCTACGACCTGGTGCGGCACTTCGAGCGGCTGCCGAACGCGCCCCGCAGCGCCGCAAATCCCGTTGCCCCGGAGGCCGCCTACGTGGCCGCCGAGTCCCTGCTGGTCTTCGACCACCTCACCCGGCGCGTCGCCCTGCTCCACGCCGGGACCGAGGCCGAGCGCCAGCGGCTCCGGGAGCGGGTCATCGGACTCCTGCGCGGGGCGCTGCCGCCGCCGCCGCCGAAGGGCAGCCACGTGCCCGCGGACCAGAGCCTCGGCGCCGAGGCATTCATGCACGCCGTCGCCGCCAGCAAGCAGTCCATCGCCCGGGGCGACGTCTACCAGCTGGTGCTCTCCGTGCAGTTCACGGGGCAGCACAGCCTTTCGCCCTTCGAGACCTATCGCGCCCTGCGCCTCCTGAACCCCTCGCCCTACATGTTCTTCGTCGACCTCGGCGACATCCAGCTGGCCGGCTCCTCGCCGGAGGCCCTGGTGAAGCTCCGCCGCGGCCATGCCTCGCTCCGGCCCATCGCGGGCACCCGGCCGCGGGGCGCCACGCCGGCGGAGGACGTGACCCACGAGGAGTCGCTGCTGGCGGACGACAAGGAGAACGCGGAGCACGTGATGCTGGTGGACCTCGCCCGCAACGACCTGGGCCGGGTGGCGGCGGCGGGGTCGGTCTACGTGGATCCCTACCGGTGCATCGAACGCTACAGCCACGTGATGCACATCGTCAGCGGCGTGCAGGGCGAGCTGGCCGCCGGGAAGGATGCCTTCGACCTGTTCGCCGCGGCCTTCCCCGCCGGCACGCTGGTCGGCGCCCCCAAGGTGCGGGCCATGGAACTCATCGACGAACTCGAACCCGTGCGCCGGGGGCTGTACGCGGGCACCGTGGGCTACTTCGGCAGCAACGGCGACATGGACCAGGCGATCGCCATCCGCACGCTGATCTTCCGGGGCGACCGTTACCAGTACCAGGCAGGGGCGGGCATCGTCGCCGACAGCGTGCCGGAGAGCGAATACCAGGAGGTGCTGGCCAAGAGCGCCATCCTGCGCAGCGCCCTGGAAATCGCGGAGGAAGGCCTGTGAGCGCGTCCACCGCCCGCCTGCTGCTGATCGACAACTACGACTCCTTCACCTACAACCTGGTGCAGGCCTTCCTGGTGCTGGGCGCCGACGTGCAGGTCTACCGGAACGACGAGATCACGGTGGAGCAGGCCATTGCCCTCGGTCCCAGCCATCTCTGCATCTCGCCCGGGCCCGGCCGTCCCGACGACGCGGGCGTTTCGCTCGCCATGCTGGCCGCCTTCGAAGGCCGCGTGCCGGTGCTCGGCGTCTGCCTGGGCCACCAGTCCCTCGTCCAGCACTTTGGTGGCCGCATCGTGTCCGCCGACCGGCTGATGCACGGCAAGACCTCGCCGGTCACCCACGATGGCCGGACGATCTATGCGGGCCTGTCCAACCCCTTCCAGGCCGGCCGCTATCATTCGCTGGCCGCCGAGGCCGCCAGCCTGCCCCCGGTGCTCGAAGTGACCGCCCGCAGCGAGCGTGGCGAGATCATGGGGGTTCGCCACCGGCACCTGCCCATGGAGGGCGTGCAGTTCCACCCGGAGAGCGTCCTGACGCCCGAGGGCAACCGGCTGCTCGGCAACTTCCTGGCGCTGGCGACCGGCGGAGGTTGATGCCCTTGGCCCCTCCCAGTCCCAGCGCCATCGTCGAGCGGCTGCTCGCCGGTACCGACCTCAGCGAGGCCGAGGCGGGCGTCCTGTTGCGCCTGCTGACCGACGAGACGCTGCCGCCCCCGCTGGCGGCCGCGCTGCTCGTGGCCCTGCGGGCCAAGGGGGAGACGGCGGCGGAGGTACGGGGCTTCGCGACGACCATGCGGGACCTCGCCCGGCCCTTCCCGCTGCCGCCCGGCATGGCGGCGGTCGACATCGTCGGCACGGGGGGGGACGGCTCCGGCAGCCTGAACCTTTCCACCGGATCGGCCCTGCTGGCCGCGGCCTGCGGCCTGCCGGTGATCAAGCACGGCAACCGGTCCGTGTCGTCGAAGTCCGGCAGTGCCGATGTGCTGGAGGCCCTCGGCGTCGTGCTGCCGGCGGACGGGCCGGCGGCCCGGCAGCTGCTCGAAGCAACCGGCTTCACCTTCCTGTTCGCGCCGAACTTCCACCCGGCGATGAAGGCCATCGCCCCGGTGCGTCGCGCCCTGGGCATCCGCACCGTGTTCAACATCCTCGGCCCGCTCACGAATCCCGCCGCCCCGCCGTTCTCGATGATCGGCGCCTTCGACCTGCCCACCGCGCGGCTGCTGGCCGACACGCTGGCCGGCATGCCCATCCGCCGCTGCTTCGTCGTGCACGGCGAGCCGGGCTGGGACGAAGCGACGCCGGTCGGCCCCTTCACCGTGTTCGACGTGCGGCCCGGCCTCGTGCGCCGGCAGAAGCGCGATCCCGCCCACTACGGCACGCCCCGCTGCCTGCCCACCGACCTCGAGGGCGGCGACGCGGCAGCCAACGCGCGGGCCATCGAGGCCGTGCTGGCGGGCCGCGACGAGGGTCCCCACCGGGATGCCCTGGCCCTCGGCGCGGGCCTTGCACTGGACCTTGCCGGCCACGCCCGTGGGCTGCGTCGCGGGGTCGAGCTGGCCCGGCACACGCTGGCGACCGGCGGCGGCGCCGCGCTGCTCGCCAGGCTGCGGGCGCACCGGCCATGACCCGGGCGGGTGACTTCCTGGACCGGATGGCGGCCGGCAGCCGCCGGCGCTCGGCGGACGCCGAGGCGCGGCGCCCGGCCGAGGACCTGGCCTTCCGGGCCAGCCACCTGCCGGCACCCCCGGCCTTGCGCCTGTCACTCCAGGGATTCGATCTGCTGGCCGAGGTGAAGCACCGCTCGCCCTCGGCGGGCACGCTGGCCGGCGGTGCCCTGCGGAGTGCCACCCAGGCCCGGGAGTACGCCCGCGGTGGCGCCGCAGCCCTGTCGGTACTCACCGAGCCCGACGAATTCGCCGGCGACCTCGCCCACCTCAAGGAAGTCGCGGCCGCGGCCCGCGTACCCGCCATGCGCAAGGACTTCCTCGTCTCGCCTTACCAGTTGCTGGAAGCCCGGCTTGCCGGGGCGGGCGGCGTCCTGCTGATTGCGGCGCTGCTGCCCGGCCACCAGCTTCGGGCCATGCTCGAGGCCACGCACCGGCTCGGGCTTTTCGCCCTCGTGGAGGTTTTCGACCGGGACGAGCTCGACCGGGCCGGGCGCGTCATCCGTTCCGCCGGGCCCGCCCGTGGCGCCGGCCGGTGCCGCACGCTGGTCGGCGTGAACTGCCGGGACCTGCGGACCCTGCGCGTGGACTTCGGGCGTTTCGCGCAACTGGCCCCCCACCTGCCACCCGACATTCCCACGGTCGCCGAGAGCGGCGTCGAGACCCCGGCCCAGGCCGCCCGGGTCGCCGGGCTCGGCTATGACGTGGCCCTGGTCGGTACGGCCCTCATGCGGGCCAGTGACCCGGCGCGTCTCGCCGCCGAACTGCTCGCCGCCGGCCGGGCCTCCGCCGCCGAGTCGGGGCGTCGCCGGCCATGAGGGTGTTCGTGAAGATCTGCGGCCTGACGACGCCCCGGGCCCTGGATGCGGCAGTCACGGCCGGTGCGGACGCCGTGGGCTTCGTGTTCGCCGAATCGCCCCGGCGCATCACGCCCCGCGGCGCCGCCGAGCTCTGCGCCGGGCTCTCGCCGGTGGTGGTCCGCGTGGCCGTGATGCGTCACCCGACGGACGCCGAGTGGCAGGCCGTCGCCGCGGACTTCGGCCCCGACTGGCTGCAGACCGAAGCCGCCGACTTCGAGCGCCTCGCCGTGGCCGAGCGCTTCGGCCGCCTTCCCGTGTACCGGGACCCGACCGCGCCGGAGGACCTGCCGGCGGGTGACGACCCCGTGCTGTTCGAGGCCGGCGTGAGCGGCCAGGGGCAGCGTGCGGACTGGGGTCTCGCCGCGACCCTCGCGCGCCGGTGCAAGCTGGTGCTGGCCGGCGGCCTCACGCCGGACAACGTGGCCGAGGCCATCGGCACCGTGCGCCCCTGGGGCGTGGACGTGAGCAGCGGCGTGGAATCACGGCGTGGCGTCAAGGACCCGGGGCGGATCGCCGCCTTCATCCAGGCGGTACGTGCAGCGGAGCTGGCCCATGCAGTCTGAACTGATCCCGGCGGCGGAACGCGCCGGCCTCCTCAAGCGCCTCCTGGCGGGTGAGCTGCCCGACGACCGGGGACGCTTCGGGCCCTTCGGTGGCCGCTACGCGCCGGAGACGCTCATGCCCGCGCTGGAGCGCCTCACGGCGGGCGTGCGTCGTTACCTCGCGGACCCGGACTTCCAGGCCGAGCTCGGCGGGGAGCTCAGGGACTGGGTGGGTCGGCCCACGGCCCTCAGCCCGGCACCGGGCCTGGGCCGGCGGTGGGGCGTGACTGTGTTCCTGAAGCGGGAGGACCTGGCCCACACCGGCGCCCACAAGATCAACAATGCGCTGGGACAGGCGCTGCTCGCCCGTCGCCTCGGCGCGCAGCGCGTCATCGCCGAGACCGGCGCCGGCCAGCACGGCGTCGCCACGGCCGCCGCCTGCGCCCGGGTCGGCATCCCCTGCGTCGTCTACATGGGTGCCGTGGACGTGCAGCGGCAGGCCCCCAACGTGGAGCGGATGGTGCAGCTGGGCGCCCGGGTGGTGCCCGTGAAGAGCGGCGACCGCACCCTGCGGGCCGCCATCGACGAGGCCTTCCGGGACTGGGTGTCCGACCCGGACGGCAGCTACTACCTGCTGGGCTCCGCCGTGGGTCCCCACCCCTACCCGCTGCTGGTGCGGGAGCTGCAGGCGGTGATCGGCCGGGAGGCCCGGGCCCAGTGCCTTGCGCGCCTCGGCCGCCTGCCCGACGCGGTGGTCGCCTGCGTGGGCGGGGGCTCCAACGCCATCGGGCTGTTCCATCCCCTGGTGGGCGACGCCGGCGTGGCGTTGATTGGCGTGGAGGCCGGCGGCCGCAGCGCCCGCCTCGGTGACAACGCCGCGACCCTCGCCACCGGCCGGCCCGGCGTGCTCCACGGCACCTACTCCATGCTGCTCCAGGACCCGGACGGCCAGGTGCAGGAGACCCACTCCGTCTCCGCGGGCCTCGATTACCCCGGGGTGGGCCCCGAGCACGCGCTGCTCCAGGCCATCGGGCGGGTGACCTACACCAGCGCCACCGACGAGGAAGCGCTCGATGCCCTCCGGGAGTGCTGTGCCGCCGAGGGCATCCTGCCCGCCATCGAGTCCGCCCACGCCTTCGCCGGCGCGCGGAAGTGGGCCGCCATGAATCCGGGACGGACCCTGCTCATCGGCCTTTCGGGCCGGGGCGACAAGGACATGCCGACCCTGTCCCAGGTCTTCGGCGGGGCCCGGCAGATCCTGGCGGAGGCGGGTGAATGACCGCCATGGCCCCGCACCAGCGGATCACCGACGCCCTCCGGCGCACCACCAGCGCCGGCCGCCCGGCCCTCGTGGCCTACATCACCGCCGGATATCCGCAGAAGGAGAGCTTCATCCCGACGCTCAGGGCCATCGCTGCCGAGGTCGACGTGGTGGAAGTGGGCGTGCCCTTCAGTGACCCCATGGCGGACGGGGTCACCATCCAGCGCGCCAGCCGCGCTGCCATCGCGGCCGGGGTCAGCCTGCGCTGGATCCTCGCGCAACTGACGGAGGCTGCGCCCTTCGCTGCGCCCGTCGTGCTCATGGGCTACCTGAATCCCCTGCTGAACATGGGCTACGAACGTCTCGCCGCGGCGGCGGTGCCGGCCGGCGTGTGCGGCTTCATCGTGCCCGACCTGCCCATCGAGGAAAGTGGCGAGTTCGCGGCCGCCCTGTCTGCCCGGGGCCTCGCAGCGATCCAGCTGGTAACGCCCACCACGCCGCCGGAGCGCCTCGCCACGCTATGTGCCGCCAGCCGCGGGTTCGTTTATGCCGTGACCGTGGCCGGGGTCACCGGCGGCTCACGGGAACTGCCGGCGGAAGTGCCGGCGTACCTCGCCCGGGTGCGGGCCGCCACCCGCCTGCCCGTGTGCGCCGGCTTCGGCGTGCGGCGCGCGGACCAGGTCCGGGCCCTGGCGCCCCACGCGGACGGCGTGATCGTCGGTTCTGCCCTCGTCGAGCATCTGGAGGCGGGCGGCGATCCCGTTGCCTTTCTCAGGGCATTGCGTCCGCGACCGTAGGAGCGCCTTCAGGCGCGACGCCACACCACCGCCAGCCACAGCGCCCACACCAGCACGGTGTAGAGGTAGACCGGCACGTAGGCGACGGTCATCAGCAGTCCGGCGCCCCCGGACAGGAAGCCGAAGGCCACGAAGGCCCGGGGCAGCGTGCCGGTCTTCCGCCCCAGCCAGGCCAGCTGCACGGCGAACCAGCCGAGGCCGATCTGGGCGAGGGCGTTGACCCAGATGCGGACCACGGTGGCAGTCATGTAGGCCGTGGCCGCGAGGTCCGGGTTGGCGTCCGCCAGCAGGAAGAGCGTCTGCCGGCCGATCACGTGGGAGACCCCCGTCAGCAGGAAGCCGGTGGCGGCCAGCAGTGCGGCGGCCAGGGCAAGCTGCGCGGCCGCGGGCCGCACGTCCCGATACCGGGCGTGGACACCGAGCCCCAGGACCACCAGCGCGAAGCCGGTCGCCACGTGCCCGAGGCCGGACAGCAGCCAGGGCACGGCGCGGCTCGCGTTCATGAGCTTGTCCGCCCGGGCGTAGTCCCCATAGGACTCGAAACCCAGGTACCGGGGCTCGATGAAGGCCCCGTTCAGGTTGTGCATGGCAAAGGCCAGGAACACCACGAGGGCGGCGTACCGGACCGCGCTGACCAGGCTTTGCATGGGGTTGGCAGTCTGATCGCTTTTCCCGATCATGGGAATCCGGTTTTTCCCGATGGCGCCCGGGGCCGGCCCGGCGCAAACTCGAATCCTGCAAGGAGAACCTGCGATGAAAGCCAGCAAAGCCAGGACGCCTGCCATCGACATCGGCATCAGCGGGAAGGAACGGGAGAAGATCGCGCAGGGGTTGTCCGTGCTGCTCGCGGACAGCTACACGCTGTACCTGATGACCCACAACTTCCACTGGAACGTCACGGGGCCGGACTTCAACAGCCTGCACCTGATGTTCATGACCCAGTACACGGAGCAGTGGACGGCCCTGGACCTCATCGCCGAGCGCATCCGGGCCCTCGGGCACCCGGCGCCCGGCACCTACCGGGAGTTCGTGCGGCTCGCCACGATCAAGGAAGTGGAGGGCCAGCCGAAGGCCACGGACATGGTCCGGCATCTGGTGGCGGCCCAGGAGGCCACGGCCCGCACGGCCCGGAACCTCTTCCCCGTCGTCAATGCGGCGAACGACCAGCCGACGGCGGACCTGCTCACCCAGCGGCTCGAGGTCCACGAGAAGACGGCCTGGATGCTGCGCAGCCTGCTGGAGCGCTGAACATGAACCGGGCAATTGCCGTGGTGGCCGCCGCGCTCGTCCTCGGCGCCTGCACCCAGGAGCAGCAGAACCAGTTTGGCCGGGGGGTGCAGAACTGGACGGGCACGGACGGCGTGCTCGACGTCTACACGGGCGACAAGCTGGCCATGCGCTTCATCAAGATCGACAAGATGAGCACCGGCATCGGGACCTCGGACGACGAGGCCCGGTCCTACCGCTACGGCTACGGGGTGGTGGACGAGAACTTCAACTGGGTGAAGGACCCGGGGGAAGAGAAGGTCTACTTCGAGATCAGCGACTACTCGACCAGCTACGTCTTCTACGAAAACTACCAGAACTGACCAAAAAGGTACCGGACACCCGTTTAGTTTTTGTTGTCAGTGTATTGACAGATGTCAATATTTAGGTCTTGTAAACCAAAGGGTTAGAACGCCCGCCAGGCTGGCCAGCCAGCCGAGGGCATTCGGCGGGGTGTCCAGGCCGAGCCACACCGCCCCGCTGACCAGGAGGGCGCCGCCGGCGATCGCGCCGTGCCCGGCCCGGTCCGGCGGCGTGCCCCGGGCGGGCGCCTCGGGCGGGGGCCGGGACTGCTCCACCAGGGCGTCGTCGACCATCTTCCGGGCCACCAGGGGCAGCTTCTCCAGGGCGTAGCGCAGGTCCGGCCAGTCCCGCCGCAGGCGACGCAATGTCGCCCGCGGGCCCGTCTGCTCGAGCATCCACGCCTTCAGCACCGGCTTCCCGGTCTGCCAGATGTCGAGGTCGGGATAGAGCACCCGGCCGAGGCCCTCGATCTGCACCAGGGTCTTCTGCAGGAGGATCAGCTGGGGCTGCACCTCCATGTCGAAGCGGCGCGCCACCGAGATCAGCTGCAGCAGCACCTGGCCGAAGGAGATCTCCTTCAGGGGCTTGCTGAAGATCGGCTCGCACACCGTGCGCACGGCCGACTCCAGTTCATCGACCCTCGTGCCCGCGGGGACCCAGCCCGAGTCCACGTGCAGCCTGGCGACCCGGTAGTAATCCCGGTCGAAGAACGCCAGGAAATTCTCGGCGAGATACCGGCTGTCGCGCTCATCCAGGGAGCCTACGATGCCGAAGTCCACCGCGGCGTAGCGGGGGTTCGAAGGATCGCTGGCGTCCACGAAGATGTTGCCGGGGTGCATGTCCGCGTGGAAGAAGTTGTCGCGGAAGACCTGGGTGAAGAAGATCTCGACGCCGTTCGCCGCCAGCTTCGGGATGTCGACCCGGGCCGCCTCGAGTGCCGCGAGGTCGTCGATCGGGATGCCCCGGATGCGCTCCATCACCATCACGTCGGGGCGGCAGTAGTCGAAGTACACCTTGGGCACGTAGATGAGGGGCGAGCCCTCCCAGTTCCGCCGCAGCTGGGTGGCGTTGGCCGCCTCCCGCAGCAGGTCGAGCTCGTTCAGGATCGTCTTCTCGTACTCCCGCACGACGTCCACGGGACGCAGGCGCCGGGACTCGGGCCACCAGCGCGTGGCGAGCCGGGCCAGCGTGTACATCACCTCCAGGTCCTGGCGGATCAGCTGGCGCACCCGTGGACGGAGCACCTTGACCACCACGTCCTCGCCGGTGTGGAGCGTGGCGGGATGCACCTGGGCGATGGACGCGGCCGCCAGCGGCTCCCGGCCAAAGCTGCCGAACACGCTCTCGGCGGGTGAGCCGTAGCTGCGCTCGATCCCGCCCAGGGCCTGCTCGGCGGGGAACGGGGGCACCTCGTCCTGCAGCTTCGAGAGCTCCTGGCCGATGTCGGGCGCCAGGAGATCCTGGCGCGTGGAAAGCGACTGGCCGAACTTGACGAAGATGGGCCCCAGGTCTTCCAGGGCCTGCCTGATGCGGACGCCCCGCGGCGCGGTGTGCCGGCGTCGCCGCCAGGTCGCCGGATTCAGGCGCAGCAGCAGCCGGGCCGGCCCCAGGAGCTCGCTACCGGCCAGCAGTTCATCGATCCCATGGCGCACCAGCACGCGCTGGATGCTGACCAGGCGCAGGAGAAGCTGCAGCCGGTTCATCGGCGGGGGGTCACAGGCGGCTCTTGAGGTGCTGCAGGCGGGCCTCGACGCGCGCGACGTCGTTGGCCGTGCGGTCAACGGCCCGGTAGAACTCGTCAGCCTCGGCGCGGGTGGGCAGCGTGCCCCGTTCCTCGGTGAGGTACTCACCGAGGCTGCGCGCGAACGCGTTGGCGGCGCGGGAGCCCAGCGCGCCGAGCTCGCGGGCCACGCCGGCCACCTGGTGCGCGAGCGGGTCCCCGACCAGCTTCGAGAGTTCCTCCGCGAGGTCTGGCCGGGCCATGTGCAGGAGGTCCCGGAACTGGTTGGCCACGTCCGTGTCACCCGTGAGGCGAACGTCGCCTTCGCGGATCAGCGCCTGGGGATCGCCCGCGAGCAGCCGGGTCATGGCGAGGGGCGAGCCCGCGAGCCGCGCGTCCGCCGGTGCCGCGGCCGACGAGGCGGGCCGCACGCGCACCTGGCCTGCAGCCGCCTCGAGCCGCAGGGCGAGCGGTGTGCCCTCCAGGCGGATCTCCAGCGTGCGCCCCTCGAGCGCAGCGGCCATGGCCCCCGCCGTCGAGGACAGTCCGATGCCCCGGTTCACCAGCAGTTCCAGGGGCCGGAAGGCGGCGGCTGACAGGGGCACTTCCACGGCCGGGCTCAGAACCGGAAGCCGGTGTGCAGCGCCACGATGCCGCCACTCAGGTTGTGGTAGCTGACGTCCTCCAGCCCGGCATCCACCATCATGCTCCGGAGCGTCTCCTGGTCCGGGTGCATGCGGATCGACTCGGCCAGGTAGCGGTAGCTGGCGGCATCGTGGGCCACGACCTCGCCGAGCCAGGGCAGGACGCGGAAGGAATAGACGTCATAGACCGGCTCGAGCAGCTTTACGGCCGGCTTCGAGAACTCCAGCACCATCAGCCGGCCCCCCGGCTTCAGCACCCGCGCCATGTCGCGCAGCGCGGCCGGCTTGTCCGTGCAGTTGCGGAGGCCGAAGGCGATGGTCACCGCGTGGAAGCTCCGGTCCGGGAACGGCAGCTGCTCGGCGTTGGCCTGCAGGGTACGGGTGTTCGCGAACAGGCCGGCATCCACGAGGCGGCGGCGGCCCACCTCCAGCATCTCCCGGTTGATATCGGTATGCAGGACCAGTCCCGTGGGGCCGACCTGCCTGGCGAGGCCTGCCGCGATGTCGCCGGTGCCGCCCGCCACGTCCAGGGCGAGGTCGCCCGGCCGCAGCCCGGTCCGGCCGAGGGCGAAGCGCTTCCACAGCCGGTGCAGGCCCACCGACATGAGGTCGTTCATGAGGTCGTAGTTGGCGGCGACCGAATCGAAGACCGCCCGGACCCGCCGTGCCTTGTCGGCGGCGGGCACGGTCTCGAAACCGAAGTGGGTCTGGTCCATGGGGCGGGATACCTTCGGCCGCTATCCTAACTGACGGACGCGCTCGAACAGGCAGATGGCGGCCGCCGCGGCGATGTTCAGCGACTCGGTGCCGCCCGGCATCGGGATGGCCACGACGCTGTCGGCCGCGGCCAGCAGGCCCGGCGACAGGCCGGACCCCTCGTTGCCGAAGGCGAGGGCCACCGTGCCGGTCAGGTCGGTGGCGAAGACCGACCGGGGCACGCCCAGTCCCGTGGCCACCAGCCGGCCGGGGAAGGTGGCGGCGAATCCGGCCAGGTCCACCCCGGCGAAGCACTGCAGATGGAAGTGGGCACCCATGCCGGCCCGGAGCACCTTGGGTGACCACAGGTCGGCGCACCGGGATGACAGGTAGACCTCCCGGATGCCGGCGGCGGCGCTGGAGCGCAGGATGGACCCGAGGTTGCCCGGATCCTGGACGTCCTCGAGCAGGACGCAGGGGCCCGGCACGGCCGGCACCGGCGGGTCTGGCACCGGAATGACGGCGAGGATCCCGGTGGGCGTCTGCACCGGGGCCAGGCGGCGGACCAGGGCGTCGGCCAGCTCGAGGCACGGCACGCCGGGCCAGGCGGCCAGGAGTGCGGCGATGTCCGGGCGGGTCCGGCCCGTGCTGCTGACGAGCAGCTGCCGTGGCGCGCCCACCCGCTCCTGGTAGGCGGCGATGAGATGCACGCCGTCGAGCAGGGCAAGGCCGGCCTGCCGGCGGTCCCGGGCCGACTCGGCAAGGGCCAGGTACTCCCGGAAGCGGGGGTTGTCGCTCGAGGTAATGGCGGGCATGGACAATCGGGCCGATGGCGCGGACAGGGTGGGGCACTGTACCGTGACCGCGGCGGCGGGCCACCGTTTTGCGGTGGCCTTACGTTACAATTCTTCACACTTTGTCGATAAAACGATCCGGAAGCCCCCTGCATGGCCAATTCACGTCCGCGGCTGACCGGCGCGCTCCTGCTGGCGCTCCTGCTGGGGGCCTGCGGCAAGCCGCCTGCGCCGCCGGCCGCCACCCCGAGCCTGGTGGTCACGACCGCCGCGCCCGCGCGCCAGGAACTCCAGCGCAGCATCACCGTGTCGGGCTCCGTTGCCGCCTGGCAGGAGATGTTCCTGGGCGTGGAGGTCACGGGGCTGCGCGTGGCCGAGGTCCTGGTGGAGGTGGGTGACAAGGTCCGCGCCGGCCAGCCCCTGGTGAAGCTCGATGCCCGCACCCTCGAGGTCCAGGCCCGCCAGGCCGATGCCAGCGTGAACCAGGCCCGGGCCAGCCTGGAACTCGCCCGCGCCAACGCCGACCGGGGCGCGACGCTGGTGAAGGAGGGCCTGATATCGTCGAGCAACGCGGATGAGCTCCGCGCCACCCTCGCGAGTGCCGAGGCCCAGCTGGTCACCGCCGAGGCCGACCGGGAGGCTGCCCGCCTGCGACTCGGGTACGCCACGCTCCGGGCGCCTGATGTCGGCATCATCTCCGCCCGCACCGTGCAGCCGGGCCAGGTCGTGTCGTCCGGCACCGATCTCCTGCGCCTGATCCGCCAGGGACGACTCGAGTGGCGGGCCGAACTCACCGAGGCCGACCTCACCCGGGTCGCCGTCGGTACTCCCGTCGAGCTTGCCGCCCCGGGTGGCCAGCGCATCAACGGCCGGGTCCGGGCGGTCTCGCCCGCCGTCGACCCGGAGACCCGCACCGGCATCCTCTATGCAGACCTGCCGGAACCCGGGGACCTGCGCGCCGGCATGTTCGCCGAGGGCCAGATCCTTCTGGGTACCGCGATGGCCACGGTTCTGCCGCGGGAGGGCGTGATCTACCGGGACGGCATCCCCTACGTCTTCGTACCCCGTCCTGGCGAGACCGGCACGGACACGTTCAACGTCGAGCAGCGCCGCATCGCCGTGGGCTCCCGGCGAGGCGATGTGATCGAGGTGCAGTCGGGCCTCGACGCCGGCGAGCGGGTCGTGGTCCGCGGGGCCGGGTTCCTGAGCGACGGCGACCTGGTGCGGGAAGTGCCTGACAAGCCATCCCTGGCCGCCGGGCAGCAGCCATGAACGTCTCGCTCTGGGGCATCCGCAACCCGATTCCCGCGGCGCTGGTCTTCGTCGTGCTGTGCGTTGCCGGCATCGTCGGCCTGCGCCAGCTGCCCATTTCCCAGCTGCCGGACTTCATCACCCCCGAGGTGAGCGTCACCATCAACCTGCCCGGTGCCACGCCCACCCAGCTCGAGACCGACGTCACCCGCCGGGTCGAGGACGCCGTCGCGTCCATCGCCAGCATCGACAAGATCATCTCCAACGTCAGCGAGGGCGTGACCAAGACCCGGATCATCTTCGAGCTGGGCCGGGACATGGACCAGGCCACCCAGGAGGTCCGCGACGCGGTGGAACGCATCCGGCCCGAGCTGCCGGAGGACATCGAGGAGCCGGTGGTCTCGCGGCTGCTGCTGTTCGGACCCACGCTGCTCGGCTATGCCGTTGAGTCCGACCGCATGGCGCCCGACGAGCTCAGCTGGTTCGTCGACGACACGGTCCGCAAGGCGCTGTTCAGTGTCTCGGGCGTGGGGTCCGTGCTCCGAACCGGCGGCGTGGAACGGGAGGTGCGCGTCGACCTGCGGCCCGACTCGCTCCAGGCGTTCGGCATCACCGCGGGCACGGTGTCGTCCCAGCTCGCCCGGCTGCAGGTCGAGCTGTCCGGCGGTCGCACGACCGTGGGCGGCGCCGAGCAGTCGGTGCGCACGGTCGCCACGGTGCGCACGGCCGCGGACCTCGCCAACTATCCCATCTCCCTGCCGGATGGCCGCTCCGTCCGGCTCTCGTCCCTCGCCACCGTCACGGACAGCAACGCGGAGCCCCGCGAGCTGGCGCTCCTGGACGGCAAGCCCGTGGTTTCCGTATCCGTGCAGCGGGCGGCGGATACGAGCGCCGTCGCCGTTGGCACCGCCGTACGGGAGAAGATCGCCGAACTCCAGTCGGCGCACCCCGAGGTGCGCTTCGTGGAGGTGGCTTCCGGCGTCGAGCCCGCCAAGGACTCCTACGATGCGTCGGTCGAGATGCTGTTCGAGGGGGCCCTGCTGGCGGTGGTCGTGGTGTGGCTGTTCCTCCGGGACTGGCGCGCCACCTGGATCTCCGCGCTGGCGTTGCCGCTGTCCGTGCTGCCCACCTTCGCCGTGATGAGCTGGCTCGGCTACAGCCTCAACCTGCTGTCGCTGCTGGCCTTCGCCGTGGTGATCGGCATCCTGGTGGACGACGCGATCGTCGAGATCGAGAACATCGCCCAGCATCGCGCCATGGGCAAGTCGCCCCGGCAGGCGGCCATCGACGCCGCCGACGAGATCGGCATTGCCGTCATCGCCACCTCGGCCACGCTGGCGGCGGTCTTCGTGCCGGTGGCGTTCATGCCGGGCGAGATCGGCCTGTACTTCCGGGAATTCGGCTGGACGGCCGCCACCGCCGTGCTGTTCTCGCTGCTCGTGGCCCGCCTGCTGACGCCCATGCTCGCCGCCAACTTCATGGGCAACAACGACGTGGCCGGCCGCGAGCCCCGCTGGATGCCGCGGTACCTGGTCTGGGTGGAGGCCGCGCTGCGCCACCGGATGCGCACGATCGGGATCGCCTTCGGCACCTTCGTGCTGTCGCTGGCCATCATCCCGCTCATCCCGACCACCTTCCTGCCGGCGTCCGACCCGGACCGCACCGACCTGCTGGTGAACCTGCCGCCCGGGGCCCGCCTCGAGGACAGCGCCGCGGCCGCCGAGCAGGTCCGCCTGCTGCTGAAGGACATCCCCGAGCTCGAGAGCGTCTTCGCCCGCATCGGGGCAGTGTCACTCGGTGGCTACGATGCCGCGAGCCTCGCTGATGTCCGCAAGGCAGCGCTCACGTTGCAGTTCGCCGGTGACCGGGACCGCAGCATCCAGGAACTGGAGACCGACGTCCGCGAGCGGCTGAAGGACCTGCCCGGGGTCCGGGTGAGCTTCGCCGCCCAGGCGCCCGGCGACCGGCTCGACGTGGTGCTGGCGGGCAGGGACTCCCAGCAGCTGGCCCTTGCCGGGCGGAACATCGAGACAGCGTTGCGCGCGATTCCCGGACTCGGCAGCGTCTCGTCCACCGCTTCGCTGCTCAATCCGGAAATCGTGATCACGCCGGATCCGGCCCGGGCCGCCGACCTCGGCGTGTCCACCGTGGACATCGCGGCCGCCGCGCGCATCGCCACCAGCGGCGACTTCCGCCGGAACCTCGCCAAGCTCAACCTGGCGGAGCGCCAGATCCCGATCCGCGTCCAGATCGCCAACACGTCCCTCGGCGACGCCGCGCTCCTGTCGCTGCTGCGGGTACCGTCACGGAACGGTTCGGTGCCGCTGTCCGCGGTCGCCACGATCACGGACGGCAGCGGCCCGGCGCAGATCGAGCGCTTCAACCGGGAGCGCAACATCAAGATCTCCGCCGAGCTCAATGGCCAGCCCCTGGGCAACGTCACGGCCGACCTGCGGCGCAGCGACGCGTTCCAGAACCTGCCTCCTGGCGTCCGCGTGGTGCCTAGCGGTGACGCCGAGGCCTTCGCCGAGATGTTCCTGGGCTTCGGCCTCGCGATGGTCACCGGCATCCTCTGCGTCTACCTCGTGCTGCTGCTGCTCTTCCGCAGCCCGATCCAGCCCCTGGTGATCCTGGGTGCGGTGCCCCTGTGCGGCGCCGGCGCGTTCGGTGGCCTCCTACTCACCGGCTACGCATTGTCACTGCCTTCCCTGATCGGCCTGCTGCTGCTGACGGGCGTCGCCACCAAGAACTCCATCCTCATCGTGGACTACGCGATCATCGGGGAGCGGGACCAGGGCCTGTCCCGGCACGACGCCATCGTGGCGGCCTGCCGCAAGCGGGCACGCCCGGTCATCATGACCACCATCGCCATGGGCGCCGGCATGCTGCCCGTGGCCATTGGCCTCGGCGCCGACGGCAACTTCCGGGCACCACTGGGCGCCTCGGTGATCGGCGGCCTGCTCACGTCGACCCTCCTGTCGCTGGTGGCCGTGCCCGCTGCCTACTCGCTCTTCGCCGATGCCCTCGACTGGTGGCGCCGCCGAAAAGGGGACATGCCTAAATTGGCAACGCAAAATTAGGCCTGTCCCCAATCACCACTTCGCGTCGACCCGGGCGAAGGCGTCGGGCGCCAGCGCTTCCAGGAGTGACCGGTTGGACTTCGGGAACGCCGCGGGGCCGCCTTCGCCGGGCAGCTGCCGGGTGGCGTCGATGATGATCTTGCTGGTCTTGTTCGGGTCCCGCTGGCTGGGGTCCAGGGGCAGGCCGGGCAGGTTCGCGAAGATCCGGGCTGCCGGGTCCGGCTGCCACCGGCTGCTGATGGCCGCCATCACCTGGGACAGGTCCATGAGGTCCACGTCCCGGTCGAGCACCACCACGATCTTGGCGACCGGATTGAACTTGCCGAGCCTCTCGCCGGCGGCCAGGCCCTGGCCCGGCGCCGTCTTGTCGATGCTGATGAAGAAGATGTTGTTCGCGTTGCTGAGGTAGTGGAAGTCGGTGATCTCCGGCACGAACTTCTTCGCGAAGAGATAGGAGGACGCCACGCCGGGCGACTTGATCGGGCCCCGGTCCACGCCGGTGAAGCTGTTGTGCATCCAGGGGTCGCGCCGGTGGGTCACGGTGGTGACATTCATCCACCAGGCCAGCTCACCATCGCCCAGGTAGCCTAGTCCCTCGCCGTAGGGTCCCTCCCGCTCCTTGTCGTCCAGCGCGATCTCGCCCTCGATCACCATCTCGGCGTGGGCCGGCACGAGGAAGTCGTTGGTCTCGCTCTTCACCACCTCGACGGGGCGCCCGCGCAGCCCGCCCGCCACCGCCAGCTCATCCACGGGCCTGTCACCCACCCGGTTGGCGGTGCGGCTGCCACTGACCACGTAGACGATGGGGTCCTGGCCCAGCACGAGCGACATCCGCGCCGTCTTCTCGCCGCGCTTGCGCGCGGCCTCCAGCATCTTCCAGCCGGTCTGCCCGGCGCCCGGGCTGATGGCGACTTTCCGCGGCCCCTTCAGCTGGCAGCGGTAGGTACCGAGGTTCACGCCGGCCTTCGGGTCCACCGTGAACACCGACGCGGTGTTGATGTAGCGCCCGCCGTCGGCGGGATTGACCTGCATGAAGGGGAAGCGCGTGAGGTCGATGGCATCGCCCGCCAGGACCACCTGCTTGCACAGGGCCCGCTCCCGGGGCACCTCCACCGGCGGGATCTCCGGGTACCGGCCGCCGTTCCGGGTGGCAAGGTCGATGAGGTGCTGCCTGGCCCTGCGGAAGGTGGCCTTGCCGTCGCCAGGCACCGGCTCTAGGCCGAGCGCGAGGCATTCCGCGTCCCAGGGGCCCAGGTAATTGCCGATGACCGGGCCCCGCAGCCACTGACCACCGATCTTCACCTCCTCGAAGAGCAGGGCCGGTGCGCCCTCGAGCCCGTGTCGCTCCACGAGCCGGTACATGAGGGCGGTGCCCTCGTAGGCGTCCTGGTCCACCCGGTCGATGCGCAGCAGGTGGCCGCGGGCGTCGAGCGCCGCGATCATCTCCCGTGGGGTGTCGAAAGGCCCGGTGGGGCCGCCCGCGACGGGCGCAGCGCCGGCGCCCCGTGCGTTGCCGCCGGTTGCGCAGCCGCCGCCCGCCATGGCCGCGGCGATGCCGATCGAACTGCCGGCCACGAAGTGGCGGCGGGAGATGGCGTCTGTCGGCATGGTTTCGTCCCTCCTGGCCTACCGGGGATCGTAACCGCCTTCGCGCTGGTGGCGCACCGCCAGTACCAGCGCTGCGTCAGTCTCGACGTCGTATCGGTACAGGGCAACGAATCCGCTGCGGCCGCGGGAGATCACCAGCTCCCGAAGGCTGGATTCAACGGCACGCCCCACAAGAGGGTGCCGTCGGAGGATGTTGAGGCCATCCAGCAGGATGCCGGCAGTGGCAGCCGCGGCGGTTGGGCTTTCCTCCCGCAGGAAATCGGCCAGCCGCTCGAGGTCGCCCAGCGCCCGTGGCGCGTAGCTGAGGCGGGTCAAACGTTCAGCGCTTGCGCGGCCCTGGGCGCTTGGTCGCCTCGCCCCCGGCCCGGGCCAGAATGTAGCTCGCGACCTCGTCGGCGTCATGGACAAGGCCGTATTGGGCCACCTCGTCCTCCGCCCGCAGCGCGGCAGTAACGAAATTCCGGCGGCGCTCCGCCAGCGCGGCCTGGGCTTCGATGGCGTCCACCATCCAGGCGTGGGCGGTCTTACCGGATTCTGCGGCGGCAGTGGCCACGCGCGCCTTCAGCGTATCGGGAAGCTTCAGTGTCGTAGACACGGCCATGCCAGGTACCCGGCAGCTGGTAGTACCACCAAAGTAACACCAGCCTGGCCGGGGTTCAATCGGCGGGCTTCATTCCCGGTGGATCGGGTCCACCCAGGCCACCGCCAGCGGCGGCTCCACGGCGTCGATGTCCAGGTTCACCACCACCGCCTCGCCGTCGCTCCGCACGAGCACGCATTCCAGGGTCTCCGTGGCGCTGGCGTTGATCTCCTGGTGGGGCACGAAGGGGGGGACGTAGATGAAGTCGCCGGGGCCGGCTTCTGCGGTGAATTCCAGCCGCGCGCCCCAGCGCATGCGGGCCCGGCCCCGGATCACGTAGATCACGCTCTCCAGCGGGCCGTGGTGGTGGGGGCCGGTCTTCGCGTCCGGGTGAATGTGCACCGTGCCCGCCCAGAGCCTGTTCGCCCCGACGCGCGCGTGGTTGATGGCGGCGCGCCGGTCCATGCCCGGGGTCTGGGCGGTGTTCGGGTCGAGGCGGTCGGCGGGGACCACCCGGACGCCGTCGTGCTGCCAGTCGGTCACGCCCGGCGGGAACCTGGCGGCTGCCAGTCGCCGACCAGCTTCGACCAGCGGCTGTCCACCAGCTCGAAGGACCGGGGCGACTGGGCGACGAGCAGCGCCCGGTTCTCCTCCTGCCAGGTGGCCGGGCCGCCCTCGTCGGGCAGGGCCCGGGTGGCGTCGATCACCATCTTGCTGGTGCGGTCCGGGTCGCCGAGGCTCGGGTCCAGCTGATGGCCCCGGAGCCCGGTCAGCACCTTGCTGGCGCCCTTCGGCTGCCAGCGGGCGCCGGTGGCATGGAGCACGGCCAGGGTGTCGAGGACGTCGATGTCGTCGTCCACCACGATCACGACCTTCGCCATGCCGACCCGCTTGGCCATGATCTCCCCGACGGCGAGCCCGTCGCCCGCCTTCTGCTTGCGGATGCTCACGAACCCGAAGCCCGGCATCTCGGACGGCGTGTGGGCATAGGTGACCTGGGGGGCCTCTCCCTGCAGGCCCCGCAGGGACGACATGTTGGCCGTCGCCGTGGGGAAGCCGCGGTTCACGCCGGTGAACTGGTTGACGATCCAGGGGTCCTTGCGGTGGGTGAGGCGGGTGACGTTCATCCAGAAGTTCTCGGCCTTCTTCCGGCCCATGTAGCCCCGCATCTCGCCGAAGGGTCCCTCCGGCAGTCCCGGCTGGTCCAGCGGGATCTCGCCCTCGATCACCATCTCGGCGTGGGCCGGCACGAGGATGTCGTTGGTCTCGGACTTCACCACCTCGAGCGGCCGGCCCCGCAGGCCGCCCACCAGCTGCAGCTCGTCCGGGTTGCCCATGCCGATCTTCGACGTGGACAGGATCCAGGTCATGGGGTCCTGGCCCAGCACGATGGAGACCTTCGCGACCTTCTCGCCCCGGTCCCGCATCTTCGTCAGCATCAGCCAGCCGCTCTGGCCGGGTTCCGGGTTGACGCCGAGCAGGCGCGGGCCCCGCAGCTGGCAGCGGTAGGTGCCGAAGTTGCCGCCACCCTGGGGGTCCCGGGTGAACACCGAGCCGGTGTTCACGTAGCGCCCGGCGTCCGCGGGGTTCGACTGGATGAAGGCGTACTTCGTGAGGTCGATGTCGTCGCCCGAAAGGATGACCTGCTTGCAGGGCGCCCGTGAGGCGGGCACCTCGACGCTGTCGATGCTCGGGAACCTGCCGTCCTTCAACAGCTCCGTGGCCCGGGCCACCGCGGCCCGGTAGGTGGCCCGGCCATCGCCCGCCACCGGCTCGATGCCGAGGGTCACGGCCTCGGTGTCGTAGTGGCCGTACTGGTTCACCAGCACCGGGCCCTTGACCCAGCGGCCCTCGATCTTCACCTCGTCCACGAGGAAGGCCGGCGTCTCGTACAGGCCGTAGACGTCGATCAGGCGGTACATGAGCGCCGTCGCTTCGTAGGCGTCCTGGTCCAGGCGCGGGATGCGGATCAGGAGACCCCGGCGGTCGAGTTCGGCGACGTAGTCCCGGAGGGAATCGAAGGGGCCGTAGCCGTAACCGGGGGCGGTGGACGGCGGTGGCCGGCCGCGCGGACCCGCGCTGGCGGTCCCGGACGCGGCAAGGCCCAGGGCGACGGTGGCGGCAACCAGTTCACGGCGGCTGAGGTCGGTCATGGGCGCGCTCCTGCCCGGGTGGGGAAGCCCGAGTGTAGCGCGGGCCGAACGGGGAGCCGGGTGTGGTGGAACGCCGCGTCTGGGGGCGGAGGGGGAATCGCGCGGAAGGGGAATCGCGCCTGAAGGCGCTCCTACGGGCGCTCCTACAGGATGTAGCGGCTGAGGTCCTGGTCCTTCACGAGGTCGCCGAGCTGGGCGTCCACGTAGGCCCCGTCGATGGTCAGGACCCGGCCGGACTGGTCGGCCGCCTCGAAGGAGAGGGCGTCCAGCAGCCGCTCCATCACCGTGTGCAGGCGGCGGGCGCCGATATTCTCCTGCTCGCTGTTCACGTGGAAGGCGATCTCGGCCAGCCGCCGGATGCCGGATGGGTCGAATGCCACGGTGACGCCTTCCGTGGCGAGGAGGGCGGCGTACTGGCGGGTCAGGGCGCCATCCGGCTCGGTGAGGATGCGCACGAAGTCTTCGGTGGTCAGGGCATCCAGCTCGACCCGGATCGGGAAGCGGCCCTGCAGCTCGGGGATGAGGTCCGACGGCTTCGAGGTGTGGAAGGCGCCCGAGGCGATGAACAGGATGTGGTCGGTCTTCACCATGCCGTAGCGGGTACTGACCGTGCAGCCCTCGACCAGTGGCAGCAGGTCGCGCTGCACGCCTTCCCGGGAGACGTCCGCGCCCTGGGTCTCCCCCCGGCGCGCCACCTTGTCGATCTCGTCGATGAACACGATGCCGTTCTGCTCGACGTTTTCCAGGGCGGCGGCCTTGAGGTCATCCTCGTTGACCAGGCGGGCGGCTTCCTCGTCGACCAGCAGGCGGAAGGCCTCCCTGACCTTCAGCTTGCGGGGCTTGCGCCGGCCCGCGCCCATGTTCTGGAAGAGGCTCTGCAGCTGGCTCGACATCTCCTCCATGCCTGGCGGGGCCATGATCTCGACGCCCAGGGGCGCCACGGCGAGATCCACCTCGATTTCCCGGTCGTCGAGCTTGCCTTCGCGCAGCATCTTCCGGAACTTCTGCCGGGTATCGGAATCCCGGCCCTCCGGCGTCGAGGTAAAGCCGGCCGCCGGCGGCGGCAGCAGGGCGTCCAGCACCTTCTCCTCGGCGCCGTCCTCGGCCCGGTGGCGGACCTTCTGCATCTCCCTCTCGCGGGTCAGCTTCACGGCCGCGTCGGCGAGGTCCTTGATGATGCTGTCCACCTCCCGGCCCACGTAGCCCACCTCGGTGAACTTGGTGGCCTCGACCTTGATGAACGGCGCCTGGGCCAGCCGCGCCAGCCGGCGCGCGATCTCGGTCTTGCCCACGCCGGTCGGGCCGATCATGAGGATGTTCTTCGGCGTGATCTCGGTGCGCAGCGGCTCGGGCACCTGCATGCGCCGCCACCGATTGCGCAGGGCGATCGCCACGGCGCGCTTGGCCGGGTCCTGGCCGATGATGTACTTGTCCAGCTCCTGGACGATCTCGCGGGGTGTCATCTGGGACATACTGTGTGGGAGCGCCTTCAGGCGCGACCTGGCGGAATCGCGCCTGAAGGCGCTCCCACGGCCGCGTTCAGGGTTTCCACCGTGATGTGCTGGTTGGTGTAGATGCAGATCCGGCCGGCGATCTCGAGGCTCTTGCGCACGATCTGCTCGGCGGACAGTGTGGAATTCTCGATGAGGGCCCGGGCCGCGGCCTGGGCGAAGGGACCGCCGGAGCCGATGGCCATGAGGTCGTCCTCCGGCTCGATCACGTCGCCGTTGCCGGAAATGATGAGGGAGCGGTCCCTGTCGGCGACGCAGAGCAGGGCCTCGAGCCGGCGCAGGCGCCGGTCGGTGCGCCAGTCCTTGGCCAGCTCGATGGCCGCCCGGCTGAGGTTGCCGTACTGGGTGAGCTTGCCCTCGAAGAGCTCGAACAGCGTGAAGGCATCCGCCGTGCCCCCGGCGAAGCCGGCCAGCACGCGACCCTCGGCCAGGCGGCGGACCTTCCGGGCATTGCCCTTCATGATGGTGTTGCCCAGGGTGACCTGGCCGTCACCGCCGACGGCGACGCACCCGTCCCGGCGGACCGACACGATCGTGGTCCCGTCGAATTGCTGCATGGAGATCCGGTTCCGGAGGTTCCCTGGCCGACAGTCTATCTGGGGGCGGGCCCGGAAAAGAAAAGGGGTAGCCGGGCCGGCGCCCGGCCACCCCGTGGGTGGCGCGTCGGCTACGGGCTGGCGGGTGCGCCGCCCTGCCGGTCCTGGAACTTCTGGCGCGCCTCCTTCTTCAGCTCATCGCACTGCGCCGGATCGGCCTCGCACCGGGCCTTGAGCTCGGCGCGCTTCTTTTTCATCTGCTCGCGCTGCTCGGCGCACTTCTCCGGGTTTTGCGCACAGAACTGCTGGCGCTCGGCCCGCTTCTTCTTCATCTGCTCCCGTTGCCCGGCGCACGTCTCCGGGTTGGCCTCGCAGAACGCTTTCCGCTCGGCGCGGATCTCGGCGCACTTTGCCGGGTTGTCGTTGCAGAACGCCTTGCCCGGCCGGGGCGGCGGGCTGCCGGCATCCTCGGCCGGGGCGGCGAGGGGCGCCCCGAGCAGGACCATGCCGGCGAGGAGCGGAATCAGGGCTTGCTGCAGTCGCATAAGTCGTCTCCAGAAGGGGTATGCCCTGGCCACAACGCGCCAACCGGCACCCGGGTTGACGCGGGCGCTGGTCAGCGGGTCTTCCGTCGGGCCCGGGGATGGGCCTTGTCATAAACCTGGGCCAGGTGCTGGAAATTCAGGTGGGTGTAGATCTGGGTGGTGCTGATGTCCGCATGGCCCAGCAGTTCCTGCACGCTGCGCAGGTCGCTGCTCGATTCCAGCAGGTGCGTCGCGAAGCTGTGCCGGAGGAGGTGGGGGTACACCCGGCGCGGCAGTCCGGCCTGGAGCGCCCAGTGGCGCACCCGCAGCTGGACCGTGCGGGGACTGATACGGGTGCCCCGGGGGCCGGTGAAGAGGGCCTGCTCACCCTGCCGGGCCAGCTGGGACCGCAGCTTCAGCCAGGCGGCGAGGGCGGTACGGGCATGGCGGCCCACGGGCAGGATCCGGGTCTTGCTGCCCTTGCCCGTCACCCGGACCGTGCCGTCGGCCAGGTCCAGCGCGTCCAGGTCGAGGCTCACCAGCTCGGCGAGGCGCAGGCCCGAGGAGTAGAAGAGCTCGAGCATGGCCCGGTCCCGGACCGCCGGCGGGTCGTCCCCCTCGATCTGCAGCAGCCGGCTCATCTGGTCCACGTCCAGGGTGTTCGGCAGCTTCCGGGGGACCTGGGGGGCCTTGATGTCCGCCCCGGGGTTGCCCTTCAGCGCCCCCTCGCGGATCAGGTAATTCATGAAGCTGCGGGCGCCGGACAGCCGGCGCTGGATGCTGCGGGGCGCGAGCCCGCCTGCGTGGCTCACGGCCGCGAAGCGCCGCAGGTCGTGGGACTTGAGGTCGGTGAATGCGGCGATGCTGTGCCGGTCGCAGAATTCGGCGAGGCACACGAGGTCACGCCGGTAGCTGCGCGCGGTGTGGGGCGAGAGTCGCCGCTCGAGCTGCAGATGCTCCAGGAATCGCTCGGCGGCCTGCCAGTGCCGCGGATCCATCGCGGTACCCCCGGATTGGGTTGGGGCGGGAACTCAGCCAGCCGCGCGGTTCTTCAGCGCGCCGCTCACGAGTTCCCCGAGGCGGGCCAGGAAGTCGATGCTCATGCCCGGATGGAAGTGGTCGGAGTCCCGGCTGCCGATGGCCAGGAAACCGATCTCGGCGTCCTGGCCGAGGGGTACCAGGGCGAGGGACCCGATCTCGACGTTGCCGGCGCCGAACAGGTAGTCCCGCTGGGCGTCCCGCACCTGGCCGCAGCGGGGCGCGCGGGACTGCAGGAAGGTCCGGAAGGGCGCGATGGCCGGGTCGTCCCGGCCCACCACCCGCAGGAAGCGGCTGGCCACGAGCCCGTTGGCGAGGGTGTCGAAGACCACGAGCACCGCCTGGTCCGCGCTGAAGGACAGCCGGAGCTGCTCCTCCAGCACCCGCACGATTCCGGCCCGGTCCGGGGCGGCGAGCATGAGGAGGGCGAGGGCGTGGATGCGGCCGGCCAGTGCGTCGTTGCTGCGCGCGACGTCGATGAGGTCCTTGAGCTTGCGCTCGAGCTTCAGGTTCTTCTGCCGCAGCACCAGCACCTGGCGCTCGACGAGGGAAACGGCCTGGCCACCCGCATCGTGGGGCAGCCGCAGGCTGCCGAGGAGGCCGGCATGGCGCTCGAAGAAATCGGGATGGGCCTGGAGGTAGTCGGCGATGCTGTCTTCCGTGAGGGCGGCGTCCGGGACCTGCTGCTGCTTCAGCGTGCTCATACCTGGATCGTTCCCTCGAAAACCGTCACTGCCTCGCCGGTCATCCACACGGGCTCACCCGGACCGTCCCACCGGACCCGCAACGTGCCGCCCGGCAATTCCACGCTGACCACCGGGCCGAGCACCTGCCAGGTGCGGCCGATGACCACCGCCGCGCAGGCGCCGGTGCCACAGGCCGCCGTCTCGCCCACGCCCCGCTCGAAGACCCGCAGGCGGATGCGGTCCGGCGCCAGGACCTGCATGAAGCCGATGTTAGCACGGTTGGGAAAGCGCTCATGGCGCTCGAGCAGCGGGCCGAGCGTCGCGACGGGTGCCGCGTCCACGTCGCCGACCTGGAGCACGGCGTGGGGATTGCCCAGCGAGACGACGCCCGCATCCACCTGCTGCGCGCCGCTGACGAGCGTATAGCGGGGTGATTCTGCCGTCGCCATGAACGGAATGGCCGCGGGCCTGAATTCCGGCACGGCCATTTCCACGGTCACGAGGCCATCCGGTTCGAGCCGGGCGGTGACCGTGCCGGTGCCGTGGCCGAGGCGCAGCTGCTGCACGCCCGGCCGGGCCAGGAAGCGGGCGATGCACCGGGCACCATTCCCGCATTGCTCGGCCTCGCTGCCATCCGTATTGAAGATGCGGTAGTAGATGTCCTCGCCGGCGCGGCGGGGCGGGTCCAGCCAGAGCAGCTGGTCGAAGCCGATCCCCCGGTGCCGGTCGGCGAGTTCCCGGATCCGCCCGGGGGTGGGGGGCGCACGGCCCTCGCTGCTGACCAGGACGAAGTCGTTGCCGAGGCCGTGCATCTTCGTGAAAGGAACGCGCGTCATCCTGCCGGGACCTTGCGGCCATCCGCACTTGAAAATCCCGGGGGAGTATACCGGGGCCGCGTCAACGTGGACTTTTGTCAAGCCGGCCGCTAAGGTTACGCGTCGTCCGGCGATCGACTTGACGGGCGCTTCCGCAAGAACACGGCAAAAACAAGGGCAGCTGATTCATGCGTCACATTCTGGTCCTCAATTCCAAGGGTGGCTGCGGGAAGAGCACGATTGCCACCAGCCTCGCGGCTTATTACGCCATGCGCGACGAGCGGGTGACCCTGGTCGACTACGACCGCCAGGCTTCCAGCCTCGAGTGGCTCCAGCGCCGTCCGGAGAACCGCCCCCCGATCACCGGGGTCGCCGGCTTCGACGAGGGATTCCGTCCCGTACCCCGCAACACCGACGTGGTCGTGATCGACGCGCCCGCGGGTTGCCATGGGCGCGAGCTGACCGACCTCGTGCGCCACGCCGAGACCATCGTGGTCCCGGTCCTGCCGTCCACGATCGACATCGTGGCCTCGGGCAAGTTCATCGATGAACTCCAGGAGGTCGGCAAGGTCGAGCGGCGCGAGGTGAAGCTCGCCGTCGTCGGCAACCGGGTGCGGGAGGTGACGCTCATCGCCCAGGAACTCGATGACTACCTCGGCAAGCTGAAGATGCCCTACGTGACCAAGCTGCGGGAGGCCCAGAACTACGTGCGGGCCTATACCCGGGGGCTCGGCATCCACGAGTTGCCGGAGTACCTCGCCTGGCCGGACTGGGAGCAGTGGAAGCCCCTGGTCAGCTGGCTCAACAGCAAGCGCAGCCAGCCCAAGGCGGCCTAGCAGCGCTGTAGGAGCGCCTTCAGGCGCGATTGGCGTCAATCGCGCCTGAAGGCGCTCCTACAGGCGCTCCTGCGGGCGCTCCTGCGGGTGTAGCGGCAGGCGCCACCGTCAGCGCCGTCCGCGGCGAACCCGCGGTCGCCGGCGCAAGCCCCGAACTCATCGCGAGTCCCCGC
>ERZ761602.1440-NODE-1440-length-43121-cov-10.968421_pt1 | contig 43121 bp, 32 predicted proteins | sample MGYA00512165_ERZ761602 | MGnify/ENA primary metagenome ERZ761602 (study PRJEB28899, sample SAMN02445085) | bioreactor sludge metagenome | biome: EBPR sludge; isolation source: Thorneside wastewater treatment plant | place: Australia: Brisbane, Thorneside...
CGCTCGCTCAAAACGTCAAACCCACCGCCCGTTCCACACGAAACGACATAGACCCGGCGAGTACCAGCAGGCGTGAGTGACGGAGCATGGATGACCTGTTTTCTGCGCAAAAGGGGACAGGCTCAATAGAGCAGGGCGGCGGCGCGGAAGTGCCTTGCCGGCTGCCGCTGGAGAGGTTTCGTCAGGCGGAGCAAGGCGTGTGCACGACGGTGCAATAGAACACCCCGCATTCGGAGCGGCGACGAGAATGGCAATGCCCGGCTCGCAACACGGCCTTATCCGATACGGTAGAGCGTGGGCCGGACATCGGCCGGACGGGTGTACCGGAACAGGTCTTTCGAATCGTCGGGGCGAGGGACCAGTTCGACTTCGACCCCGGCGCAGCGCTTTGCAGCCAGGGCATGGAAATAGCGAAGGGTCGAGTAGTCCTCCAAAGCGAAACCAACCGAATCGAACACCGTAAGCTGTTCGGCACTCTGCCGCCCGGCTTCGGTTCCGGCCAGGACACGCCATAGGTCGACGACGGCGAAGTCGTCCGGCAATTGCTGGATTTCACCCTCCATACGCGTTTGCGGTTCAAATTCGACGAACACCCGCGCACCGCGCAGCACATCTGCATGCAACTCGGTCTTGCCCGTGCAGTCGCCGCCCACGGCATTGATATGCATTCCCGGCTCGATCATCGCGGGCGTTAATACGTGAGCATGCGCCATGTTGGCGGTGACGGTGGTCACGATGTCGGCGCCACGAACCGCTTGGGAAATCGAATCTGCACGGATGATCTTGAGCGCCCGGTAATCCGACAGGTTTCGCATCAGCTTGTCGGTTGCCGACGGATCGACGTCGAAGACGGATATCTCGTCAATGCCGAACAGACTGTGAAAGGCCACTGCCTGGAAGTCGCTCTGCGCCCCATTTCCGATCAAGGCCATCCGGCGCGCACCGGGTCGCGCGAGGGCCCGGGCGGCGACCAGCGACATGGCGCTGGTACGCAGCGCGGTGGCGAGGGTCAACTCGCAAAGGAGCAGGGGATAGCCGGTTTTTGCGTCGGCCAGAACGCCCATGCCCATGACCGAAAACAGACCGCTGGTGGTGTTTTCCGGATGGCAGTTGACATACTTAAACGCATAATGATCGTCACTGGCCACCGGCATCAGTTCGTGCACACCAGTCCGGGACTGGCTTGTCAATCGGGCGCATTTTTCGAAGTCTTGCCAGCGCACGAAGTCATGCCGGATGGTGTCGGCAAGTTCCCCTAGCAGGCGGCTAACACCGACATCCTGCACCAGTCGGGACATGGCTGGCACGTCTAAGAAACAGGTCATGGGGTTTTCTCGCTAGCGTTGCAATGGCCGTCATTAGAAGGGAAGCCAGAAGCATACTACCATCAGCGAAACCTGCTTCGCCGTCAAGGCGCGCGAGTGTTGCTGGACCTGGCTGGCGTTCGGTCGAAGACCTGATCGCGCGCTGGATGCCGGTCAAAGTTGATTGACGCCGGGCGGATTTTAATGAAACTTCACGCCATGGAATTGATGCCGGTGCAGCCAGAATCCTCCTTCTGCCAGCATCTGGCGCCGAACGAAGCCCACCTTTGGTGGGCGCGTGTTGGGGCCATGCCGGCGGAGGTTTCGGCAGCCTTGCGCAGCCTGCTTTCCGAAGAGGAGCAGCTTCGTCTCGACAGCATTGCGCTCGAGGCACGACGCCAGGAGTACCTGGTAACGCGGGCGCTGGTGCGCAGCGTCTTGTCTCGATACGAGGCGGTCGAACCTGCAGCATGGGTTTTCCAGTCGAATGCGCATGGCAGACCGGGTGTTGCCCGGCCGCGCACTTCAATTTACTATGACTTCAACGTTTCCCATGCGCGCGGCATCGTGCTCTGCCTGGTTGCACGTGGTCGTCGCGTCGGGGTTGACGTGGAGCGGGTCGACCCGAAGGTCGAAGTTCTGGATGTTGGGGCGCACTTCTTTGCACCGTCCGAACGGGCTGATCTTGTTGCCACGGCGGCGGACCTGCGTTGCCGGCGCTTTTTCGAGTACTGGACGCTCAAGGAGTCCTATGTCAAAGCGTGCGGAAAAGGTCTTGCCATGGCGCTGGACAGCTTTGCTTTCTCCTTGCAGGCGGGGCGGCAGCCGCGCTTGCGTGTCTCGGCTCCGGGTGATGCCAGTCATGCCCTCTGGTTTTTTGACTCTTTTTCGCCAGGCAGGGAACATGTGGCTGCGGTAACCGTGGAACGGCGCTATCCGGATGAACCGATCGCGGTCGCGTACCGCAGCGTGCCTGGGGTTCCGGGCCATCCATGGGGCAAGGGTGAATCGTCGCCACGGGACCCGTACCCGCACATTGCCAATCGATCATGATAGGGTGCGCATCAATGAACAATCTGGACGACATATATCCCCTGTCTCCGATGCAGGAGACGATGTTGCTCAGCACGCGGAAACGTGATGACATATTGTTCAATCAGACCTGCCTCGAACTCGAAGGAATGCTGGACCCGGCAGCGTTTCGGGCGGCTTGGCAGGCGTTGACGGCGCGGCATGCGGCCTTGCGTACGGCATTTCAGTGGCGCGGCCTGAAGCGACCGATGCAGGTTGTTCGCACGCATGTCGATATTCCGTTCGACATTCAGGACTGGCGCAATGAGTCGGATGCCGAACGTGAAACGCGTCTGAAGCGATTGCTCCTCGACGATCGTACTCGGGGTTTCGATCTCACGCGGGCACCACTCCAGCGCATTGCCTTGATCCACTACAGCGATACGAAGGTGGTTTGGGTCTGGAGCAGCCATCACCTGATCATGGACCGGTGGTGCATCGGCACGCTGTTTGCGGAGTTCTCCGAGATGTATTCGGGGCTGCGCACGGGGATTGCTACGGCGCCAAGGCCGGCGCCGAAGTACGGCCGCTACATTGGCTGGGTCGAGGGCCGCGATCGTGTCGCTTCCCTTGCCTATTGGCGTTCCGTACTGGGCGATCTGCATGCGCCGTGCCTGCTGACACGGCAAGGCAGCGCGGCAGCGGTGCGCAGCGGCGCGGGCGGGGAAGATTTGGCGCGAGGCGTGGTCGACGCAGAGCGGGCCTCGGCACTGGGCCGTTTTGCCCGCGCCCACGGTTTGACCATGAGTACCGTGATCCAGGCCGCATGGGCCTTGGTCATCAACCACTACACGCAGTGCCGTGACGTGGTCTTCGGGGTGACGGTATCGGGCCGACCGACAGAGTTGCCCGAGGTCGAATCGATGGTCGGTAGCTTCATCAACAATGTACCGGTGGTGTGGCGACTCGCGCCTGACGCGTCGCTCATCGGCTACGCGCGCAGCCAGCAGCTCGCTCAGCAGCAGCGCCAGGCACACGACTACCTGGCCTTGTCCGACATTCTGGCTTGTAGTATTGCGGGCGCAACGGGCAAGCTGTTCGACAGCTTGCTGGTTTGGCTGGCGCCGCAGCAGACAGAAACGATTGGCGGACTCACCATCCGCAAGCAGGAGAGTGTCCTGCAAACCGCCTACCCGCTGACTCTCAGTATTGCCGAGGTCGGCGACCGCTATGAGCTGCAATTGCGTACGGCCGATGACGTGGAGTTGCTTGTTCCTTCGGCACGGCTCATGGATCGCTTGCTGGCGACTTTGGCGGCTTTTCCTGGCAGCCCAGAGCAACAGACCTTTGCCGACATCGCGGGTTTTGCTCAGCAGTCGGCGGCGGCGAGCGGCGTCGCCACGGTAGCGGCGACCTTCGCCGAGTCCGACGCTGGCGGCAGCATCGAAGGCCAGGCGATCGCGGGTCGTGAGCCACCGTCCCTGGAAATGCTGGCCGACATTCTGGCCGTGGAATGGGCGCAGGTCCTGGGTATTTCCGGGATCGATCCCGATGCCGATTTCTTCGAACTCGGCGGTGACTCGATCAAGGCTGCGCGTTTGCATTCCCGTATCCTTGCCGCAACCCGCATTCGCATCCCGCTGCTGGCGCTGTTCGAATCCAGCAACATCCGCAAGATGGCGGCGACCCTGTACGAGGGGCGCTGGCCCTTGTCCGACGCCATGGCGACGGCGATTGCCGTGCGCGCTGACCCGGCGCATGCGCCATTGTTCTGCATCGCGTCGCCAGAAGTCAGTACCATCGGCTACGCACTGTTGGCGCGGCACCTTCAGCCCACGCGCTCGGTCTATGTCATTCAGGCGCCCCCGGGCGCGACCGAGGTTCGTCGATTGTCGCCACAAGAACTGCCGGTGCTCGCGCAGCGCTACGTCGAAGCCATCGAGAAAATCCAGCGCAGCGGGCCCTACCACCTGCTTGGCATGTGTGTCGGAGCCCAACTCTCGGTCGAAGTCGTTCGCATCCTGGAGGCGCGCGGCGCGAGTGCCGGCTTTCTCGGCATCATCAACACCTGGGCCTATTTCACCGTGTCCCGCCTGATTCTTGTACACCGCGCTGCGAACAGGCTGAACTGGTATCGATCCCGGCTTGCGACGCTGACCGACTTCACGCCTCGCGAACGTTGGCAAAGGGTCGCTCAAGTGTTGGCAGCAAAGCTTGGCCGTGTGCGCACGGCCCAGGCGGCTGGCGCGCTGGAGGGGGCAGGAGCAGCATCGCCGGCAGCGCCCGACGAATGGCTTGAGGTGATGGGGCGCCCGGATGCGGCCGCGAGCTGTGCGCCGATTCAATCAACCATCACCGTGCTGCGGATTGCGAAGCAGCCCTACTGGCGGGTCCAGGATCGTACCTTGGGCTGGGGCATGCAGGCAGCGCATAGCGAGGTCGTGGACCTGTCGGTGACGGAACATCTTGCGCTCTTGCGGGAGCCGCATGTGCGCGAAGTGGCAAGCCGTATCGACGCAGTGCTTGCCGGTGGTCGGTCGTGAGCCGGGCCGCGATGACCATGACTCCGGAATGCCTGCGCGGGCTTGGTCGCTGGTGTGTGATCGTCTTCCTGGCATGCTTTTCAGCCTCGGCCCTGGCACACAAGCTCGGGCAGAGTTACGTCTTCATGCGCATTGCCGACGGTGCCATTGACGGGCGTATCGAGATGACAGTGGCTGACGCGAATCGCCTCTTGGGTCTCGGACTGCCGGAGCGCGGTGCAACCCGCGACGATGTCACGCCACACCTGGCGACGATTGCCGAGTATCTGAAATCCCATGTTGCTTTTGCACCCAATGGCAAGCAGCAGGCAGTCGACTTTCACGACTACGGCATCGATGCCGTGCCCCTCGCGGACTACATCGCCATGCACTTCGCGCTGTCCGATCAGGGGCGGCCGATCAGCAAAGTGGATGTAGAGTATCGGATCGGCTTTGCGCTGATACCGGAGCACCGCGGGCTGCTGGTGATCGAACACGACTGGGGCAGCGGTACATTCAACGACGAAAGCAATGTCGTGGCGGTATTCGGCCCGGACTCCATCCGCCAGCAGATCGACCTTTCGCAATCGAGTGTGTGGACCGGTGTCAAGGCAATGATCGGTCTGGGTGCGCACCACATCTGGATCGGGATCGACCACATATTGTTTCTGATCGCCTTGTTGTTGCCGGCGGTCGTAGAGCGTCGTGACGGCGTCTGGCAGCCGGTCAGCGAATTCAAGACGGCGCTGTGGCGGGTCTTGGCCGTGGTCACGGTATTCACGGCTGCCCATACGATCACCCTAAGCCTCGCCGCGCTGGATATTGCCGCCCTGCCGTCGCGCATCGTCGAGTCGGTGATCGCCTTGTCGATCGCCGCAGCGGCCATGGATGTCCTGCGCCCGGTTTTTGGTCGGCGCATCTTGCTGGTGGTCTTCGGATTTGGCCTGTTTCACGGCTTCGGCTTTGCCAGCGTATTGCGCGACATGGGAATCCCGAGCCAGTACCTGGTGCATTCGCTGATCGGTTTCAACGTCGGCGTTGAGCTGGGGCAAATCGCCATCGTCAGCCTGGTATTTCCGGTGCTGTACCTCATGCGTGGCAGCGCCTTCTATCTGCGTTATGTCTTGCGCTTCGGTGCCATCACGCTGATTGGCGTGGCTGCCTACTGGTTCACCGAACGCGTGCTCGAGATCGACTTGCCATTGGGCGCCATCCTGCAGTGGCCGTTTCGAGCTTGGAACTAGGAGTCATCGACGAGGAGTCATTGACGTGGATTTTGCATGGACACCCGAGCAACTGGCCTTGAAGAAGTCGGCTATCACATTCGCGGAGACGCTGCTCAAGGACAACGAAGCGGCGCGGGAAGGTGTGGGCACATTCCCGCGCGATGCGTGGCGCAGGTGTGCCGAATATGGCATCCAGGGCATGGCGGTGCCGAGCTCGATTCCGTCCGGACGGGGCACTGACTTCCTGGATGCGATGCTGGTCATGGAAGGTCTGGGTTACGGATGCCGGGACAACGGGCTTGCCTTTGCCCTCAATGCGCAGATGTGGACGGTGCAATTGCCCATCGTTCACCATGGCAGCGAGGAGCAGAAGCGGAAATACCTGCCCGGAATGTGTGATGGCAGCCTGATCGGCGCCCACGCCGTGACCGAGCCGGACGCTGGATCGGATGCCTTCTCGATGCGCACGCGGGCGCAAAAGTGCGATGGCGGCTACCTGCTCAGCGGCGTCAAGCGCTATATTTCCCTTGCCCCCGTGGCTGACCTGATACTGGTCTTTGCAAGCATCGATCCCGAGCTGGGCCGTTGGGGTATCACCGCCTTTCTGGTGGACCGTGGCAGCCCCGGTTTACAGTTCGGCCCGGAGCGCGAGAAGATGGGCTTGCGTACCGTCCCCATGGGTGATCTCACCTTCGACGAATGCTTCGTGCCCACGGCCAACCGCCTCGGCGCCGAAGGCGCGGGTCTGCGCCTGTCGACGACCTCCCTGGACTGGGAGCGTTGCTGCATCCTGGCCAGCCAGCTGGGCGCCATGCAGCGGCAACTCGAAACCGCCTGTGGCTATGCGCGGACGCGCAAGCAGTTTGGCCAGCAGATCGGCAAGTTCCAGTCCGTGGCAAATCGTGTGGTGGACATGAAGTTGCGCCTGGAAACCTCGCGTTTAATGCTCTACCAGGTTGCCTGGCTAAAGCGCGAAGGTCGTGATGCGATGATGGAATCGGCGATGCTGAAGCTTCACCTGAGCGAGTGTTTTCTGGCCTCCAGCACCGACGCGATACGAGTCCATGGGGCGCTGGGCTATATGTCGGAGAATGGCGTCGAGCGTGATCTGCGCGATGCCGTTGGCGGCACGATCTATGCGGGCACCTCGGATATTCAGCGCAATGTCATCGCCGCCTTGTTGGGCTTGTAGGCGCTAAATATGAGCTGTTCTGCGATTCTCACCCTGCCGCAAAACGTCGATAAGCACGCGCAGTGTGAGCCTGGCCGCCTGGCGATCCGCTTTCTCGATCAGAGGCTGAGCTATGCGGAGTTGAGCGTTCAGTCGAACCAACTGGCAAATGCCCTCGCCGCGCGCGGCGTGTGCCGGGGCGACCGTGTCGGCATCTATATGGAGAAGTCCCTGCGCACGCCGGTGGCCATGCACGGCATCATGAAAGCCGGCGCAGCGTATGTGCCGCTCGACCCGGGCGCGCCGCCGGAACGGCTTGCCGCCATGATCAACGATTGCGGCATAGGCCATCTGCTGTGTAGCGACGCCAGATCCCGCGCCCTAGCGCGTTTGCCGGCGAGCGTTGCGGCGAGGCTGTGCGTGTGGGGCGTTCAGTCTGGCAAGTCCGCGGGCTACGAGAATGTGTCATGGGCGGAAATCGAATCGGCAGATGGCGCTGCTGCGCCGGCCGTGCGCATGTCGGGTGCTGATGTCGCCTACATCATCTATACCTCCGGTTCGACCGGACAGCCCAAGGGAATCGTGCACACGCACGACAGCAGTCATGCCTTCTCGCGCTGGGCTGCGGCGGAGTATGGACTGGCCAGCAGCGACCTGCTCAGCAACCACGCGCCACTGCATTTCGATCTCTCGATTCTCGACTATTTTGCCGCTGCGGTGGCCGGCTGTGGCACATCGATCATTCCCGAGGAGTTCACCAAACTGCCGTCCAGTTATGCGGCATTGATTGCCGCACAGCGCATGACGGTGCTGTACACCGTGCCCTTCGCCCTCGTGCAGCTGTTGTTGCGCGGCAATCTGGGCGCTCATGATTTCGGCAGCCTTCGCTGGGTCATTTTTGGTGGTGAACCGATGTCCACCAAGCATCTGTGCGCCTTGATGAAAATCTGGCCACAAGCACGATTCGACAACATGTACGGGCCTGCCGAAGTCAATGGCGTGAGCCACTACGAAGTACCGGCTCTAGACGGCGACGAGACGAGCATTCCGATCGGTCCTCTCGGATCCCACGTCGAGGGCTTGATCGTCGACGACGCCGACGCCGAAGTGGCGCCGGGCGATGTCGGCGAGTTGCTGGTGCGCACGCCTTCGATGATGAGCGGTTACTGGGCACGCCCGCAGCTCAATGCGCTGGCCTTCCATCACCGTGGACAGTCACCCGATGCGGTCGATGTCTTCTACCGCACAGGCGATCTGGTGCGTGCGGACAAGGCCGCGGTATTGCATTTTCTCGGGCGCAAGGATCGCCAGGTCAAGGTTCGCGGATACCGCATCGAACTCGATGAGGTGGAGGCGATACTGGCGCAGCACCCGGCGGTCGAGGAAGCGGCCGCGGTGACCGGGGTGGACAACAGTGGTGCCGTGTCGATCGAAGCGGCGGTGACCTTCAAGGATAGGGCATGCGCCGTCACGCCACAGGAGCTGAGCAGCCATTGCCGGAAGCTCCTGCCAGGATATGCGGTGCCAGGTCGCATCACCCCCTTGCCGACCTTCGCCCGTACAACAACCGGAAAGATCGATCGCCGCGCACTGCGCGACAGGCTGGTCGTGATCCACAGCGCAGCCGCGGAAACGGAATAGTTGCCATGGACTTCAAACCCGTACTGGTCGATTTCATTGCCGCCGAGCTTCTCGATGGCGTACAGGTCGACGTCGATGAAGGACTGCTGGTAGACGGCATGGTGGACTCCCTGGGGATGATGCGACTGGTGGCCCACATCGAAGCGCTGTGCGGCATCGATGTTCCGGTCGATGATTTCGTCATCGAGAACTTCCGCAGCGTGGCGGCGATAGACGATTACCTGCGGCGTACCGGTGCACAGGCGATCGACGCGCCGGGAGCGCGCTGATATGGACGGCACTTCCGACAGCGACGCGCGCGCCTTGACCAGCGCGCAACTGGCGATCTGGACCGGCCAGACACTGCAGCCGGACGACCCCCTGTACAACATGGTGCTGAGTTTTCGCATCCGCGGCGCCTTGGACGCCGGCGCCTTCCAGTCGGCATTCAAGGGCCTGGTCGAAGCTTGCGATGCGCTGCGCACGGTGATTGAGGTTGTCGATGGAATGCCGCGCCAGCGCGTGCTGGCGGGCGGCTATGGCCTGCCTCTGGTCGACTTGTCGGCTAGCGGGGATCCGGAACTTGCCCTCGAAGACTGGTTGGCGGAACACAGCGCACGGGCATTCGATTTGTCCCATGGCCACTACGAGTCGGCCTTGTTGCGTCTGGCCGACGACGACCATCTGTGGTACCTCAATCAACATCACATACTGACCGATGCGTCGTCGGTTGCAATACTGTTCGACAAACAACAGGCGCTCTATCGCCAGGCATGCGCAGCCACGCCGGGCGACGTGGTGGCCCTGCCGGCGTTTGCGGACTATGTTCGTTTCGCAGCCGCGCAGGCCGATTCGCCACAGCACCGCAAGGCGCGCGCCTATTGGTCTGGACAGCTTGCGCGCCAGTCTGCGCCGTCGCGCTTCTATCAGAAATCGACGCCATGCCTCCGCGGACGCACGCAAAGAGTCGAAGTGCCCATGGGCGAGGAACGCTCCAGTCGCCTGCGCGAATTGTCCGGCCAGGTGCCGTTTCGCGCTTTCACGGGCGAGCTTGCGCTGTTCCAGATCTTCGCTACGGTCTTGTTCGCCTGCGTGGCGCGAACAACGGGAAACAGCATGCCTTCCTTGGGGGTGCCGTCGCACAACCGGGGCTCTGCCCGCTTTCGGCAGACCGCGGGTCTGCTGATCGAGATTCTGCCAATCACCGTCTCGATCGACGCAGACGACAGTTTTCTGACGCTTTATCGGAAAGTCGCGCAGGTCACCGGACAGATGCTGCGCAACGCCGTGCCGGGCATCAGCAGTGTGCGCCAGTACCAGGCGTTCGACCTGGTCCTGAATTTCATCACCGCCTCTTTTGGCGACTTCGATGGCTTGCCAACGCAGACCCGCTGGTTGCACCCGGGTTATGGAGATCGCAACCATGTGTTGCGGGTGCAGGTCGAGAACTTCGAGCGCCAGCAGGCACTCAAGGTGTTCTTCGACATGAACGTGGAGATGTTTGGCGAGCGGGAGCAGCGCTGCTTGGTCCGGCATTTCCTGGGCCTCGCCGACGCGATGATCAGCGATCCGGCGCAAGCGGTCGCCGGCGTCGATCTGGTCGGCGATGGCGAGCGCGAGCAACTGCTCGCGGGGCACCGCCACGGCGTGATCGCGCCGCGCCCGGTGGCCGACGTGATGAGCATGTTCGAACACCAGGTGGCGCAGACGCCGGATGCGCTTGCCGTCAGCAGCCGCGGCAGGCAGATCGACTACCGCGAGCTAGATCTGCGCGCCACGGCATTGGCCGACGAACTGGCGGCGCGCGCGATTGGCCCTGGCGCCATCGTCGGCGTATTGCTCGGCCGCTCAATCGAGGCCGTGGTCGCCCTGCTCGGCATTCTGCGCTGTGGTGCGGCCTTTTTGCCCCTTGACCCGGACTACCCATCATCGCGCCTCGCGTACATGTGCGTCGATGCCAAGGTCGCGCTGCTTCTCGCCGACCGCGCCGCACCGGAACTGGAGGAGATCGCTCCGCTAATGACGTTCAGTTGCGACGAGCCGGTGCCCGACTTCGCTGTCGGCAACAAAAGCAGCGCGCGCGGGAGCGATCTGGCATACGTCATCTACACCTCCGGTTCCAGCGGCGAGCCGAAAGGTGTCATGATCGAACGCCACAGCATGGCGAACTACCTGCGCTGGGCTGGTGAGCAATACCTCGATAGCACGCGGCCGCAAGCGTTTGCGTTTTTTTCGTCCTTGTCGTTCGATCTGACCCTGACGTCGGTATTCCTTCCTTTGCTGTCAGGAGGCTCGCTCGTGGTCTACCCCGCGTCGGCCGACGGTAGCGACCCAGCCGTGTTGCAGGTCGTCGCGGACAATCGTGTCGACATCCTCAAGCTGACACCGGCACACCTCGCCCTGATGCAGACCGTGGACCTGTCGCAGTCGCGCATACACACCATGATTCTCGGTGGCGAAGATCTCAAGACCGACCTTGCGCGTGCGACCGTGCGGCGTTACACCGGCAAGCTGCGGATATTCAACGAGTACGGCCCGACCGAAGCCACGGTCGGTTGCATGACGCATTTGTTCGACCCGGATCTGGACCGTGAGCTTTCGGTCCCCATCGGGCGTGCGATAGAAGGGCTTGACGTTTACGTGCTCGATCCGGATCGGCAGCTGCTGCCGGCCGGTGTCAGCGGCGAGATCTATATTGCGGGTGCCGGTCTGGCGCGTGGATACCTTGGACAGGCGGAGCGCACGGCGGAAAAATTTGTCGACAATCCGTTCGTGCCCGGCACCCGCATGTACGCGTCGGGAGATGTCGCCGCGTGGAACGCCCGCAACGAGCTGGTCTATCTCGGGCGTGTCGACCGCCAGGTCAAGATCCGCGGCGTCCGGGTCGAGCCTGGTGAAATCGAACGGCAGCTCAGCGAACATGAGGGCATCACCGACTGCGCGGTGGAGGCGCTCAGTCACGCCAGCCGCCCTGGCGACGCAGATGAGGCGCATTGTGCGGTCTGCGGCTTGACCTCGCAGCACCCCGAGGCGCACCTCGATGCCCAGGGAGTGTGTCGCATTTGTCGCCTCTACGCCGAGTATCGAGCCCAGGCGCAGGCCTATTTCGGCAACGACGATGAGCTGCTGGAAATCGCCCGGCGTGCGCGTGGCTCCGCTACTGGAAAGCACGATTGCATGATGTTGCTTAGTGGTGGCAAGGACAGCACCTATGCACTTTGCCAGCTTGTCGATCTTGGTCTGCGTCCGCTGGTGTTCACCCTCGACAACGGCTTCATTTCAGACGGAGCGATGAGCAACGTGCGGCGCGTGGTCGCCGATCTGGGCCTGGAACTGGTGGTCGGGGAAACCCCGGCAATGAATGCCATCTTCCAGGACAGCCTGCGCCGCTTCAGCAATGTCTGCAACGGTTGTTTCAAGACCATCTACACCTTGAGTACCCATCTTGCCCGCGAGCGAGGAATCCGCTTCGTGTTTACCGGCCTGTCGCGCGGACAGATCTTCGAGACACGCGTTGCCGGGCTGTTCCAGCAGCGGGTGTTCGATCGGGCCTTGATCGACCGTGCCGTGCTGCAGGCACGCAAGGCCTACCATCGCATGGACGATGCCGTCGCGCAGCATCTCGATGTGCGCGCATTCGCGGACGACGCGGTGTTCGACGAGGTCGAGTTCGTCGATTTCTACCGCTACCGCGAGGTGACGCTGGACACGATTCTGGACTATCTGGAGCGCAAGATCGCCTGGGTACGTCCGGTCGATACGGGGCGTTCGACCAACTGCCGTATCAACGAGGTCGGAATCCATGTGCACAAGCTGGAGCGCGGTTTCCACAACTACGCTTTGCCCTACAGCTGGGATGTCCGCCTGGGCCACAAGGAGCGCAATTCAGCCTTGGCCGAACTTGATGACCGCATCGACATGGCCAATGTGGCGCATGTCCTCAAGCAGATCGATTACACGCTGGATACGCCGACAGTCGGGCGCGGTGACCAGTACCTCGTCGCCTATTACGTCAGTGCGCAGCCTTTGCCGTCCCAGCTCTTGAGGGACTATCTCGCGGCGCGTGTGCCGCCGGCGCTGGTGCCGAGCCAATTTGTGCACCTGGAACATATGCCGCTGACCGCTAACGGCAAGGTCGATCGCCGGGCATTGCCGGCGCCTGACGGCACGCGTCCCGCGCTGTCGAGCGCATACCTCGCTCCGCGAAACGAAACCGAGTCGCTGCTGGCAGGCATCTGGCAAGAAATCCTGGGATTGGATCGGGTTGGCGTGCACGACAACTTCTTCGACCTTGGTGGTGACTCGATTCACAGCATTCAGATTGTTGCGCGGGCGCGGGCCAAGCGGCTGAGCCTGACTCCCCAGCAGCTGTTTGCGGCGCCAACCGTTGCCGAGCTGGCGCAGGCGAGCACGCGCGTGCCAACGCACATGGCCGATCAGACCGCTCCGCTAGGGCCGCTGCCACTGCTGCCGGGTCAATATGCCTTGCTGCGGCAGAGAGCAGACCCCGTGGTGCAACATGCGCTACTCGAACTGCCAGATCCCCCGGAGCCAGATGCGTTGGCGCGGGCCTTGCTGCAACTGATCGCTCATCACGACGGTTTGCGTATGCGCCTGCGATCGGAGCAAGGGCGCTGGCTGCCCGAGATCGTGCCAGTCGCTGCCGCGCCAGTCGACTTGCATGAATGGCAGCTGAACGCCGACGACAGTCTGGAAGCCAGCATCGCTGCCTTGCTCGTGGCGTCGCCCATTGCCATCGACATGGCTCCCATGCTGCGCGCGGCCTGGTCGCGACGCGGCCGAGGTGGGCTCCTGATCCTGATGGTTCACGCATTGGTGATCGACAGCGTTTCGTGGGGCGTCTTGCTGGAAGACCTTGCGCATTGTTATGCCGCGGCCCGCAAGCGGCAGACCGCCGATCTGCCGACGAAAACCACCTCGCTGCGGCAATGGTCGCAGGCGCTTTGGCGTTACGCCGACAGTGATCTGGCCCGGGAACGGGCACGGCGCTGGCTGGATCCGCGGGCGCGCACACGGGGATCGATGGGCGCGGCCCCGGCCCGCCTGATCTGGAAGCAGGTGGACAGCACGCTTGAAGCATCGGCTACCGCCCATCTATTGCACGATGTGGCGGGGGGGGACTGGAGCCTGCTTTCCGAACTACTGTTGACGGCTGTCCTGCGCGCCACCCGGGCACAGGCCGGCGCTCGCCAGCGGAGAGTCGAAATTGAAGGGCATGGCAGGGCAGCGCTGTTCGCGGGTATCGACCTGATGCGCACAGTCGGCCATCTCTCGGTGCTCTTTCCGCTACGCTTTCGTCATGCATTGGACGGCGAGATCGGCAGCGACTTGCGGGAGGTCCGGCGAGCATGGCGGGAATTGCCCGCCGGTGGCCTGGATTTCGCGTTGGCGCGCGACGGGGAAGCCGACGCGGCACTGGCCGAGAAGTTACGACAGCTGCCCTTGGCGGAGTTTCGTTTCCGCTATCTCGGCGAGATGGACCTGACCCTGGCGACGCATGACGGGATGCGGCTGGCACGGCCGCTGGCTCTGCCGCTCGCGGGGGAGCGGCCGCCACTGGAAGTTGCCGCCTTTGTCTTCCGCAAGCAGCTCGTCCTGCGCTGGTTATATGCAGCGCAGGACTTTGACGCCGAAACGATGGATGGATTTGCGAAAGCCGGCTTGCGCGAACTGCATTCCTTGCTTGCCCCTTGTCGCGCGCTCGGTACGCACGGCGCTGCTGACGTCGATCCTGGCAGCAGCGAGATCAATCGCAAGGAACTCGAAGCCCTGCTTGCGGAGTTTGGCGAAGCGGGCAGGAGTGGTCATTGAAGGCACCACGGAAAGACATGACAAACGACAGTATCCAGGCGATCTACCCGCTCACCGCCCTGCAGGAAGGCTTGCTCCTGCACACGCTCGACGGCAAGCGGCCAGGTGCCTACTTCGAGCAGTACTGCTGCGATTTCCACGGCGAGCTTGCGCTTGCCAACCTGCAATGGGCCTGGCAATCCGCATGTGACCGGCACGACGTGTTGCGCACGCTTTTTACCTGGGATGGTCGTGACCGGCCATTGCAGATCGTGCGCAAGCGGGTAGACCTGCCCTGGATCGAACACGATTGGCTGCGGATGGCGCCAGAGGAGCAGGAGCGGCGCTGGCAGGACCTGCTGCGCGCGGACCGCGCGCGCGGCTTCGTGCTTGACGAGGCGCCGTTGCTGCGGGTCAGCGTGATCAGCTTGAACAGTGGCCGGATGCGCTTGCTGGTGAGTTTCCATCATGTCCTGATGGATGCCTGGTCGCTGCAGATAGTGCTCGACGAAGTGGCTCACCTGTATCGCGCACGCTGTAGCGGTGTACCCAGCGGATTGCCTGCGCCGCGCCCTTTCGCGGATTTCGTCGCGTGGACGGCCGCACAGGACAGGGAGCAAGGCATGGCATTCTGGCGTTCCGCCTTGTCGGGCTATGTTCCGCTGCCGGCGCCCGACTTTGGTCGACCGGTGACGGCAGCACAGCCGGAGGATACAAACACCTTGCGGCTCGATCTGGATCACACCCTTGTCGCCCGCCTCGAGGCCTTCGCGCGGCGGCAGCAGGTGACGCTGGCTTGCTGCTTTGCCGGGGCCTGGGCACTGCTGATGGCGCGTTACAGTGGCGCCGCGGATCTGGCGTTCGGGTTCACCAGTGCTGGCCGTCCGACAGAGCTGGAGGGTGGCGAGCGCATGGTTGGCCTGCTCATGAACACGCCGCCGCTGCGGGTGTGGGTGGACCCGGCGCAAACACCGGCCGAGTGGTTGCGCGGGCTGCAGCTGGCTCAACTGCGCATGCGCGACTTCGAGCATACGCCCCTGGTGGATATTCAGCGGGCCTGTGACGGCTGCGCGGGGCAGGCCTTGTTCGAGACCGTCCTGGTGTTCGAGAACGCGCCCGTGGCCAAGGCCAACACCAACACCGGCCTCGCCGGCCAGCTTAGCGTCCGTGACCAGGCGTATTTCGCGTATAGCAACTACCCTCTGGCGATGATCGTGATTCCGGGTCCGCAGTTGTCGTTGCGGCTGGTTTTTGATCCGGGTCGCTACGCCGAGCCGGCAATGCGTCGCGTCCTGCGACACATGGAGCGGGCGCTCAGCGCTTTGTGCGACACCGCGCTTTCTCGCCTTGGGGAAATCGATATTCTCTCGCCCGACGAGCAAGCGATCGTCGCGGCGCCCGAACGAGATCCCGGCCGGGGCAGGCCGGTGCCGGAGGCGCTGCACGCGCACGGCTCGGCACTTGCGGACGCACTGGCGGTCGTTGACGGCGCGCTGCGCCTGAGCTACGCCGATCTTGCGCGGCGGACCGATGCCCTGGCCGGCCAGTTGCAGGCGCATGGCATCGGACCCGGCCATTGTGTGCCGATCTGCGCCAGTCGCTCGGGGATGGCGGTAGTGGCCATGCTTGCCGTCCTCAAGAGTGGTGCCGCGCATGCTGTGATCGATGCCGGCCTGCCGCTGCCGCGCATCAAGGACATGCTGGCCGATCTGGCTGCCGGCGCTCGCGCCGGCGGGCGGCTGATCGCCGACCGCATCCTGGTCGACGCTGCCGGTGCGCAGCTTCTTGACGGGCAGGCTAATGCCTTGATCGCCATTGACAGCGCTTCCCGCAAGGCCGCCGCATGCACGCTGTCGCGGCCGCTCGACGGCGAAGACCTGGCCTATGTGATCTACACCTCGGGCTCCACCGGTGCGCCCAAAGGTGTCGCCCTGAGCCACCGAAACCTGACCGCCTCGCTGCTCGCACGGGCTGCGTTTTACCCGTCCGCTCCGCAACGCTTCTTGCTGCTATCGGCGATCGGCACCGATAGCACCATCGCCGGTGTGTACTGGCCGCTGTATTTCGGGGGCACGCTGGTGGTGGCGCCGGAGCGCATCGAACAGAACCCGCTTGCGCTCGCGAAGCTGATCGACAGCCAGCGCATCTCGCATCTGCTATGTCTGCCAAGCCTATGGGAAGCACTGCTCGAGCAAGTGCCGGCAGATACCTTGTCGAGCCTGCGCTGCGTCGTGGTCGCTGGCGAGGCCTGTTCGCCGGCTGTCGTTGCGGCCCATTTCAGTCGCCTGCCGACGGTTGGCCTGTACAACGAATACGGGCCTGCGGAGGCCGCGGTCTGGGCGACCGCGACCGCGCTCGAGGCGGCGACTGCTGTCCGCGCTGCAGGGGTTTCGATCGGCTGCGCGATCGCCACCGCGCGGGTCCATGTGCTCGACGCCGACGGCCGCCCGTGTCCCTTGGGCATCGCCGGCGAGCTGTGCATTGGCGGAGCGGGGGTGGCTCGTGCCTACTGGAATCCGGATACGCCTGATCAGACGCGTTTCACGACACTGCCCTGGCAGCCGGATGCACGGATGTATCGCAGCGGTGACCGCGCACGACAGCGACCCGATGGCGCATTCGAGTTCCTGGGCCGTATCGACAACCAGGTCAAGATCCGGGGATATCGCGTCGAACCGGAAGAAATCGAGGGTATTCTCGTGCGCCATCCCGATGTCCGCGAGGCGGTCGTCGTGGCCGTGAATCAGAGCGTCGGAGATGGCCAGGCGGCCTTGCATGCTGCGCTCTCGGCGCTCCCGGAGGGCGAAGCGGAAAGACTGCTGGCGCAGGTCGAAGCCATGACGCAGCCCCCCGCAAGCCAGGCCTCCGGGGCCCGGAGTCTGTCATGACGCGACGCCTGAAACGCAGCCGCAACTTCGAGATTACGCTCGAGATCAAGAACGATGGCTTCATCCGGCCGCCGCGTGAAGCACAAAGAAACTGGCTGCTTAAGCGCGCCATGGCGGAGTTCGCGGCCGACCTCGCGGCGCTGGATCGATTGGCGGCCGAATTCGTGCCGGGAACGGAAGCGATGCACGTCGGAGACCGTGAACAGGCCGACTTGAGTGACGCGGAAATCATGGAGGACTGGCAGATTCCCATCATGCAGGCGATGGCCGACGTGGCCGCGAAAAGCCGTGGCCAGGTGCTGGAAATTGGCTACGGGCGCGGCGTGGCGGCCAGAATGATTCAGGCGCACGAGGTCGCCAGCCACACCATCATCGAATGCAATCGGCCAATCATGCGCCAATGCGAGCAATGGCGGGCGACAAGGCCGGAACGCGATATCCGACCGGTGCTCGGGCGCTGGCAGGATGTGCTTGATGGCCTGGGTTGTTTCGACAGCATCTTCTTTCACACCTATCCACTCAATGAAGAGGAAGTGCTCGACCAGATCGGGGACGAAATCACCTTTGCGGCCCATTTCTTTAGCCACGCCGCCCGCCATTTGGTCGACGGCGGCATTTTTACCTACCTCTCGAACGAGATCGACTCCTTGGGACGTGGCCATCAGCGGCTCCTGCTGCAGCATTTCTCGAGTATTTCGATGCGTTGCATCGCGCCGCTGGCATTGCCGGTGGATGTCCGCGATGCGTGGTGGTCCGACTCGATGATGCTGGTGTCGGCGGTAAAGTAGCGCCCAGCGCCCAATGGAAGATGCGACCATGAACGACGACCTTGCCGCGCGCCTTGCAAGGCTGGCTCCATGGCAGTGCCAGTTGCTGGCCACCGCCCTGGCTCAGGATCCCTCGGCGCAGCCGCGGGCCAGCCGTCTGCTTGCCTGGATCGTGCCGGAAGCAGATCACACCCCGACGCTGGCCAGCTTGCGTGCCCTTCTTGGTGCGCAACTGCCGGAGTACATGGTCCCGCAGCAATTCATCGCCGCCGACAGCCTGCCACGGACAAGGAGCGGCAAGCTCGACCGGGCCGCGTTGCGCGCGCATGCGAGCGGTGTCGGCACGGCCCAGCGCGAGCTGCAGCAGGCGGCCAATGGCGAGGAAGCACTGCTCGCAGACATCTGGGCCGAAGTGCTGGGCCTGGACTACGTCGGCGTCGACGAGGACTTCTTCGAACTCGGCGGCGACTCCTTGCTGAGTATCCGGATTCTGTCGCGTGCGCGGCGGGCAGGGCTGGCACTCAGTCCCGAGAGCTTCTTCGCGCACCCGACGGTTGCTGCACAGGCGCGGCTGGCAAGCAAGGCCGCGGCCGCCACCACCACAGCCACCGCTCCCGCCAGCGCAGATCTGCCACTGACCCCGATCACCCACTGGTTCTTCGAACGGACGCCGGTCGATCCCGCGCACTGGAATCAGTGCTTTGAATGGCAGCTGGACGAAGCCATCAGCGGCGAGCTTGTCGACCGCGCCTTGCGTGCATTGCTGCGTCATCACGATGCCTTGCGGCTATGTTTCACGGCCGTCGCGGACGGCTGGCAGGCCCGCATCAGTGAGCCGGATGATGCGTCGCCATTGGTGATCGCCGAGGTCGGGCACTTGCTTGGTCGCGACCTCGATCGCGAATGGGAACGGCTGGCAACGACCTGCAATACCGCGATCGACCTTGCGCGTGCTCCGCTGCTGCGTGCGACGCTGATCCTGACCGCGCCGGGTAGTACCAATCGGCTGTTGATCGCGGTCCATCACCTGGGCGTCGATGCCCTGTCCTGGCGGGTTCTGGCCGAAGATCTCGAAACCGCGTTTCGGCAGCTGATCGGGCAAAGGGCGATATCACTTCCTGCACCGACAGCATCGTTCCAGCTTTGGTCGCAACGCCTCGTCGAGTACGCGCAGACAGCGGCGGTTTGCGAGCAGATCGACTATTGGCAAACGGCCGTGACCAGGGGCGTGAGCCAGTTGCCGGTCGATTACGAGAATCCGCCAGCTGCCAACCGCTGGGCAACGGCGGCGTCGATTCGCCTGGCCCTGGGGCGCGATGAAAGTGCGGCGCTGGGAGGGCAGACGATGGCCAGGCGGGGCGCACATGTCGTCGAAGCCTTGCTGGGTGCATTGACGGTCGCGATGGGCAGTTGGCGTGGTGAGCAGCCGCTGATGATCGATATCGAAGGACACGGCCGCGAAAGCCTGTTCGACGACCTCGATGTTTCGCGAATGCTTGGCTGGTGCACCTGTGTCTATCCGTTTCTGCTGGAACCCGGACGCGACCTCATTGCCACCGTGGAGGATGTCGTGCGCCGGCTCCGCCAGGTGCCGCAAGGCGGCATCGGCTATGGCTTGCTGCGCTACCTGAATAGGGATCCCGCGATCAACGGGCGGCTGGCCAAGGCGCGGCATTCGCAGTTGGTGTTCAACTATCTGGGGGCCATTGATGCGATCAGCGAGCCTGGCGATAGTTTGACCCTGTCACGCGAGGTGCGCGCGCAGGCGCGCAGTGCGCGTGGCCTGCGCGCCTACGCCATCGAGATCAATGCCTGGTTCGAGGCCGGTCTATTGCAGGTGGATTGGCAATACAGTGACGCGCTCCATCGTGCGCCTACCATTCAGTCCATGGTCGACGCGTTTTCGCGCGCACTGCAGGACATCGTGGCCTCTGGCTGGGTACACCGTTCATCCCAGCCCTCGGCAGAGGATTTTCCGCTGGCGCAACTGGACGAAAGCGAATTTGCCCGGCTCCTTGGTATGCTCGATGAGAACGACGCCGCCGGGCGCTAGAGCGGTCGACAACATGGCCGCAGCAAGGGCATCGATCGGCCAGCGCATGGCTACAGGGGTCGTCTGGGTCGTTGGCTCGCGTCTGCTGGTCAGGCTGCTGGGCGTCATCAGCACGCTGATTCTGGCGCGCCTGCTGCAGCCCTCCGATTACGGCTTGATAGCGCTCGCCACGGCGTTTGCCGCCGCTGTCGAATTGCTGGGCGCGTTCAACTTCGACGTCTGGCTGGTTCGCCATCGGTCACCATCGGCCGCGCATTACGATACCGTCTGGACGCTATCACTGCTGCGCGGGGTGGTCATCGCCGTGATTCTGTTCGTGGCTGCGGAAGGCGTCGCCGTCGTGTTCTCCGAACCCCGGCTGACGGATGTTCTGCGTGTGCTGGCGCTGGGCACCTTGGCGGCTTCGATCACCAATGTCGGGATCACCGACTTTCAGCGCGATCTGCGCTTCGACCGCGAGTTCGCCTATCTTGGTCTTGCCAAGTTCGGCTCGTTTCTCGTGGCCGTGCTCATCGCCGTCTGGCTGCGCACCTATTGGGCGCTGCTTGCCGGGATTGTTGCCGGCCAGCTGCTGCGCGTGTACCTTAGTTTTCGTCTGTCGCCGTATCGCCCGCGTTGGTCTCTCCTGCATTGGCGCGAAGTCTTCGGCTTTTCCAAGTGGCTGCTGGCAGGGAATGTCTTCGGCTTCGCCTATCTGCAGTCCGGCACCTTCATTCTCGGAAGGCTCTCGGGAGCCGATGCGGTCGGCTTCTACATGGTCGCCCGCGAAATTTCGGACCTCGCATCGTCCGAGATCATTGCCCCGATCCGCCGTGTCCTGTTGCCCGGATATGCCAACCTGCACAATGACACGACGCTGTTGCAGCGCAGCTTCATCGACGGCTTTGGCCTCATCGGTCTCTTTGGCCTGCCATGTGCGGCCGGTATCGTGGCCAGCGCCGAGCCGCTGGTTGCGACCTTGCTCGGTCCGCAATGGGGTCCTACGGTTGACCTGATCCGGGTGCTCGGTGTCTACGCGCTGACTTCGATCGCCATGGCCAATCAGGGCCCGATCCTTCTCGCCATGGGGCACAGCCGCTTGTTGACCCTGTTGATGGCGCTGGGCGTGCTGTTGCTGGTGCCATCCTTCATCGCTGCTGTCCTGATCGATGGTCTTGCGGGCGCGGTGATCGCGACCAGCGCCGTCAATGTCGTGCTGTTTGCCGTCAGCCTGGGTGTCACCGCACGGGTCGTTGGCGTCGCGCCGGTGGAGGTGTTCCGCGTCACCTGGCGCGCCATCTTCGCTGCCGGCGTGATGGGGGTGTCGGTGTGGACACTGGCAGACTACCTCGGGGCAGGTCATGCCGCTCCCGTGCTGAACCTGCTCGTGTGCGTCATCAGCGGAGCCATCGTTTACCTGGCGGTGCTTGCCGGCCTCTGGATTGCGGGCGGCCGCACCGCAGGGCCGGAACAAGCGGCGTATGCCTATTTTGTGCAGCGCCTGCCTCGAGGTGCTGGCGGCCTTTCAGCGACCAAGGAGGCACGAAAATGAAACCGGAGGCCATCAATCCCGGGTCCCGCATCGGCCGATACTTGCCGTTCGCCTCGACTCGTGTCGACTGGGAGTTTCTTTTTTATACGGCAGTGACGCTAGCGGTTTTTGTTTTCCTCGACCGTGCCTTGTTGGTCGTGGGCAGCATGCCGCTGGAGAGCTATGCCGAACCCTGGCTCGCTCTGGAGCAGTTGCGGCGGCAAGGCTGGTTGCGGGTGTCCGTGGTGGCGCTGGCTTTCATTCTCCTTGCCCGCTACGGCCATTTGATGGCCACCTGGGCCGACTGGAAAGCGGGTCCGGAACTACGGATTTTCGTTGTTGTGCTCAGCGGGGCAATGGTGTGGCCGTTCGCCACCTACGGCTTCAATTTTCTGTTTGACCAGGGCCACTACGCGACACGCTTGCTGTTGCTGATCTGTCTGATCCTGCTCTGGTGGCGGCCGCTTTTCATATTTCCGCTGCTGGCATTGCTGTACACGGTGATGGGGCAACTATCGGTCTACCCGCTCGGGGGAACCATACTTGCGCACAAATTGCAGGTGTTACACGTGCTCAACCTGTTTGCGGCGGCCTGCCTGGTGCGTGCCGTCACGGCGAACCGTCGGCCCGACGTGTTCTGGTTTCTCACCCTGTGCCTGGTCGCCGGAGCTTATTGGGTGGCGTTCATGGCCAAGATGAATATCGACTGGATCAGCTACGGGAAGAGCTACCACGCACTGCCTGCCGCCTATGCGCACGGCTGGCTTTCTTTCCTGGATGCCAGCCGCATTGTCGACATCGTGCACCTGCTCAAGCCATTCGATCTGATGCTGCAGTTGACAGTGCTGGTCTTCGAGGGGGGCTGCCTGCTGATCCTGAAAGACCGTCGGATCGCCGCAGCTCTGCTGGCGGGCCTGGTCTTGTTCCACACAGGTGTATTCTTTTTGTACGGCTTCTTGTTCTGGACCTGGATGCTGCTCGACGCGGCATTGCTGACTTTGCTCCTGTCTGGCCGCATGCGCCTGCCCCTGGATGTCTTTCGCGGCAGCAACTGGCTCGTGGCCATGGTGCTCATCGCCAGTGCCGGCTTTTGGGCGCGGCCGCCAGTGCTCGGCTGGTTCGATACCCGCGTCAACTACACCTACAAGGTCGATGCACACTTCGCAGACGGCCGGCGCGTACAGCTGGCGCCGCAGTTTTTTGCACCCTATGAGGATGTGTTCACGATGGCCAGTTTCGGCTATCTGAGTGCCAGTCATCCGCTGTTGGTGGGACCCTACGGTGTCACCTCTGACCGCCGTGTTGCCGATGCCCTGGCCGAACCAACGGACAGCGCGGAGCTGTTCACTATCGAGCAAGCGCTGGGCACGGTGCGTCACAACGCAGCGCGCCGCGAGAACTTCGAGTCCTTCATGAGCCGTTTCATCGCCAACCGCAATCTGAGGGGCGCTGTGGATTCCAGCTTGTACGCGCTGGCGCCACCGCGCCAATTCTGGAGTTTCGAGGGTACGATCGTCGAGGACAGGACGCCAATCACCGCGATTTCCGTGGTCGAGCGGACCAGCTATTTTGATGACCTCCGCCTGCAGGTGGTGCGCGAGGAAGAGGTTGCGCATATCAAGATCCCGTCGCCGCCAGCGCAGTGAATCCCGGCCCGCGCGAGAGCCATTGATGACCCCTTTGCCAAAACCCCATCCGATCATCGTTTTCGACGGCGAATGCCGCTTGTGTATTGCCTCATTGCGGTTCGTGGAGAACCGCGACCGGCATCAGGAATTCCGCTATGTTCCTTTCCAGAGTGCAGCCGGACGCGTCGTCATGGAACGTCTGGCAATGGATCCCGCGGCGCTGGATTCCTTCGTGCTGCTGGAGCAGGGACGTGCCTTCGCCAAGAGCGCGGCCTGGTCACGCATATTGTTGGCATTGGCGTTTCCCTGGTCCTGGTGGGGCTGGGGGATGCGCCTGGTGCCCACGGCAATTGGCGATCACGTCTATGACTTCGTCGGTCGTCATCGCCTGTCCTGGTTTGGACGCAACGAAACCTGCGTCTGGCCGGCGCCAGACGACCCTCTCGGCGCCGACCTCGCTGAGGTGCATGCGGCCCTGGACGGCTTTGCGCCCGGGAAGCGATCCGCTTCCGGTACGCGCTGATGAAGGCCGCCATCGCCTGTTTCTGTGCCGGCTAAATCGAGCGAATGATTCCGCCTTCCACGCGCAGGGTGCTGCCGTTGACTGCGCCGTTGCGAACAAGGAAAAGCGCCGCATCGGAGACTTCTTCTACCGTGAAGAAGCGCTGGATGAGTGATGTGGGTTCGTGTTCCTTGAAGTAGTTGGCCAGGATTTCCTGAAGCGGGCGTCCTTCCTGCTGAGCAAGGCCGTCGAAGTAGCTTTCCACCCCGCTGGTCCAGGTCGGACCGGGAAGCAGGCTGTTCACACGGACCATGCTGCCCTTGGTCAGCTCGGCAAGACCGCGCGAGATGGAAATCATCGCCGTTTTGGTCATCGAGTAATGAATCATCTGGGGCAGGGGCTTGATGCCTGCCTCGCTGGCGACGTTGATGATGCTCCCGGAATCGCGGGCAAGCATTCCGGGCATCAAGGCCCGGCAGAGCCGGACCATGCTCATGACGTTCGTCTGATAGTACTGGAGCCATACTTCGTCTTCGAGCGTGAAAAAGTCCTCAACGCTGAAGATGCCGGCATTGTTGATCAGGACTTCGATCGGCGCGAAGTCCTCCAGATGCGCCAGCATCTTATTGGTTTCCTCGGCGCGGGAAAGATCGCCCCATACCGCCCCGGCCGCTTTGATTTCATCTCGGGCGTGCAGCGCTCGGGATTCGGAGCGGCTGTGCACGATTACCTTGGCGCCCTGCTCGATAAACCTGGTGGCGATGGCCTTTCCGATGCCACTGGATGAACCGGAGACGAAAACGGATTCGCCTTTGCGTGTATTCATAGTCTGTTTTCCTTGGCATAAGCGGTGGGGAAGGCATGGGCCGGCTCAAGTCTTGGCTCTTGCCCTTTTGCTCTGGCCGTCCTGTCGAGATCCGCTGGACGTCACGTGTCGCCCAGCGGATCTCGAGTGCGAAAGCCGGGACTCCATGCACGGAGGGCAGCAAGGAACTGCATCCAACGCCCCGCGCCGCGGAAGTGAACTGCGCCGACCTTGCCGGCGTCAGTTTCGGCAGGCTACTGGGACTTGTCGTCCAGCAGCTCGTTGAGGGCTGCAAAACAGCCAACCACCTTGTTGAAACCGGCATACACGGTCAGAAACAGGAACAACTCCTCGATCTCGTCTCGTGAGGCCCCTTGGGAGAGGGCAATTTCGACGTGTGCCGCGAAGGCGGTACCAGGACCCTGCGGACTCTGGTTGACAACGTCCGTTGTCAGGGCGATCAAGGCCTTGGTCTTCTGGTCGATCAGGGGCAGCCCCCAGACCTCGCCGGCCACTCGGGTTACCCAGGGACCATACTTCGGGTTGACCGCAGTCAGATTTGCCTGAAGTTCCTTGTCGTCGAGAACTGCGTTCGCATAGGGTTGGGTCATGATCGTTTCCTCTTTGTGGTCAAGTCGGATAATCCTTCGCACGCGAAGACCTCGCGGGCGAAGCTCAAGTGCTCATCGGTGGAGCAGCTGCCGGCCCTTCTCCCGCAAGGAGATAAGGGAGATGCGCGTCGTGCAGGCGATTCGATAGCAGCGGATCAGCAGCTGGCTTCAACAAAATGAAAAGTCCAGTCCCCTCGGTGCATCGGAGCTGAGAAGCTGAAATCAGTCCTGGGTAATCAGTTTCAGCAATTCCGGCGATGAAAAGACGTCTCTATAAAACGTCAATTGCTCACCCTTGAAACGACAGCCGCCTCGATGGCCGCGCCTGACCCAGGCAACACTTCCTTTGGCAAGGGTTTCATGAGTCTGGTCATCCATGCAGCTCCATTCGAACCACACGAATTCTTCGTGAAACATGACGATGGGCCAGGTCATGGTCACGCCCGGCTGAGCGATCAATGCCCACCAATGCTGTTCTCTGACTTTTTGCTCTTCGATTCCGTAGTAGGGGCCATCCTGGCAAAAGTAGACCAGATCCTGCCTGTATTCCCCCGTCAAGATGTCTCCTCTGCCTTGTCTCAATGCCTCACAATGCGTCGGCCACCACTCCTTGTTTTCCCGCTCGATTTGCGACATCGTATAGTCGCTGCCAATTTCTGGTGGCGATTCTTCCTGCATTTGGTTGATCTTCAAAGCCAGCTCGATCAATTCGCTCTGCAAGGAATCCGATACAAGACCGGGTCTTGAATAGTCGGCGACGAGATCCTGATAGTAGTTTGTCCTGGTTTTCATGTTGGCTCCGATTGTTCTGAAAGGCGTGCAGAAAGCTACGGATGGTTGGCCATGATATTGCCGAGCAAATCCTTCGGCAAGAAGCAGTGATACTGCCGAGAAAATCATTCGGCGAGAACTGTGCTGCTTGGGGTGGCATTGGTCAGCCACCTTGGAGTGCCTGCGGCAGCGACGGCACAAAAAGCGGAACGGCAAGTCGCTTCCGAAAAGCGGAGAGGGCGAAATCCCGCTCTGATTCAGTCGAGCTTGCTCTCTCGTGTGCTGGTTGCGGGAATGGTCATGGAAAGGCGCTTGCTCTTGACGCCGGTGCTGAACACCTTGGTCCTGAGGCTGGGTGTCGCGGCCCTGGGTTGATACCACTGGTAGATCTGCGTGACCAGTTCGACGTAGTTGCGCGTTTCCGGATAGGGCGGAACGGTGTTGTTGTATTTCTGGACGGCGCCTTCGCCGGCATTGTACGAAGCCAGCACCAGATCCTGCTGATCGGGAAACATGCGCTGCAGGTCACGCAGGTAGCGCGCGCCCAGACGAATATTGGTTTTCGGGTCGCTCAGCTTTTCTTCCAGAGTCTTCCGACTGTCGCCGCGCAAGCCATAGCGCTCGGCTGTGGTCGGCATGACCTGCATCAGGCCAATAGCGCCCTTGGGGGACGTCGCATCGGGATCGAAGCCTGATTCCGCCGCCATGACCGCCTTGAGCAAGGCGGAATCGACGGCGAATTCATTGCCCGCGGCTTTCAGCAAAGGCTCGAATTTCTTCAGATTGGGATGGCGGGCCAAGTGGCGCAGCAACTCGCGTCGTTCGGCGCTGATTGCCAGGGGTGAGGACGGGCGCAGGGCATCGCCGCGCGCGAACAACTTGTAGCGGGCATCGATTTTTTCGGTGGCAAGGTGGGCAATGCCTTGCTCGTCGACGTAACCATAGATGTTGGCCTGGGCGCTCGCCGAAACCAGGCTGAGCGCAAGCCCGAGAAGCACTCCGATGATCTGCATTCGCTAGCTACCTGCGTTGTCGTCGTCTGCGAGGCACGGTGTTCACGCGGCTGCTGACTGCCATGCGGCGCGTGATTGTCGCGGTACAACGGCTATAGAGGGGACCATCATACCGTGCAAGGTGCCGAAGAGGGCAAGCGCAGGGATACGATTTCCCTTGCAGCCTGTCGCGCTTCGCCCGTCAGTTCGGAAGCTGGTTCATGATAGCCTTCGTTTGCCATGGTGCAGTCCTTCAACAATTCTTCGGGTTGAACAAGAAATCGTGAATGAATCGGCGCGGGAAGCGTCTTCGCCAATGATCATGGACCAAGAGCCATCAGCGCAGCAACCGGCTGGCGCATTGCCACCGGCGCTGTGGGAGTTTGTCCGTCTTGCCGATTACCGTCTTCCGAATTCCGTCGGCGCCAGCGCTGCACTGGAAAAATGGACTTCCTTTAAACGGCTGTTTCGGTACGGAGACGAGGAAGAACAGGCACCGGTGAAGGCCGAAGCTGAACTGCGGATGCTCTCGGATTCGCGTCTGCAGGCCCTCGTGCAGCCGATTGACTGGCATTGTGCGGCTGCTGCGCTGGACCTGGCCCTGGCCGACTGGCTGCACACCAGCAAGCCCGACCGACCGGTCCGATTCGTGGTCGGGCAGCCGCATTGCGGCCATCCGGAGATCCTCGCCCATTGGGCCGCCCGCCACCGGCTGCACCGGGTCGCGGCACCAAGCGTGGAGCAGATTCTTGGCGGCGATGAGCGCTGGCGGGAAGACTGGCCAAGCGGCGATCGTCCGTGGGTCTTGCCGAATCTCGAACATTGCTACCTGCGCCACGCCGACGGACTCGGACTCGTGCGACGTTTGCTTGCACAGGCGGTGAGCGGGGCCCTGGGGCGCGGCGTCATTGGCTGCGACAGCTGGGCATGGGTTTACCTGCAGGAGGTCTGGCCGCTGCCGCAGCCCGACGCACTTACCCTGCAGGCCTTCGACGGCGCGCGCCTGTCGCGCTACCTGGGCAATCGGGTGTCGCGCGAGAAGGGTGGCTGTCTGCGCTTCTGCAACGCGGTGACCGGCAAGGAGATACAACTCGCATGCGGACCGGACGATTCCAAAGTCAGTCCGGAAGTCAATCAGCTGGCCGTCCACAGTCGCGGCAATATCGGCGTCGCCTGGACTGCCTGGCGGGCATTGCTGAGGTCTCTCCCCGAGCAGGAGCGTCCAGCGGAACCGAAGCCTGAGTCAAAAAAGCATGAGCAGTCGGACGAAGCGGAGCGGGCCGCACAGGGGGCACAGGCTGATGATGATTTCGCTGCCGAGACCGTCTGGGTCTCGGCGAGCTTGCAGGAGCCTCCTTTGCCAGCCGAAAAAGGTGAAGGCATGGCCTTCATCCTGCACGCCTTGCTGTTGCACAATGGCTTGCCGGTGTCGGTGTTGCCAGAGCTGTTGCCACAACCTGAGCATCGCATTGCGTCTCATCTGCTGCAACTGCAGGCCTTAGGCGTCGTTGACCTGGCGGGCGGGCGCTGGCAGATCAGCGCCTCCGCGTACTCCGTGGTCCGCGAGTTCTTGCGCCGGCGTGGCTTCCTAAGAGATGAATTCTGAGGTCCTGAGCATGGAAACGCCTCAACTGGCAAGGCTCTTCAATACGCTGGACATCGGCACGCTGTTGGAGTTGTTGCTGATCCTTGCCCTTGCGACACTGCTGATCGTTGTTGCGCAGAAGCTCCTACCATGGCTTGCCGACCAGCTGCATGGCGTGCGTCGCCTCTATCTGCTGGCGATGGTGCCGCTGCTGCGCCTGGGCATCCTGGTAGCCGCTTTCCTGCTGGTGGTGCCGCTGATCATTGAGCCGTCGTTTCAGAACATGGTGGCCTTGCTTGGCACGGTCGGACTGGCGCTGGGTTTCGCGATGAAGGACTATGCCAGCAGCCTGATTGCCGGCGTGGTGGTGGTCGGTGAAATGCCCTATCGCAACGGCGACTGGATCGAAATCAACGGGATTTATGGCGAAGTAAAGCATATTGGCATGCGCACGGTGAAGATCGTCACGCCGGACGATACGCAGGTCAGCATCCCGCACCTGCGTGTCTGGAATGATCCAATTTTCAATGCCAACTGCGGTCTTCCCCAACTGCAGTGCGTGGCCGATTTCTATCTCCATCCCGCGCACGATGCTGCGGCCGCGAAACTGGTCCTGCAGGACGTCGCCCTGACCAGCCCCTATCTTTTCTTCGACGGCGCGATCATGGTCAGCGTGCACGAAAAGCCCTGGGCAACGCACTATCGCTTGAAGGCCTATCCGATTGATGCGCGGCAGCAGTTTCGTTTCATCAGCGACCTGACCGTGCGCGGCAAGGCTGCCCTGCTCCGACTCGGGGTCAGCTTCGTCACGGCCCCGGTGGCGGCCGAGATCAGTCGTTGATTTGCAGTTACAGGGATACAGGGATACAGGGATACGTTGCGCGACGGCGAGGAAGGGGGAGACCGTGCGCTCTGTCCCTCTATCCATTCAAGAGCACAGTATTGACCAAGGAGGTGGCATGGGCTGGTTTTCGAAAGCGGACAAGGATTTTTTTCTGGTTACGGTGCCGGGAACGGAGGGAATGCGCATCGAGAAGTATCTGGGTGTCGTGAATGGCGAGGCGATCATCGGCGCCAACATTTTCCGGGATCTGTTTTCGTCGGTTCGCGACGTGGTGGGTGGCCGCGCCGGCGGCTATGAGCGCGCCCTGTCCGGTGCACGCGATGCGGCGGTGGAGGACATGATCGAAGCCGCCAAGGAAATGGGCGCCAATGGCATCGTCGGGCTGGATTTCGACTACGAAGTGCTCGGTGAAAGCAACGGCATGCTGATGGTGGCGGTCAGTGGCACGGCTGTGCGGAGAAATTGAGTGTGACGTCGGCTCCTGGATTGTTCCATCCAGGTGGCGGTGGTGAGCAGGATCAGGCCTGCTCGGTCCGGCGTCTCGGCAGGTCTTCCCCTTGCGCTTCCGGTCCGCCAAGAAGGGCGAGTCGTTTGCCGCTTTCGCGCTCGCGCTGGATCAGCCCGCTGCCCGCAAGGACTCCAGCGACCTGGCTGGCACCCCGAGGTCGCGCCAGTTCGCCGGGTGGCAGGTGAAGAGGAGGATCTGGTGCCGCGTCGCGGCGTCGAACAAGGCGCGCTTCATCTGCGCCAGGCGCTCGTCGTCGCTGTGCACCAAGGCGTCGTCGAGGATGATCAGCGTCGGGCGGCCGGCTTCCTTGAGCAGGTCGGCGTAGGCCAGGCGGCTGATGACGCCCATCTGTTCGCGGGCGCCGAAGCTCAGCGCTTCGAAGGCGCCCGACTCGCTGCCACTGACGCCAAGGCGCGTCAGCGGGCCGGGGCTGAGGTTCTCGTCGATTTCCAGGCTGGCCTGCGCGAAGAGTAATTGCAGGTAGTGGTTGAAATGTTTTTGCAGCGGCGCCTGCAGCTTGCTGGTCAGCAGGCGGCGCTTGTCGCGCAGCAGCTGCAGGAGATGGTCGAGGGCGCCGGCGCGCCGGCGCAGCTCTTCGGCGCGACGCTGTGCCTGCGCCAGATCGCGCGCCAGTTCGGCGCTGCGCTCTTCCAGGCCTTGCGCCCCCGCTGCCTGCAACTCCACTTCCAGGCGTAGCAGGGTGTCGCGGCGCTCGCCGAAGCGTTTTTCGTGCTGTTCGGCGCTCTTTGCAAAGCGTTCGACGTCCTGCTTGAGGATGTCGGGCCGCGCTTCGCAGACCTGTTGGCGCAGGGCGGCAATGCGCGTCGCCAGGGTGTGCCGCTCGGCGAGGGTGTCGACTAGATCGCGATTTGCCGCCATCTCGCGTGCCGCGCGCTCGGGGGCGTCGAGCAGCGCTGTGGCACTGGCCAATTCACGGGTGGCTGCGGCGCAGTTGGCCTCGGCGTTGGCTGCGCCGAGCTGCGCCTGGTGCAGCTGCTGGTTGATCTGCGTCAGCGATTGCCCGGCGCCATTTTCGGCCGCTTCGGCTTCGGCGACCGAAGGCAAGGCGGATGCATCGTCGACTGTCGGCGGAAGTCGGCGCAGCTTGGCTTCGATGTCGCCAGCGCGCGCCTGTTGGCTGGCCAGTTCGCCGCGCAGCGCGTCGACCCCCTTGGGGGCCAGGGCCTTCAGCGTCGCGGTAGCGGTTTTCACTTCGCCGAGTCGCTCGGCGTAGCTCTGCTGGCGGGCTTCAGCGTCGTCCAGCCCAGAGAGCCCCAGCCGCTGCAAGAGCGCGGCATGGCGGTCGCGCAGTTCACTTTCCTGGCGACCGAGCTGCGCGAGATCCTTGCCGCCCGGTGCGATTTCGAGTTTGCCGAAGCCGGGCAGGGTGATCTGCGTCGTCGCGAGCAGAAGTCGTTCGCCACTGCCGCTGAGTGATTCGCCAGCAATTCCGATGCGGCGACCGTCGTCGAGGCTGAAGCGCAGGCGGGTTGCCGCAGCGGTCTGGTGAATGTGCAGCTCTCTGATCTGCCGGTGCTGCTCGCGCAGGGTTGCAAGCTCGGCGGGCTTGATCTCCGCGGCGGCTGCCAGGCGCTGTTTGTCGAGCAGGGTGGCCTGTTCGGCCTCGGCCTTGGTCAGTGCGATGACGACGCCTTCCGCCTGCTCGCGGATCTCGTCGAGTTGCCGAGTCAGGCTGCGGCGCGTGTCTTCCTGGCGCACCAGACGCAAGCGCTCGCGCGCGACCGCGTAACCCGCGCTTGCCTCGACGCGCTTTTCCAACCACTGCGCGACCAGTGCCAGGCTTGTCGACCGTTCCTGGAGGGCCTTGTCGAGGGCCGCGGTACGCGTCTCGGCGGCCTGTTTCTGGGTGGCGAAACCGTCGACCTGTTCGCGCAGCAGCTTGATCTGTTCGTCGACCTGGCTGGCGCGCTGCTTCTCGGCGGCGTGTGTTTCCTCGACGCGCTGGATGGCCGCGAGTTTGTCGATGGCCGCCTGATGCTCTTTGCGAAAGTGCAGCCAGGGTTTCTCGCTTTCGTCGATCGCGTGCTCGCGGCGCAGCGCGCTCAGCCTATCGACTTTCTGACGGTAGTTGGTGATTTCGCTGCGGATCGCGTCAAGCTCGCTCGCCAGTGCCGCTTCCCGCTTGATGGCCGTCGCGTATTCACCGCGCACGGCGCCGGTCGCCGGGGTGAGCAGCTCGTTGCGCTGCGCCTCGACGGTGGCCATCACTTCGTCACCGCCGCTGCTGGCGACTTCGCCGAGCGACTCGTTCAAGGCCTTGCGCAGATGGTCGGTGGCGTGCGTCACGGATTCCCGGATCTCCTGCGCGCCGCCCTGCGGAATCCACAACAGGCCGGGGATGCCCCAGTGTTCGGCGGCACTGGCGCCGCGTCCGGCGTAGCGAAAGCCCAGCACGTCGGCGAGATGGTCTTCGGCGTCGGCACCGTCCAGGCGTCGGCTACCGACCTGCAGTTCGCAGCGCTTCCTGCCCAGGAAGCTCTTGCTCAGGCGGTAGTCGTGGTCACCAAGCGTGAAATCGAGCTCGACGCCAGGCGATGCCGAGGAATCGCCCCAGGGGCAGAAGTCGTCGACGCTGCCGGAGCGATGGCGCTCGAAGAAAGCCGCGCGCAGCGCCGCGACGATGGTGCTCTTGCCGGCTTCGTTGGCGCCGGTGAAGAGATTGAGGCCGGCGTCGAGATCGCCGATCTCCAGCGCCTGCCGGAACTGCCGGAACTGCTCGATGCGGATGCGCGTGAGCTTCACAAGGCGCCGGTTGTATTTGCCTTGCTCGCCGCCTTGCTCTCCATGCAGCTTTCCGCGTCGCTCCCGGCCTTGCTTCCACTTCCCGTGTCCCGGCGTCGCTCGTCGAGAATGCCGGCGAGCAGGGTCAGCGCCTCGCGGGCGACTTCGCCCTGGCCACCCTGCTGCTGGCTGCGCAATTCGTCGATGACCTCGCCAAGATAGCCGTCGGCCTGCAGGGCGTCGATGTCGTCGGCCGTGGGTTCGAGGCGCAACGCGGAAAAATCGCTGAGCAGGCTATGCACGCGGCCCTCGGCTTGCCCGATTGCCTTGCGCAGGCGGCGGTGGCCGGCCAGGTCGGTCTGCCCGGAGAGGCTCAGCTGCACGACCTCGTCGGTGGAGAACCCGGCAATGCGCTGCAAGGCCTGCTCGATGTCGCTTGGCACCTGCAGCGTCAGGGCTTCCGATCGCCAGCGATGTCGGCCGGTGCGCAGCGGCCTTACCGTGGGCAGCGCCCGCGGCTCCGTCAGTTCGACGAGCAGCGCCTGGCCGGACTGGTTGGCCCGGAAGCGATCGCTTTCCGGCGTGCCGCTGTACCAGCTTCGTGCGTCCACCTGGCGGCTGCCGTGCCAGTCGCCAAGCGCGAGATAGTCGAGCGCCGCCTGTTCGGCGCGGCCGGCGGCGATGGGGTTGGCCGAGTCGATGGCCTCGGCGAGGATGCCCCGGACGCTGCCGTGTGCCAGGCCGATGCGCAGCATGCCCGGAGGTGTTTCGGCGCTGACGAACCATTCGCTGAGATCGTCGAAGGTGTTGCGCTGGGTCAGCGGCGCCGGCAGGATGGCGACGCCGAGCTCTTCCAGAAGCAGGGGCTCCGGTGCCAGGCACAGCGAGACCTTGTCGGGAATCGCGTGCAGCCGTGCGGCGCGGGTCCATACCGACTCCGAGAGCGCGGCGTCGTGGTTCCCCGGCAGCATCACCCAGCGGCCGGAAAAGCCGGCCAGGGCGTTGAACAGCCGGTGGATGGTCCGGTCGGCAACGCCCTGCGCGTCGAAAACGTCGCCGGCGACGAGCACCAGGTCAAGGGCCTCTTCGCTGGCCAGCGCCGCCAGGCGCTCGACGGCCTTGAAGCGCGCCTCGGCGAGCAGTGCCGCCTGGTCGGGCTCGAACTGTCCGAAAAGCTTGCCGATCTGCCAGTCGGCGGTGTGCAATAGTCTGACGGTCATCGCTTCCTTCCGAGGCCAAGGCGGGCGAGCAAGACCTCAGGGGCTCGGTCGGCGGAAGTCATTGTCGATCCAGGCGCTGGCGCTGCTCATGTTGAGCTTGAAGCCTGGCGATACCCGGACCTGCGCCAACTGCTCGCCGAAATCGTCACAGGCACCGAGCAGGGCATGCGGATCGTATTCGTCGGGAATGATGTCCAGCGTCACCTTGATCCGCCCGGAAGGCGCGTCCACGGTGACGCTCTTGTGATATTGCGCGTATAGCTGCTGCTCGTGGCGGCGCAGGACTTCCGACGCCGTTTTCACGAGGGTATTGAACGCCGATGTGTCGAGCGGCTTGGGGTTCTTCTTGTCGCGACCCATGGTCCACGGGCCGACCAGGGCCGGCTCGGCTTCGCCGTCCTTGATCATTTCCACGGCCCATCCTTCCCCGTCTTCATTCTTGATGACGCGGGCGGTCCAGCCGTTATTGATCCACAGGCGCGGCTCATTCACATTCATCGCCCCTGGCAGGTCGGCTTCGCCCTCTTCCTTGGCTTCCTTGGCTTCGTTTGCTGTCATGGCTCAATTCTATCCCGCGCCGGCCGTGCAGTGCGACGCCTGGCGTGTGCCGTCATGGGTCTGGCGTGGCTCGGCTGGGGGCTCCTACTTCTTGCCGTCCTTTTCCTGCGCCGCCGTGCCGCTGCTTTTGGCGTCCTGCTCGGCAGCGCTGGGCTGATCGCCGAGTACGCTCTTCAGTGGGCAGATCTTGAATGCCGGGCATTTCTGGCAACCAGCGACGATGGCAATCGGGCAAACGGTCATGGCTGTTCCCTTGAAGGTGGAGAAAGCAGGCAGTATGAACGCGATGGCTACGCGAAAGTAGTGTGCGCCGCCTATAAAATGCTCCATGCGCGCTCAAGGCCCTCTTGTCCCGCCCAGTTCTGCTCATGGCCGTCAAGCGCAGGACAAGCCACGCATTTTCTTGTTGTGACAATTTCCCGGACTCGACATGGCCGCAATCGTACCCGATGGATGGCGCGAACTCTCGGTAACGGGGGCGGCGCAACGTGAAATCGAAACGCTGGCGCTGCTCGCCGCGGGCTTGCCCGATGACTACACCGTCTATCACGCCGTCCACTGGACCAACGTCGGGCCGCGCTATGCGCTCTATGGCGAGATCGATTTCGCGGTCGTCAATCGCGCCGGCGACCTGCTGCTGATCGAGCAGAAAAGTGGTTTCCTTGCGGAAACCACCGATGGCCTGGTCAAGCAATACCCTGGCAAGTCAAAGAGCGTGCCGATCCAGATTTCACGAATGCTCAATGCGCTGCGCGGCAAGCTCGCCAATCGCGGCGATATTGCGAGCGTGCGCACCGACGCCCTGCTTTTCTGTCCGGACTACACCGTCAGATTCCCGGAAACGGCCGGGCTGGCGCCGGAGCGCATTGTCGATGCCAGCCGCCGTTCGCAGCTGTGCTCGGTCATTCAAAGCCTGCTGCCAGCGCAGGAGGAGGGCGCGGCGACCGTGAAAATCCACCGTTTCCTGCGCGATCTGATCCAGCTCGATAGCGATGTCAGCGCGCTGATGGGCCGCGCACGCAGCATGGTCACCCGGCTTTCCGGTGGCCTGGCGCACTGGGCCCGGCAACTGGATTTCTCGCCCTATCGCCTGCGCGTCATCGGGACGGCCGGGTCCGGCAAGACGCAGCTCGCGCTCGCCGAATACCGGGCAACGGTGCAGCTCGGGAAGCGACCGCTCTATGTCTGTTTCAACCGCCCATTGGCGGACCATTTTTCCCGCATAGCGCCGGCGGGCGGACTGGTCTGTACTTTCCATCAATTGTGCGAGCAACGGCTGCGCCAGGCCGGCGAGACGCCGGACTTCACACAGCCAGACGCCTTCCAAAGGCTGTTCACGCGGGCGGCAGCCCTCCCCGAGTTGCAGGCCTCGCCAGATCAGCCTCTGGGGCATCCATTCCTCTTCGACACGCTCATTGTCGACGAAGGCCAGGATTTTTCGGAGACGTGGCGGGATTTCGTCCTGCGCCACGCGCACCCGACAGCGCGTCTGCTCTGGCTGGAGGACCCGATGCAGAACCTCTACGGTCGGCCAAGGGTATCCTTGCCCGACTGGATCACCCTGCACGCGCGCAGCAACTACCGCAGTCCGCGGCCGATCGTGCGGATGCTGCAGGCCCTGCTGCCGGGCGAACTGGATATCGAAGCCGCATCGCCAATCGCCGTTGAAGAAATCGCCTTCATCAGCTATGCGGATACGGCCGGTATGTTTCAGGGCGTTAAGGACGCCATCCGTGATTGTTATTCCGCCGGCTTCAAGAAGCACGACCTGGCAATCGTCAGTTATCACGGCCGCGCCGAGTCGCGTCTGACTTCCCTCGATCAAATCGGTCGCACGACGCTGCGTCATTTCACGGGCGGCTATGATCTCCTCGGCCAGGGCGTATTCAGCGAAGGCGATGTCCTGGTGGATTCGGTCTATCGTTTCAAAGGCCAGTCGGCGCCAGCGATCATCTTCGCGGAGATCGACTTTGCCGAACTCGACGACAAGGCCGTGCGCAAGCTCTTCGTCGGCGCGACGCGCAGCACCATGAAACTGGTGATGGTGGTGCACGAAAAATCGGCGGCGCAACTGCGCGAGCTGATCGCGACACCGATACTGTGAAAGTCGCACGAGCGACTCACAGAGCTCCCTCTCCCCTCGCGGGGTGAGGCGGGGAATTCAGGGAGCATGCTCCCTGCCCGGCGAACGATTCCGGCGTGCAAGCCGGGATCTCCAGTGCAGGGGGGAATGAGTCCTAAGCATCGCTCCTGAGCTGTGCGACGGTCGCGCTCGCTTGCTCTGCCCGCGCCGCGTCCGCGATCTCGATGCTCACTATGGTCTTGCCGATCGGCGCCAGTGCAATGCCGGCAAGCTTCAGGTGCTGAATGGCGAACGGAATGCCAATGATCGTCAGGAAGCAGGCCAGCGCAGAAGTGAGGTGGCCAATCGCCAGCCAGAGCCCGGCAAAGACAAACCAGATGACATTACCCACCATGCCCAGCGCGCCGGTACCGATGTCCTCCTTCTGATGGAGTTCGTCGCGACCGATCGCTTCCTTGCCGAAGGGTAAGAAGGAGAATTGCCCCATCACGAAGGCGGCCTTGGCCCACGGGATGCCGACGATGGTCAGCAAGGCGATGAGGCCGGCGAGCCACCAGGCGAGGCCCATGACCAGGCCACCAAAGATGAACCACAGTAGATTCCCGATTGCGCGCATTGCTCTTGCTTCTCCTCGTTGCTTGTTGGTCGTGGGCGGTATTTTGAGGCAATAACTCGCCCGGTTTTCCCGTGCCTGCCCTGTCGAAGCACGGACAGCGAACAGGAGCGGTCATCAGCGGCCGCCCGTCGCCAGACGCGCCCTCAGTTTCCACCAGCGCCGTTGTCGTGGTGTCGTTCTTCAGGCGCTGAATCTAAGCCGCTATCGACTGCTCGGCGTCGTACAGCGGTGCCAGAAAGACACCGGGCTGCCCGCTGACGCTGTCGGGCAGCAGCACCTTGTCGGCGAGCTCTTGGGCGACGGCGGTTTCGATGATCGTTTCCGGGATGTCGAGCAACTTCACCGCCAGGGGCAGCAGTTCGGCATAGGGCAAGCCGCAGTGGCCCTGTCCCGACGCTTCGGTCAGCGCGTACGAGATCCCGGCCCGGGCGCGCAGCAGCGCATCCTTGGCGCGTCGCCGACACAGGGGCTCCGGGTCTGGCTTGCCACCGGTCGGGCCATGGCTGCTAGGAAAATACGGTCTGCATTTCCTGGGCGTCGCTCTCTATTTCCGGCAGCAGGTCGGCAAAGCGCTTGCGGTAGAGCTCGATTTCGCCGGCATTCGGGTTGACCTCCTGATGCAGCCATTCAAAATGGGTGCCGGCCAGAATGTTGCCGATATAGACGATGTCGGCCAGGGTTTGTATGGTCTCCGGTGCCGGCCGCGGCTGATCGTGATCGATCGTCGCGTTGACGATTTCCTCGGGCATGCCGAGAGCGCCGAGCAGCGAGACGCCAATGCTTTCATGCCACTGCATGATCAGGAAGCGCATGCTGTCCGGGCGGACGCACAACTCCGGGTACTGAGCGGCGCGGTAGAGCATGTAGAACGCCCCGAGGTCGTGGACCAGGCCGGCCAGCAGGGCTTCATCCTGATTGATGCGCGTGTGAACGCTGGCCAGCGCGCGGGTCGCCGCCGCGGTCTTCAGCGAGTGCTTCCAGAGCGCCGTGGCGAGGTCGCTGAAGATGGCGAGGTCCTTGGAGCGCATCAGTTGGCGCATGGCGATGGCCAGCGCCGTGGTGCGTACCAGCTTGATGCCCAGGCGGGTGATCGCCGCCTTGAGATCCACCGCCGGCGCGCCTCGCGCCTGGTAGAGGGCGGAGTTGGCCAGTTGTAGCAGTTTGGTGGCCACCAGGGGCTCGAGGCTGACGATGCTGCTGATGCGTGCAATCGGCAGCTCTGGATCCTGCAATGCCTGACGCAGACGGAAGGCGGCGTCAAAGCTGGTGGGGAAGACGACATCGCCGCTTGCCAGTTCGTTGGCGATATCCTTGACCATCTGGAAGCGCTGCGCGCTTAGGGCTTGTCCACGCTTGTCAGCATCTGATTCTTGGCTTGCATTCATGACAGGGCGGTCTTCCTTCTCTCGTTCTACAGCGCCTGGCTGGATAAGTGGTCAAGTCCATGCCACGCGTTCTATTGGGGGTGATGATAACCCACTGGCCAAAGCAGGTCGCCGTGCGTGGCATGCGGGCCCTTGACGCGAAGCCGTTCCGACGCGAGCGGCATCCCCCTAGCGAAAACTGCAGGCGCCCGGGCTATTCGGGTGGCCGCAACTTCCGCAGGCGCCGGGCAGGTCCCTGGCACTCGCAGGCGAGCCGCTTGGCGCGGCAAAAGCCGACAGCTTCTTGCGCAGGTCATTGCTGTGGCAGTCCGGGCACTCTGGCGCGGGCGACGACTGACGGACCAGCTTCTCGAACTCCTTGCCGCAGGCGGAGCACGCATATTCGTAGATGGGCATGATGTCGATCCTCTCGATGTTTTCGGGATGATGCCTGAAAACCTGGCCATGCGCAGGAAGCGTGCGCGATCAGGAACCAGCGACTGCAGCGAAAACGCGGCCATCACCGCTGTCCTTGCCGACGCTCCCGGCGTCACAGCGGCCAGAGGAGGGTACGCAGAATGCTCTCGCGAACCTCCCTTCTCCCCTTGCGGGAGAAGGGCCAGGGGAAGAGGGGGGGCGGTCATGACTTTCATGATTTGGGGTATCTCCATGTGTCATGACCGTTAGAACGAGCAAACCTGATCAAGGAGCTGTATGGGCACACCCAGGGCCGGCCAGAAACCGGCGATTGACGGCTGAACTCGGCGCCAGCTATGCTCACTGCAGGCTGCTTGCATTGCCTGTCGTTCAGCGTAGGTTTGTCTCGTCCCGGATGGGGCACATCGAGAGTGGAGGACGCTATGCATCGCTTGACTAGATTCCGACTTGCGAAAGGCCTGGGGCTGGCGGTGACGGCCCTGTTCCTCGGCTTTGGGTTCGGTACGGTCCAGGCCGGGAGTTCGGGCGCCAGCACGCCGCAGGTGACCGGCAAGCTCGGCTCGCCGAGCGCGGCCACGACCGTCCCGGGCAATCAGCTGCCCGCACCGGCGCCGAAATTCGGCGGCGTGATCAAGGAAACCGTTGATGGATCCAAGGCCTGGTGGCCACCGCGTATTGTGCCGCCCAAGGGCGCGCCCAACGTCCTGCTGATCCAGATCGACGACTCCGGCTTTGGGACCTCCAGTACTTTCGGCGGCGTAATCCCCAGCCCGACGCTTGACAGGCTTGCTGCCAGCGGCTTGCGCTACACGGCCATGCACAACGCCGCGCTCTGCTCACCAACGCGGGCCGCGACGATCAGCGGTCGCAATCACCACACGATGGGCTTCGGCGTCATCGCCGAGGCGTCCACCGGCTTCCCGGGCTATGACGCCACCATCACGCCGGACCGCGCGACGGTCGGACGCATCCTCAAGGACAACGGGTTCGCGACCTCGTGGTTCGGCAAGAACCACAACACGCCGGGATGGGTCGCGACCGAGGTCGGGCCATTCGAGCAGTGGCCATCGGGTTACGGGTTCGAATATTTCTACGGCTTCCCGGTGGGCGAAACCGACCAGTGGACCCCCTATCTTTTCCGCAACCACACGGCGATCTTCCCCTGGCAGGGCCAGCCCGAGGGTACCTGGAACCTGACCACCGCGATGGCCAACGAGGCGATCGACTACCTGCGCCGGATCGACGCGACGCACCCCGACAAGCCGTTCCTGCTTTACTACGCGCCGGGAGGCACTCATTCGCCCCACCATCCGACCAAGGAATGGATAGACAAGATCAGCGCCTTGCACCTCTTCGACGGAGGCTGGAACAAACTGCGCGAGACGATCTTCGCCAACCAGAAGAAACTCGGTGTGATTCCGGCCGATGCCAAGCTAACGGCCTGGCCCAAGGGTCCGCCGGCCAACCTGAAGGAATGGGACGAGCTGTCGGCCGATGAGCAGAAGATGTTCATCAAGCAGGCTGACGTCTTCGCCGCCTACCACGCTTACACGGACCACGAGGCGGGTCGCGTGATCGCCGAGATCGAGCGCCAGGGCAAGCTCGACAACACGCTGATCATCTGGCTGCAGGGCGACAACGGCAACAGCGCCGAGGGCACCACGGTCGGCACCCCCAACGACTACGCGGCCTACAATGGCATCGACGTCCCGGTGAAGGATCAGTTGGCGCTCTTCTACGACAAGTGGGGCGGTCCCGAGACGGCTCCGCACATGGCGGTGGCCTGGACCTGGGCCTTTGACACCCCTTACAAGTGGACCAAGCAGGTTGCGTCGTACCTCGGCGGTAACCGCAGCGGCGCGGTCATCTCCTGGCCGGCGCGCATCAAGGACAAGGGCGGCATCCGCAATCAGTTCCACCACGTGATCGACGTCGTGCCAACGATTCTCGAGGCCACCGGCATCCCTGCGCCCGAGTATGTGGATGGCATCAAGCAGCGCCCGATCGAGGGCGTAAGCATGGTGTACACCTTCGACAAGAAGAACGCCGACGCGCCGACGACGCACAAGACGCAGTACTTCGAGATGATCGGCCAGCGCGCGATCTATCACGAAGGCTGGTACGCCAACACCAAGGTGGTGATCGCACCATGGGATAACAACCCCGGCGTCAAGGTGCCGGACGTGCTCGACTACGAGTGGGAACTCTACGACCTCACGACGGACTGGACACAGTTTGAAGACGTCTCGAAAAAGAATCCCGCGAAGCTCAAGGAGCTGCAGGCGGTCTTCGTCGAGGAAGCGAAGAAATACAACGTGTTCCCGCTCGACAACGAAGGATTCCAGCGCTTTTTGCGGCCGCGGCCGAGCGGCTCGCCCGGCATCACCGAGTTCAGCTATGTTGCGCCGATCTCGATTGCGCTCGGGGCGATGCCACCCTACCTCGCCCGCGACTTCACCGTCACTGCCGACATCGACATCCCACAAGGTGGGGCCGAGGGCATGCTGATCACCGAGGGCGGCCGTTTCAATGGCTGGGGGCTTTACCTGCTGAAAGGCAAACCGGTGTTCACCTATAACCTGGTCGACCTGCACCGCTTCCGATGGGAGGGCGCACAGGCGCTTCCCTCCGGCCGACACACCGTGGTCTTCGACTTCCAGTATGACGGCCCGGGGCTCGCCAAGGGTGGCACCGGCGTGCTGAGCGTGGATGGCGTGGAGGTGGCGAAGCAGACCATTCCCCATACGGTGCCCGCCGTCGAGATCATGGACGAGTGGATGGACGTCGGCTACGACACGCGGACCGGCGTCGACGATCGCGACTACAAGCCGCCGTTCCGCTTCACCGGCACGATCCACAAGATCACCTTCAAGCCGGGGCCGCCGGAGATGACGGAGGCGCAGATGAAGCGGGTCGCGGAGATGAATGCCAAAGGGAGAGATTGAACGTCGTTTCGACGGTTGACGGAGAGGTCACCAAGGAAGCGCTACAGGGCCTGGATGCCGGTGTTCCGCGACGGGATCCAGGCCGCACAGGATGGCCGGATAGATATCGCGGCTGGCGAACATCACCACGACAGCTCGCGTGAGCCCTTGACGCTGTTATCCGGCGGCGCAAGCGGCTATTTTCCTTAGGAGAGATTGCGATGAAACTGAAACGAGCCTACCGAGCCCGATCGATACTGACCCTTGCGGCGCTGAGTGTGACGCTAAGTGCGGCGCTGACTGCCTGGGCCGAAGAACCCAATCCCAATCGCAACGCCTATTTCGGCGAGACGCACCTGCATACCAGCTGGTCGTTGGACGCGTGGGTATTCGGTAACAAGATCACGGGTCCTGCCGACGCCTACAAGTACGCCAAAGGCGAGACCATCAAGCACCCGCTTGGCTACGATATCCGCATCACCACGCCAATGGACTTCATGGGCGTTACGGATCATTCCGAGTATGTCGGGGTCACCAAGCAGGCGAACACACCGGGGTCGTACACCAGCAAACTGCCCGAGGCCCAGGGTCTAATCGTCACCGACCCGAACAGCAAGGAGCAGCAGCAGCGGGCCTTCCTGGCTGTCGTCAAGCTGCTGTCGAGCCCGCCCGTCAAAGCCTTGATGTCGCCGAAGGTTGCCGGCACGGTCTGGAAGGAGAACAACGACATCGCCAACGCGGCCAATGAGCCGGGCAAGTTTACGGCCTTCTGTTCCTATGAATGGACCTCGATGCCCGACAACCGCAACCTGCACCGCAACGTGTTTTTCCGTGACTGCGCCAAGGTTCCGGAGATGCCTTTTTCCGCGCTGGATTCTGTGCACCCCGCCGAGCTGTGGACCTGGATGGATGGACAGCGCAAGGCCGGCAACGAACTGCTGGCGATTTCGCATAACGCGAACCTGTCTGACGGCTGGATGTACCCGACCGATGTGGACAGCCTGGGCCGGCCGATTGATGCCGCCTGGGCCGAGTCGCGCGTGCGCA
>ERZ761602.1441-NODE-1441-length-43108-cov-16.484960_pt1 | contig 43108 bp, 42 predicted proteins | sample MGYA00512165_ERZ761602 | MGnify/ENA primary metagenome ERZ761602 (study PRJEB28899, sample SAMN02445085) | bioreactor sludge metagenome | biome: EBPR sludge; isolation source: Thorneside wastewater treatment plant | place: Australia: Brisbane, Thorneside...
AACATGAGTGCATACTCCCCCAAATTTTCTAACGCCTTTTTACAAATTTCATCATGTGTTGAGCCGATGAAATCAATATAAAATAAATATTCCCACGGCTTGCCTTGTAACGGACGTGATTCAATTTTTGTCAAATCAATATCGCGTAAAGCAAAGACACTTAATGCTTTATACAAAGCGCCTGGCTGGTTTTTTAACGTAAAAACAATAGACGTTTTCGCTTCTTCCTTCGGGACAATTGATTCTGTACCCAAACATAAGAAGCGCGTGAAGTTTTCTGTGTTGTCTTCAATCCCCTCTTCTACAATTTGCATTCCATACAACTCAGCCGCACGCTTTGATGCTATCGCCGCTGTATCTCGTGCACCAGATTCTTTCAACATCTTCACACTCCCCGCTGTGTCATACACAGACTCAGGCTTGATGCCTAAATTTCTTAGATAATTTGCACATTGTCCCAACGCTTGCGGATGACTGATTGCCTTTTTTATCTCTTCTTTTTTTACATCAGGCAATGTAATTAAACAATGCCTCACGCGCAAAAAATACTCCCCGACAATATGTAAGTTATGACGAAGCAATAAATCATAATTTTGGTGGATGCTCCCAGCTAGTGAATTTTCAATCGGAGCGAATCCAGCCTCCCCGTTTTTTGAAGCGACTGCATCAAACAAGGCATCAAATGATTCGCATGGAATCGTTTCTACATCTTTGCCAAAATATTCAAATATCGCTTGCTCGCTATACGCGCCATGCTCCCCTTGAAATGCAACTTTCATGATTTCTCCAATATAAAAGGCGAGGAAACCTCGCCCCTACTGTTTCTCTGCCCATTCGACAATTTTTCTAAAACCTTCTTCTACATCTTTATCAGAAGCGGCGATGCACACGCGGATAAAACCTTCGCCTTCCTTTCCAAATGCAGAGCCGGGTACAAGCCCTACACCATATTCTTCTAAAATCCTTTCACACATTTCAACCGAAGGCATATTCAAGGCACGCATATCTAAGAAAAAATAAAAAGCACCTTTTGGTTCAATAATTTTTACTTTGTCACATTCCAATTCATGCGACAAACGAATCACCAAATCTTTTCTTCTTTTATAAGCGGCGCGCATGTTGGCAGTTTCTTCTTGAATGACAGAATCAGTTAATGCAAACGCGGCGGCTTTTTGGATAAACGGTGCCACACATGTAATTGAATTTTGCCCAGCCTTGATTGCGTTTTCTATAATTGCTTGTGGCGCGGCTAAATATCCAACGCGCCAACCTGTCATGGCATAAGATTTTGATAAACTGTTTACTAGCAATGTTCTTTCTTTTGCGCCATCAATCGCCGCCGCAGACGTTGGTTTTTCATCGTAATACAAACTGCCATACACTTCATCTACAACAACCCATAAATTATTTGCTTTGGCAAAATCTTGTAAACGTTGTAAATATTCTTTTGATGGAAACATTCCCGTTGGATTCGATGGATAATTCAAGACGATAACTTTTGTTTTGGGAGTCAATGCTTTTTCCCACGCTTCAAAATACGGGATAAATGAGTTTTCTGCGGGAGCAGGGACTCTGATGACATTTCCTCTTAACATGATCGCCATGTTGGAATGAGTTGCCCATGTTGGGTCTGGAATTAAAACATCATCACCCGGATTCAAAATAGATTGCATGGCTAAGTAATAAGCATGAATCCCGCCATGTGTTATTAAAATTTCTGTTTCAGGATTATATTCAACGCCTTCATCACGCAATAATTTTGTTGCTACGGCTTTTCGTAATTCTGGTGTTCCACGTGATGGACCATAATGAGTTAATCCAGATTGCATGGCTTTGAAAGCAACATCCATGATGGCAGGTGGCGTACCAAAATCAGGGTCGCCGGTTTGTAAGGCGACAATATTTTTTCCACTGGCTTTGAGCGCGAGGATTCTGTCACCCATTGCTACTGTTGCGGATTGGCGAATCAGGTCGAATTGTAGGTTGAGGCGTTGAGTCATTTTGTATCCTTTTGAGGGGATAGTTTATCAAAGAAAATAAATCTCTTTGATTAAATTAAGAGATTGCTGCGACGTAAAAAACAAGAGTGCGTCTCGCAATGGATGTAATTAACTTTTGAAAGGTGTTTGTGGAAGTGGTTGTGTTTTTCGTACGGGCAAGAGGAATGAAAATATGCTTCCTTCGCCTTCTTTGCTTTCTGCCCAAATACGCCCGCCATGCATTTCAACCATCACTTTGGCAACCGATAACCCCAAACCCATGCCACCATGTTTGCGTGTGAGATGTGATTCGACTTGATAGAAACGGTCAAATACTTTGTTGAGGTCGCTGGTTGGGATTCCAATGCCGTTATCTTGTACGCTGACTTTGACATATTCAGGATGTTGTTCGCCGCGAATGATGACTTGACCATTTTCGTTGGTGAAGGTGAGTGCATTTTTTACTAGGTTACTTAATACAATTGCAATTTTCCCACCATCAATATCTACCAGCAATTCTTGCGTGGGTTCAGTTTCAGTTCTAAGCGCGATACTTTTCTTTTTTGCCATATCACTAAAAGAAATGGCAACATCTTCAATAATTCTTTCAACTGAAACTTTACGAGATTTTAAGAGGGCACTGCCTGATTCGTAATTATCTACACTGGTTAGGTTTTCTATAATTTCTTTTAATCGTGTGGCATTACGAATAATGGTATCTATTTGTTCTTCATGATCTGGGTTATTGATTAATTCTTTGAGAAACGTTGCATGACCTAAAATTAATCCTAATGGCGTACGGAGTTCATGTGAAGCAATGGCGATAAATTCATTTTTGAGTTGTTCAAGTTCACGAGCTTCATCTTGTGTGGATTGAATCTTTTTCTCTAATGAGTCATTTTGAAGAGAGGCGGCAATTAAAGCGGAAATGGTTTCGGCAATCCAAATATCTTCATTTGTATAGGGTTCTAGTTTATTGAAAACTTCTAATACTGCGATTGTCTTTTCTCTCAAAATAACTGGCACGCCCAAGATTGATTTTGTGGTAAAACCAGCCAGTTCGTCTATTTTTTTGTAGTGACGTTTGTCTTTGCTGACATCATCAATGGCAACGGGTTTGCCATATAAAAATACCCAACCTGCTACACTCCCCTGCACTGGCACTCTAGCAGAACGGACTTGGTCGCCTTGAAACCACAACATCGAATTGAAGAAAAATTCTTTGGCAGTTTCGTCATATTCCAAAAGTGAAGCACTCGCGCTACCAGTCAATTCTTTAACGGCAGAGAGCAAGGCATGCAAATACGTCTCCAGTTCGGTGATTGAACTGAGATTACGAGTCAAATCCAGCAAACGGGCAGAAACGTTGATTCGAGGCGTAGTCATTTTTATGTGAGTAAGATTATACTTTACGGTTGTATCTGATTCTTTGGTATTTAAGTAATGGATAAGGAAATTGTAATCAACCTTACAATGAAATAACAAAATTCAAGGAGAGTTTTTCATGGCAAATAAAAAAGTTCGTGTGGCAATTATCGGTGTCGGGAATTGTGCTTCATCATTAGTGCAAGGCGTGCAATTTTATAAAAACGCAAAAAATGATGATGTCATCCCCGGCATTATGCACCCCAAACTTGGGGACTATCATATTAAAGATATTGAATTCACATTGGGTATTGACGTTAACGCAACCAAAGTCGGTAAAGATTTATCCGAAGCGATTTTTGCAGAACCAAATAATACCTATAAGTTTGCAGATGTTCCAAAATTAAATGCACCTGTTGTACGTGGCATGACTCATGACGGGCTTGGAAAATATCTTGGCGAAATTATCAAAAAAGCACCGGGCTCTACAGCAAACATCGCTCAATTATTAAAAGAAACACACACCGATGTAGTGATTAACTTTTTACCTGTCGGCTCAGAAATGGCAACCAAATGGTATGTAGAACAAATTCTTGAAGCCGGTTGTGCATTCGTCAATGGCATTCCAGTTTTCATCGCTTCTTCAGAATATTGGGGAAAAAGGTTTGAAGATGCCGGCTTGCCCATTCTCGGCGACGATATTAAGAGTCAAGTTGGCGCAACGATTGTGCATCGCGTGCTCACAAGTTTGTTTATAGATAGAGGCGTGAAAATTGATCGTACTTATCAATTAAATTTTGGTGGCAATACAGATTTCTTAAACATGCTTGAACGTGAAAGGCTTGAATCAAAAAAGATTTCAAAGACAAATGCAGTCACCAGCATGATTCCGTATGAAATGAATCCAAACGATGTGCATGTCGGTCCGAGCGATCATGTACCATGGTTAACAGATCGCAAATGGTGTTACATACGCATGGAAGGTACAACATTTGGTAATGTTCCATTAAATCTCGAATTAAAACTTGAAGTGTGGGATAGCCCCAATTCTGCCGGCGTAATTATGGATGCAGTACGTTGTGCAAAAATTGCACTCGATAGAGAACTTGCCGGTCCGATTCTTGGTCCTTCATCATACTTCTTCAAAACGCCACCCAAACAATTCAAAGATGAAGTTGCTCACCAAAAGGTCGAAGATTTTATTTCAGGAAAATCTGACGAGTAAAAAATGAAACGTGAAATAAAAAACGTTTGTGAAAACAGACGTTTTTTATTTTTAGTGTAGAATAAATTTTATGATTAACAAACAATTACCAATTACTAATAACTACAAACGCTTCTTTCTTAATTTATGCCTGCTTGCCTTCGTTTTAACATCTTGCCAACCCCAAGCAGTGACTCAAGACCCAAACATCGCCATGACTGCGGCAATCCAAACCGCATTCGCAGAAATTAGTCAACCAACGCAAACACTAGCACCAACTGAAACACCAGTTCCTACTGCAACAGTTCCGCGCACACCACCCGCATTACCTTCTACATTTCAAACAGGATTAATCAGTATTGAAAGCCCGCCACGAAATTATGTCGCGGATGCTTGTCAATACATAAAAAATAAATGGGACTCAACCAAGTCCGCACCGGGGACTGTGGTGATGACCATTATGTATCACGGAATATCAAAAGACGAATCAGTAAGCGATCCTAAAAATATTACTGTAAAAGATCATAAGAAATTAATGGAAAGTTTGCATGAATTAGGGTTTCAAGCTATTAACATGCAACAAATGTCAGATTTTATTTATGACAATGCCAGAATTCCAGAGAGATCTGTGTTAATTATCGTAGATGATAGAAAATATGCTGAGAATTTTAACGAACACTTCCGGCCCTACTATGATAAATGGGGATGGCCAGTAGTAAATGGATGGATAAGTGCATTTGGCGGAGCAGATAATGTTTTAGCAGAAAATGTTGCATTATCTAATGAAGGTTGGGTTGATTATCAAGCACATAGTGTTTTGCATCAAATTGCAATCACCGATTCATCCACAGATGAATTTATTACAGCAGAAATGCAAGGTTCAATAACAAATATACAAACTTATTTTAATAAAACTCCTATTGCTTTTATTTGGTTTGGGGGCAATTTTTCAAAACGTGCAGTGGAACTAGGTCCACAATTTGGTTATAAGTTAGGTTTTACAATAAACCCACGAGGGCCAGTTATGTATAACTGGATTCCGCAAGCAGATACTTATAATGCTTCTAATCCTCTTGCAATACCAGAAACCCCTGCGGGAAATCCGTTAATGACTCTTCCACGTTATTGGAGTAGTAATGCCATAAATGAACTAGATACTATCCGTCTGATTGGTCAAGAAGCAAAAGCATACGCTGAACAAAACAAAGCAATTGAACTTGAATATTATGATATAGTTTGCGCCCAAACTTATGGAGCGATTCCGTAGTTAAAATAAATTAAATCTACAAGTTCTAATGAAAAATATACCAATTCAACAACTTCTTCTTCGCATTATCACCTTGTTTGTCATCATCAGCATTTTAATTTCTTGTCAATCTTCACAAGCAACATCAACCCAAGAGATTAACCCCGAAGCAACTCAACCTTATTTACCAGAGACGTTTCAAACTTCTTTATTAAATCCGTTAGATAGCCCGCGTACATATATAGAAGAAACCTGCCGTTATTTGCGGAATAAATGGAATCCATTGAATGCAACGCCTGGCACTGTTGTGTTGGTGATTCGATTCCAAAATATAAATCGAGGCACGGCTGAACTTCCAAACAGCGTCCCGTTAATTGAAGTTCGAGATTTAATGAATCAGTTGAAAGGTCAGGGGTTTGAAGCGATAAACACTGAACAACTGCAAGGGTTTGTTGAAAGGAATGCATTTATCCCAGAGCGGTCTGTATATCTCATCCAAGATGGGAATCACGATGAAGAATATTTTTATATTGTCTTTGGTGAGTATTGGGAAAACTGGAAGTGGCCCGTTATCAATGGTTGGGTCAGTGACCCTGATGCAACTGAAGAATTAGTACGTGAAAATATTGAACTTGAACGCGAAGGTTTTGTTGACCATCAAGCACAAGGTGTGTTTGCAACTGCAAAGTTATCGGATGAATCTGCAAAGAATGTGATTGCACGTGAGTTACAAGGCTCATGGACTGGCTTCGCAAATATTTATGGAAAAAATCCTCTGGCGATTATTTGGCCCAATGGTGGTTTTGGATTCAGACCTGTAGAAGCCGCGCGTCAGTTGCGTTTCAAAATGGGTTTTACAATGAATGCGCGCGGACCTATCATGTACAATTGGGTTCCATTGGCTGATGCAGTTGATTTGGAAAGACCAAACTTAATTCCTGAAGGAACAATCAACGACCCACTGATGACGTTGCCGACATATTCTCCGCAAGAAGCATTGATGGCAATTGATACTGCTAGAGTAATTGGAAAAGAATATAGTGATTATGCACAAGCCAATAAAGAAGCAGAATATGAATATTATGAAACGGTTTGCGAGCCTGAATATTCGCCAATACCAAGTCCTTGATTAATTTGTAGTGACATAAAAATATTTGGAGGTTAACTATGACCGATTGTATTTTTTGCAAAATCATTGCAGGTGAAATTCCTAGCACGAATGTTTACAAAGATGAGCATACAACTGCATTTCGTGATATAAACCCTGCGGCTCCGACTCATATTTTGATTGTGCCAAACAAACATATTGACTCTGCAAATTTTATGATTGCCGATGATGAACAATTGATTGGTCATCTTGTACTCGTTGCCAAAGAACTCGCTGCCAAAGAAGGTATTGCCGAAAGTGGCTATCGTTTGATGATGAATACAAATCAAGAAGGCGGGCAAACTGTCTTTCACATTCATTTACATTTGCTCGGTGGTAGACAAATGAAAGGATTTGGATAAAATCATCGAAGCCATCAGCAAAACATCCGCTGGTGGCTTTTTTATAAAAGGAGAATCACATGCCCGAAAGAGAAATTTATTTATTATCACCACGCGCACTCAGCCCTGAAACAATTGCGGTTGCATTTGCAAAAACATCACGTGCACCCGAATCATTTCGTGAAATTGCGGCTGAATTAAGTGACGAAAAATCTGCACAGTTTCATGAAAAATGGGTTGTCGGTTATGGTCATGCCTCCGTTGCCGAACACGCTGTTTTGCACATCGCATTTGAAAATGTTTCGCGCGTTGCCATCGAAGCGATTGAAGGAAATCGTTTGGCATCCTATACAGAAAAATCAACACGTTATCAAAAATGGGGACAAGATGATTTCACGATTCCGCCTGAATTAGATAACCATCCGCTTCGTGATGAATTTACAAAAACCGTGCGCCTCTTATTCTCGACGTATGCTGACTCATTGGAACCTGTAAAGAATCTCATCGTCAACAGAGTCACGCGCAAAGAAAACGAATCGGATGAAGCATTTGACCGCCGTATCCGCTCACAATATGTGGATAGATGCCGTTTTATTCTCCCTGCCGCCGCAAATGCAAACGTCGGTATGACCGCCAACGCGCGCGTGATTGAAAATACGATTCGTAAAATGCTTTCACATCCATTAGAAGAAGTGAAGCAAATTGGTGAAAGAGTTAAAGAAGTTTCTAAAGCAGAGACACCGACGTTGGTTAAGTATGCGGATGCCAATGCTTATATGGTTGAGACAATGAAAGAATTAGACAATTGGGAGTCGGGAGTTGGAAATCAGGATTCGGAATGGTGTTCTTTAATTGAATACGACCAAGATGGTGAAAATAAAGTTTTAGCCGCGGCTTTGTATAGATTTGGTGAAATGAGTTTTGAAGATGCTTTGAATTATGTAAAAGCATCGAATGAAAAAGAATCACTCGCTCAAACATTATTAGGCAAACTTGATAAGTTTGATGTTCCATTACGAGAACTTGAATATTGCAACTACACCTTTGATCTAGTTATGGATCAAGGCGCGTATGCTGAGTTTAAACGTCACCGCATGATGTCGCAGACTCCACAACGATTGACAACAAGGCTTGGGTTTACGACTCCAAGCCTAATAGCAGAAGCAGGTTTCAGATCAGAATATGAAGCGGCGATGGAATCAGCACATCAAATATATGAAAAGTTATATCAATTTAATCCTGATGTTGCGCAATATATTGTCCCCAATGGATTTAATCGCCGTGTGTTGGCACAATTCAATTTGCGCGAAGCATTTGCATTTTGTCAATTGAGAAGTGCGGCGAATGCACATTTTTCAATTCGACGTGTGGCACAAAAAATTTATGAAGATATTTTGAATGTGCACCCGTTACTTGCAAAATACATGAAGCGACACGATGAGACTTGGCAAAGTGTAGAAGAAAATCATTTTGTGAAGATATAGTTAAACAAAAACTCCGAGGTCTTGAAGACCTCGGAGTTTTATTTACTTAATCATCATCCTCATCTTTTTTGACATCAAAAATCGCATCAATCTTATCCATAATTTCTTGCGTCAGTTTTGGAGCAACTTCTGCGGCTTTCATGTTTTCATGCACTTGTTCAACTCGACTCGCACCTGTGATGACTGTGCTAACAAATGGATTTTTCAAACACCAAGCCAATGCCAGTTGAGACATAGTACAACTTAAATCTTTTGCAATGGGTTCCAATGCGGCAACTTTTGCCAAACGAGATTTATCTGTCATTCTGTCTTTGAGCCAATCATAATTTTTCAATGCGGCGCGACTATCACTTGGAATACCGTCTTTATATTTTCCTGAAAGCAAACCAGAGGCTAAAGGACTCCACGTAGTGGTTCCATATCCATATTCTTTATAAAAACGGACGTAATCGCCTTCAAGGCGTGCACGTTCAAACATGTTGTATTGTGGTTGCTCCACAACAGGTTTGTGTAAATGATGTCTTTCAGCAATTTGAATCGCTTCGACAATTTCTGAAGCCGCCCATTCTGATGTTCCCCAATAAAAAGCTTTGCCCCATTCAATAATATTGTGCATTGCCCAAACTGTTTCTTCAATCGGAGTTGTTTTATCAGGTCGGTGACAATAAATCAAATCCACATAATCTAATTGCAAACGTTCTAATGAACCATTGATACCTTCAATCAAACGTTTGCGATTCAATGTATCTTTTTCATTGACGTTATCATGCAAGCCCCAATAGATTTTTGTAGAAACCAAATAACTGCTACGTCGCCACTTTAATTCTTTCAAGGCTTTCCCCATCACCTCTTCCGATTTTCCGCTGGCATACACTTCGGCATTATCAAAAAAATTGACGCCATGTTCATACGCCGCCGCCATCATATCCACAGCAGGTTTCACATCCACTTGATTGTGAAATGTGACCCACGAACCAAACGACAATTCACTCACTCGAATGCCTGTCTTACCCAAATGACGATATTGCATTGTTCCTCCGAATATTTATAAATTTATCCCATTATAATCCCCTCATGCAAAAAAAAATGTTATTTTGTGTTTTGCTTCTGGCTTCGTGTGCTTCACCGAGCAACCCAACAACCGATGTCTCTCTGCAAGCATATCTCACCAGCACGCCTGTATCTACAAATACACCAAATGTATTGGTGGTCGAAACAACGCCCCTGCCCACCAATACGCCACATATTTACATCGTGCAACAAGGTGACACTTTCAGTGAAATTGCAGAAGCATTCAATATCTCCATTTCAGATTTAAGAGCGGCGAATCCAGATGTCAGCCCAAATACGATGTCTATCGGTGAGACGCTCATCATCCCAGACCCATCTGCTATTTTCGCCGCCGCTTCAACGCCCACGCCTTTGCCTGTTCCTATCACCCAAACAGCCTGCTACCCCGATTCATCTGCTGGGACGCATTGTTTTGCAGTCATTCAAAATAACACAGAAAATATTCTTGAAAATGTTTCTGTAAAATTTAATTTATTAGATGAAGCCAATAATGTCATCACAAGCGAAACCGCTTTCACCATTTTAGATATTATCCCTGCCAATTCATCTTTACCCGTTTACATTTATTTTCCAAATATCAATGTAAAAGTAAATCCGCAAGTGCAACTGTTGAGTGCGATTCAGGGAAATTCAAGTAATTATCTCCCCGCCGTGATTCAAAACAGCATTGCAGAAATTACTGGCAATTATGCCCAAGTGCGCGGACAAATTTATCTGCCAGCAGAATCACAAACCGCAACCCAAGTATGGATTGCGGCTGTGGCGTATGACAAAAATGGAAATGTGGTCGGCGTTCGACGTTGGGAAGGCGGAGAAATCCAGCCAGGGGGGAATATCAATTTTCAATTTAGCGTAGCAAGTTTAGGTCAAGATATTGAGGCGGTGGAGTTTTTCATCCAAGCCAAGCCTTAAAGTTTATCTTCTGTATCGCTTTTGCCCACATCTTTGCGGACAATGATTCCGATAATCGGAACGCCAATAACGAGCAAAAGCACGCCACAAAAACAAAGCAATGAAACAGTGAGTGAAAGTGGTGGACCTGTTTGTTCAATCATGTTGGTAATATAACATAACTTGAACACTCACCCTTAATTAATCTCGCCGTGTAAAATAGGGGATGAAATATTTTTTCGGAGATGTAAATGAAACCTAAATTTATTATCGGCTTTGGGATGATTTTAGCCGCAGTTGTTTTCTTGATTTTTACTTCTACGGCACAAAGCCAAGAACGCTTTATGACTGTAGATGAAATGTTGGCAGAGGGACCTGCCATTGTGGGAGATAGTATTCGCATTACTGGCGCTGTGATTGGCGATACGATTCAATATGACCCTGCTACTTTAACTTTGACTTTTGAAGTGGCGCATGCCCCTGCCGATTTTCAAGAAATTGAAGAACAAGGTGGTTTGGCAAAAGTTTTATTTGATGCAGTCAATGACCCAACTCGTAATCGCGTGAAAATTATTTATATCGGTGTGAAACCAGATTTGTTACGCACCGAAGCACAAGCCATTATGGCGGGTACATTAGATGAAAACGGTGTTTTTCACGCAACTGAGTTGTTGTTGAAATGTCCTACTCGTTATGAAGAGGCAATGCCTGAGAATTAACCTGCAATGTTCGTCTTTGCGAGGCGAAGCCGAAGCAATCCACAACTTAATCATAAGATTGCTTCGTCGTTCATTTCATTCACTCCTCGCAATGACGAAAAAATAAAGAATATTGGATAAATCAATGCTTGCAGAATTTGGTTATGGTGTTTTAGTTCTAAGTTTTATCGTCACAATATATAGCGGTGTTGCGGCGGTGTTCGGAGTAAGAAAAAAATCCGCTTCATTAATTGAAAGTGCAAGGCGGGCGCAATTACTCTCCTTTCCTTTAATTTCAATTTCCTCTTTGGCGTTAATCTATTTGTTGGTCAATAATCATTTTGAAGTGACTTTTGTTTACGAAGTCACCAGTTTGAGTATGCCGACGTACTTAAAAATCACAGCCTGGTGGGGCGGACAAGCTGGCTCAATGCTATTTTGGTCTTGGCTATTAGCGGCATTTACTTCATTAGTCACATTGCGAAAATGGGACAGAGATATTGAATTTCTGCCGTGGGTGATTGTTGTTTCAGCAATTACGTTAGCATTTTTCCTGTTTATGATTGTGTTTTACGAAAATCCATTTTCAAGATATTGGTTAGTAGCGGGGAACGTCGTTGAAAGTATGTTCAAGCCCACAATAGAAGCAATCATTTTCACCCCTGAAAACGGACGCGGATTGAATCCATTGTTACGTCACCCCGGCATGATTATTCATCCACCCATGCTATATCTTGGATTTGTTGCGTATGTGATTCCTTTTGCATTCGCAATCGCCGCATTAATTACAGGTCGAACTGATGACCGTTGGACACGCATCACACGCCGATGGTCTTTATGGGCTTGGTTATTTTTATCATTTGGTTTAGTGCTTGGCGGACGTTGGGCGTATGATGTTTTGGGTTGGGGCGGTTATTGGGGTTGGGACCCTGTTGAAATTGCGGCGTTCATGCCATGGCTCACAGGCACCGCCTTTTTACATTCAGTCATGATTCAAGAAAAACGTGGCATGTTAAAACAATGGAACATGGTTCTGATTATCTTAACGTATGCACTCGTTATCTTCGGAACATTCTTAACACGTTCAGGCGTTTTATCATCCGTACATTCATTTGCAAACAGTCCTATTGGTCCATATTTTATGGGCTTCGTTTCATTCACATTGATTGCGTCTGTTTATTTACTCATCCGCCGTTGGAATGATTTACGCAGTGAAACCGAAATGAAATCGGCGCTTTCACGCGAAGCATTATTTTTATTAAATAATTTATTATTCATCAGCATTTTAGTAGTTTGTTTTTGGGGCGTGATTTATCCGCTCATTTCAGAATTAGTAACAGGTTTCAAAGTGACAGTCGGTCCGCCATATTACGAACGTGCCGCAGGTCCATTATTTGCAGGTTTATTGTTTTTGATGGCGGTTGCGCCATTTTCTGCTTGGGGACATTCCACTTTGCAGACTCTTGGTAAAGCAATTTGGAAATCAACCCTCGCCTCTTTTATCTTGACCGTCATCCTGTTTTTTACATATACACAGAATCTTTACGCCATCATTGGATTCTTTCTGGTCGCCTTGGCAATTTTTGCTACTTTGCATGAATTCTGGCGTGGAACCATTGCTCGCCAAAAAACACAAAACGAAAATTTCTTCACAGCCTTATCTAAGTTGATGATGAGAAATAGAAGAAGATATGGCGGATACATTATCCACATCAGCATGGCGTTGATGGCAATTGGCATTCTCGGTATTGAGTTATTTCAAAAAGAGACTCAAGGCACTGTTGCTGCAGGGGAATCATTAAATGTAGGTGATTACACGGTTGAATATCGTGAATTGGCTTCGTGGGATGTTCCAAGTGATGATGTAAACTACACTCGTGCAGTTGTTGATATTTATGAAAACGGAATTTATCTCGGGCAACTTTATCCACGCATTGATTATTTCTACGATGCCGAACAAACTATGACGATTCCCGGTCAACGCTCTACGTTTAGAGATGATTTATACATTCTGCTCGTAGATTGGCAACCAGTATCGAATGCCGGTGCTACGTTCAAAATTTATGTCAATCCATTAGTGAACTGGTTGTGGATTGGGTCACTGCTATTTTTGTTTGGCATTATCTTCGCAGCTTGGCCCGAGAAAGAAACTGAAAAGGAAAAAGTTAGAGTCGCCAAGTCTGTTACGCAAACCAGCGCGGCAGATTAAAAACATTGGTGAGTGGAAAGTAGAAAGTGGAAATCGGTGGCGTATCGAGACCACAAACTTTGAGAAATATAATGAAGCATAAGAAATTAAAGTTTATTTTTATCTTAGCATTTTTATTAACAATAATTTCAACTCAATTTGCCTACGCGCAGGATGATGTCCCAACGGATGATGAGGTTAATGAAGTTGCGAAAGGTTTATATTGTCCTGTTTGTGAAAATACTCCGTTAGATGTATGCCCCACAGAAGCCTGTAAACAATGGAGAGATGTAATCCGCACTCAATTAGCAGAAGGCAAAACCAAAGAAGAGATTGAGCAATATTTTGTGGATTATTACGGTGATAGAGTGTTAGCGGAGCCTCCGCGAACTGGATTGAATTGGTTGGTGTATATTCTTCCACCTGCTGTGATTTTGTTAGGAGCCGTTTTGCTCTTCAAAAATTTTCAGGCGTGGACAAAACCCAAAGTCGCTGAATCAGTTTCAAATCAAGAAAGAAGCGATGTCCTGAGTTCATCGAAGGGTGATAGTTCATCAGCTAATAAATATATTTCACAACTCGAAGAAGAATTGAAAAAGAGGAATTAAAGTTTAATGTCAGAAATCGTTGAAAGAAAAAGTGTGCCGATATGGATTCAAATGGTAGTGTGGCTTTTGATTGCAGGATTGTTGGCATTGGTAGCCAGTACGTTGAGCAAACGCCAACAAGGAAGCATTAGACCCGGTGATACATTACCAGATTTTTCATTGACGTTATTTAGTGGTTATGAATTTGAAGGACAAAGTGAAGTTAGCCTTTCGGATTTTTCTGGGAAAATTGTTGTGTTAAATTTTTGGGCATCATGGTGTAAACCATGCGAGCAAGAAGCCGCCGAGTTAGAAGAGGCTTGGAAATTTTATAACGGCGATGTGATGTTTCTCGGCGCGGATTATGTAGATACTGAACCCGAAGCACGCACCTATTTGAAAAAATTTCAAATTACATACCCGAACGGACCTGATTTACGCACTGAACTTTCACAAATGTTTCGCATTACAGGCGTGCCTGAAACCTATTTTATTGACCAACAAGGTGTGTTGTATTATGTAAAAGTTGGTCCGTTTGTTTCGTTGGATGAGATTAAATCCATCATCGAACAGAAGTTACAATAATTTTATGCCACAGAGAACACCGAGGCTTTTGAGAAAAACTTTTAAAATCTCGGTGAACTCTGTGGCTAATTAAAAAATCAAAAAGGGTAATGAATGGAACTAGGCTCTGTCTTTCTTGTTTTGGCTGTATTGGTAATTGTCGGTATATATTTATATGCACCGTTTACTGAACGTGTTGTTCAAACGGATATGGATGAATCACATGAAATTTCTGCATTGAAAGCAGAACGAGATAGAGTCATTACTGCATTACAAGAATTAGATTTTGATTTCAGGCTCGGAAAAATTCCTGCCGAAGATTATCCCGAACAAAGAAATACGCTTTTACAAAAAGGCGCAGATGTGCTTCGTCAGTTGGACGAAATGAATACTGAATTTTCAGCTTTGCTCTCCAAAGAAAATTCAGCGGCAAACTCAGAATCAAAAATAAAAAATGATGAACTTGAATCCATGCTTGCCGCACGTCGCAAAGAAAAGCAAAGCAAATCGGCTGGATTTTGCCCACAATGCGGAAAACCCGTCTTAGCCACAGACAGTTTTTGCCCAGCATGTGGAAAAGCACTAGCGTGAAAAATGAAGAATGAAACGTGAAATTAAATTCACGTTTTACTTTTCAACTAAAGGATTTTATGAAACAAAAATTTATTTTATTGGCACTCGTTACACTTGCAATTTCTGCCTGTACCACAACCCTTGCTAGAGATGTCACTCCCCCGCCAAATTTAATTCAACCAACCCCAATCGCAACTTTGGGTAATTTATATCCAGTAAATAATCCAGATATCGAAAATGGAAAAATCATTTATCAAGAAAAATGTGCCCCGTGTCATGGTGATTCTGGTTTGGGTGATGGTGAGCAAGGCAAACAACTTCCTGTTTCGGTGATTCCAATCGGCTTGCCTGAAATTGCAAATCAAGCCTCACCTGCAAAATGGTACACAACTGTTACACAAGGCAACATAGATAGATTCATGCCGCCGTTCGTCAGCCTTACAGACCAAGAACGTTGGGATGTGGTCACGTATGCGTTTACACTTCACACAAACGAATCACAAATTGAACTTGGAAAAAATTTATTTGAACAAAATTGTGCGAATTGTGAAAATCAGTTTAATGATTTAGAAAACTTGTCTGCGCTTTCGGATGCGGATTTAGTCAAGCAAATCAAAGATTCGTTTGGAAATAATTTTTCAGATGATGAAGCCTACGCCGTTGCGAAATACATCCGCACATTGACATTCGCTTCAGAATCTACGGTGACAATTGAATCAACTGCGGAAGTTGAGTCTACGCCTGAGGTGACAGAGCAAGTAGAAGTCACAGAAGAAGCGATTGAAGCATTTAATGTCACAGGTCAAGTGGATAATCAAAGCGGAAAAGATTTACCATCCGATTTTCAAATCACATTGCGTGGTTTTCAACATGGCGCTGACCCAAATGCTGGCACACAAGAATTTTTCAATGAATCAAAAAGCTTGAATGAAAATGGCAGTTATGGTTTTGAAAGTGAATTGGTTGAGGGACAAATTTACATCGTGCAGTTTACATTGGATGGTTTGAATTATCAAAGTCCAATTGCAGTTGTGCCAGCCGATGCAACTGAATTGACGATCCCAACTTTAATTATTTACGAAACTACAGATGATTTCAGTAGTTTGCAAATTGACTCGCTTGAAATTTTCTTTGACCTTGCTAGTGAAGATAGTGCGCAAATCTTTTCGGTGTATTCATTTACAAATTCAAGCGATAAAACCATCCTGATTAGTTTAGAAAATGAAACGGTGCCGTTTATTTCTTTCCCAACGAATGCAACTGGATTGGGTTACGAAGCCACGCAAGACAGTGCTATTTTTATTCCGAGTGAAAATGGGTTTGCGATTCCGCCCAGTGAAACGCCATATGGATTAATTGCATTTGCATCTATACCGAGAACGAGAGAAATTGAATTTTCATTGCCTGCACTTTTAGACATCAACGAATCAACTTTGTTATTGCCTGAAGGTGTAAACGCTGAAGGTATTTCATTGAGAGATGAAGGTATTCAATCTTTCCAAAATACAAACTTTCATATTTATACTGTTGGCAAAACAACCAAAGGAAGTAATTTAGAATTTACCCTTTCAGGTAAGCCCAAAGGCACAACTGAAAATGCAAACTTATTAGAAAATCAAAATGTTGTGCTTGGCATTGGTGCATTTGGTTTTGCTTTGATTTTTGCTGGCGTGTGGATGTACTTGAGAGATAAAAATAAAATTGCAAATGAAGATGACGATGATTCTGAATCTGAATCTGTTTTGGATGCCATCATCGCTTTAGATGATTTACACAAAGACGGAAAAATTTCTGATGAGGCATATCAGAAGAGAAGAAATGAATTGAAGAGTAAGTTGAAGAGTTAAAACGGTGGTCGAGTAGGCGGCTGGTCTCGATACGGACTTCGTCCTACTCGACCATCGCCGCCGTATCGAGACCACAAATTACGATTTACCAATTACCATGATTGAAGTCACCAAACTCATCAAACGCTTTGGATTAAAAACAATTCTGTGCGGCTTGGATTTTCAAGTTCAGCCCGGAGAGTTTGTGGCATTGCTTGGTCCAAACGGCGCGGGCAAAACAACTTTTTTGCGAATCCTTGCTTCATTATCAAAACCATCTTTTGGAAATGTAAAAGTTGCTGGCTATTCATTGCCCAATGAATCTGCTCAAGTGCGTGCAAAACTTGGCGTGGTTTCGCATTTGCCTTTGTTATATCCAGATTTAACTGCCGAAGAAAATTTGCAATTCTATGCTCGCATGTATGGCATTACGAATTACCAATTACAAATTAACAAGGTTCTTAATTTAGTAGGTCTTGAACATCGCCGCAAAGATTTGGTGCGAACTTTTTCACGTGGCATGAGTCAACGCCTTGCAATTGGTCGCGCGATCCTGCATGAGCCACAAGTCATTTTGTTTGATGAACCCTATACAGGCTTAGACCAAGATGCGTCTGAAATGCTGGATAAAGTGCTAAAAGAAATCGCCTCACACGGGCAGACAGTTGTGATGACATCCCACGACCTTATCCGCGCCGAAGCATTAGCCACCCGCTTTGACGTATTATCTCGTGGCGTTATCACTGCTTCCATTAACAAAAATGATTTGAAAAATCAAAACGTACTAGATTTTTATAAACAAGCACTTGAAAACTGATAACTGATATGAAACCGTCGTTCCTCAAAGCAACCTTCGCCATCATTCACAAAGACCTCGCCGCTGAATTCCGCTCGCGCGAATTGTTGACTGCTATGTTAACTTTTTCAGTCTTGGTAATTTTGATTTTCAACTTCGCCTTAGACTTAAACATTGATGTTCGTCAAAAAGTGACCGCCGGTGTATTGTGGACAACTTTTGCCTTCGCAGGCACACTCGGATTGAACAGGTCAATGGCTGTGGAAAAAGATAGAGGCTGTATGGATGGTCTCTTGCTTGCTCCAGTGGATAGGTCAGCAATTTTTTTTGGCAAAGCCATCAGCAATTTAGCATTCATGTTAATAGTCGAGGCAATTGTTTTACCTTTGTATGCCTTCTTCTATAATGAAACGCGCATCTTTCAATGGGAATTTATTGCTGTGCTGTTACTCGGCTCTATCGGATATATCTCTGTCGGCACATTACTTTCGGCAATGTCTGTCCAAACCCGCACTCGCGAAATTTTGCTCCCGATTTTATTATTTCCCATCACAATTCCAGTCTTGATTGCATCGGTCTTAGCCAGTGGAGCAATTATCAATGATGCGGGTCTTCCGCAAATCATCACGCCATTGAACTTGTTAATTGTCTATGACGTGATTTTCATTGCCGTATCCTTTATGTTCTTTGATGCGATTGTTGAGGAGTAAAATCTCCAAATTCTAAAATTTGGCTTCTTCTTTTCTCAGCAAACTCTATACCAACTAAGATAAATTAGCACTCACTAATATCTCTTCAAGGAAATTTCATGCAACAAAAACCAATCTTACTTACCATCTTAGATATTCTCTCGATCATCGCCATCGGAATCGCCACTTATTTTGCACTTGTCCTCGCCCCCACTGAATTGGTGATGGGTGAAGTACAACGAGTCTTTTATTTTCACGTCGGCACGGGCTGGGTGGCATTGCTCGGCTTTATTATCGCTTCAATTGCAGGTGTTGCTTATCTTGTTAGTAAAAAAATGTTTTGGGATAGATTCGGTCTCGCCGCAGTGGAAGTCAGCGCCATGTTTTTCTTAATCACCATTGTTCTCGGTTCCATTTGGGCACGCCCCGCTTGGAACACATGGTGGACTTGGGATGTTCGCTTAACATCAGCCGCCGTCACTGAATTAATTTTCATTGCCTACTTCATGCTTCGAGCAGGCATTGAAGACCCAGAAAAACGCGCCCGCTTCGGAGCAATCTATACATTGCTTGGTGGTTTATCTGCACCGATTACATTTATGGTCATTCGTTTATTCCGCAGTATTCATCCTGTCGTGGTTGGGAATCCCAGCGCGGAGGCACAAGGCGGTTTTGATATGACCGTTGATATGCGTAATACTTTATTCATTACATTAATCGCCTTCACAATTTTGTTCATTGACTTTATTTGGCATCGCGTTCGTCTCGGCGGTTTGCAAGAAAAAGTAGAACAACTCAAACTCAAAACTCTCGGAGAATAAAATGGAACCCACACCCGATACATCCGCTTATATGGTTGCAGGCTACATCGTTGCTTTTTTAGTGATGGGGATTTATGTACTCAGCCTGTACATCCGCAATCGAAATTTAAAAAGCGAACTCGAAATTTTAGAAGAAATGGAAGAGAAAAAGTAGCATAATGCCACGTTAAAAATGTGACCTACATCAAAAGAGTCCGTTATAATATACGGACTCTTTTGATTCTCATGAAAAAACTGCGCTGGAAGAATCACCTGCTCATGTGGATTGCCATTTTGAATGTGGCATTTTCTTCTGCGGTTGCCCCCGCCTCAGGCTTAGACGTGGCAACAGGTTCAGCAAACAAGCAGCCCCCTGGTCCCGACCGGTTTTCTATCATCGCCGTAGAATATACATCTTATGAGTGGCATCTCAAAAATTGGAAAGATAAAAAATTAGTCTGCAAAGTAAATTCAGAGCATGACCAAGTGCCACTGCCCGGAGAAATCTATAGAGATTGTGGGGAAAAAATTTACGATACGTGGATGACCCAACCGACTTGCAATATCAATGATGTAAAAAATTGTAAGGGTTATTATGCTCTGCTGATTGATAGTGAAGTAAAAGAAAAAGAAATAGGGTTGGAATTACCTTCTGCCAGCGCGTGGATTTCTTTAGAAGATTGTGAACCCGTATTCAGCACATCTACCAATATTTGTGAAACCAAACCAACGCTTGTATTTACCGGTCAAGAACCTTTGCCAAATGAATCAATTATCAAAGTAGAAGGCTCATACAACGGCGAAGAATTTGCATGTGATGAAACTGATGTTTGCAAATTCCGCATTCCAGAAACAGAAGCCGAAGGTGTGCCAGTCGAATTTTGGTCTTATTCCAGTTATGGTGATAGCAGTGAAATTTTTACTGCTCAAGTGCGCGTACAAATTGTTGACGAAGGCGACCCCGACCAACTTTATTATTATGTAGATATTTTGTCTTCTCAATTTCAAGGTCAATCGGCGACGTGTTCTGAAGCATGGGGAGTTTTTCCGCCAGTGGGTGGCGCACCAGAATGGATAAGCACGCCAACTCAAAGTGAAGACTTAAGCAGTGACATTCCCTATACCTACCTCGCCGCCAATTTAATTTTACAAGGCGTAGTAGATGCAAGCGCATGTACTGATAATGGTTTAGCACCGGGCAACGTCGTTAATCAATGTGGTATGGAAAAAGCACGCGATGCTGTCACCGAATGGCAAAATCAATTTGATGAATTGATTCTCAGCACTGCCAAAGAAACCAGTGTGCCGGCATTTTTATTGAAAAGTTTATTTGCACGCGAAAGTCAATTCTGGCCTGGCATTTTTCACGCCAGCAATGACGTCGGCTTGGGTCAACTTACCGAAAATGGTGCCGATACAACTTTATTTTGGAATCGTTCTTTCTTCAATCAATTTTGTCCGCTGGTGATGGATTCAGAAACATGCGGAATTGGTTACACAAATTTAGATGAAGAATTAAAAGTTGAATTACGGCGTGCATTGGTCGGAAGTGTAAACTTAACCTGTGAAGAATGTCCATTAGGATTTGATTTAACCCAAGCAGATTTTTCTGTCGGTGTGTTTGCTCATAGCATGACCGCCAATTGCGAGCAAGCAGGTCAGGTAATCAAAAATTATACTGGCGAAACACCTGGCGATGTTGCTTCTTATGAAGATTTATGGAAATTCACATTGGTCAATTACAATGCAGGCGGCGGATGTTTGGCTGAAGCCATATCACTCGCACAAGGCACAACAGGTTTGCCACTCACATGGGAAACCGTCTCGCCTCACCTTGTAGGCGCATGTTCAGGTGCAATAGATTACGTCAACGATATTTCTGGAACGATTACGTCTGACCAATAAATTTTTGTCGGAGAATTCATGCTCACTCTTGTAGAAAAAATTATCTTTACAATTTTTACACTTATATCTTTATATTTGACATATCGCGGTGTGATGAAGATTGCGACTCACATCACCAGCGGGCAAGGAAAAATTGATTGGTCGCTTCTTTGGTCTAGACTTGGAAACCTGATTCTCAAAATCGGCTTGTTCAAACCCGTATTCAGATTCCGCCTCGGCGTGAGCATTTTGCATGGATTAATCGGCTGGGGTTTTTTCTCCTTTTTATTGGTCAACTTATCAGATTTAATTTATGGCTTCACGGGTTGGAAGCTTTTCTACAACACCGGCTTATTTGGTGATGTGTATCGTTTGTTAGCAGATATTACCGGCGTAGGCATCATGCTCGGCATGGTAGCACTTGCATTTAGAAGATACATCTTAAAGCCTGCAACGTTAACAACGCGTGATACAACTTTATTGAATCCAAAAGCACGGACTGGAATCTTAAGAGATTCAGCCATCGTCACAGCGACATTTTTTACACACAACTTTATGCGTATGCTTGAGGAATCTTTGTACTTAGCAAAGCAGAATCAAGTTGACGGGTGGCAACCCATTATCTCAGCCGTATCAGGTGTCTGGTCAGGGGTTGAAGCGAATCAATTAATCACGTTGGAACATATCACGTGGTGGATATCGCTTGGAGCGGTTGTCGCATTTCTGCCATACTTCCCATATTCAAAACATATTCACTTGTTTATGGCTCCGTTGAATTTTGGATTAAAGCCTGAAAGAAAATCAATTGGACAATTGAGTTATATCAATTTGGATGATACATCGATTGAACAATTTGGCGCGGCGACGATGAAAGATTTGGGTTGGGAACAAATCATGGATAGTTATGCGTGCATCCAATGTTTTCGTTGCCAAGAAGTTTGCCCAGCGTATAACACTGGGAAAATTTTATCGCCTGCCGCATTGGAAATTAACAAACGCTATCACTTGAATTATGGCGGCGCAATTGATTTACCAATGACAAATTTAATTTCGGAAGAAGCAGTGTGGGCTTGTACAAGTTGCGGCGCGTGTGTTGACATTTGCCCCGTTGGCAATGAACCGATGCGCGATATTTTAGATATTCGCAGAAATCTTTCGATGATGGAAAGTAGTTTCCCAAAACAATTGGAAAATGCTTTCAAAGGCATGGAGCGAAATCAAAATCCTTGGAATGTTTCGCAAGGTGACAGAATGAAATGGGCAGAAGGTTTGAGTGTGCCAACCATTGAACAAAATGCTGAACCTGATATTTTATGGTGGGTCGGATGTGCACCTGCAACTGATTCACGTGCACAAAAAACGGCACAAGCTTTTGCAAAAATTTTGAACACGGCTGGAGTCAATTATGCTGTGCTTGGAAAAAATGAATCATGCACAGGTGATTCTGCTCGCCGTGCAGGGCGTGAAGATATTTTCTTTGGTTTGGCAACACAAAATGTTGAAATACTAAATGAAGTTGCACCAAAAAGAATCGTGACAACTTGCCCGCATTGTTTACATACGATTAAAAATGAATATCCTGCTTTCGGCGGAAATTATCAAGTGATTCATCATACGCAATTGATTAATGAACTCGTCGGTGCAGGGAAAATTTCTATGAACTTAGAAGGTGACAATATGAAAGTCACTTTCCATGACCCATGTTATTTAGGACGACATAACAAAATCACAGATGCGCCGCGTGACGATTTGAAATCCGCTGGTGTGGATTTTGTTGAAATGCCGCGCAATGGAGCTAAATCATTTTGTTGTGGTGCAGGTGGCTCTCATGCTTGGAAGGAAGAAGAGCAAGGCACAGCTAGGGTTAATGAAACTAGATTTGCAGAAGCAAAATCTACTGGTGCTGATACTGTTGCGGTGGGTTGTCCGTTTTGTATGGCGATGATGACCAGTGCTTCCAATGCTGATGGCAGTGGAATTCAAGTCAAAGATGTGGCGGAAATTGTGGCAGAGAGATTGAAAACTTAATCAATTTCCATGAAAACCATTGAAGTTCTCGATAAATATGTTTCCGTTTACTACGATGGGACAAACGATGTAAATATCTTGATGTCTTTAATGGAAGAAATTGCGGATGTTTGTAAAAAAGAAAATAAGAAAAAGTTATTAATTGATTTAAGAGAGATGACTGGCGAACCCAAATTTATGGACCGCTTTCGGCTTGGAATTACAGCCGTCCGTGTTTTTAGAGGGTTATCAAAAGTTGCGCTTGTTTATAAAAAAGTAGAGTCCAATCGCTTTGCTGAAACTGTGGCAGTCAATCGCGGATTGCCCACACGCATCACCCATGATATGGATGAAGCCAAACGCTGGCTTGATGAATAATTACTATTTGATAGACTAAGATGCCTACTTATACTAACAAGCGGATGTATTTATTGGTCGAGGTACATGAATTGTATTCTTTTGAGATGTTAAGAGAAGCAGTTCACCAAATTGCTGTGCATTGTAAAAAAGAAAATTTGAATAAAGTATTAGTGGATCTGACAAATATGAATGGTGATTTTAATATCCTTGACCGCTATAAAATTGGGTTGGAAATCGCAAATACTTGGGAGCGAGGTGTTCAAGTAGCTGCTGTGGCTAAAGAAAATCAGGTTAATTTTTTAGTCGAAAATGTTGCTGTGAATCGTGGCTCTACATTAAGCGTCTTTACAAAAATAGACCCTGCGCTTAAATGGTTGCAAATAAATCAAGAATAATTATTTCATACACTGGCTCAATCGAATAATCCCTTCTTCTAGTTTGTTCTCATCATAAAAAGAAATACTCAAACGCATATAATCTTTGAGTCCATCTTGGCTTGAAAACAATGCACCTTGACGAATATCCGTTAAATTTTCTTTGGCTTTCTTTCTCAATTCGGTCATATCTACATTCGGAATTTTGACCCAGAAAAAATATCCGCCATGTGGAGTTGCAAATTCAGATTGGGGCAAATGTTTTCGTAACAATTCATCCATTGCTTTGACGCGCTTTTCATAAATTTGATTCAAGTCGGCGATATTTTTTTCCAATCCGCCAGTTTCGATGACGTTTCTGATAATGGTTGATGTAAATGGATTCATTCCACCGCCGCTGTCCAACACACCAGCGGATGCGATTCTTTGCATAAGGGACGCATGAGTCTGCAACCAGCCAAGTCTTAAGCCTGGAGCCAAAATCTTTGAGAATGAGCCAAGTGAAATCACATGTTCCGAATCAACAAATGATGCCAAAGAATTTGGCGGTTCTTGTGTGTAATTGAGGAATTGATAGACTTCATCAGCAATAATTAAAAAATCATGTTCTTTAGCAAGTGACACCAATTGCTCACGCCGTTCTTGACTCAACGTCCGCCCGCCGGGGTTTTGAAATGTAGGAATGACATATACAAATTTTGGTTTAGATTCTTTCAAGGCTTGAGATAATGCGTCCACGACCAAACCATGTTCATCGGTAGGAAGCGAAGCGACTTTTAATCCATGGTCTGCAAAAATTTTTAATGCAAGAAAGTAAGAAGGTTCTTCAACAAAAATCGTATCACCTGGTTTTGTGAACAAAGTACAAATTAAATCTAATCCAGCAGAAATGCCCGAAGTGACAAACAAAGTTTGGATATCAACCGTGAAGTTATATTTTTGAGATAAAAAGTTGGCAAGTGCCGTGCGGAAATATCCATCACCTTGCTCGGTGCCGTATTGCAAAAATTCGTTATCGCCTTGACTCAAACGATCCTGCGCGGCGGAATGAAGCAAATTTAACGGAAGTAAATCTAGCCCTGGGTCGCCTCTGCCGAGGTCTATAAAATTTTCTGGAACTTGGATTTGTGCGGTTTGTAATTTCATGTGCAAAATTTTACTTGAATATTCTTTTTTCATCCTTTGTTATAATCTACTTACAATAAATAACCTCAGGAGAGATACATGCCCAAAAAGAAGGGTTCTGTTGCACTTCCCCTCGAGAAAGAAGAAATACTAAAAGATTATCGCCTGGCGTATCAATCGCGTCAGGCAAGCATCATAGGGCGGAGAGAAGTTTTAAGTGGCAAAGCAAAATTTGGAATTTTTGGCGATGGAAAAGAAATCGCCCAACTCGCCATAGCACGAGCCTTTAAAAAAGGTGATTGGCGTTCAGGATATTATCGTGATCAAACTTGGATGTTCATGTTGGAATCAATGAGCATTCAAGAATTTTTTGCACAACTTTATGCACATGCAGATGTAACGTATGACCCAGCCAGTGCGGGCAGACAAATGAATTCTCACTTCGCTACGCGTTTGTTATATCCAAACGGTTCGTGGCGACCACAAACTCAACTTTACAATACAACTTCAGATATTTCTCCAACCGCCGCGCAAATGCCACGCAGTGTTGGGCTGGCTTACGCATCTGTTTTATATCGTCATATTAAAGAATTGCAAGATCAAAAAGATTTTTCAAACAATGGTGATGAAGTTACATTTGTCAGCATCGGCAACGCATCTACGGCTGAAGGTTTGTTTTGGGAATCAGTCAATGCAATTGGTGTATTGAAAGCACCTGCTGTCATTTCAATTTATGATGATGGTTATGGAATTTCTGTTTCCAATGAATATCAAATGACCAAAGGCAATGTTGGCAAGTTATTAAAAGGCTTCGAACGCGAAAATGATTCGGGTTTCAATTTGTATTCTGTGCCTGCATGGGACTATCCCGCACTCGTTGAAACGTATCAAAACGCAACAGATGCCGCGCGTGAACATCATATCCCTGCTTTGGTGCATGTCACTGATGTGACTCAACCACAAGGTCATTCAACATCAGGAAGTCACGAACGATATAAATCTGCTGAGCGACTCAAGTGGGAAGAAGAATTTGATGGACTCAAAAAGATGCGTGAGTGGATGATTAGCGAACGCCTCTTTACTTCGGGGGAACTTGATTCAGCGGAAAAAGCAGATTACGAACTTGTAGAAGGATTCCGCAAAGCGGCGTGGGATGCGTATCTCTCCCCTATTACAGAAGAACGCAATCAAGTGATGGACATGCTCGACGAAATTGCAACATCATCTAAACATGCATCAGAGTTGCGAATGTTGAAAGATAGGCTGTCAAATCTCCCGTCGTATACGAGGCGGGATGTTCACGTCTTTGCGCATGAAGCGTTAAGAATCTTGCATGATGAGTCATATCCAAGTAAACAAATTTTATCGGCATGGAAATTTGAACAAGAAAAAATAAATGAAGATAGATACGGTTCGCATTTGTATTCGGGCACAGCATTGAAAATAGAAGAATGCAAACCTGTGTACTCAGATTCTTCGCCAACGATGTTTGGCTTTGAAGTGGTCAATGCCGCATTTGATAAAGCATTGGCGCGTGAGCCGCGCTTGATTGCATTTGGTGAAGATGTTGGGAAACTAGGCGATGTGAATCAAGGTTTCAAAGGCATGCAAGAAAAATATGGCGAGTTGCGTGTGAGTGATACGGGCATTCGCGAAACAACAATTTTAGGTCAGGCAATTGGCATGGCATTGCGTGGACTTCGTCCCATCGCTGAGATTCAATATCTTGATTATGTTTTGTATGCCATCCAAACGATGAGTGATGATCTTGCTACTTTACATTGGCGCACGGCAGGCGGACAAAAATCTCCAGTGATTATTCGTACGCGTGGTCATAGACTCGAAGGTGTTTGGCACGCAGGCTCGCCGATGTCTGGTTTATTAAATTTAATTCGCGGCATGTATTTATTAGTTCCGCGTGATATGACTCGTGCCGCAGGTTTTTACAATACATTGTTGAAAGCCGATGAACCTGCCATTGTTGTGGAAGTTTTGAATGGTTATCGCGTCAAAGAACGCTTGCCTGAAAACATTGGCGAGATTACTGTTCCATTGGGCGTGCCTGAAATCATTCGCGAAGGTAAAGATGTAACGGTTGTCACGTACGGCGCATGTTGCAGAATTGTTTTAGATGCCGCAGAAAAACTATCAAAGGTTGGAGTTGATATTGAAGTGATTGATGTGCAATCTTTACTTCCATTTGATATTCATGGAAAAATCGTTGAATCACTTAAGAAAACGAATCGTGTTTTGTTTGTAGATGAAGATGTTCCGGGCGGCACGACTGCTTATATGATGCAAGAAGTCATCGAAAAGCAAGGTGGTTATTTCTATTTAGATTCTCCTGCGAAGACTCTTTCTGCAAAAGCTCACCGCCCTGCTTATGGAAGTGATGGCGATTATTGGTCTAAGCCAAATGCTGAAACAGTGTTTGATGCTATTTATGAAATCATGCATGAAGTAGATCCTTCGGCGTATCCGCCAATTGGTTGATAGTTGGTAGTTGACGGTTGATAGCGAGGAATTATGGAAAAAGAGAAAGTTGCCGCAAGAAATTATCGCGAGTTAATTGTTTGGCAAGAAGCAATAAAAATTGCTAAACAGGTTTATGAATTAACGGGTAAATTTCCAAAGCAAGAAATTTACGCATTAGCAGACCAACTTCGTCGTGCCGCAGTTTCAGTTCCATCCAATATTGCAGAAGGTCAGGCAAGAAAATCGCCTGGTGATTTCAAGAGATTTTTACATATTGCACTTGGCTCGCTAGCAGAAGTGGATACACAATTAGTTTTAGCCCAAGAGTTTGGATATTTGAGAAAAGAAGATATTGACCCAATGGATGAGCAGATTCAAAATTTGCGTAAAAAACTTTATGCATTAATCAATACACTGCCATCAACTACCAACCGATAACAACCAACTGGAGAGAAAATGGCGACAAAAGTATTTGTACCTAGATTAGGCGAAGGTGTGGATGAAGTCACTGTGACAAAATGGCTCAAGCAAGAAGGTGACTCGATTAAAGAGTTAGAGCCTTTGCTTGAAGTTAATACAGATAAAGTAGATACTGAAATTCCTGCACCTGCTTCGGGCGTGGTTTTGAAAATTATTGCGCAAGAAGGTCAGGTTGGGAAAGTTGGTGAGTTGCTTGCAATTATTGGTGTGGCTGGAGAATCAGTTGATAGTTCACAGTTGACAGTTGATAGCAAAAAAGAAGAAAAAACTGAAAACCCGAAATCGATTCAATCATCACAACCAACCACCAACTATCAACAACCAACTACGAACAAAGAAATAGGTTTCATCTCCCCCGTCGTAGCAAAAGTTGCGGCTGAGCATGGAATCAATTTGAGTCAAGTACAAGGTACGGGATTGAATGGAAGAATTACGAAGAATGATGTATTGAATTTTGTAGAAAGTGGAAAGTGGAAAGAAGAAAGAGGAAAGACAGTCTCTAATCTCCAATCTCCAATCTCTACATCACAACATGGAACTTTAATAAAACATACACCGATTCGCAAATCGATTGCACAACACATGGTTGAGTCAAAACATACATCGCCACATGTATTGACCGTAATGGAAGCGGATATGAGCAAAGTATCCAAACATCGTTCTGCAAACAAATCACAATTTGAACGCGATGGAGTCAACCTCACATTCACTGCATATTTTATGTCCGCAATTGTGGCAGGACTCAAAGCCTACCCCATGACCAATTCATCATGGAGTGATGAAGGCATCATTGTTCATAAAAATGTAAATCTAGGCATGGCAGTTTCATTGGGTGAAGACGGCTTGATTGTGCCTGTCATCAAGAACGCAGATGATTTATCTTTGCTGGCAATGGCGCGGGCTGTCAATGATTTGGCGAATCGTGCAAGAAATAAAAAATTACAACCTGATGATGTCAAAGGTGGGACGTTTACTTTAACCAATCATGGCACAAGTGGTTCCTTGTTTGCATTTCCTGTGATTAATCAACCACAGTCTGGGATTTTAGGAATCGGTGCAATGCAAAAACGCGTTGTGGTGATTGACGATGCAATTGCAATTCGTCCGATGGTGTATATGTCGTTTGTATTTGACCATCGCATTTTGGATGGCGCATCTGCAGATTGGTTTTTGGCAAAAGTTAAAGAAACTTTGGAAAATTGGAGTTAACAAATGAGCGAACATAAAGACCATGCCGATGTAAAGATTCATCCGCCAGTATTAACTTTTATTTTTATTTTCCTTGCTTATTTAACCAATTGGTTAATTCCACTTCAATTTTCTATGCAGTGGTTAAGATATCTTGGATTCGCCATTGCAATCATCGGGTTTCTCTTGCCATTTTTTGCAATTCGAGAATTTATGAAAGCAAAGACAACCGTCAACCCACATGGTTCTGTGAGCAATATCATTTCATCGGGAATTTTTCGATTATCAAGAAATCCTATCTATGTTGGTTTTGTATTGATGTTGATTGGCTTCCCATTATATTCAGGCACCTATTGGGGTTTAATTCTTTCACCAGTTTTAATAATCTGCTTCAATAAACTTGTCATTGAGCATGAAGAGGCCTACTTGGAGAAAAAGTTTGGAGAACAGTACACCAACTATAAGTCAAGAGTGAGGCGGTGGTTGTAAATCATCAAGGCGATTTTGAATCGCCTTTTTATTTTGTATTGACATAGAACATTTGTTCCTTTACAATAAAAATAAGGAGTTTCTATGACTCAAAAAATCGAAATAAAGCCACTTACAAAAGAACGCTGGAAAGATGCAGTTACTTTGTTTGGAGAAAATGGTGGATATGCAGGCTGTTGGTGTATGTTTTGGCGTTTGGAGCGTGGCGATTTCAAAAAGTTAAAGGGGAAAGGCACACAAGAAATTTTAAAACAAATGGCTGATAAAAAAGAAGAGCCTGGTTTGATAACTTACTTAAATAAAATACCTGTGGGGTGGTGTTCGGTAGGTGCACGTGAAAATTATATTGCACTTGAAAATTCAAGAATATTAAAAAGAGTAGATGACCAGCCTGTATGGTCTATTGTTTGTTTTTTTGTTGATAAATCTGCAAGAAAACAAGGTTTGATGACGGAGATGATAAAAGGGGCAGTGAATTACGCGCAGACAAAAGGCGCAAAAATTATTGAGGGTTATCCAATTGATATGCAATCTGAAAAATTAGCAGGTCAAAAATTAAATAGTTACGCGGGCTATATGGGAATTGCTTCTGCATACCGTGAAGCAGGTTTTGTTGAAGCAGGTCGTGCTTCTGAAACACAAATTATTATGCGATATAAAATCAAATAGGAGAATACCATGAGTGACATCAAATTAAATGTAAATGACAAACAAGTGAATGCATATTTTGCAAATGGTGGTGGTGCAGGTATTTTGGTTTTACATGCGTGGTGGGGATTGAAACCATTCTTCAAAGAATTTTGTGACAGGCTTGCAAAAGAAGGTTTTACAGTGCTCGCGCCTGATTTGCGAAATGGTGAAATTGCAAACACAATTGATGAAGCCAAAGCGTTGATGGAAAAAAGTGATGGTCAATTGGTTGGTGATACAGTGATGGCGGCAAAAAATTATTTGCGTGAAAAAGTTAAAAATAAGATTGGTGTGGTTGGTTTTTCAATGGGTGGTGCTTGGGCATTGGTGCTTGCATCGAACACGCCTGATGAAATTGGTGCAACGGTTTTATTTTATGGAAATGAAGGCGTTGATTATGCAAAAGTCACATCAAAAGTGATGGGGCATTATAGTGATAATGATGAATGGGAACCAAACGAATTTGTGGATAATACATTCGCCGAGTTTAAAAAAGCAGGCGTGGATGCAACGCTTCACATCTACCCTGGAGTTGCCCATTGGTTCTTCGAGTCTGACCGCCCTGAATACGACTCCGCTGCCGCGCAGTTGGCATGGGAGCGAACTGTTGAGTTTTTGAAGAAAAGTTTGTAGTCTAAAAGACCTCTCTGACGAGAGGTCTTTTTATCCTTGACTCTTCGGTGGTTTGGTGTATACTACGTTTAGTAAGTACTAAACGTTCTAAACGAGGCGATGTGACCACAAGTAATCAAATTAAACAAAACTTTGTTGAAGGTATGAGCGGCATCAGCCAATTTTGGGGATTCCCAAAAGCTATGGGGGCAATCTTCGCTGTACTTTATTCTTCCTCTACTCCCCTTTCATTGGATGAAATTGTTGAAAGTACAGGCTTAACAAAAGGCTCAATCAGCACCAATGTTCGCACGCTTACTCGTATGGGATTAATTCATCCCGTCACAAGAATTGCTGATCGCAAAGATTACTATGAGGCAGAATCAGATTTCTATAAATCTGTTCAAACAATCCTCAAAGGTCGCCAAAATAATGAATTTGATCGTGCAATTAACTCCGTAAAAGAAACTTTAAATCAATTGGAATCTGGTGAAGGTTCCTTTGATAAGAAAGAAAGAGCATTTTTGATTGAACGATTAAAGGCCTTGCAAGATTTTTTTGATGCAATAGATAATATTACTCGTGCAATTTCGAGGCTAGATAGTTTAGGAATAAATACAGTACAAAGCGTAATAAAAATTTTGAAATAAAGAAATATTTATATAGTTGAAAACAAGCCGATTCTAGAGCGGTTTGCTTAGTGTTCCTATTTTACAAAAGGAGATTTATATGAAAATCGCAGTTACAGGTGCGTTTAGTTATTCAGGAAAATATATTACCCGTCGTTTGCTTGCTCAAGGGCATGAAGTCATTACTTTGACCAACCACCCTGAGAGAAGTGCAATATTTGATAACAAAGTAAAAGCCTATCCACTAAACTTCAATGAAAAAGAGACAGCTAAAGCTTTAGAAGGTGTGGATACTTTTTACAACACCTATTGGGTTCGATTTGACTGGGGCAAAAATACGCAACCCAACGCAGTGGAAAATACTCGTAAATTAATTAAGGCAGCAAAATCTGTTGGAGTTAGAAGAGTTGTACATATTAGTATTGCCAATCCGGATGCAAAATCCCATTTGCCTTACTATTGGGGAAAAGCTGAAAATGAAAAAACAGTGATTGAAAGTGGAATGTCATATGCAATCCTACGCCCTACTGTGTTATTTGGGATTGAGGATATTCTCATCAACAATATTGCTTATTTAGTAAGACGATTTCCTTTCTTCCTCCAGATGGGCGACGGAAAATACAAAATTCAACCCGTTTATATTGAAGATTTGGCAGACCTTGCGATTGAAGCAGCATCTAGAAATGAGAATTTCATTTGGGATGCAGTTGGTCCAGATGTTTTCACTTTTGACGAGTTAGTAGAAACGATTGGAAAAACCATTGGGAAAAATCCCTATATTTTCCATGCTCATCCAAGATTAGCTCTTACTGCCGCACAATTCTTAAGTTTGTTTGTACGGGATGTATTGCTTACTCCTGAAGAAGTGGATGGGTTAATGGCAAATCTCCTAATTTCTTCAGAACCAGCTCGATGTAAAACTAGCTTAAGAGAATGGCTTGAAAAAAATAAAGATACGGTTGGTACTAAGTATGCTTCCGAACTGAAAAAGCATTACTTGAAACCATCACTTGCTAGTTAAAGAAAAAATGTATTCTATAAAAAAGGTTAAGGGTATAATGCTCTTAACCTTTTTATATTTAGGAGAATATTTCTCATGGCAGAAAATTTTGACCTCGTTGTAGTTGGTGCAGGACCTGCGGGATATGTCGCCGCGATTCGTGCCGCACAATTGAAACAGAAAGTTGCAATCGTTGATAAACAATGGATGGGTGGCGTTTGTTTGAATATCGGATGTATTCCATCAAAATCATTACTCAAAAATGCGGAAGTTGCTCATACGTTGCGAGAACGTGGTAAAGATTTCGGCTTCACATTTGATAATTTGAAATTAGATTACAGTGTGGCATTCAAACGCTCACGTTCAAATTCTGAAAGACTCGTCAAAGGCATTGGCTTTTTGATGAAGAAGAATAACATCACAGTTTTTATGGGTTCAGCAACTTTCAAATCAAAAGATACTTTGGCAGTTGCAGGAAATGACGGAAAAAACACCGAACTCAAAGCAAAAAATATCATTATTGCCACAGGTGCGAGTGCCGCCACATTACCCAATGTAAAAATTGATGGCAAACAAATTGTCACCTATGTTGAAGCGATTATGCAAGATTGGCTTCCAAAATCTGTCGTGATTGTCGGTGCTGGTGCAATTGGTGTGGAGTTTGCAACCATTTGGAATTCGTATGGTGTAGATGTAACAATTGTTGAATTGCTTCCAAGAGTTTTGCCGAGAGAAGATGAAGAAATCAGCAAAGAGTTAACCAAAGAATTAACCAAAGCTGGAATCAAAATCAAAACTGGCGTTAAGTTTGAATCTATCGTTGCTTCTGGGAAAACTGTCAAAGTCAAATTACCTGATGAAATGCTGGAAGTGGAACAGGTGTTGATCGCAACTTCATTTACACCGAACAGCAAGAACTTAGGTCTTGAAGCGGCGGGTGTTAAAGTCAGTGACCGTGGCTTTATCGAAATCAATGAAAAAATGCAGACGAATGTCCCAAACATTTGGGCAATCGGTGATGTGACTGGAAAATTAATGCTTGCTCATGTTGGCTCCGCAATGGGAATTGTGTGTGCTGAAAATATTGGCGGGCATGAAACTGTCACTTTAGATTATGACATGATGCCACGCGCCACATATTGTCATCCGCAAGTCGCTTCATTCGGATTTACAGAGGCTCAAGCGCGCGAAAAAGGATTCAACATCAAAGTCGGTCGCTTCCCCTTCCAAGCCAATGGTAAAGCATTGGGACTTGGTGATTATGCAGGTTTTGTAAAAATCATCATGGATGAAAAATATGGCGAGATTCTCGGCGCACACATGATTGGTCCAGAAGTGACTGAGCTATTACCCGAATTAACACTTGCAAGAATGATGGAACTAACTCCACATGAAATTGCAAGAAATGTCCATGCTCACCCAACGCTTTCAGAAACATTGATGGAAGCAGCGCATGGGGCTGAAGGTCAGCCGATACATATATAGTTCAAAAACTCCGAGGTCTTGAAGACCTCGGAGTTTTGTATAAGAATAGAAAAAACTTAACGCGGGAAAAACAGGCATAAATAAGAATCGATGCGGTTGAAAAAAAAATCAGGCACAATGTATTTGTCTAGTCAACTTGAAATTTAAGTCATAGTGTGCTATTAACTACTACACTTAAATTTAACAGAAGGGTTTGCAAATGCATAGAGAACGAGTTTCAGAAAATGTTTTTTGGTTTCAAAGTGAAATATACGCGCAAGTGACGGCCGGCGTGATTGTCGGTCCGCAATGGGCAGTGGTGATTGATACACTTGCCTTGCCCGAAGAAACGATGGCAATGCGCGAGTTTATTGAACATGAATTGGGTGTGCAAGTTCGTTATGTGATTAACACACACTATCATGCCGACCATTGCTGGGGAAATTGTTTTTTCCCCGGTGCCGTTGTGGTTGGGCATTCTAAATGCCGCGAATATTTGATTGAGCAAGGCATTCCATCTTTAGAGGCTTCGCAAAAACAGAATCAAAGCCTGCGCCAAGTGAAGATTGTTCCCCCACATGAGACCTTTACCTCCGGGGAAATGACACTTCGAGTCGGGAAGAAAAACTTGATTCTGTTTCCCTCATTTGGTCACAGCAACGACGGCATTTCTATTTTAGTCGAAGAAGACCGAGTCTTATTCGCCGGTGATGCCTTCATGCCGCTTCCCTACATTGTAGATGGCGACGTGGATGACATGATTGCATCCGTCAAAAAGATTGGGCGCATGGAACTTGAAAATATTATTCAAGGACATGGCGATATTATTTTGCGCGGTGAAATTGATGCCGCCATTAAAGAAAACTCAAATTACTTAAATAATATTAAAAAAGCAGTCAAATCTGTATCCAAACGCAAAAATGCCGAAGAGTTGATTGAAGAAATTACGATTGAAGATTGTGGAAAGAGTCGGGTATATCTCGGTGGCTTAGCCGAGACATTACATCGCCGCAATTTAAGAAGTTTACTAACACAATTTACCGGTAACTAAAAAGGAAGAGCAACGATGGCAAAAACGAAGTCACGCAAAGTTGTAGATAGAATAATTTCTCCAATTCAACAATTTATTCAGCAAGAGACATCAGGCGGCATTGTATTGCTAGCCTGTATGTTAATAGCCCTTATTTGGGCAAATTCATCTTTTGCAAATAGCTATTACAACTTATGGAACACAAAATTTACAGTTGGCATCGAAGCATTTAATATTTCAAAATCTTTACTGCTTTGGATTAACGACGGGCTCATGGCAATCTTCTTCTTCGTCGTTGGGTTAGAAATCAAACGCGAACTATTAATGGGCGAATTACGCACACCTAAAAAAGCATCCATTGCCATTGCCGCCGCGCTAGGTGGTATGGTATTGCCTGCTTTAATTTACACGGTATTTAATTTAGGTCAAACTAGTATCAGAGGCTGGGGCATTCCTATGGCAACCGATATTGCCTTTGCATTAGGAGTCTTAGCGTTGTTAGGTCGGCAAGCACCATTAGCATTAAAAATTTTCCTCACCGCCCTCGCCATCGTAGATGACCTCGGTGCAGTACTCGTCATTGCTATTTTTTACACATCAGAAATTATGTGGGTATGGCTTGGGCTTGCCGCAATCGTATTCATCATATTACTTGCACTTAACAAACTTGATATACGGTTTCTACCAATTTATCACCTATTAGGCATCATTCTGTGGGTAGCCTTCTTAAAATCTGGCGTTCACGCCACCATAGCAGGTGTGCTATTAGCATTTACCATACCAGCCTATTCAAGAATCAATGAAGAAGAATTTGTAAATAGAAGCCAAGATTTATTAAACAGATTTCTAAAACGAGATCAAGGCAAAAACTTGAACCTCGCTCAACAATCCATTGTAGAAGTGATTGAAAAACAAGCCGAACAAGCACAAGCCCCACTTCAAAGACTAGAACACAGTCTACATCCGTATGTCAGCTTCCTCATCATGCCGATTTTTGCATTAGCCAATGCTGGGGTAACTTTATCCAGTGATATGTCATTGCTCAATCCAGTCACACTTGGCATCATCTTTGGTTTAGTCGTTGGAAAACAAGTCGGAATTTTCTCCTTCGTTTACATCGCCGTCAAAAGCGGATTAGCAGAACTCCCACAAAATATTTCATGGAAACAGATTTATGGCGTAAGTTGCTTAGCCGGCATCGGCTTCACCATGTCGTTATTTATTGCCGGGCTCGCCTTCGCTGACGAAGAATTACTTACCTCAGCAAAATTTGGAATATTAATCGCCTCTTTTATTTCGGGTATTGTTGGGTACGTGTTCCTAGGGTATTTTTCAAAATCCGAAAAAAAAGACCAAGACGATTAATTTATATGCTTAAGATATGTCACCAGAAAAATCACTTTTGGGGTATCCCCCATTTCAACAAGGCGGCTTAGACTCACTCTGCGGCTTGTATAGCATCATCAACGCCGAGCGATTCGTCAACCATTCCACAGACGAAGAATCACAGCAACTATTCAACAGCCTGATTCATTATCTTGCTCGGCGTGGCTTGTTGAGCAAATTTCTCATTGACGGCATCATCCATACAGAGATGTTGGTTATCCTAAAAAAAGTTGTAGGCAAAAAACGCATCTCCAACGTACAAATCCCTTTTCGCGGTATCCACAACCCAGACCTAACCACATTCTGGAAATCTATGCAACGCTTTTTAGATGGCACCCCCGGGCGTGCCATCATCTTAGGTTTACAAGGCTATCACGACCATTGGACAGTGATTGAAAAAATCACCAACCGCTCCATTCTTTTGTATGATTCATCATTAATCAAAAGATTACCCCGCGACCGTTGCACGACCGTTTATGCGACTTGGCAAAGAAAACATTTACTCCTCCCTGCCCAAACGTATTATCTCTCTAACGAAATTTTGGACGTGGGTCAGTATGATACATAATCAATAGATGGGTCTTATGGGTGACTGAAAAAAACGAGGGCAGGTCATACAATCAAATTACTTCATAAGGAGATCCCATGAGTAACTTTGATAAAAAACTAGATGATGCCGTAGATAAATACGAAAAAAGTTTTGATAAAAATGTAAACAAACTTGCCAACACTGCCGAAAAAGTTGCCAGCGGAGTAAATCGTTTATATATCGGCTGTGCCACAATTCTTGGAAATTTATTTTTCCTTGCGTTTTGTTTATGGGGTGCTTACGCCGCATACAACTCATATAATTTAGGTCAAAATGGTGAAACGACTACAGGCATTGTTATTGAACTTGAAGAAAGTAGTTCAACAGAAGGTGGATGTTGTGTATATTCTCCTGTCATCGAATTTCAAGCCAATGGACAAACTTATACATTTGACGGTGATAATGCTTCTTACCCACCTGAATATGAAATTGGTGAAGAAGTGCGCGTTTTATATAATCCTGAAAATCCAAATAATGCTCAAATCAACAAAGCCAGTGAACGCTGGCTCATGCCTGTGCTTGTCATTCCCGCAATGATTATCACTTCGATTATTTTTACATTTGCAATGGTTCGCGCTTTCCGACGTAATGATGACATGATAACTTAAGATAAAACCCGCTTCATTCTTAAGGGGATAATTGATTCTGTATTTCAACATTTCTTTCCTCTTTCATCTTTCATTTTAGAAAGAAGAAAGAGGAAAGATTTTTATTCCTTCGTAATCAACCTCACTTGATTGTCATAGAAGAAATAATCCCACGCCCAGTTGAACATGACGATAATGCGGTTACGAAAACCGATGATGCGATAGATATGTAAGAAGACCCAAATTACCCATGCAATGAATCCGCTGAATGAAATGCCGAAGATTCTGGCAACGGCGGCGTTACGTCCGATGGTGGCTAATAGACCTGGGTCTTTATAATGAAACTCAAGTAAATCTTTATTTGCAATTGCATGACGAATATTTTTAGCAGTATGTTTGCCTTGTTGAATCGCAACTGTCGAAAGCATGGGCAAGGGTTGACCATTTCCATTGACGAGAAAAGCGGCATCCCCGATGACGAATGCTGAGGGATATGCTGGCAGTTGTAACGTCGGAGTGACGCGCACCCGCCCCATGCTGGCTTGTTCCACACCAAGCGAGTCAAATATTTCAACCATTTTCGCGCCAGCAGTCCAAATCAAAGTTTGTGTTTCGATAGATGAACCATCTTCAAAATCAACGCGTTGACCGTTATAGTTTTTCATTTTAGTATTCAGACGAATTTCAACTTTTTTCTTTTCTAACAATCTTTTCGTGGCTTGACGTAATTCATCAGGATACGGGTTGATAAGATGTGCACCTGCTTCAACCAAAATAACTTTTGCTTCTTTGAGATTTAATTTTGAATAATCTTTTCGCATGACATGTGAAATTAATTCAGCCAATGCACCTGCGGCTTCAACGCCTGTTGGTCCACCACCGACAATGACAAACGTTAACATTGCTTTTCTTTTTTCGGCATCACCTTCGTGGCTGGCTTGCTCAAACATCGAAAGCAAATGATTGCGCGTTTTTACAGCGGTTTCAAGGTCTTTGATTTGCAAGCCATGTTGTTCTAATGTATCGAAACCAAAAAAGTTTGTGCGCCCGCCTGCGGCAATAACCAAATAATCATACGCAATTGCCGAGCCTTCAAGTTTTACAAATTTTTCTTTGAGATTTATTTCAGTCACTTCGCCCATTTGAAAAGTGAGATTTTTTTGTTTACGAAAAATGGTTCGCACTGGACTGGCGATTTGTGACGGAAGCAAACCTGCAATTGCTACTTGATATAACAACGGCTGAAAAAGATGATGATTGCGTTTATCAATGAGTGTGATGCGAACAGGGGAGTTGGCGAGTCCGCGAGCGGTTTCTAGCCCTGCAAAGCCCGCGCCAATGATGATGACATGTGGAAGATTTTTTGTGTCCATAGTGACCTCATTTCACTTTATTTATTATATTTGTGAAATTTATCACTAATATTATAACTATTCCCCTATTTTTTGTAAAGGGCTACAAATAAGCATCCAAAATCTTGTCCATCATTTTGATAGCATCATGGTCAATCGTCTGAAATTCAGGATACGCCTCAAACCAAGCCAACGAACGGCGCACACCCTCACTCCATTTCACTTTGCAATTGTATTCAGGCACAAAGCGTTTGATTTTGCTATTATCAAACACCACACTATTGGATTTATCGCCAATCAGACTTCCGATGGCGTGTTCATCAAACTTAGCAATAAAATCACTAGGGATGTAAACCACGCTTCGTTCCACGCCTAAGGCTTGATACACTTCGTTATAAATTTGATTCCAAGTCAACACTTCGTCTGATGTGATTTGAAATGCTTCACCAATTGCTTTTTGATTTCCCAATAAACCAATCAACCCGACAGCAAAATCTTCATTCCAAGTTAATACCCATAAAGATGTGCCATCACCTGGGATGATGACTGGCTTGTTTTCTTTCATTCTATTGATTAATGTCCATGGGTGTTGCCAACTTCCAACAACGAATGGGATTTGCGAAGGTCCATAAGTATGTGATGGGCGAATAATTGTGACAGGGAATTTTTCCTCACGATATGCTTGCATCAACCTTTCTTCGCAAGCAATTTTATTGCGTGAATATTCCCAAAATGGATTTTCTAACGGCGTTTCTTCGGTGATTAAATAATTTTGAACTGGTTTTTGATACGCACTTGCTGATGAAATAAACACAAATTGATTAGTTTTATTTCTGAATAAGTTAATATCTCTTTCAATATCTTGTGGTGAGAAAGCAATAAAATCCACAATAGCATCGAAGTGATGATTTGCAATTAAATCGGCTACTTGAGATAGATTGTTATAAATATCCGCTTGTAAAACGGTTGCACCTTGCGGAGCAGGATATTTTTTAGAAGCAGAACGATTTAGCAAAAATAATTCATGTCCGCGTTGAATTGCTAATTCTGAACAGGCTGAACTGATTAATCCCGTACCGCCGATAAAAAGAAACTTCATTAATCTGCTCCTACTTCTGGCAGTGGTTGAACTGGTGGATTACGATTTGCCATAAAATTTTCTATCCAAAAGATAATCAATGCTAACCAGACAATGCTGAAACCGATTAATCTTGTGGTATCAAATGCTTCTTTGTAAATGAATACGCCGATTAAGAATTGAATCGTCGGGGCGAGGTATTGTAGTATGCCAATCATCGTCAATGGGATTTGTTTGGCGGCAGAGGCAAACATCAAAAGCGGAATCGTGGTCACAACACCTGCACCAATCATCAACAAATCTGCTGTGATGCCTGTGTGTAAAAATGATGCTGTTCCATCGGCTTCGTGAATGCCGAGATACACTAAGGCAGGGATTAAGAGAATGCCGGTTTCGAGAGTCAAGCCGAATACAGAGGAAAGAGGCGCAAGTTTTTTGACGAGTCCATAAAAGCCAAAAGAAAATGCTAATCCTAAAGCAATCCAGGGGAGTCTTCCGTACGTAAAAGTTAAATACACAACGCCGATGAATGCAATCACAATTGGAATCCATTGAGTCAATCTCAATTTTTCACGCAAGATGATGAGACCAAGAAATACGCTCAACAATGGATTGATGAAATAACCCAAACTTGTTTCCACGATGTGACCTGCATTAACTGCCCACACATATAACAACCAATTCACGCCGATTAATAACGAAGCGATTAAATAAATTCGCAATGTTTTGGCGTTGATTAAACTGCGAAATTCATTCCATTGTTTTGAGATTAAGATGATGATAATTAAAAAGATGAAAGACCATGCAATGCGATGACCGAGCAATTCTAATGCCGGAACGTGTTGTAAAAGTTTCCAATAGATTGGGAAGAATCCCCACATTGCATACGCGCCGATTCCATACCAAATGCCTTTGTTCATTTTTCTCCTTGTTGCATAAAAAAAGACCTTATCTTTCAGGGACAAGGTCTTGATGATGGCGATGTTCCTGCTCTTACAACTTTCTCAAAAACCATTTGCCCGTAGCAACCTCTTGCACATCGCGAGCGAAATCTCCAGCGGTGGCATATCTATCATTGCGGTCTTTTGCCATTGACTTCGTAATCACTTCTTGCCAAACGGCAGGGATGTTATCTTTCACTTTACGTACATCTGGAATTGGCAATTCTGAATGTGCATTCAACAAAGCCGTGGTTGAGTTGCTCGAAAACGGTAATTGACCTGTGAGCAAGCGATATAACACCACACCCATCGCGTATACATCCGAGCGTCCATCTACGTTTTCGCCTTTGGTTTGTTCAGGACTCATATACGCAGGCGTGCCCACCAACCATTCCCCTTCATCATCTACAATCTTTTGTGATTTTGCAATCCCAAAATCAGACAAGAATGCTTCGCCAGTATTATCAAATAAAATGTTTGAAAGTTTTACATCACGATGAACAATATTTTTTGCATGAGCGGCATCCAGCGCATCTGCCACACGTTTAAGAATATGTGCCGCTTCGCTGATTTTAATTTCACCCTGAGTCTTGAGGCGGTCATCTAAACTTCCGCCCGACATATAACGCATCACAATATACGGTTGCTGACCATGCCAACCAAAATCATAAACAGGCACAATACAAGGATGTTCTAACGTGGCAATTAATTCGGCTTCACGTTGAAAAAATTCACGATTGACATCATCCAATGTGCGGTTATACATTAATACTTTAACAATTACTTGACGGTGCATGTAAGGGTCACGCGCCAAAAAGATAAGCCCCATGCCTCCCTGTGCTAATTCGCTTTCGATTTCATATCGTCCGATTTTGGATATGCTCATTGGTCTCTGCCAGAAATTAGAATGGCGTGAGTATAGAGCAATTTTTGATTTATGGCAACTTACTATTCCCAATCAATTTTTTGGCGACCTGCAAACCCCGCTTCAATCTCATGCCAAAACTGAATCTGCTCTTCATCATATTTCCAACACAGATAAATTTCTCTGTCATCCTTCAAACAGACGAAGTCTATCAGCCCTGTCGTCAAATCTTTAACTTCAATTCCCATATCTTGAATCTGATGTAATAATGAATGTAAACGGTCAAAATCGGGCAAGAGTTTACTTAATTTCGCATTGCCACCATTGCCCGCAGATTTTTGTGCTAAATCCCATAATTCTGGTTGGCTGGCTTGAATCTTTTCGGCAATCTTCATCATCTCGCCCACCATCGGGCGGACAATCTCGAGCAGATTGTTTGCTTCTCTGGGTGTGTAATATTTTGGCATGGAGAAAGTATACACTAACAAAAAAGGTGACTCACCAGCCACCTTTTTCACATAAAAAGATATATCAGTTTGTAATCTATTCATCTGTTATTTTGCAAGACTTAGTATTTTGAATGCTCCACGAGTGACAACAACGAAAACGATAGCACCAATTAGTAAATCTGGAATCCCAGATTTTAACCAATTGACTAAAAAGCCAGCCGCAATAACGCCTAGATTAATGATTACATCATTGCTGGTGAAAATCATGGTTGCTTTTATATGAACTTCTCGGTTTTTTGATTTCTGTAACAAATATAGACATACGCTATTTGCAATTAGAGCAAGAAAAGAGACAGCGATCATTGTTCTAAAATCAGGTAGTATTTCCAGCCCAATAAAACGTCGTATGACTTCAAAGAAACCAAGCAAGGCTAAAAACAATTGAAAATACCCACTCATTTTTGCTACAGTTTTTTTTCTTGCAAATGCGGCACCGACAGCAATTAGGCTTAAACCATAAACAATTGCATCGGCAAGCATATCCAAACTATCTGCTACTAATCCCATCGAGCCAGAAATGAAACCGAATAGAACCTCAATAACAA
>ERZ761602.1443-NODE-1443-length-43051-cov-9.571681_pt1 | contig 43051 bp, 34 predicted proteins | sample MGYA00512165_ERZ761602 | MGnify/ENA primary metagenome ERZ761602 (study PRJEB28899, sample SAMN02445085) | bioreactor sludge metagenome | biome: EBPR sludge; isolation source: Thorneside wastewater treatment plant | place: Australia: Brisbane, Thorneside...
TGCTCCGCTGCTTTCAATGGTAGTGCGGAGCTTGCTCCGCTGCTTTCAATGGTAGTGCGGAGCTTGCTCCGCTGCTTTCAATGGTAGAGCGGAGCTTGCTCCGCTGCTTTCAACAAGTGCGTGCCGAGCAAGCTCGGCGCCACCCATTCGTCGCACTGCGTCGTGACCTGGACCGGCCTCCTCGCTAGAGTCCTGCATCTGCCCTCGCTGCCCCATCCCGTATCCGCCATGACTTCCTTGCGCTGGCTCGCCGTTCCCATCGCCGTAACTGTGCTTCATGGCTGCACGCCATCGACCTCGGCCGCGCCTGCGGCGGACGACGCGGACGCCGTCGCAACTGGTGCCAGATCGCTGGTGCAGCGCGTCAACGAGGAGTCCTATGAGCGCCAGCGCGAGTCGAGCGCGGCCGCCTGGCTGGCGGCGACCTACATCAACGACGATTCGCAGTTGCTGGCGGCCAAGGCCGCCGAGCGCGACCTCGCTTACCAGGCCGGCGTGCTGAGCGAAGCGCGTCGCTTTGCCGACGCGAAACTCGATGCAAAAACCCGTCGCGCCTTCGACATCATGTTGACCGGCAACACCGTGCTGCCCCCTGCCCGCGCCGACGAGCAGGCCGAGCTGACGCAAATCAGCGCGCGGCTCGAAGCGCACTACGGATCCGCCAAGGCCTGCGCCGATCCCAACAAGCCGGAAACCTGTCGCGATCTGCTGGCGCTGTCGAAGGTGCTGAGCGAAAGCCGCGACCCGGCGGCATTGCGCCAGGCATGGATCGACTGGCACGACACCGCAAGCAGCCAGCGCGCAGATTTCCAGCGTCTGGCCGATCTGATGAACGGCGGCGCCCGCGAGTATGGTTTCAAGGACACCGGCGATCTGTGGCGTGCCGGCTATGACATGCCGGCGGAGGATTTTTCGCTGGAAACCGAACGCCTGTGGAGTCAGGTGCAGCCGCTGTACGCGTCACTGCAGTGTTATGTGCGCACGCGTCTGAATCAGCACTACGGCGACACCGAAGTCCCCAGGACTGGCCTGATACCCGGCCATGTGCTGGGCAACATGTGGCAGCAGGACTGGTCGGCGATCTACCCGCTGGTCGAGCCCTACCCTGGCGTCGCCAGTCTGGACGTCAATGGCGGCCTGAAGAAGGCAGGCTACGATGCCGTGCGCCTGACCCGTGCGGCCGAAGGTTTCTACACCTCGCTCGGCATGCCGGCGCTGCCCGAGAGCTTCTGGAAAAAGTCGATGCTGACCAGGCCGGCGGACCGCGAGGTGCAGTGCCATGCCAGCGCCTGGGACGTCGACATGAAGGGCGATGTGCGCATCAAGATGTGCATCGAGCCGGACGAAGAGAATCTGCGCACGATCTACCACGAACTCGGTCACGTTTATTACTACCTCGCTTACCACGACCAGCCGCCGCTGTTCCAGACCGGCGCGCACGACGGCTTCCACGAGGCGATCGGCGACGCCGTATTGCTGTCGCTGACGCCGGGTTATCTGGCGAAGATCGGTCTGGTTGAGGCGCCGTCGCAATCGGACAAGGCCGAGCAGGCGCTGATCAACGCACAGATGAAACTGGCGCTGGAGAAGATCGCCTTCCTGCCGTTCGGCAAATTGATCGACCAGTGGCGCTGGGGCGTGTTCGATGGTTCGATCACACCGGATCGCTACAACGCGAGCTGGTGGGAACTGAAGGCGCGCTACCAAGGCGTAAAGCCGCCGGTTTCGCGAGGCGAAGAGTACTTCGATGCCGCAGCCAAGTACCACGTACCGGCGAACACGCCGTACACGCGCTATTTCCTCGCCCACATCCTGCAGTTCCAGATGCACCGCGAACTGTGTCGCACCGCTGGCTTCGACGGCCCTCTGCACGACTGCTCGATCTATCAGAGCAAAGCTGCCGGCGACAAGTTCTGGGCAATGCTCGGCAAGGGCGCCAGCCAGCCATGGCAGCAGACGATGAAGGAATTCAGCGGCAGCGAAAATATGGATGCCAGTGCAGTGATCGACTACTTCAAGCCACTGTCGGATTGGCTGGCGAAGCAGAACGAAGGGCAGCGCTGCGGCTGGTGAGACCTGTGGGTCCAGACTCGTCTGGACGCTCCTGGTGTCGAATCAGCAGAAGCGTCCAGACAAGTCTGGACCCACCAAAGCAAAAGCGGCTGCGCAGGGGCGCGGCCGTGCAACGCCAACGGCCGGCAACTCCTGCTCCTCCCCCTATTCCTGCTGCTCCTGCTGCTCCTGCTGCTCCTGCTGCTCCTGCTGCTCCTGCTGCTGCTCCTGCTGCTCCTGCTGCTGCTCCTGTGGGTCCAGACTTGTCTGGACGCTCTTGGTGTCGAATCAGAAGAAGGGTCCAGACAAGTCTGGACCTACCCAACCAACAGCGGCTGCGCAGGCCAGCGGTTCCCCAACAACAAGACCATCAGCAGCAACCTTCTTCACGGCATTCCGATCTTCGCTTGACGGCAACAGTCCGCGGCGTACACTGAACAAACACGAGTCTTGCGCCTCCCTGCCCTCGCCTGTCCTGATGTCGTTCTTCGCCCGCCTGCTGGTCCTGCTTGCACTGTTGATGTTGCTGCTGCCCGCGCCGCTCAAGGCGTCATGCTGCCCGGATCAGGCGCGCCCGGCAGGTCAGTCGCAGACGGATTTGCCATGCCATGGCCACGCCGATGACGGCGAGACGCCGGTGAGCACCGACACCGACTGTGCCGGCGCCTGTTGTCCATGCCGCGCGCCGGCGGATCTGCCAGTTGCGCTGCAGGTGCCTTCCGCGCCAGTGCTGCTGCAAGTCATGGAAGCCGCTGCGCCGATGTTGCCGGGCGCACGGCGCGTACCGCCCCTGCCCCCTCCGATCGCCTGATCGCCGTCGTCTGCTGACCGCTGCCGGCCCCTGGCCGGCGATTGCCGTGCGCGCCTGCGCCGCGGCTCCGTCAACGATGGAATCGACAACCATGTGGTGCACCCTGTTGCTGGCCGGCGCGCTCGCCGCCGGCACGCCGGTCGAGCGATTGACGCTCGGATCGGCGGTCCGCCTGTCCGCGGAGCGCGAGCCGACGGCGCTCGCCGCAGAACACGAAGTCGCAGCGGCGAACGCCGATGCCGACTTCGCCGCCCGCCTGCCGGCGCCGATGTGGATGGTCGGCATCGAGAACCTGCCGATCACCGGCATGGATGCCGGCCGTTTCGGCGCCGACGAGATGACCATGCGTATGGTCGGCGTCGAGCAGATGTGGCCGAGCGCGCAGATGCGCGAGTCCGGCCGCGATGCCGCGCTGGCGATGGGCGATGTCGCCCGCGTTCAGGCCGAGGCCGCACGCCGGATGCGTGCGCGCGAGGCCGGGCGCATGTGGGTCGAGGGCTGGCGCGCTGCCGCCACCGCCCGCGCGCTGCGCGCGGAGATCGCGGCGCTCGACGCAGCAATCGCCGCAGCCACGGTGATGACGAAAAGCGAGCCCGGCGGCAGCGAGGAGGCGCTGATGCTCGGCGTCGAACGCGCCGAGATCGAGGCGATGGCCGAGCTCATGGACGGCGAACGCGCCGCTGTCGAGGACTGGTTTGCCGCCGAACTCGGCACGCCGGTCGCACTCGCCGATGCCCCGCCCCTCTGGACGCTACCCGAAGCTGCTCTGCTGGATGCCGCGATCGAGCGCCATCCCGAGTTGCGCGAGGCCGCGGCGATGCGCCTGCAGGCCGAAGCCGAAGCCGACATGGCGCAGGCGCAGGGCGGCCCCGAGGTGCGGATTGCGGCGCGCTACGGCGCGCGCAGCGATGGTCGCGACGACATGCTCGGCCTTGAGGTCGGCGTGCGTTTCGATGCATTCACCCGCGATCGACAGGATGCCCGTGAACTCGCCGCGCACTCACGCGCCGAAGCCGCCGAGGCACGTCTTGCGGCCAAGCGCCGGGAACTGATCCAGCTCGCGCGCAGCGCTCGCGCGAAAGCCGCCGCCGCGTTAGCTGCCCACCGACGCATCACTGATTCCTTGCTCCCGGCCGCGGATGGCCATGCCGCGCTGGTGCGCAGCCGCTACGCCGCCGGCAACGCGACACTCGGCGACGCGCTCAGCGCCGAGCGCATGCATTACGCCCACCACCGCGAGGCGCTGCGCCTGGAGGGCGAGGCGCTGCTGGCCCTGGTCGACCTGTATTCCCTGCTGCCGGAGTGGCCGCGATGAATCCCCACCGAATTCTCTACCCATTGCTGATTGCCGGCGCCTTTGCCGGCGGCTGGTGGCTGTCGCGCGACAGCGCCACGGCGCCTGCCGATCCGTTTGCCGGCCACGCGCACGGCGAGCTGCAATCCCAGCCGGCGACCGAAGTCTGGACCTGCCCGATGCACCCCGAGGTGCGCCAGGACGGGCCCGGTTCGTGCCCGATCTGCGGCATGACACTGATCCGCGCGAATGCCGCGGTCGGCGCCGCGACAAGCGTGCACGTGGCCCCGGGCCTGCAACAGAGCCTCGGTATCCGCCTGGTCGAAGTGCAGCGACAGACGCTGGAACAGACCACCCGCGCACCGCTCAGGCTCGCCTGGGACGAGCGCGAACTGATCGCCGAACAGACCCGCGTCGAGGGTTATGTGACTGCGCTGCACGTCCGCGCCCCGGGCACGCCGGTGCGCCGCGGCCAGGCGATCGCGACGATCTACAGTGCGATGGTCGCGCAGGCCGCCGACGAATGGCGGCTGCTGCAAACCCTCGGTCGACCCGAGCTGGTCGCCGCGGCCAGCGAACGCCTGCGCCGCCTGGGCGTCAATCCAGCTCGACTCGGCAAGCGGCCGGGCGAGTTCACGGTGACCGCCAGTCGCGACGGTGTGGTCGAGGAGCTGACCGTGGCCGAAGGCTCGATGGTGTCGGCGGGCATGCCGGTGGCGCGCGTGCGCGGCACCGCAAAGCTGTGGGCGATCGCCGAGTTCCGCGAGGGCGAGGCGCAGCCCGAGCCCGGCCAGATGCTGGATCTCGAACTGGCCGCGCTGCCCGGAGAGCCGGTCGCCGCGCGTGCGCTGGAAGCGCTGCCGATGCTCGAGGGCGAACGCCGCGTGCTGCAATGGCGGCTCGAAGTAGCCAACCCGGACGGCCACCTCAAGCCCGGCATGCTCGGCGAGGTGCTGCTCGCGAGCGCACCGCGGCGGGTGCTGGCGGTGCCGGCCGAAGCGGTGATCCGCACCGGCGAGCGTTATCTGGTGATCGTTGCCGAAGACGATGGCGCGCATTTCCGCAGCGTGCCGGTGCAACTCGGCATCGAGCAGGACGGTATGGTCGCGATCCGCCGCGGGCTCACCGAGGGCCAGCGGGTCGTCGCCTCGGGTCAGTTCCTGATCGACTCGGAAGCCAATCTGCGGCGCGCCTTCGCGGGTGAGAAGGCTGCCGATCCGCACGCGGGGCACTAAACCGGGAAACCCCAGTGACCACTCTTTGGAGAATGCAGGAAGTCGAATGCGATCAATGCTTCGCCGCGCACAACCCTCCGCCTTTGGGCGAAAGTTCGGATGGCTCCTTGTGTGCGCTTATTCGCGCATCGAACAGTTGGTGTCTCAAGAATGCGTCCCCAATCACAGGGCCGTCATTCCGTACAGGTGGAAAGCAAAACCATTCAATCCCGTCCAACTGAGGCCTCCAGGTTCCCATGATCGAAGCCCTGATTCGCGCCTCGCTCGAGCGGCGCACGCTGGTCGCAATCCTGTCGCTGGTGCTGGCGGTCTGGAGCGCCGTGACCATCTGGCGCACGCCGGTGGATGCCATTCCCGACCTTTCCGACGTGCAGGTGATCGTGCGCGCGACCTGGCCCGGGCAGACGCCGCAGGTGATCGAGGACCAGCTCACCTACCCGCTGACCACCACCCTGCTCGGCCTGCCGAAAGCCAAAATCGTGCGCGGTTATTCGCTGTTCGGCGATTCCTTCGTCTACCTGATCTTCGAGGACGGCACCGATCTCTACTGGGCGCGCTCGCGGGTGCTGGAGGCGCTGTCGGGTCTCGAAGGGCGGCTGCCGGACAGCGCGCGCCTGACCCTCGGGCCCGATGCCACCGGCGTTGGGTGGGTCTATCAGTACGCGCTGGTCGACCGCAGCGGTCGCACCGATCTCGGTCGTTTGCGCGAGCTGCAGGATTATTTCCTTGCGCTCGAACTGAAGAGCGTGCCGGGTGTCGCCGAAGTCGCCAGCCTCGGCGGCATGGTGCGTCAGCTCACCGTCGAATTGCGTCCTGAGCGGATGCGCGCGCTCGGTATCGGGCTGGAGCAGATCACGGCGGCTATCGCGCGCGACAACGGCGCCAGCGGCGGCGCCGCGATCGAACTCGGCGAGACCGAGGTGATGGTGCGCGAGCTCGGCTGGGTGCGCACGCCGGCGGAACTTGCCGCGCTGCCGGTCAGGCTCGCCGACGACGCCACGCCGGTGACCTTGGGCGATGTGGCAAACGTGAACTGGCAGCCGGCGATGCGGCGCGGCATCGGCGAACTCGACGGCCTCGGCGAGGTCGCTGGCGGCATCGTGGTGATGCGCACCGGCGAGAACGCGCTCAAGGTCATCGACGCGGTCGAACAGCGCCTCGCAGAGATCAAGCGTGGGCTGCCCGAAGGCGTAGAGATCGTCACCACCTACGACCGTTCGACCTTGATCGGCAAGGCCATCCGCCACATGACGGAGAAGCTCGCCGAAGAGTTCGTGATGGTGGCGCTGGTGTGCGCGCTGTTCCTGATGCACCTGCGTTCGGCGCTGGTCGCGATCGTGTGCCTGCCGCTCGGCGTCGGTGCCGCCTTCATCGCGATGAACGCACTCGGCATCCCGGCCAACCTGATGTCGCTGGGCGGCATCGCGATCGCGATCGGCACCATGGTCGATGCCTCCGTGGTCACCGTCGAAAACGTGCACAAGCACATCGAGGCGCACCGACACCGCCACGGCCGCGATCCCGACAAGGTCGAGCACGCCGGACTGGTCGCGCAAGCCTGCGTCGAGGTCGGCCCGGCGCTGTTCTTCTCCCTGTTGGTGGTCACCGTGAGCTTCCTGCCGGTGTTCGCACTGGAAGCGCAGGAGGGCCGGCTGTTCCAGCCGCTGGCATGGACCAAGACCTTCTCGATGGCCGCTGCCGCGCTGCTCTCGGTGACGCTGATCCCGGTGCTGTGCCTGCTGTTCACCCGCAGCGGCGTGCGCGACGAGCAGGCCAACCCGATCAACCGCTGGATGATCGCCGCCTACCTGCCGCTGTTGCGCGGCGTGCTGGCCTGGCCGAAAGCCACGCTGGTGGCGGCATTGCTGGTCCTCCTCGCCACGCTGTGGCCGGCCAGTCGCCTCGGCACCGAGTTCCTGCCGCCGCTCGACGAGGGCGATCTGCTGTACATGCCCTCGGCGCTGCCCGGGCTGTCGCCGCAAAAGGCAGCCGAACTGCTGCAGATCACCGATCGGATCATCAAGAGCTTCCCGGAAGTGATCAGCGTGCATGGCAAGGCCGGTCGCGCCGAGACCGCGACCGACCCGGCGCCGCTGGAGATGTTCGAAACCGTGGTCCAGCTGAAGCCGCCTGCCGAGTGGCGGCCCGGCCTGACGATGGACGCGCTGGTCGCCGAGATGGACGCGGCGCTGCAGATTCCCGGCATGCGCAATGTCTGGGTGCAGCCGATCCGCAATCGCATCGACATGCTCGCCACCGGCGTCAAGAGCCCGGTGGCGCTGAAGATCAGCGGACCGGACCTGGCGGCGATCGAGCGCATCGGCGAGCAGGCGGCCGGACTGATCGGCGAGCTCGACGGCGTCGCCAGCGTCTTCGCCGAGCGCGTGCAAGGTGGGCGCTACATCGACGTGCGCGTCGATCCGCTCAAGGCCGCGCAGGCCGGCATCTCGCCCGGCGAGGTGCGCATGTGGATCGCGCAGGCGGTCGGTGGCATGGCCGTGGGCGAAGTCGTCGACGGCCGCGCGCGCTTCCCGATTGCGGTGCGCCTGCCGCGCGAGCTGCGCGACTCGCTGGCCGATCTGCGCGCGCTGCCGATCATCCGCATGGACGGGCGCACGCTCACGCTGGACCAGGTGGCGGCGGTGGAGCTGGTCGACGGCCCGGCGATGATCCGCACCGAACAGGCGCGCCCGGCCGGCTTCGTCTACATCGACGTGCGCGGCCGCGATCTCGGCGGCTTCGTCGCTGAAGCGCGCGACCAGGTGGCCGCGGGACTCGAACTGCCGCCCGGCTACTCGCTGGCGTGGGCCGGCCAGTACGAATACCTGGAACGCGCGACCCAGCGGCTGTCGCTGCTGGTGCCGATCACGCTGGCGCTGATCGTTGTGCTGCTGCTCGGCGTGTTCTCGCGCCTGACGGAGGTCTGCCTGGTGCTGGCCAGCGTGCCGTTCGCACTGGTCGGCGGCGTGTGGCTGCTGTGGGCGCTCGACCACAACGTCTCGGTGGCCAGTGCGGTCGGCTTCATCGCGCTGGCTGGCCTCGCTGCCGAGTTCGGCGTGGTCATGCTGGTCTACCTCGACCAGGCCGTCGCCCGCTCGCAAGGGCCGGACTGGCGGGTCGAGGAAAGCGCACTCAAGGCCGCCATCGAAGAAGGCGCCGCGCTGCGCGTGCGCCCCAAAGCGATGACCGTGATCACCGTGCTCGCCGGCCTCGCGCCGGTCATGCTCGGTCAGGCCCCCGGCGCCGAAGCCATGCAGCGCATCGCCGCCCCGATGCTCGGCGGCATGCTCAGCGCGCCGCTCCTGTCGATGCTGGTGGTGCCGGCGGCGTATCTACTGGTGCGGCGGCGGAGGAAAGCGTAGAAAAGCAAAAACCGCGCGTCACGACGTTCAGGTTGCGGATTCGCGGGCGACGGCAGGGTATTCGGCTGCGCGGGCCCTCGCCAGCGACGTCCGGACGCTGCGCAGCATCCGCCCTTTCCATGCAGCTCGCACAATTGCCGGCGCGCGGCGCAGTCGCGGATTCCAGCATGCCCTCGACCTCGATTCCAGATTGCAACCAACTCGACATGCAACGATAGTTCGGCCCAACCATGCGTTGCTTTCCTGCAGAACAAGGTCCCGAAATGAAGAATCATCTATCTGCTGCGTGCCTGGCTGCGATCCTGCTGAGCGGCGTCGAGTGCGTCGACGCCCAAGGCTTCAAGATCGGAGATCGTGTCAGCTGCGACGGGGCGACCGGCACGATCGTCCGCACCGAGCCGCGTGCCGGGTGGGACGAACCCTTTTCCATCGTGCAGATTGAGGGCGCGGGAGCGGGAACCGAGTACCGCTGCCTGCAAGCGAGAATGCGCGCGGCGCCTGGTCTCGAGCAACTGCGTCCACGTAGCGGCGAAAACGTCACCCGACCGGTGAAACCTGTGGTCGAAACCCGCGAGGACGCGGCCATCGGATCCACGGCGCCCGACGGAAGCTACCGTTGCCACAAGATATCGCCGGGCGGCCAGTTGATGGACATCGGCGATCTGACAGTCAGCGGCGGTCGCGCGACCGTGCATGGCATGCCGGAAAGCTGGGTGGTACGTTCGGTGTCGGTAAGGGGCAAGAACGATCGCGGGCAGCCCATCGTCGCAGTCGATTACACCAGCGCCGCGGGCTGGAACGATCGACTCGACTGCGTGGAGCAATGATCGGCGGCACCAACGCTGCTGTGCCCGGAGTTCCACGGCCCAGTTGATCCCTCCGACACGCGCCAGTTGCCGCCGCCAATCTCGTACACCGCCTCCGCCATGGCGCTGTATCGCCTGGTGCTCGGCTACTACGCGGGCAACCCGCGAGAATTTGAGCTATGGCCAAGCCCGAAAACCAGTACCGGCGGCGCGGTCGGCCGCGCTGTCACGGCCGCGAGACTTCTGCGCGCGGCCGTGCGCGGAACCGCGCGGACCACTGCCGGCTCTCGCTGTCGGCCAGCAGCGCTGTCGCGGCCTGCGCGCCCTTGGCGTGTGCCGGGTCCCGACCGAGAGCGCTCAGCAGACCCGCCAGTATTCCGCGGGGATCGTCGGCAAGCGCCTCGTAGCTCACAATCCACGGGTCGATCTGCTGCTCCACGAACCAGCGACTCCAACTTGCATCCTGCTCCTGCAGTTTTCGCACCAGCAAGGACAGGGACTCGTCGTCATAGACAGGGGCCTGCGCCGGGGCCAGGCGTTCGCGCTCGCTGCCATCGGCGTGGATGTGCCACAAACCGCTTTGTTGCGCGCGGTACAGCGAGATGGCCTGAGCAATCTTGTCGCCGCGGGACAGGTGCACGAACAAGGGATCGTCGAAGCCCTGGCGCAAGCAGTCGACGGGTACCTGCGCCGTTGGATAGATGGCGCCGAGCCTTGCACACAGGTCTCCCACGCTCTCCCACATCAGGCGCATGCCGAACATCCCGGTTCCGCCGATGCCGTAGTCCTTGACTGCGCGGAGGTAAGCCAGATCGAACGCGAGATCGTCGGTCCAGTTCGCCGTCGAGACGCCGAAGTGTTCCGCCCACTCGACAAAGGATTCGCGCCGGAAGAACGAGTCAGGTACGCCCGCAACCCCAGTGCCGGCGAGCAAATCGCAGAGCAGTGTGCTGCCGCTCCTGGGTGTGGCGCAGATGATGTACGACTGTCGCGAAGACATGGACATCGGATCACTCGAAACCAGTGAAGGATGATCGGCAAAATACATCCGCGGATCGGGTTCAAATCCGCATAGGCCCCTTGCAGCCGTCGTCGCGATCGAAACGCGACTTGACTGGCTTTTCGATTGTGGCGTTCGCCCAATGCCGGTTTACGGGTACCAACGACCTACGCTCGGGCGCTGAATCGGAGGCGGAGTGCGCGTTCGACTGGCTTGCAAAAGTGTCGTTCCAGCCATGCCGCGAGCGCAACGCAGCCGATGATGGCGAGCGGATACGCGAGGAATCCCCAGACGAGGTTCTGATCGAACACGTGCCGATACGCCGCCACCACTGCCAGCACCACGAACATGTGCGTCAGGTAGAGCTCGTAACTGAGTCGCCCCATGTTGGCCAACCAGTGCAGTCCTCGCGGCGCATCCAGCCTGGCCCATTCGCAGCCCAGCAGCATCAACGCCACGGCGAACGTCAGAAACAAGAGGCTGCCGTGATGCAGCGCGCGCCAGAGCTCGCTGCCGCAGAACAGCGCAAGGATCAGTCCGACCGCCCCGAGTGCAAACAGGCAACAGCCAAATATGCGCGAGGGTTTCGCAGCAAGCAGCAGGTTGGCCGTCAGCACGCCGAGTGCGATAGCGGACATCGCCGGCAGATAGGCCTTCTCCTGCCAGATTTCATTGCCGTCCGACATGGCCCGCGTCCATGGCAGCGACACCACCAGGGCCGCGAGCAGCAACAGCAAGACCGGCCGCGGCAGCTTCCAGCACAGCAGCGGAAACAGCAAATAGAACAGCTCTTCGATCGACAACGACCAGAGCACGTCCCAGTTCGCCGGCAACCAGCCGGTCTGACCTTCATACCAGTTCAGGTACAGACCCAATGCCGACAGCAAGGCCCCGCCAAGCGATTGTCCGGGTTTGTCGATGACGTATCCGGGCAATCCGATCAGGTGCAGCACGGTCAGCACCATCAGCAGTGCCAAAAGCAACGGCAGGATCCGGCTTGCGCGCTGGACATAGAAGCTGCGCAGATCGATTGCGCCCAGCGTCCCGTAACGTTCCAGCGTGCGCTTGGCAATCAGAAATCCGGAGATCACGAAGAATGCATAGACTGCCGAATAACCGTTGTAACTCAACGCATTGATCAGTCGCCGGCTGAGTACCTCGGCGATCATTCCCGAACCGAGCGGAAGGCGGAACGGCAGTGCCAGGTGATGCAGGATGACCAGCAGGATCGACAGCCCGCGCAACACGTCGATGGCCGAGTTGCGGGGAGCCGGGGGCGACGCAATTGCGATTGCGGGACCGCTCAAATCGATCTTCCGAAGCGTTGGATACTGGCGTGCAGGTCGCGCAACGCGCCCGGATCGCATGTCAGATTCGGGAATCTACCGGGATCGACCGGTCAGTTGGCGGTCATGGGGGCAAGCCGACTTGGCGGGAATCGTCAAACCGTGGTGTGATCGCGGGGCCATCACTTCAAAATCCGGGCCTGCCGTTGACCCTTGCTGAACTCGACAATCCATTCTGGTCGTCCTTGCGCTCGCGGCATCGGGGAATCGCCCTGGGCAGCGGCGACTGGGCACGCTATCCGCCTGACTTCGCTCCGTTCCTCGGCGTTTCCCACGCCGGAGTTGATGCAGGCGCTGCACTCGAACCGGGCGACCGCGTGTTCGTGCTCGGGGTCAAGCCTGAAATCGCCGAGGGCTGGCAGTTGCAGACGTTTCGCCCTCTGGCGCAGATGACCTGCTGCTCGCCGATCGAACCCGTTGACGGTCCAGATGTTCTGCCCCTGACCGACGCCCATCGCGCAGACGTGCTGGCGCTGACGGCGTTGGTTTATCCGCACTACTTCCGCGAGCGCACCATGGACATGGGGCGCTACTTCGGGATCTACCAGGATGGACGACTGGCAGCGATGATCGGCGAGCGCCTGGGTACCGATCTGCATCAGGAAGTGAGTGCGATTTGCACCCATCCGGATTACCTCGGTCGCGGCTACGCGCGGCGGCTGACCGCCATGTTGAGCAATCACATCCTTGAGCAGGGTCGCCTGCCCTTCCTCCACGTCAGTCATGAAAACACGCGCGCCAAGCAGATGTACGAACAACTCGGCTATCGCGTGCGCATCGACATTCCGTTCTGGTCGCTGAGAAAACCGTCGAACCCCGGGTAACGCGGGAGGGCCGGCGGAGCAAGCTCCACCGGCATCGCAATTCACCGCCCGGCCTGCCAAGACATGGCTCAAGGTCACCGCGCAGGTTCTGGCGAAACCGGAGGCCCTGCACCGCCTTGAGTATCGTTGGATCAGGGCAGCACGAACCAGGCATTGAAACGTGCGCCATTGTTGAGCGCCTCGGCGGTCGTGGTCAGCTGATAGATCACCCAGCGTCCGGCAGGACAGCCACCGACCAGACTCGCGTTGTAATACAGCCCAACCGGGTTGCGCGGTGGTGCCACACCGCCACCGGCGGTGCTGCCGAAGTTGGCCGTCAGCACGATCACTGCATTGGGATTGTTATTGAGCAGCGGGTGGTTGATCCAGGTGCGCGAATTGGCGGGCGTGCTTGCGGCATCGCAGGTATTGCTGCCGATGCTGGCCTGATGGATGAAGGCCGGGCTGGTGGTGCTGTTGATGCCGGTACCGCCCCAACGCAGGCCGCCACGAGCACGAATCGCGAACTGATCGTTGCCGGTCGACAGGAAATCGCTGGACTGATTGTCGGCCCAGACAAAGCTGCCGGCGTCGCCATCGGCATCACCGGACAGCGCGACTCCACTGCATCCGCTACCCGGCGAACCCGAACTGGTGCCCGGACGTACCTTGGCCTGGTAGCCACCGGCCCAGGAGAATGCACCGCCGGCGCAGTTGAAGAAACCGCCACTCACCGTGCTGCTGTCGGCGCTGGCGGTGTTGCCGCCGCCGCCAGAGACGGTGCTGGAAGTGCCGCCACTGGCCGTGTTGGTGTTTCCGCCGCCAATCGCGCTGTTGGTGCCGCTGGCTACGTTCTGCGTGCCTCCCGCAACAGTACTGCCACTGCTGCTGGCGAAGTTGCCGTCGCCGCCACCAACGGTGCTGTTGGTACCAATCGCATCATTGGCGGACCCGCCGCCGATGGTGCTGCCGGCGCCGCTGGCCCAGTTCGTGGAGCCGCCACCGATCGCGCTGTGACGACCTCTTGCGGCATTGGCAACGCCACCACCGACCGTCGCAAACACCGAATCGGTGGTCGTGCCGGCATCGTCGCCGGCGATGTTGGCGTAGCCGCCGCCAATGCTGCCGTAGCTGTCGGCAACCCGATTGGGCGCTTCGCCCAGGGTGACCGGATCGCTGTCGCCCGACGGCACGCCGCCGCCGGCGATGGTGGCACCGCGCACGCCCGACGTGACCCCGTTGGCACTGCTGCCGGCAATCACGTTGGCCGTAATCGGGTTGCCACCAAACAACTCGGCGCTCGGCTCGATGCGCAGGCTCTGCACATTGCGCGTACGCAGCACCAGCGGCTGCGCGTCGGTCGTCCCGAGGAAGTGAGTCGCCGGATTGCTGCCCGAATCGCCGGCCGTGCTCCAGCAGGCGCCGATCGCCGCAGGCGCCTGGGTGGCTTTGGTGCGGCCCGGAATGCTGCTGAAGCTGCCACCACCTGCGTCGCGCACCGCCAGTTGCACCCAGGCGGCCTCGGAGTCATCAACCTCGGCATCGAAATCGAGGCGGAATCGGCCGGCGACGACGTCGACCGCACTGAACACGATCGGTGCAGTCACCGTGGCACCGAGTTCGGCGTCGCGATAGACCGCAAGCTGGATGTCGTAGCGGCCATTGGCGGGCACGCCGCGATCATCGAGTTGGCCTTCATAGACAAAACTGGCGGCGTGCAACGGTGCCGTCGACAGCAAGCTCAGCCCCAGCAGTGCCTGCCAGAGTCCTGAACACGTGAATTGAGTACGCATGATGTGACCTCGGGCGATCAGGGGTTTTCAAAGCCGTTGGCAAAGATGTCGGCAGCGAACGGATCGCAACCGACGTCGGGCACGTTGACCGTCTTCAACGCAAACCGACCGTCGAGCGAGGTCGCTGCGGGCACCACGCGTGCGCTGGCAGTCAACGCGAAGCGGCCATCGTCGCTGCGGGCTTGCGGGCGGATCTGGGCGTTGATGCGGAAGCGATCAGCGTCAGACGTGGGCGTCGATTCGGACGCGGCCGCAAACATCGGCAGTAGCGCCGCAAGCGCCAGAACCACGCAATTTCGAGTGCGCGGGCGCATGTCAGCGCTCTCCTGTGCGTTGGCTTTCGATCAACTTGCGCAGTTCGACGAGTTCGCGGTGGATCGCGTGGTTGTCGGCGCGCAGCGCCGCATTTTCGGCTCGCAGCGCTGAAATGCGCTCATCCTGCCCGCCGTCGACCATGGCGCTCTCCGTGCGCAACTCGCGCAGTGCCTCCACCGTCAACGCCTCGAAGCCGCGCGGGCCAACCGTCTTGAAGCCGTCCTCGCCCTCCGACACCCACTCGGGAAACACCTTTTCTACCTCCTGGGCGATGAAGCCGATCTGCCGGCCCGGCAGATACATCGCCTTCGGCGTCCTCTCGGGCCGGTACTGGTACTCGACGCCACGCAGCGCAAGCAGCCGATCGAGCGTGCCGATGAGCGGCACCAGTCCGGATTTCAGCCGTTCATCGGAAAGAGCCGCCCATGAGCCGCCACCGGGCTTGAAGGCCTGTTGCGTGACCGAAAAGTCGCCGTTCGCAGCGAGCAGGATCCGGTCGACGAAACTGCTGCCGTCGTACTGCGAGATAAAGAAGGACGCTGCGCCCGTGCCCGGCAGCATCGCCATGTTGATGCCGCGGCCGTGCGCTGCAGGCTTGAGGTATAGATCGACGTTCCCGTTCGTGCCGGTGCGGCCCTGAAGCACGGCTTCAATGCCGGCGGGTATGGCGTTGGTGTTGAGACCGAAGCCGCCGTCGGCGCGCACCAGATATTGGTCGGGTCCGCTGGACGTGAAGTTCGCATCCTGGGAGTCGCCCCACACATAACTGCCTTGATCGCCATCGGCGTCGCCGGTGGCAGGTACGCCGAAGCAGCCATTGTTGGAGGAAATCCCGGGTGGTCTTACCTTGGCGCGGCGACCGCCGGCCCAGGAGTAATCGCCGCCCGCGCAGTTGAGGCGACCACCGGTGATCGAACTGTAGTCACCTTGCGCAGAGTTTTCCGAACCACCTCCGACGATGCTGCTGAAGCCGGCGTAGTTGGCGTAACCACCACCGATGGTGCCACCCGAGCCTTCTGCAAAGTTGAAGGATCCACCGCCAACAAACCCGAGCCAGTCGGAAACGTTCTCCACACCACCTGCTATCGTACCGGCGTACCCGCGCGCGATGTTTCGAGCGCCGCCGCCGACCGTGGCAAAGGCGCGGTCGATCAAAGTGCCGGTATCGTCTCCCGCCCGGTTTGCGTAGCCACCACCCACCGTACCGAACGCATCAGTGACTCGGTTTGGCGCCTCGCCGGTGAAGTTCGGGTCGCTGGTGCCGGTAGGCACGCCGCCTCCGGAAATCGTCGCGCCGCGAACCCCGGCCGTGGCGCCGTTCGCGCTGCTGCCGGCGATCACGTTGGCAGTGATCGGAACGCCGCCGAACAATTCCGCGCTGGGCTCGATGCGCAGGCTTTGTGCATTCGCCGTACGCAGCACCAGTGGCTGCGCATCGGTTGTCCCCAGAAAGTGCGTTGCCGGATTGCTGCCGGAATCACCGACCGTGCTCCAGCAAGCGCCGATTGCCGCGGGCGTTTGCATGGCTTTGGTGCGGCCAGGAATGACGCTGAAGCCGCCACTTCCCGCGTCGCGAACCGCCGCCTGCACCCAAGCTGCTTCGGAGCCATCGAGCTCGGCATCGAAATCGAGGCGGAACCGGCCGTCGACCACTTCGACCGCACTGAACACGATCGGTGCAGTCACCGTGGCGCCGACTTCGGCATCGCGATAGACCGCAAGCTGGATGTCGTAGCGGCCATTAGCTGGCATGCCGCGATCATCGAGTTGGCCCTCATAAACGAAACTGGCAGCTGGCAACGGTGGCGACGTGAGAAAGGCAAGTCCGAGCATTGCCTGCCAGAGACTTGAGCGATTCAGTCGGGTTTTCATGATGCGTCTCCGGCGATCAGGGGTTTTCAAAACCATTGGCAAAAATGCCGTCGGCAAACGGCTCGCAGCCGACATCGGGCAGGTTGACCGCCTTCAGCGCGAAACGGCCGTCGAGCGAGGTCGCTGCCGGCACAACGCGTGCGCTGGCGGTCAGCGCGAAGCGGCCGTCGTCGCTGTGGGCTTGCGGGCGGATCTGGGCGCTGATGCGGAAGCGATCAGCGTCAGACGTGGGCGCCGACTCGGACGCGGCCGCAAACATCGGCAGTAGCGCCGCAAGCGCCAGGACCACGCAATTTCGAGTGCGCGAGGGCATGTCAGCGCACTCCTGTGGCTTGGGTTTCGATCAACGTGCGCAGGCTGGCCAGCTCCTTGCGCAGTTGTTCGATCTCGCGCGCCTGCAGTAGCTCGCGGGCGGCCATTTCCTGGACGGCGCTGGCCAGCAACGCACTCATGCGCTCGTACTTGACGCCTTCGATCTCACCCGCATCGTTGCGGGTGATCAGACGCTCGTCGAATTCGGCTACTTCTTCGGCAACGAAACCGATGTCGGGCGCACCAGTGGCCTTCCAGCGATAGCTGACCGGTCGCAGCGCCAGCACCGCATCGAGACTGGGTGGCAGATCGGCAATCGCCTCCTTGTAGCGCTTGCTCGACGAGCACACCGCGATCTGGTTGCCGATATTGCGGCAGAGCGTCGGCGCGCCGGCAGAGTTGGTGCCCAAAGTGTCGACGCGAAGGGTCTCCACCCTGACATCTCCGTTGACCCGCAGATCGGCTCCCGCAGGATCATTGGTGTTGATGGCCATGCCGCCGGCTGCGCGGACCAGAAACTGGTTTGGGCCGGTGGAGATGAAATTTCCGGCCTGTTCGTCGGCCCAGACGAAGGTGCCTGCATCGCCTTGGCCGCCCGGATAGGTAAGCCCGCTGCAGCTTCCGGAGCCCGGGTCGGCTGCCGGCCGCACCTTGGCGAACAAGCCGCCGGCCCATGAATAGCCCCCGCCCGCGCAGTTGGATTCACCCCCGCCGACGGTGCTGTATCGGCCGCTCGCGGTGTTCTTATAGCCCCCACTGACGGTACTCCAATCGCCGGTTGCGTCGTTGTCAAAGCCCCCGCCGACGGTGCTCTGAAATTCGCTCGCGGAGTTGCTTCGGCCCCCTCCAATGGTGCTCTCATCGCCGCTCCCGCGGTTGGCTTGCCCCCCTCCGACGGTGCTCCAAAAGCCGCCCGCGGTGTTGTCAATGCCCCCGCCAACGGTGCTGCCAGGGCCGCTCGCCGTGTTCGACTGGCCCCCGCCGACGGTGGCGAACGGACGATCCAGGGTGCTGCCCGAAGCGTCCCCGGCCCGGTTGGCGTAACCGCCGGCGACCGTACCGTAGTGGTCAGTCACGCGGTTCGGGTCCTCGTCGTCGAAACTGGGATCGCTGGCGCCGCTTGGCACGCCGCCACCTGCGATCGTCGCGCCACGCACACCCGCCGTGACGGTGTTCGCGTTCGATCCGCCGATGGTGTTGGTGGTGATCGGCAGCGCTGGGCTGCCGAAGGTGAGGCTGCTCGGCTCAATGCGCAGGCTACGCGCGTTGGCCGTGCGCACCACGAATGCCTGCGCATCGGTGGTGCCGATGAAGTTCGTCGCCGGATTGCTCCCCGAATCGCCCACGCTGCTCCAGCAGGCGCCAATTGCCGCTGGCGTCTGCACGGCTTTGGTGCGGCCGGGAATGGCGCTGAATCCGCCCGCACCGACATCGCGCACCGCCAGTTCGACCCACGCCGACTCGCCATCATCGAGCCTGGCATCGAAATCCAGCCGGAAGCGGCCGTTCACCACGTCGACGGCATTGAAGACCATCGGCGCGGCCAGGGTGGCGCCGAGTTCGGCGTCGCGATAGACCGCCAGCCGCACATCGTAGCGGCCGTTAGCGGGCGCGCCGCGATCGTCGAGCTGGCCTTCGTAGACGAAGCTCGCCGCGCTGAGCGGGGCCGATCCGCATAGCGCCAGCAACAGCGCGGCGTACACGGCGTTTTGTGATTTGCGGGTCATGGCTAAGCTCCTGGTCGAAATGGTTCGGGGTGGTGCAAGACGCAGTTCCGGCCGCCTTGCCGCGACGCTTCGCGGCGGCAGCCGGGTTCATTCAAAGCCATTGGCGAACACCGATTCGTTCACCTGGGTGCTCGGCAGGCAGGCGGAGAACTCGCTGGTGATGTCGTCGCCGAGGGTCGACGTTGCGGTCGCCGTGATGGCGCGGCCTGCGGGCAGCACAACGCCGGGTATCCACGCGCTGAAGGTTTCGGAACTGCCGGAAGGCAGGTCGATCGTTATCGTGGCGAACAGCGCCTCGCCCTCGCCGAACCCGGACGCATCGCAACTGGCGTTGGCGTAAAGGTCCAGTTCGAAACTGAGCGCGCTGGCGCCGGCGGGTCGATCGAGCGCGCCTTCAACCAGCGTGCCGGCGCCATCGATCGAGCGCACTCGAGTCAATACCGGGAAGTTCAGCAGTTCGTTCGGGCCGCTGTCAGCGTCGTCAGGATCATTCGCAGTGACGCCGTCAAGGCCGAGGTCGATACCGAGTCCGCCGTTGCCGAACACGCTGTTGCCACGGATGGATACCCGCGAGGCGGCGCCACTGATACCGATGCCGCGTGTGGTGTTGAAGCGGATCGTGTTATCGCGAATGCGCGTGCCGGTGCCTTGCGCGAGGATGCCGCTGCCGTTGTTGCCGAGATTGCCGCTGCCGTCGGCAGCGATGCCGATGTAGTTGCCCCAGATCGTCGCGTAGTTGCCGCTGGCGATGATTCCGCCGGTGTTGCCGCTGATCACATTGCGGTGGTGCGGAGACGGTCCGCCGATCGCCCCGCCCTGAGCCCCCGGCACCGCGCTCACGCCGATGGCGTTGCCGCGATCCAGCAAACCCGTCGCGTCAGTGCCGATCAGGTTTCCCCGCAATACGGGGCCGGCGCTGCCGTTTGCCAGGACCGCGGCCCCGGCAAAGTTCGAAATGGCCAGCCCCTGGAGTTCGACGCGCTCCGACATCAGGATGAAGCCATCCACGTTGCCAGCAGAGCTGCCATCGACGACGATGCGGATCGAACCGGTGAATCCGGTCGCTGTGGTGTTGTGCAGCGCACCCGGCTGCGAGTAGCCATCGATAATGGTCGCACCGCTGAGCACGGGCAGAGCCGACAGTGGCGCGATGGTGTGCGGGCCGCTGTCCGGGATGTTGAACAGCACGGTATCGGCGCCCGGATTGGCGGCAGCATCGAGCAGGGCCTGGCGCAATGAACCGGGGCCCGAATCCGCCACGTTGGTGACCATGCGCGCCACGCCGCCTTCGACAGCGCTGACCACGTTGGAGAACTCCGAGCTGGCGCCGTCCGCCGAGGTGGCGATCGCGGACACCACGAAGGGCGATGCGGGCATGGTGGCCGGCGTGATGCTGGTCTTGAATTCAACCACCACGGGACCGACGCCGGGAAACACGTCGACCGAACCCAGATACTGGTCGCCTTCGCCGTAGCCGGTGGGATCGGGGATTGGACTGGCGAAGAACTCCACGCGCTTGGTGCCACTGTTGAAGTTGCCGTCCAGCCGGCCATTCACCCTGAGCGCGCTGCCCAGGATGAACGCCGAGTACATCACCGGCGCGTTTTCGCGCCCGTTGGGACCGCTGTCGCCATCGCCCGGATCGTTGACATCGATGCCATCGCCGCCGATGTCGATGCCGAGACCGGCGTTGTCGTAGATGCGATTGCGCTGCCAGGTTGCGCGGCCGTCGCCGTACAAACGCACCGCGCTAAGCGTCGACCCGACGATGCGATTGCCTGCGCTGGCGACGGTGCCGCCGAGCAGGTGCACGGCGACCACATTGGCCGAGATGTCGACGGCGCGTTGATTGGGCAGCAGGTTGACGCCGCTAGCGTCGCTGCCGATCAGGTTGCCCTGGATATTGGCGCCGGTGGAGGTCGACTGGACGACGACGCCGAAGAAGTTTCCGGAGATCAGGTTGCGGTCGGCCGGATTGGTGCCACCGATGCTGGCGACGGCGCCAATCTCAATGGCGCGCCCGGCGCTCAGATCGGCATTGCCCGCGGCATTGGTGCCGAGGAAGCAGCCCTGCACGGCAAGCGTTCCGGCGCTGCTGAGCTGCCGGATGCCATAGACGTCGTTCGCCAGGTTCTTCAGCGCGAGTCCGCGAAAGATCACCGTCCCCTGCTCCGCCTGGAACACGCGACCGAAGGGCGTGATGACAGCAGCCGCATCAATCTCGATGAGGATCGCCGCGTTGGTGGCATCGCTCGGGAGCGTGTTCAGCGCCGAGCCCGGCTGGGAATAACCGTTGATGATCAGTCCCTCGGTAATCTGGCGATATCCGGCCGCGGGCGCTGTCAGGGTTTTCACCCCGGCCCCCGCGATCGCAAACTCGATGGTGTCGGTGCCGGGCGTCGCATTGGCGGCGATAATCACCGCCTCCAGCGAGCCGACTCCGCTCGCCGCGGTGCTGTTGACCGTGAAAGTGGCGCCTTCCGCAACGGCTGGAATCGCTCCCAGCAGAAAGGCTGCGATAAGCTTGGTTCGTTGCATGACGATCCCCCGCGATGGTGCCATCGTCAGGGTTACTCGCTTACGCCGGGTCACCCCGCTTCGGCTTGGCTCCAGCTTGCGCCCGGTGTGGTTGTGCACATTGACCTTGATCAACCTGGGCTCGCGACGAAAACGCCTGCGCCCTTCGAACCATCAGGGTCCGCAGCGATGCTCAATCGATCACCAAGGGCGTGCTTTCCGGTTGTCGCATCGTGACCTGCAGCCGCAGTCCGGCGACTGTCAGGCCCACTTCCCACTGTCCCTCCGCAGCGGACGGCCAGCCGTGCAAGGCGACCGCGTCGAACAGGTTGTACGGCAGGTTGCGCACAAGCACGTCCTCGGTGGAGGTGCCTTCGGCCAGGCGGACGCTGAGCAGGCGTTCGCCGGGTGCGCAACGCCCTGCAGGTTGTTCGTCAGTAGATAACCCGGCACGATCGCCGCCCCGTGCAACCATCACCACAAACGCCATGGATGACTGGACTGACGGATACGTCACCGAGCTGCCTTACAGCGTCAACCATTTCCCCGAAATGGCGCCGGCGCATCTGCGTCTGGCACTGCTGCAGGCAGGGCTGGCCGCGCCCCGCACTGACGGGCATTTCACCTACCTCGAACTCGGTTTCGGTCAGGGCCTCGGCCTCAACATGCTGGCCGCCGCACACCCGCAAGGGCGATTCTTCGGCAACGATTTCATGCCTGCGCATGTGGCCGCCGCGCAGGCCCTTGCAACCCAAGCCCGCTTAAGCAACCTGCAACTCGTGCAGGACAGCTTTGCCCAGTTGCACAACCGCGACCTGCCACCCATGGATTTCATCGTCCTGCACGGCGTCTACACCTGGGTCAATGCAGACAATCGCGCCCACATCGTCGCGCTGATCGCGCGTCTGCTGAAACCGGGTGGCGTGGTCTACCTGTCCTATAACTCAATGCCCGGCTGGGCCAACAAGGCACCGCTGCAACGCCTGATGAGCGAAGCCGCACACAGGCAAACCGATGGCAGCGCTCTGCAACGTTTTCACGCCGCACGCGATCTGCTGGGGCAACTTGACGCCGCCGACGCCTCCTTCTTCGCCAACAACCCTGGCGCGCGCACCGCGCTGCGCGACATCACGAACGCCAGCGACGCCTACCTGCTGCACGAATTCGCCCCGCGCGGCTGGACACCCTTCTATCACACCGATGTCGCCGTCGACATGGCAGGCGCGGACTTGCAGTTTGCCGCCTCGGGCAAGCTGTTTTCCAACTTTCCACAATGGTCGCTGCCCGCCGCATCGCGCGCCCTGATCGACGCCACCGAAGACTCAGGAATGCGCGAACTGCTGCGTGATTTCGCCATGCAAACGCCATTGCGCCGCGATGTGTTCGTGCGCAGCCCGCGCACACTGAGCGCCGCCGAGATCGAGCAGGAATACAACACCACCCTGCTCGCCCTGCAACGCCCTCCAGCCAGTTGTGCGCGTTATGTGCGCACGCCGATTGACGCGCTACGCCTGGCCGATGATGTGGTCGACGTGCTGCTCGCATCGCTCGCCAACGGCCCGCACACTATCGCCGCGCTGACGGCACTGCCCGCGCTCGCAAACACCAGCCCGGCAAGCATTCGCGAAACGCTGGACCTGATGCTGTGCCTCGGCTATCTCGGCGCCGCAACGGCCCCGCAAGCTGAAACCCGAAGCCGCGCGCACGCCCTGAACAACGCCTTGCTCAAACGCCTGCACGCCGGCGAACGCCTCTCCGGCCTCGTTTCACCCGCGCATTCAGCCGGAATAGCCATCGCCTATCACGACCAACTGTTCCTCGCCGCGCAGCAACTCGGGCACAGCGATGCGGACGCCCTCGCGTCGTATGCAGAAAGCGTGCTGCAGATCAGCGCAGACCCCACGGCAACTTCAGCCGCACTGCCTGAATTGCAACGCGAAGCGCGCAACTTCCTGAACTACGGCGACGACTACTATCGCTCGCTGGATCTGTTCAGAATTGCCTGAATCCTCTCTTTCGAAACTCGATTGCCCGGTAGTTGAATCTACAGCGACACCGTTCGCCCTGAGCAGAGCGTCCCAAAGCTGCATCGGGACGCGCGTCCTGATAGAGCATCGGACGCTCGGTTCAGGATGAGCGGGTTCATGGCCCAGGTGCAGTTTCGGACCGAAACTGGATCTTGATGGTTTGGCGTAGGTTGGGCTAAGCGCAAGCGTGCCCAACAGCTTCGCCAAGCGTTGGGCACGACTGCGCCTTGGCCGAACCCAGGGTTCATGGCCCGTGGGTGTAATTTGCGCGCGCTTTGCGTGCGTGCTGTCAGGGCGCACGCAGCACAACCAACTTCATTTTCAGACGTCGGGCATTGCGGCCCAGGGTGTCGTCGAGAGTTGCCATGTGCTCCGCACCCGCAGCCTCAGCGCACACCAAGTGCAGCGCGTCGCCAGCACGCAGCGCGCTTGCGGCATCCAGAACCAGTTCCGCGGCGCGGTGGAAGTTGACCGGATTCACGGGAAGCAATTTCAGGTCAGCAGCTACCATGCGCTCGAAGCGCTGCCAGGCACCAAGGGCGCCGAGCGCAGCACCCGCAAACCCGAAGTCTTACGGAGGCTGGACATGCTGGCCCGGCAGGTTACGGTGATCTATCCGACCAGCGCCGCCATCTGCCGCCATTCGGGCTGCGGCTAGAAGATTGGGTCTCTTAGCAGGTTGAAGCCACCGCCGGCGGAATGGTCCGCCCTGCCGGTCGGAAAAGCGCTCACGTAGGAGAATTCCGAATCTTGGCTGTCCTTTGTCGCCGCCTACGCCCAAGACATAAGTGCCTCGGCGGCTACTGGGTGTCCGTTTTCGTCGCGTGCAGTGCCGAGGTCAACAAGGGCCGTTTGCTGATCGTGGGTGACTGATTGACCCGTGTAGCCGAAAGTGGCCAGCGGCAGGGTTGTGTTTGGTCGCGCACAGACAACTTGCTGCAATTGCCGACAATTTGACGGCGCAGATCAGTAGCCGATCGCGTGGTGTCACTTCAGTCAATGCGAGCGAGGTTGCGAAGGCCCATGTCCAGCAACACGGTCGCAGCTTCGGCCGGGATTCACGCCGTCGTCGACGGAAATGAAGTTCGCCGCCAGGCGTCGATGCTGAAGACCGGCGCGCTGCAGGACGCGATCTTCAACAGCGCCTATTTCTCCAGCATCGCCACCGACGAGAAGGGCGTCATCCAGATTTTCAACGTCGGCGCCGAGCGCATGCTCGGCTACGCTGCCGCCGACGTAGTGAACGCCATCACACCTGCCGACATCTCCGATCCGCAGGAATTGATCGCGCGCGCCGCCTTGCTCAGCGTGGAGTTGGACACGCCGATCACGCCCGGTTTCGAGGCGCTGGTGTTCAAGGCGTCGCGAGGCATCGAGGACATCTACGAGCTGACCTACATCCGCAAGGACGGCAGCCGCTTTCCAGCAATCGTGTCGGTGACTTCCTTGCGCGATGCGCGCGAGAACATCATCGGTTATCTGCTGATCGGCACGGACAACACCGCGCGCAAGCAGGTCGAGGCCCAGCGGGCAATGCTCGATCAGCGTCTGCGCGACCAGCAGTTCTACACGCGCTCGCTGATCGAATCGAGCATCGACGCGATCATGACGACGGATCCGCAGGGGATCATTTCCGACATCAATCAGCAGATGATCACGCTGACCGGCCGCCCGCGCGACGAGTTGATCGGTGCGCCGTGCAAAAACTTTTTCACCGATCCGGTGCGTGCCGATGCGGCGATCCAGCGCGTGCTCACCGAGAACAAGATCAGCAACTATGAATTGACCGTGCGCGCCGCCAACGGCGAAGAGACGGTGGTGTCGTACAACGCGGTGACCTTTCACGACCGCGACCACAAGCTGCAGGGCGTGTTCGCTGCCGCGCGCGATGTCACCGAGCGCAAGCAGTTCGAGCGTGCGCTGCAGGAAAAGAACATCGAGCTGGAGCACGCCAGCCGCATGAAGTCGGAGTTCCTCGCGACCATGTCGCACGAACTGCGCACGCCGCTGAACGCCATCATCGGATTCTCGGAGGCGCGGAAAGACGGGCTGATGGGCCCGATGAGCGACACCCAGCAGGAGTACATCGGCGACATCTTCACCAGCGGCCAGCATCTGCTGTCGTTGATCAATGACATTCTCGACCTGTCCAAGGTCGAAGCCGGCATGATGACGCTGGAGGTGGAAACCATCGATCTGGGCAGCCTGCTGGCAAACAGCCTGTCGATCGTTCGCGAAAAGGCGGCTGCGCGGCGCATCCGCCTGGAACTGGTCAGTGGCGTCACGCTGGGTCCGACGCAGCTCGACATGCGCAAGACCAAGCAGATTGTCTACAACCTGTTGTCCAACGCGGTCAAGTTCAGCGCCCAGGGAGGCTGCGTTTCTCTGCATGCGCGGCACGTCCCGCGCGCGGTCGTCGGCACCATGGCGGGCGAATGGCCGGTGCACAACTTCGAGCTCGCGGAGAGCGCTTACTCCGATTTCCTGGAGATCTGCGTCAGCGACACCGGTATCGGCATTTCCCGCGAGGACATGGCCAAGTTGTTCATGGCCTTCAGCCAGATCGACAGCAGCCTGGCGCGCAAGTTCGAGGGCACCGGTCTTGGTCTGGCCATGGTCAAGTTGCTGGCCGAGTTGCACGGGGGCTCGGTGGCGGTGTCCAGCGCCGTTGGTCTGGGAACACGCTTCGCTGTCTGGCTGCCGCTGCGCGAGGCCGCCGGTGTCATGGGCGTCGCCGCCGGCGCGGCGACCGACGCAAGCGCGTCAGCGCCTGCCGAGCGCACGGCATTGCTGGTCGAATCGGACGACCGCACCGCCGACCTGATCCGCCAGTTGCTCGAAGACGAGGGCTTCGTGGTGCTGCGCGCAGCGAGTATCGACGCCGCCATGCGACTCGCGCTGAAGAACCCGTTGAACCTGATCACGCTCGACAACCAGCTGCCTGGCGACGGTGGCTGGGAGTTCCTGCTGAACCTGCGCGAGCACAGCGCACTGGCACGTGTGCCGGTGGTGATGATCGCGGGTCCGTCGGAGGGCAATATTGCGCTGACCGGGGGCGCGGCCGGCGTGTTGCAAAAGCCCATCGGACGCGCCCAGCTGAAGGCCTCGATGTTCGATCTCGGGCTGCAGCCGGCGGCCGAACGCGCGCAGAACGTGCTGGTAGTCGACGACGACCCGAAGGCGGTCGAGGTGATTGCGGCATTGTTGCCGCCGCCGGCCTACACGGTCGCCCGTGCCTACGGCGGTGCCGAAGCGATCGACATGGCCAGGCGCGGCCGGCCTGATCTGATCCTGCTTGACCTGTTGATGCCGGATGTCAGCGGTTTCGACGTCATTGACGCGCTACGCCGCGACCTCGGAACTGCGCGCATACCAATCCTCGTGGTGACCGCGGCGCAGGTCACGGCGGTCGATCGTGCGGCGCTCGGCGGCCACGCCAGCGCCATTCACATCGTCGACAAGACAAATTTCGACCGAGCAAGCTTCATCGCCGAAGTCCGGCACGCCTTGAAACCATTGTGAACTGCAAGCAGGAGCCACGGTGGCCCGAGTGCTGGTAATCGAAGACAACCCCGCCAACCTGAGATTGGCATCGCTACTGCTCTGCAACGTCGGCCATGAGGTACTGGCTGCTGTGGATGCCGAAAGCGGGCTGGCCATTGCCCGATGCGAACGCCTGGACCTGATCCTGATGGATATCCAGTTGCCGGGGATGGATGGTTTGGCTGCGACGGCATTGCTCAAGCAGAATTCGGCCACCGTGGACATCCCGGTGATCGCGCTGACCGCGATGGCGAGGAAAGAGGATCAGGAAAAAAGCGAACTCGCCGGCTGCGATGCGTACATCGCCAAGCCGCTGCGCTACCGCGAATTCTATGCCGCAGTCGACAGCTTGCTCGGCAGGAGTGTGGCGCGATGACGTCGGCCGGGGCGACCATCCTGATCGTCGACGACGAGTTGCAGAACCGCAAGTTGCTGGAGGCCCTGTTGCGGCCAGAGGGTTATCTGACCGAATGCGCTGCCAGTGGCATCGAGGCGCTGGCGCTGATTGCAGCCCGGGCGCCCGACCTGATCCTGCTTGACGTCATGATGCCGCAGATGGATGGATTCGAGGTGGTTGCCGCGCTCAAAGCCAATCCGGCGACTTCGAATATCCCGGTGATCATGGTCACCGCGCAGATCGACCGCGGCGCGCGCGTCGCCGGTCTTGGTGCTGGCGCCGAAGAGTTTCTGACCAAACCGGTCGACCGCATCGAACTGTGGCTGCGTGTGCGCAATCTGCTGCGCCTGAAGGCCCTCGCCGACTTCCAGCGCGAGCACAGCAACATTCTCGAAGCTGAAGTGCGTTCGCGCACGCTCGAACTGCAGCGCTTCCGCACCGCGATGGACGCCGGTGGCGACGGCATTTTCCTGGTCAGTCGCAGCAGCATGCGCATTCTCGAAGTGAACCAGACGCTCGCACACATGCTCGGCCGGAGTCAGCAGGAGCTCCTGGACCAAAGCCCGACGCAGTTCGGTAGCGCAACGATCAGCGAGCTTGCCGGCCGCTTCGACGCGCTGATCACTGGCCAGCCAGCCGCGCTGAGCGAGACCGTGCTGACGCGCGCGGACGGCTGCGAGTTGCCGGTGGAGATTCATCTGACGGCACAACAGTCGGATCAGGACTGGATCGTCATCGGCGTGGTCCGCGACGTCAGCGAGCGCAAGGCGTCGGAAAAGCGCCTGCACCAACTGGCCCATTACGACGGGCTTACGGGACTGCCGAATCGCACGCTGTTCTACGAGACTCTGACTCGCATCGTCGACGACGCAACAGTCAACGACAGCGCCGTTGCGGTGGTGTGCATCGATCTGGATTTTTTCAAGAACGTCAACGACACCTACGGGCATGCCTGCGGTGATGAACTCCTGCGCCAGTTCAGCAACCGGTTGGTCAGCTGCGTACGCGTCCGCGAAACGGCTGGTCGTCTCGGTGGCGACGAGTTCTCGCTGACGGTGCAACTGCCTGCCGGTCAAGATGGGGCAATGGCGATCGCCGAAGCCATCCGCGAGGCCCTGCGCATCCCGTTCGACCTCAATGGCAATCTGGTGAGCTTGACCGCCAGCATCGGCATCGCCATTCATCCGGTCGATTCGACCGACCCGGACGTGCTGGTCAAGTTTGCCGATGCCGCGATGTATCGCGCCAAGCAGTCCGGCGGTGACACCGTGCGTTTTTTCACGGCACAGATGAACGTCGATCACCTGGCCCGCGTGGAACTGGTGGCGGCGCTGCGCCACGCGGTCGATCACGAAGAGTTCGTGCTGCATTACCAGCCGAAGGCGCACATCGCATCGGGAAAAATCACCGGCTTCGAAGCGCTGATTCGCTGGCAGCGCCCTGGGTACGGACTGATACCACCGCAGCAGTTCATTTCGGTCCTCGAGGAAACCGGTCTGATCATCCGCGTGGGCAGCTGGGTCATCGCCGCTGCGTGTCGCCAGATGAGTTTGTGGCTGCAGTCGGGTATCGGGCTGGTGCCGGTGTCGGTGAATGTGTCGGGCCGGCAGTTCGTCGAAGGCAATCTCGAAGGCGACATACTGGCGGCGCTCGAAAGCAATCACCTGGCGGGCGAATGGCTGGAACTGGAACTGACCGAATCATCGCTGATGTCCAACACCGACCGCACCATGACCAGCCTGCAGAATCTGCGCCGGCGCGGGGTGCAGATCTCGATCGACGATTTCGGCACCGGCTACTCGAGCCTTGCCTATCTGCGGCGCTTTCCGATCGACAAGCTGAAGATCGACATTGCCTTCATCCGCGATGTCACGCGCAACGCCGACGACGCCGCGATCGTGCTCGCCATCATCCGCATGGCCCACAGTCTGCGCATCGTGGTGATCGCCGAGGGCGTGGAAACGTCGGCGCAACTGGCTTCCTTGCGCAAGCATCGCTGCGATCACATTCAGGGCTATTCCCTCAGCCCGCCGGTGCCTGCCGCTGACGCGGAGTCGATGCTGCGGGAGGATCGGCGACTGCCGAACGCGCCGGTTCAGGTCAGCAGCGCCCGGGCGAGGGCGGCGCTGCTGCGACGTCCCGTGGTTGCCGGGTAGGGTCGCGCCAGGCTACGCCAGTCCGCGAGCGCGCCGTTACTGCGCACGCTGCCGTGTCGAGACGACTCGGTTTTGATTCGCAGCGGGTGGTGCTCTGCTGCACATCGGCGAAGCCATCCGGGCGTTTCCCGACGCTTCAGGAATTGCATTCATGCGCAGCATCGCTTCCCTGCTCGTCGTCGCGAGCTTCACTGTTGCCGGTAGCGGGACCAACGCTTCCAATTCCCATGACCGACCCGGTTTTTTGCACGGGACAGCCACAAATCGCCCGGGCAACTCAGGAACCGACCCAGATATCCAAATCCGAGGTGAATGTCATCGGCATGTCGATCTTCCGTCCTTCACGAAGCACGCGTACAGCTGACGACGACCAGCCATTCTGATCCGGCGACAGAAATCCAAGACGCCGGCGGCGCCGCTCACGCGTCGCCACACCCCGCCGAAAGCGGCGCCGCAGGCGCGAGCGCCGTGGCTCCTGGAGGGCCAGGTGCTTGCTTGGCCGCTGGTGCTGTTGATCCGGGATGCGGCGAGCGCAATTCCTTCGGTGCGCTAACAGACAGCGCCGCTCCGCAAGCACTGTCACGCTCAAGGTCCTCAGGTTGTCGAGTACCAAAGTCATGCGATGGATCATTCCACTGCTGTTGACGCCATGGCTGGCGCTTGCCTCAGGAACACTGTTCGCCCAGCAAGCCGGCCTGAAAATCGACGAACCCGGCTTCCAGATTGCGCTTTCGGCGCAGACCGCCGGCAACACGCCGGATTGCCCCGCGGGTTTCTACGCATTGCGCATCTCTGACGGTTCCGAACCGGGCGTCGTCCCGGGTGCCTATTCCAGCGAGTTGTTACTACTCGACCCCGGCAGTCGCGTGCTCGCCGGTGGCCTCAACTTCGGTGGACTTGCCGACAGTCTGGCGCCTGGCTTCGCTGCGGTGACCATCGCCAATGCCGCCAACGAGAACCAGCAGTTGCGTGTATCGCTGACGGGTTCACGACCAGGATCGTCGGCGTCTGTGCGCGTGCGTGTTGCCTTGCGCAGTCGCGCGCCATCGCCTCTGTTGACGGTCTACACCGAGGACGTCACCGTCACGCCGACCACGCCGCTAGTGCGCACCGAAGTGGTCGCACCCGGTTTCTATGAGCTGGTGGTCACCCCGCTCGATCCGATCCCGGGCGCCGATGCCTCGTTGCAGATCGCGCTCGAGTCCAACTTCGTAACGCGACCGGGCGGTGGCTTCCAGGGAGGCGTCAATTTCGGCGGCTTCCACGACCCCGCGCGCGCCGCAGTGTCAGGCTTTGCCGCATTCTGCCTGGCTACTCCTCACACGATTGCCGTGCGTACGGTCGGCCGCACCACCAATCCTGCTTTTGGTGCTGGCGACCTGCGAGTTCAGTTGCTGCGAGACAACAGCAGTGCGGCATCTGCGCTGGTTTACGACTCGCAGTTCACAACGTCGATCACCAACGTCCAGGCCACCGTCAGGATCACCAACGAGCTGTCGACCCCGCTGATCACCACCACGCTCAACGGCGTGCTGCTGGGCGCGGTACCGGCACTGCAAACCGTGGATCTGCCTTACAGCGGACCGGCGCGCGGCAATCTGCGCATAGCTATCGCTCGCGGCGAGGGCCTCGCGGTTTCGCAGGGGTTCTACTACACCGGCGAAATCCTGTTCACTGCCAACGGGGAGACGCTGCCGGTGCATATCCGACACAACAACCTCTACCGGGAGGTATCCAGTGGCACCCAATCCACCCTGGCGCCGGTCATGCTGTACTCGCCGCAGATCGACAACGGATTCGGCGCCGCGGTTGAAGTGCGCATCTTCGATGGCGTTGAAAACGCCGAATACGGCCAAGTTATCCTGGGTGGGCTGGTGACCGTCGTCAATCGGAACCTCGGCATTGTTCCGCCGCCGCGCGTGTACTTCCCGATTCAGCCGGGCCAATCGGCGCGCGTGCATGCGATCACGCAGGATGGGCAGGTCGCGACCATCTTCCTGCAGTCCTACAGCGATCTGGCCCAGGCAGCGTCGGGCAATGTGATTGCGGTGATCACACCTGCCACTTTCGGCACCCCCAATCCGGTGTGCGAATCACCGACCGTGGTGGTGCCGGGATGCGTGAGTGCCGCGACCGTGTTTTCGCAGACGCTCGCGATGACTGCAGCCGGACAGGTGGACACGATCAAGTTCACCTTGTGCCCCAACTACACCGCCGCGACGCCAAACACGCTGCGCGTCATTCGGCCGATCGTGTTCTGCTCGGAGCCGTCCTCGGCTCCCTGTGCTTCGAATTCCGGTCTGACTGTAAGTTCGGTCAACGCGCTGAGCCAGCCGGTTTTCGGCCCGTTCTCGATTCCAGGTAATTCGGCCCTGAGTGTGGTCATGTCCGGCACCCAGGGCGTCGCCAACGAGACGTACTGCGTTTCACTGCGCCAGGTGGCGCCATGGCAAGGCACTTTCAGCTACGAGTTCCGACTCGCTGGCGGTATCGCGCCGGGCCCGTAACAGGTCTACGTGTAGATGCTCCGCTGCACGTCCGACGCAAGTCGGGCGTGCAGTTTTTGGAAACTGAGTACGGGAAAACTGAATACAGGGCAGTCAAAAACACAGGGAATTCTGATTTGGAACTGGAACTGGACAGAACTGGGAACTAGAACTAGAACTGGGAACTGGACAGTCGAGTTCTCTGAAGAGCCGGATGTTTAAAGGAACGGAGAACTGGACAGTCCAGTTAGGTAGTGTCAGCAGGTAATCGACCAGCTCCAGCGTGCTCGGTCCGATGTCGCCAGCCCAGCGGCGGAAGCGTTCGGGCGTCCATTCCAGGTGCGCGCGATGGGGCGCCGGCATGTGCGCGCTGATCGTCGTGTGGCGTCCCTGTGAGGCCGAACGTGGGTGGCGGGCAGCGCGCTGGCCGGCGCGCAGCACTTCGATCACGCTGTCGGTGATGCGCGCCTCGACGGTCTTGCCGACCAGACTGTGCGGCACGCTGCAGTAATGGGCGTCGATGTCGATGTGGTAATCGAGATGCACCTTGGCGCGTTTGAACGAGGCCGGCTCGTAGGTGGAATGGCTCCACTCGGGCGGTCGGTGACAGCGGGCGTAGGTCATGGGGCAAACATCAGCGGTTCGGTGCTTCGCCGCAGTCAGGGATCAGCCCGATGGTCTGCAGGAAAGTTCTGATTCTCGACTGTCCCAGCCTCCTGCGGTCCCAGTCACCTGCAGGCCATCCATCCGGCGCGCGAAACCGCCCATCAGGCGACAGGCCGCTGGCGGGGCGCACGCTCGCCGCTACGCTGCGCGCACTCGAAACCGACCCGGACTTCACATGAATCGCAGACACGCACTGGCCTCGCTGGCCAGCCTGGCAGCCGCTTCGCTGTTGCCCGCCCACGCCGGCGCGACGCAGTCGCCGACTGCCGGGAAGTTGCGGATCGCGCTCGTCGGCCTGGGTGGCTACGCGCGCTACGCGCTCCCGCGACTGCTGCAGGCACGCCACGCCACGCTGGCGGGGCTGGTGTCCGGCGACCGCGCCAAGGCCGCTGCCTGGGCGGCGGAATGGGGACTGCCGCAAGTGCAGAGCCTCGGCTACGCGGATTTCGATCGCCTGGCCGATCGCCAGGACCTCGACGCCGTGCATCTGTGCCTGCCGGTCGGCATGCACGCCGAGTTCGCCGAGCGTGCCCTGCGCGCCGGCAAGCACGTGCTCTGCGAGAAACCGCTCGCCGCCACCAGCGCGCAGGCGCGCGCGCTGATTGCACTGGCCAAGGAACGCGGGCTGACGCTGATGCCGGCGTATCGCGCCTGGTATTCGAAACCCCTGCAGGATTGCCTGGCACGGCTGCGCCAGCTCGGGCCGGTGACGGCGATCGATGCCCACAAGGGCTTCGCAATGTCCCTGCCAGCCGGAAACTGGCGCTTCGATCCGGCCCTCTCCGGCGGCGGATCGCTGTTCGACATCGGCCCGTACAGCCTGCAGCTGTCGCGCTGGGCCGCCGACGCCATGCCGGTACGCGCGCAGGCGCACTTCGTTCGCGACCCCGGTGACCCGCGCTTCGCCCGGGTTGAACAGCACGCAGCATGGATCCTCGAGTTTGCCAACGGCGCGATTGCCACCGGCAGTTCCAGCTGGCGCTATCACCTGCAGAACCATGCCAGGTTCACCACCCGCCAGGGCTGGATCCACCTCGACCCGGCCACGCCCGGGAGCGGCGAGCGCGCGCGCATCGCGCTGGCCGACCCGCCGCGGATCGAGGAACCGGTTTGGCCGCCCACCGACCAGCTGCCGGCGATGTACGATGATTTTGCGCAGGCGATCCGCGACGGCCGTGAGCCGGCGGTCAGCCCGCGCGAGGGGCTGGCCGACCTGCTGGTGATCGAGGCCATCGACAAGGCGGCCGAGGGCGGCGGTGCCGTGGCTGTCGCCGACCTCGATTGATGCCGGGGAACGGGGCACGGAGCGCGGGCCATGCCGGCAACGAGCGAGCGCTTAGGCGCTTCGCCGCAGTCAGGGATCAGCCCGCCCGGCTACTTTGGTGTCAGGGAATTGCACCCTTTACGCGTCACCGGTTTCGCCGGCGCACCTACTCGAAGCCGTTCGCGAACAGCGGATCCGGAAAGGGACTGCCGCCCACCGCCGGCTGGCGGATCTCGACAAGCTTGAAGCGGCCATTCGTGGTCGTGGGCGCCGTTTCGACGTTGGCCTTGGCCTCGGAGAGCGTGTAGCGGCCATCGGCTGAGGCGGGCAGGATGCGCGGCTCGACCTGTGTGTAGCCCGGCCCGGAAGCCGACGCTTCACCACCGGGGCCCACCGCGAGCACCAGAACCAGCGCGATCAGGCCTATTTGAGTTGCCATCTCAGCGCTCCGGATGTTCTCGGTCTTCCTTGCCAGCCAACGTGGCCACAGCGGCGCGCAATTCGGCCAATTCGGATTTCAGCGCCCGGTTCTCGCGCTCGGCCAGTTCCATCCGCGCGGCCAGTTCCTGCACCGCCGCGACGGTCAGCACGCTGGCCGGGTGGAAATCGAGCTGCAGCACCTCGTTGGCGGCCGACTTCTCCGCGCCCGGCAGGTATTCGCCGGAGCTCTGCACCGCCTCTGGGAAGACCTCTGCGTACTCCTGCGCGATGACGTTGTAGTAGATCCGGTCGCCGACATCCGGGTGTGCGGCGCGATAGGCCTCGTCGTAGCGGAAGCTGACCGGGCGGATGCGCATCAGGCGATCGAGCGCGTTCTCGATCGGCGCCACCTCGGTCTTGATGCGGGCGTCGGAGTTGGCGAGCCAGTCGCCGGCGGTGGTTTTCGAGGCATTGCCCTCGACCTCGAGCGCGTTGGTCGTCGCGCCGCGGCGTACGCCGACCAGGCCGGTGGCGCCCATCGACACGATCGAGGTCGGGTACTGCGTGGCGTTGGTGAACACGATCTGCTCGTTGCCGCCCTTGGCCCAGAAGCGCACGGTGCCGGCACCGGCGCCGGTGGTGGCGACGCCGATACCCAGGCCGCGCGTGGCGTCGCCGACGGTGAAGTCGCCCCAGCCGTTGCCGACGGTCGGATTCCACTTGTCGTTGCCGGTCACCGTCAGCGTGCCGCGCGGCGTGTTGGTGTTGATGGCCACCCCGCCCTGGGCGCGGACCAGGAACTGATTTGAGCCAGTGGAAACGAAGTTACTGCCTTGAGCGTCAGCCCAAACGAAAGTCCCGTAATCACCCGTACCTCCCGGATAGGTCAGGCCGGCGCAGGCCCCTGTTATCGGATTCACGGCAGGGCGCACCTTGGCGGACTGTCCCCCGGCCCAGGACAAGAAACCACCCGCGCAGTTACCGTCACCCCCGGGGACCACTGCGGCCGTCCCGATGGCTTGATTGCCCTGGCCACCCGCCACGGTGGACGCGACTCCATCAGCCTGGTTGTTCCAACCACCGCCAACTGTAGCGTAGTTATTGGTTGACGCATTATCCCAGCCACCACTCACCGTGCTGTAGGTGCCACTTGCAGTATTGGACACGCCGCCACCGATCGTGCTGATGGAGCCACTGGCCAGGTTGACATCACCGCCGCCGATGCTGCTGTCATTGCCGCTTGCGATGTTGTTGTCTCCCCCGCCCACGGTGGCGCGACTTCCGCTTGCCGTGTTGACCGATCCGCCGCTGACAGTGGCATAGAAGCCCGTCGCGAAGTTCTGGGCACCACCGCCAATGGCGGCGGACTCATACCAGCCGGCGCACCGCACGGTACTCGCGCAGCCAGCGCCGCCGCCACCTGGCGCTCAGCCAGCGGGTTCCCGCCAGCCAGCCCACCGCCGCCAGCAGCAGCAACCAGCCGTCCCCACGCCAGTCCCCTGCACCGAACGCCCAGATGCCCACGTTCGCCAGCACCGAGTACGCCAGCAGCGCCCACGCCGCCGCACGCCCCAGCCACAGGTCGCGCAGGCCGGTGCGCAGCTGCGACATGCGCAGGTGCGCGTAAATGCCGGCGCTGCGGGTGACGTCGTCGCCGCGTCGCCCCAGCTTGCGCAGCGCGATCACCCACGCCGTCGGCAGGAACACCGCATAGAACGGCATCAGCAGCCAGTGCGTGGCGGTCATGTCGCCGCGCACCAGTGCCGGCACGAACACCAGCACCGCGACCAGCGTCAGCAGTACCTCCAGCGTGCGCAGCGCGCGCTGGCGCCACTGCTTCCGGCGCACCCGGCGCGCCAGGTCCGGGGCCAGCGTCGGCGGCGCTTCGCCCTTGAATGCCTGCGCCAGCTGGTCGTCAAAGTTCATTGCGCCACCTCCTCCCGGGACAGGGTCTTCAGTCGCTCGCGGGCGCGATGCAGGCGCACGCCCACGTTTTCCGTGGTGATTCCCAGCATGTCCGCCGTCTCCTGATAGTCGAAACCTTCCAGCTGCAGCATCAGCACCTGCCGCAGCTTCAGCGGAAGGGTGCCCAGCGCATCGAACAGCCATTGGGTGCGGCTGCCCATGTCGCGCGCGCCCGGGTCGGGCACGTCGTGCAGCGCGTCGTTGAACGGCACCGGGCTAGGCGCGCGGGTTTCGGCGCGCACGTGGCTGGCGCCCAGGTTGTGCGCAATGCGCAACACGAACGGCAGCAGCATCGCCGGGTCGCGCAGGCTCGGCAGGCTTTCCCAGATCGCCAGCAGCACCTCCTGCAGCAGCTCCTCCCGAATCACCGGGTTGCGTTCGTAGCCGCATACCGCTCGCCACAGCTGCGGGTGGAAGGCTTGGACCTGGGGCCAGAGGGCGTGCATGGGTCGAAGGGATCGGCCGTTCTCAAGGAGTACCGGAAGCCCTAGTCGCGGCCGGCGGGCGAATTCTTACACGCCAAAAAAACATGTTTTCATGAGTAAGAAATCCCGGTCGACGGGTGACTAGGAGGGCACATCCACTCGAAAGGAACTGCCCATGCGGCCCCTGATCATCATTGCCATCCTGGTCTGCACACTACTGGCCTCCCCGCCCGCGCAGGGCCAGCCACAACCTGGCGCGCTGGCCCTCGACAACGTACAGGTGATCGACGCCGCGAACGGGCGCGTCGGCGACCCCCAGTGCGTGCGCATCGAGGCCGGCAAGCTGGCGCTGATCGACGCCGCCGGCAGTGCCGCCTGCCGCGAAAAGACCCAGGTGCTCGACCTCGGCGGCCGCTACCTGATGCCCGGCCTGATCGACATGCACGTCCACCTCGACCTCGGCCCGCTGGAGATCCTGCACGAGGGCAGCCAGGTGGTCCTGCAGGCCTTGCCCGACGACGAGATCGCCGAACACAACGCCCGCCGGCTGGTGGCCTTCGGCGTAACAACCGTGCGCAACCCTGGCGGCGACCTGGAATCCGCCGCCCGCTACAAGGCCCGCCGCGCCGCCGGGGAGCTGGTCGGGCCGGAGCTGTTCAGCGCCGGTCTGATCATCAACAACACCGAGCTGCGCGGCCTGGCCGTCGCCGCGGAAACCCCGGGCGATGTCCGCCGCCTCGTGGCCGAACAGGTTGCCGCCGGCGCCGACTGGATCAAGTTCTACACCGGGCTGTCGCCGGAACTGCTGCAGGCCGGCATCGATGCGGCCCGCGAACACGGCCGGCCGAGCGTGGCGCACCTGGAAGACGTCGCCTGGACCGATGCGCTGGCGATGGGCCTGGGCGGCATCGTCCACCTGATGCCGCTGAGCCCGAACCTGCTCACGCCCGAGCAGCGCACCGCCTGGAAGTCCACCTCGCGCGGCGGCACCCACAGCTTCTTCGAGTGGTGGGAGCACTTCGATGTCGATGGCCCGCATGCCGAGCAGTTGGTTGCCTCGTTCGAAGAGCACCGTCCGGTGTTCGACGCCACCCTGATGGTCTTTCACGCCGCCTTCGTGCAGGACAGCGACAACAGCTACAAGGTCGACGCCCGCCGCTACGCCCACCCGCGCCTGCTGGCCAACTGGGAGGAGTGGTTCACCTTCGGCCTCGGCTGGGAAGCCGACGACTTCGAGCGCGCCCGCGCCGTGTGGCCGAAGGTGCAGCAGATGGCCACGCGCCTGCATGCCACAAATGCACGCATGACCGTCGGCACCGACATGGGCAATCCATGGGTTGCGCCGGGCATCAGCCTGCACCGCGAACTGGGCCTGCTGGCCGAAGCCGGCGTGCCGGCACCCCGCCTGCTGCAGGCCGCCACCGCGAACGCCGCCGACGCACTGGGCATCGGCGAGCGCACTGGGCGCATCGCTACCGGCTTCGATGCCGACCTGCTGGTGCTGGACGCCAACCCGCTGCTCGACATCACCCACACGCGCCAGATCCACGCCGTCGTCCTCGACGGACAACTGTTCACCACCGAAGCACTCAATCAACTGAAGGGAGAATGATCATGACCACGAACACGACGAACGACACGAAGAAGAACACGAAGTGGCGCTGGGTGGCCCTGGCCGGTGCGGCCAGCGCGCTGAGCTGGATTGCGCTGGGTGTCGGGATCGTGATGAACGCCGGCGTCGGCACGATGTTCGTGCTGGCGACCCTGGCCGCCGTTACCACCGAGGGCACCTTCTGGCTGGCCGCGCTGACGCTGGGCGTGAGCACCTATCAGGCGCGCCGGCAGCTGTGGCGGGCTTTCCGCGATCGGCTGACGACGGGTTGATGGGATGGCGCCGCCGTATCGAAGCGGTGGCGCTTTTGCTGCGGCCGTCAGGACAACCGCGACGGATCGGTTATGGAGGGATCCCGAAAACTGGGACGGGACCGAAAACTGGGACAGTCAAGAATTGGAAGTCTCCCACAAGCCATCAGGCTGATCCCTGACTTCGGCGAATCGCCGAAGCGCTGATGCTTGCCCGATGACTTGACTGCGATGACTTGACTGTGCCCCAGTCTTCGGTGCAATCGGTGAGCGAGCGCCGGTGCGCGAAAAGGTCGTCGCGGCGAAGGCCGCTCCTCCAGTTCGATGCGCGATATGACTTACGCGTAAATGCCGGGAGATTCCGTCGAGTTGCCCGTGGTGGCCCGGCGGACCTTCAGGTTGCCGACACGAAAGGTTCCGGGCTGGACATTGTCGTTCTTCCGGATTCGCAGGCCACCGCTGATCCCTTGACCGTGCGACGCCTCATTCGGGAGTCGACCCGGCGCTTGTGATCGGGACCAGGCCCTGTGTGAACTCGGCATCGCCGGAATTGAAACGCAACGTGACATCGCACGCCAGTCCCCCGTATGCTCCGCGACCCTTTGCGTCGACACTGCCCCACATGCACCCTGCTCGTACCTGGATGGCGATGGCCCTGATGGCTGTCGCGCCGCTGGCACTCGCCCGACCGTTGGAGCCGATCGCCGCCGCCAACGACCCGACTCTGGTGTTCCGCTACATCGGCAATGGCATCGAGAGTCGTTGCGGGAACGACCTTTTCGTGATCGATCTCGGTTACTGGAAGTGCCTCCGCAGGAATGGCGATGCGCCGCTGCAGGTGACCGAGTTCGGGCAGGCGACCGCGGGGCTGGGTGCTCCATTCGTGATTCGCGGGCCGATCCCGGGCGATCGCCGCATCCTTTTTGCAGAGTCGCTGTTCGAGCCCACCATCCGTGCGCTCGACCCGGTCACTGCAGAAGTGGTGGTGATCGGCAGTGTCGGCGACGGCTTGAGCCTCAGCGACCCTCCCTTGTTGGCCGACCATGACGGCGATGGCATTCCCGGCGTGGTGCTACGCGGCGTCGGCACGGCACGCATCCTGTCGCTGCCGCCTGCTGCAGGTGCACCGCTGCAGGTCGTGCGCAACCTCGATTTCGAGCCGCGATTCTCGGGCCAGTTCGACAACGATCCGCACACCGAAGTGGCGCTGGTGGAACAATCCGGCGTGCGCTTCTTCGATACCCAGACGCTGCTGGAGGAGAGCTGGAGCCTGCAGGGGCCGAACCATGCGCAGCGGCCCAGCTTGATCACTGACTGGGACCAGGACGGCGTCGACGAAATCGCCATCATGTTCGAGGGCGGGTTGCGCCTGGTGGATCCGAATGCCGCGGGTGCGCCGATCCTGTTCACCCATGCGGCGCTCAACGCGAACCCGAGCGGTGGCCGCATCGACTGGCAGTCGACCGGTTCCCGCGACCTCGCGATCTGGTCGACCAATGGGCTCGCTGTGCTGAATCCGCGCACCGGCGTGTTGCTGGCCGACTTCTTCCCGAGTGAATCGCCGTCCAACGGGCGCAGCGTTTCGCTCGCCCTGGATTGGGAGGGCGATGGCGACGGCGACCTGATGTGGACGACCGAATCCAGCAGTCGCTTGTTCCTTCTGCGCCAGGGCAGCGGACTCGCGGTGCACCAGCGGCGGGCAATCGCGAAACACGTGCTCGGTTACAGGCAGCTCGCTGATTCACCGACCCTGCTGACGGCCGAGAGGTTCGACGGCTTCGGCGCAGCTCGGCTGGATTTGCGCTCACGCGATCCCGAGACGCTGGTTATCGATGCGGCTATCGCTTTCGATCCTTCAGTCAGTAGCGGACGTTGCAGTGCCGCCGACGTGAACGCCAGCTCCGGCACTGTCTCTGTTGGCTCGGAATAGAGGGCGTCAATTTCTTCTACCGATTTATCCGCATTCTTTCCTTGAGGCTCACCGCCTTCCAGACCGATGGGGTGGTCATGTTGGTCTTGATGGTGCCGAAGGCACAGCGTTACGAGATTGCGGTAACTGTTTGTTCCGCTCCTACTACGAAATACAATGTGGTGCGCGTGAAGTACCGCACCCTCCGATTCTTTCGCTCCGCATTGCGACATGCATAAGAATCAAGATGCTTCGTTCTGTATCGCTTGTAGTCCCAATTCTCGGGGTAGTTTAAATATCTCTGATTGAGACAAACTAACCCACCGTTGTGAGCGCGTAGAATTTTTAACTCGTGTGAGCCTTGAACTCTTGTCTCATCCTCAAGCCTTTGCGCGAGAATCCAACTTCCGCTCGTTTCAAGCCACCGATCTACCCAACTCACTGCCTCCGGTTGGTTGTGAACAATTCCCGCGCGGAAGCCCGCAAGCCATTTCTCACGCGCATCTTGAGGCGACAAGCTCGTGGTGTTTAGGGAAGTGACGCAGTACCGGCATATTGAAAGCCTCCCCGTTTGGAACTTCAAGGATGTGCGGACTTGAAGGCATACGCTACAGCGCGGCATGAAGCCTCCACATGCGGTCTAACGCCGCATTAAGCCGTCGCGGCACGATAGTTTAGTTTGAGCGAAGATCCTGTTCCGCAATCGGCTTGAATGCATAGTTAGGCGTTCACACGAAGCGCTCTAGGACATAAGAGAATTTCTCAATTAAAGACTCCGTGCCGTCCGCGTAGTTGCCAGCAACGATGTCCTCATAACCATCGGCACCGTAACACAACACCTGCCCGACGTAAACGAGGCGCCCGCCTTTAATGCACCATTCGTGCTGTAGATCAACGTCCCATTCCGGAATAACGTAGATGATATGAACGTCTGGATAATGAGGTGAAACAGATTGAATTTTTACGAAACTCCAGACTTTCTCCGGCGATGAGATGAAAGGAACTGCGTCAGGCTGAGCATCAATCATGTAGATCTTGTCGAGGTAACTAGCGAATACAGCCCTCTCAATCTCTCTTTTCAATTCCACTTTCCATGACTGAAGTTGTTCAAGAACCTCGCCCTCTTTACCACACACCTCTACCCAGGTTAAATCCACAGCAACAATTTGCTCGGACCAAGGCCACTTCACCAAATTCCCTCTGTTCATCATTGAACGCCTAACGCCGCAATAACCCGCGCCGGCAGTACTGCCCGGTTTGAGCGAAGAGCCTGTTCCGGCGTCGGGTTGATTGCAACGTTAGGCATTGGCTCGGCTAGTCTTGATAATAGGGCCAGCTTGAGAGCGCTTCTTTTAACGACCATTCCCCGGAACTTATGTCATCTAAGCGCCAGCAGCTAGATGCACCTACCGCGCGCCTCTTGGCGATGAGCCTACATTGCTACCACAAGCGGCGCGCGTCAACGCGGCCAGGCAAAGCGACAGCACCGCAGACCCAGGGAAGCAGACCGCGCCGGTGACTTACGGGTCCGACCGCCCGTCAACTCCGCGCGGCCCCAAGCGAGTACTTATCCTTGATGCCCCGCCGCGCGTGGGCGCGGAAGTATGCCAGCAGCGACATCACAACTTGTAGCGAGCTCTGGGACGACAACGTGGCCACGCAGAGCAACCGCCCGCCAACGTGCGCGGCCTCGAAGACTTGACGCCACGACGAACTTCTTCTGCCGCGCACCACAACGCGGCAATCTGGCGACACAACCATGTTGAGCACGCATTACGAACCCAACACATCCAACAAAATCTAACGCCGCAATAAGCCGCGCCGGCAGTACTGCCCGGTTTGAGCGAAGAGCCTGTTCCGGCGTCGGCTTGATTGCATAGTTAGGCCTCAGGTAATTCTGCGTCACGGATTAACATTGCGGTTCCAGGCAAAATCTCTCCTGAATCGTTCTCCATACCTCTTGTCTCACGCGGAAAACACCATGCAACCGCATCCGACTTCACTGCCAACAGTTTCTCGACACACGGGTTTATATGCTCGATTATAGGCTTTTTGGAACTTGGCGGAGCGTAAAATGATAGAAAGGCAACACCGACACCACTGAAATCTTTAGCACCGTTTGCGTGCCTTGCGTCGTCGACGGCTTCAGCAAGCATCTGAGTAGCGAGTTCCTGAAACTTATTTGCGCGAAATGAAAGCCAACGGAACTTGGCTTCCACAAGTTCCGAGCGACCGTTTGACACTAAATACAGGTCCCCCCTTCCGCCCCATTTGGGCCTATACTTTACCCCCTTTTCGTGTTGAAACTCCTCTAACGCAATCCAACCGCAATGCCACGCTGCGGCTGCAAGCAATCCAACGTGCGCCCGTTCCGTGTATGCATAAGGTGCATCGGCACCCTTTGATACCCGACAAAACCTTTCCGTAGCAAGCATCCACTCTTCTAAGAGCGGCGCCCAGTGGCTCAAGCCTCGGTTTCCTTTGATGCGAAATCCTCGAATGTTTTCCATTCCGACCTCCGATTAGACCACTTCAATGAGGCCTAACGCCGCAATAACCCGCGCCGGCAGTACGGCCCGGCTTGAGCGAAGAGCCTGTTCCGGCGTCGGGTTGATTGCATAGTTAGGCGGCGTGGATTCACATACTAAGTGCAACACCTTGGGTTTTTGGTGGGTGGCTGGCGAT
>ERZ761602.1444-NODE-1444-length-43047-cov-10.121441_pt1 | contig 43047 bp, 56 predicted proteins | sample MGYA00512165_ERZ761602 | MGnify/ENA primary metagenome ERZ761602 (study PRJEB28899, sample SAMN02445085) | bioreactor sludge metagenome | biome: EBPR sludge; isolation source: Thorneside wastewater treatment plant | place: Australia: Brisbane, Thorneside...
GCTTTGTTTTAACAACAGTCTTCTTCTCTGATCTTACGCGCGTAGGCTTCGGCTTATCGTAAACAACTATGTGTGGGTAGTCAAAAATATCTTTAATAAATCTATCGAAAGTATCACGGCGCAGTTCAAACTCTTCGCGCGTCATAATACTATAATTTATCTCATTTCCAGTTAATTTCTTTGTTGTATCAAGAAAACCTTCTAATTTACCTAAACTCACCTTCCCTACTAACAACATATCCACGGGTAATTCAGTTCGACCAACAAACAATCCCGATAAGAAAATCCCTGACAACTGACCAAGTTTTTTTAGACTCGCAAACAACTCATCAGGCCACGCACCGAGTTCTGCCAAAGATTGCTCACGTAAACCCTTTACCTGGGCGTGTCGCAAATTTAATAAGTAAAATTTAGTGCTTCCTTTGTTAAAAGAATTCACAAAATTTGTTTGCTCTAAGGTTTTAATAGAGTTATTTACACTCGCAGAGGTAGTGTTTAGCCGAACAGCCAGTTCGCGAACCGAGAAAGCTCGCTCAGGAGCAACCAATAAAAAAGCTAACAAATCTGCTGGCTGTTTCGAATCAAGAATATCAGAAAGTAATGTAACCATAAGTAAAATTATTATAACATACCCAAAATTTAGTACTTATTTAAAAGCCCTGCAATTCTGTGAGAAAATGGTATAATAGTAGTATCAATATTCAATCTCAGATTCAGCTAGCAAAAACACTGGGAATGTCTTTAATCTCTCATTTTCTGCCAATTTCATGACCGAATTAGAAACCCAAGTAGTCAAAATCCAACTCGGCGATAATCGCCAAGCGAGTAGTTTTGTATTCACTCTTGCCGAGACCATCGATATATCTGGCACTGAACTCTATGTAATCTGCGAAATGCCGTTATTTAACCCTGCGGCAAAAGAAGAATGTCAACGCATCGCCGAAGCTATTACTGCATCACTCAAGCGTAGCTACCGAAAAACTTACCGCGCAAGTATTTTTGAGAACGCACTAGCAACCATCAATGAAGAACTTGCCAAACTTGTCACTCTAGGAAAAACTCACTGGCTAGGCAAACTCAATGCAGTTGTAGCTGTAAAAAATAACAATATTTTGAGTGTTGCGACTGTTGGAAAGATATCTGCCCTACTTTATCGTGAAGGTAAGTTTGTTTCTGTCACCGAAGCATCAAGCAATAATCAACCTCTTAAAACTTTTGAACAATTTTCGGAAGGCAAACTCAAGCTTAATGATATGTTCATTCTTTCAACTTCGCAGTTGTTGAACCATATCTCCATAGATCGCATTAAATCTTTGTTAGACCAAAACGAACTCCCTCTAGCTGCACAAAGTATGATTGAATATCTCCAATCTGAGATGGGGCCAGAAGTCGCTTGTGGTACTATCTTCGCACTTCAGGTGGAGGCGGGTTCAATAACAGATGAAGAAGTAGATTTGGGTCAGTACTTGGCCGGACCACAAGAAGATGATGAACAAGAATCAGGAAAAAGTTGGATCCCGCCAAAAATTAAATCTAAAGTTATGACTGGTGCCAGTACTGGAATGTTAATTGCGAAAAATTTTGCTGGTGATTTAAAAAATAAATATTTAAAGCCGAGTTTCTGGCGCGGAGTTGCTGATAGGAGCGGTGAATCGGTTAGCATAGTTCAAGGCCATCTAAAGAAAACAGCAGCAAAGTTTCAACCAAGTCAGATTTCAAATTTTAGTCGACAGAAAAAATTCTTCTTAATCTCCGCAGTAATTTTATTGTTGGCACTCGTGGCTAATCTAGTGATTGTAAGAGTGAACAAAAATCAAACTGAGATGGTTCAAAGCGCTAGCGCCCAACTTGAACAAATTGAAAGCAAACTAAATGATAGTAATGCGGCGATTCTTTATGGTGATGAAGCCCAGGCAGCTGGTTTACTTTCAGAAGCCCAAGAGTTAATCGCTGACCTCCCTGCGGAATTCCCAGATGATGCCCAACGTAACCTTGCACAGGAATTACGCACAATGGCTGATGATTTAAGCAAAAAGCTAAGTAAAGTTGAACAAGCTAACGTCACTAACCTAGGAAGTCTTGGCAACGCCCAACATTTAATTGATTTACCAAACTTTCTTGCAACCGAAACCAACCGCACAATTGTTAGCTACAACAAAACCAGCACAGTGATTGCCGACAACGCGCTTCGCTCTAGTGAATCTATCCTTGATAGTATCGCCCTCAATAATAACCTCGCCGCGATTTACAACGGCAGTGAGCTATTCATCTGGGATATTAATGGCGACATCGTAACTGGAAGGTTTACCACCGGAATCCCAAGCACTGCTGATTTCGGAGGAATTAAAACTTATCCAACCAACAACCGAGTCTATATAATCGATAGATCTGTTGGGCAAATAAAAAGCTACACCACAACCGGACGAACTTTCGGCGGCCAAACCACTTCTGTTACTGATGATGTAGTTCGTGATGCAGTCGACTTAGCCATTGATGGAAACATCTACGTTTTATCCGGCGGCACTATTCATAAGTTTAACGCAGGTAGCAAACAACCATTTAATTCAGCAATCACCGACTTCTCTGATGCAGGCAAACTCTACACCGAAATAAACTACCAAAACATTTACGTGCTCGATCCATCAAAACGAAGGATTGTGATCCTAAACAAAGATGGTGGCATGGTTCAGACTTTAACCAGCGATCAATTCACTGACATGAGAGACTTTGCAGTCAACGAATCCGCCCGCAACATTCATATTCTAAATGGAAGTGAGTTGCTAAGAGTTAGTTTTTAAATATAGGTTGGAGGAAAATTGAATATGGGAAGAGCTTACCGAGAAAAGAAGCGACAGGAGAAAGCACAGCAACAAGAAGAAAGATTAATCGAGGCTGGATGGACAAAAATTGCTCCAGGAGCATGGGCTGGTAAATCAGAAGGATGGGATGGGAGACCTTTCATAGGCCCTAGAACTATTGAAGCTCAAAATCAAGTTGATAGATGGAAGAAGTTTTTCAAAGAAATTGCAGACCGTGCAAACCAATAGGACTACCATATTGCCAACAAAAAAGACCCCCAACGGAGGTCTTTTTTAGATTCCGGATCAAGTCCGGAATGACATTATTTAAGAGTTACTGTACCACCAGCTTCTTCAAGCTTCTTCTTTAGCTCTTCAGCTTCTGCCTTTGGAGCGTTTTCTTTAACAACTTGTGGAGCGCCATCTACCATATCCTTAGCTTCTTTCAAGCCAAGACCGGTAACTTCGCGAACAACTTTGATCACGTTGATTTTGCTTTCACCAGCAGATGTCAATTCTACACTGAATTCATCTTTTTCTTCTGCTGCGGCAGCACCGCCAGCAGCTGGTCCACCAGCCATCATCATAGGAGCGGCAGCGGATACACCAAACTTTTCTTCTAATACTTTAACTAATTCGGAAAGTTCCAAAACGGAAAGCTTTTCGATAGAACCTACTAAGTCAGCAAACTTTGCAGGAACTTCAACTGTCTTATTTTCTTCTGACATATTTATAAATAATTAATTATGCTATTTCCTGTCATCCTGAACGCAGTGAAGGATCTGAATACAAGATTCCTCCCCTTCGGAAAGCTTAGGGTCAGAATGACAGAAGGTTTTCTACTTCTGAGATGCAGCTTGAAGGACATTAATCAAGCCACGGAGATTACCAGCAAGAACATTTACGAATCCAGAAACTGGAGCGTTAATCGTACCAACAACTTTGGCACGAAGTTCATCTTTGCTTGGCAAGTCAGCTAACGCCAACACTTGTTCGCGAGATGCAAATTGACCATCGAGTACACCACTTAAGATGCTGATTGTCTTTACATCTTTTGAAATATTCTTTGCGATGCGCGCCGGAGCGACTTCATCGTCTTGAGAAACAGAAAGAATTACTGGAGTTTTATAATCAAGACTTGATGCATCGATGCCATTTGCTTCGAAAGCTTTCTTGATCAAAGAAATCTTGTAAACTTTGCTTGTTACAGCTTCGTTGCCAAGTGCGCGGCGGAAAGAGTCAATTTCTTTCACTGTTGTACCGCGGTAGTCGGCTAATACAACACTCTTCGCGTCCTTTAGACGATCTACTAATTCCTGCAAATCTTGTTCCTTTTGTTGCCTTGTTTTTGCCATAAAATACCTTTGGAGGGGAAAACCCGGTTAGCACCTTTGGGAGTGAATCCCAAAGGATTAACCTTCTCGGAAGGGGTTTTCCGCGGTTAGCAGTCCAAACCAAGTTTGGACTTAACCCGCACCCTTCCAACGATTCGCTACGCGAATCTGCCTCCCCTTTCCTTCGCCACCTCACCACTGACAAAGCCAGATGGTTCGGTGCTATGAAATTTCGACCTTTTACCCTCTTAAATCTTGCTTAAGGCAAGAGCCGCTTCGCGGCATTTAACAGGGTGAAACTAAAAACCAGTGATTGTCATCCTAAGGCCAACGGCCGAAGGATCTCAAACAAGATTCTTCACCCAGCAAGCTGGGCTCAGAATGACAGGGTGAGTAAACACAAAACTCGGTCTTACCTAATGGTATGTACCGAGTCAAAAATATAAGGCTATAATTAGCGCTCATTTCGTTCCTCGGTGGGCTTTGGCTTATATTAGCCAAATTTAGGGCTTTCGCCACCAACTGTCTTGGGTTATTTAGTTGATTTTATTCTATCAAAAACCGTCTTAAAATGCAAGTTTACCCAAAAATGAATTTAGGGATGTAGTTTATCATGGCCATGAATTCGCGAAAGTAGTAAAAACGTAATTGTTCTTGTGAATAGTAATTTGGTGCTGGGGCACTCCAGTAAACTGTTTCAAAACCGGCGCGCTTGGCTAATAAAACTCCGCGAGCTAAATGAAACTCATCACTCACAATTATAACCGAGCCATTATCAGCTCTCCCCGCTTCTCTTAGCTTAGCTTGGGAGTTTTTTATATTCTCATAAGTTGTTCCCGAATTTTCTTCTAATAAATATTCAACAGGTTCATCACTAAATCGATTGATTACTTTTTCCATATATTCTGCTTCGGAAATATCGCTTTCAGAAATTTTTCCACCAGAAAGAACCATTACCTCGGCTTTTCGATCTTGATACAAGCGTAACCCCTCAGCTGTTCGGTTTGTTAACGCTGGTGTATTAATTGCGGCGCCTAACACAATAATTGCATCAGCGCGTTCAATTTCCGGTCGGCTCTTTGCGATGGTATAAATGAAGCCAACGTTCAAAATTAAAACCACCAATACGGCAAATAAAAAATACTTTAAAATTTTAACAAAAATGTTCATGCTAAAGTTGTCGTTACGTTACATCGGCAGTAGCGACGCAAAGTGGTGTCTATATTTTTCTATATCGATTTCTAAATTTTTTGACACTTTAATTCCTTCACTCTCTAAAAACTTTTTCTGAAGTAAAGGCGTGGACATCATATTCCCCTTTATACTAATGCGTCCTTCATTATTTATAACTCGCCACCACGGCACACTATGATCACCATCAAGCGTGTGAAGTGCCCAACCAACCTGACGTGCGCCTCGGGGACTGCCAATTGCTGCTGCGACTTGTCCATAACTAACTACCTTCCCGCGTGGAATTTTTCTGACCACTTCAATTACCTGTTGTTTAAAGGTCATAACTGAATTATAGCAAACTTAAGCACAAGCCATCCCTTATCTTGGTGGAGAACACTGCTCTTGCTTATCACTCATTTCCTCAGTATAATTAGCGCATAATCAGTGATGTCCAATTTGGACTTAGGAGTAATATGGGTTTAAAAAATGTACCGTTTGGTAAACCAGAAAAATTTAATGTGATTATCGAAATTTCACAAGGTAGTCAAGATAAGTACGAATACGATGAAGAGCTTGATGTTATCAAACTAGACCGCGTACTCTATTCAGCACAACGCTTCCCTGCTAACTATGGATTTATTCCAGAAACTCGCGCGGACGATGGCGACCACACAGATGTGTTGTTATTCTCTACCAATCCGATTCACCCGGGTTCAGTTGTTGAAGCTCGCGCAATCGGTTTCATGAACATGAATGACGGTGGTGAAATCGACAACAAAGTACTTGCTGTCCCAACTGAAGACCCACGATTCGAGCATGTGAAATCAATGAGTGAACTACCAGAACACTCCCCTAAAGAAATCAAGAATTTCTTTGAGACCTACAAGCTCTTACAAAATAAGGAAGTCACAGTTGGAGAATTCGAAGGCGCAGATAAAGCACTAGAATATATCGAAAAAACTCGCGCAGCTCATTCAGAAGAATAAACTAAAACACCGATTTGCAATTCCGCAAATAATACAAATGTCATCCCGGAAGCCCTCCGAAGTCAACCAACGACGAACGAAGGGATGAAGCCCGACACACACAAATGTCATCCCGGAAGCCCGACACACACAAATGTCATCCCGGAAGCCCGACACACACAAATGTCATCCCGGAAGCCCGAAGGGCTATCCGGGATCTTTTGTTTTATGAAAGATCCCCGGTTGCCTACGGCGCCGGGGATGACATAAATAAATATTTAGAGGTCCGGGGATGACAGAAAAGGATTATGCAATTTTTTTAAGCTTCGGAAAGATATTTTGCCAAAAACGTGGATGATCAACAACCATCTCGCTAATGAACGCAAACGGAATTGCAACTGCGACTACTATAATTAGAACGTCGGCACTAAGACTTGTGCCTGTTGCTAAATGAACAGCTAGTAAATCTTCCGTGATTCCCATACCAATACCTACAACAAGAAATTCAAGGATTCGCAATCGCTTTTTTGAAACAGCGTCTTCGTTTCGTCTAGCTAGACCCGGGATTATCTTCTCCCAAAATTTTGGGTGATCCACAATCACTTCACTTATAAACGCAAACGGTACAGCTACGGCAACAACACCCAATAATATTTGAAAATTGATTGTTGCGTCTGTAGCTAAAACAATAGCTAGTAAATCTTCAAACACACCGAGACCAATTCCGATGATTAAGAACTCAATGATTCGAAGTCGCCGTTTTGTCATGCGAAATGAAAGTTAACTTTAATCTTCGATTACAGTCACATTTGTTTCTTCTACAATTGCGATGTTTGTGCTTGGTCTAAGTAATGCAGTAAGTAATAAAGATAGTAACACTGAAATTATCCAACCAATCCATAATGGTTGTTCGAGAGCAGCTGCCCTAGTTTCCATCTCAGAAAGTGAACGACCCGCTAATACGTAAGCGCTATCATCAATTTTCTTCATTACTCCAGCGAACTTTAAGCTTTCAGATGGTTCGAAATCAAATCGATACTCACCCATCTCGTTTGTTTTATCGAACACTTCAGAAGGAACTGAAGGAGCTTCTCCATTAAGTTGTGCAGAAGATCCAGCCAAAGATCGCTCGTTGTCGAAAATCATCACGAACAATGCCTTGCTAGAGTTCAAGTCAATTTGTTCTGCGCTACTAACGATTGCATCGATTGGTACGCCCTGGCGGACAATTCCCGCTACTTGTTCTGTGACTTCAATTTGAGGGTCATTAGCTTGCTGACGGAAAACAGTTCTTGCCGAATAACAAATTGAGATAAATAACACTGAGACCAAAGCAACTAAAGCAACAAAGATTGCCACTGCACGATAACGCTCTAAAGCTTCATGAAGATTTTTCATAAAATGGTTAAAATAATGATATCTGTAATTATATCATATAAAAACCTCCCCATAATCACGGGAAGCTGTTCTAGCTTTTTTTAGTTGCCACGTACAATCCTCGACCCTCGGGATTATTGAGTATGAATTTACCTGTTAGTCCTGCCTTCTGAAATGCTTTTAGATAGTCCTGCTTATCATGCATAGCTAATTCGTGACGGTCATTTTCAATAATTCTAATCTCTTTATTTTTTTCACCAATCATCCACTTATAATTTAAAACTGAAATATTCTTCTTGATTAGCTTAGTAGTTGTCATTCTGGCGAGACTGATTTTTTCATCTCTGTATGTTCCTAAATAAACAGTTCCGGCTTTATAAGCTTTCTTCGATAACCAGGGAGAAATTATTATTACACCGCCTGGCTTAAGATGGTCTGCAAAGTTCTGAACTGTCTTGTTCAAATCACTAATCTTGTGAATATAACCGATAGAACTAAATAAGCAAACTATGACATCAAACTGCTTATTCAATTTAAAATCAATCATGTTCCCTTGCAAAAGTTTGGCCTTCTTTACTCTCTTTTTTGCAACACTGAGCATGCCTTCATTCAGATCGATTCCTACACAATCATACTTTTTTTCATAAATCTCTAGATAGCGTCCTGTCCCGCACGCTACCTCCAAAAAATCTTTGCCTTTTGATTTCTTGTATTTTTTAATTAGACTGTTTTGGTATTTTACATCTTCTGAATATGGTTTGTTTGAATATATAAGGTCGTAGTATTTTGCGAGCTCATTGTATAGTTTATTTTTCATAATTTAAGCATAACAATATACCGCCTATGAAAAGCCACAGACGGTTATAATTTATTCTTTGCTTGAACAATTTATCATCCAACCGATACCAAATTTATCTGTGAGGGAGCCATAATAATCTCCCCAAAACATGTCTTGCATTGGCATTTCAACTTTACCGCCTTCGGATAGTGCCGCGAACAAACGGTCTGACTCAGCGCGAGAATCTGGCTGGAGTGTAATGTACATGTGATTACCGGGAACATAGGTCATACCCATAGCCTCACTAACATCTGACCCCATAATCAAATGATCGCCTAAAATTTTTAAACCAACGTTCATTACTAAGTTTTTCTCATCTTCTGGAAGTACTGGTTGACCGTCCTCAACCGGAACTCCTTCATACCGCATAAAACCTGGTTCATCGAACTCTCCCCCAAAGATTGATTTATAAAAATTAAAGGCTTCTTCGCAATTGCGATTGAAATTTAAATACGTACTAACTTGTGCCATATGTTTTTTGTTAATTATTTTTAAAAGATTATCTTAAGAGTTTGGGACACAGCATCAACAGCAAGCTCCGACCAAAACGCCAAAAAAGCCAAGACTATCAATATTATAGCAATAATTCTGTTAGTGGGATTAGCGATTTTTCTTCTAGCAAAATCAATTACTAAACCTGTGATGTATAATAATGCTCCCGCAAAAACAAAACCCATCGGTGACCAGTTCCAGCCGTCTATAAACAGATTACCAAATAACGGGATAAGTAAGATGGCTCCAACTATGAGAAGTATACGTAAGTAGTTGCTTAATAGCATCATAATAATTTAAATTATACAAAAATTAAACTTTCTGGGCGATCAATTCCTCTTTCCAAAAACCTGAGCCCTTTTTTCCAGTACGGGGGTCAATAACATGAGTGCCGCGTCCCACATGATGATGTAAAATTTTCCACCCTGCACCTTCATAAGCATCCTTAATCTTATCTTTCATCAGCGGATAAGGTCTGATGCCATCTTTATTTTTATCTGAATATGAAGAAATTACATTTAGTCCATTGCGTTTTGTATTAGATTGCATTAATTCAATTTGCTTAGACTGAATTTGATAAGGTAGGAAATGTAAGACCATTGTGGAGATTATTACATCGTATTTCTTTTTTGGTGTGAATTTAGTTACGTCACCGATAACTACCTTGACTTTAAGTTTTTGCAATCGAACTATTTCTTTTAGCGCGGCCGTAAACTCACTACTAATTTCAACTGCGGTAACAGTAAATCCTTTCTTTGCTAAAAACAAAGAATGACGACCTGCGGCACTTCCCAAATCCAAAACACTTCCAGACTTTTTGTACTTAAGTATATTTCTAACGAAAGGTCTGATTGAATTGATATTATATAAATCGAGTTTGTTTTTCATTTTAGTAAATAAATTTTATCTTTCTCGAAAAATCTTTTCCATTGTTTTACCTTTTACAAGTTCATCGACTAATTTATCAAGGTATCGAATCTCTTTCATAATTGGTTCTTGGATTTCTTCAACTCGCACACCACAAATTACTCCTTTGATAAGTTTGCGTTTCGGATTTTTCTTGGGAGCTTTTTTGAAAAAGGTTTCAAAATCAGTTTCTTTTTTAAGTTGAGTTTCGAATGCTTTTTGAGTATACCCAGTGAGCCAGCGAATTATTTCGTCGACTTCTGCTTTGGTGCGTCCCTTCTTTTCAGCCTTCGCAATATAATACGGGTACACACTCGCGAAAGACACTTTGTAGATTCGATGTTTGTCCATATGTTTATGATAACAAAAAACCGCCTGCTCGGCGATTTTATATTTCTCAGTTATGACGGTATTAGTGCACCCTAATACGGTAAGGTACTAGGATTCGAACCTAGGAATGAGCAGGAATCTTTGATGAACAACCTGCTGAAATCAAAATATAGTGCTTACCTCACCACCAAAGACCATTAATGTTCAAAGACTTCATTTTTTCTCGAGTAATAGGACCAAAGTAACCGATGGACGGAGTAATACCGTGCTTTTTTTGAAACTCACGCAAAGCAGATTGAGTCTGCGAATAGAAGAATCCAGTTACACCAGCAGGGATAGTAAAACCTTCGCCGATAAGTACTGATTGTAGCTTCTTAACATCTTCCCCGCTTACACCATAGAATAAATTCCTAACAATGCTTACAGGACTGGCTATTGGGGTTATGAGCAAAGTTGAGACAGTCTGATACTTACATAAATCCTGATTATGCCTACCGAAGTTAGAATAGTTAAGCGCAGAGGCATCTTTACAAACGAATTTCGCCACAATTGAACCACTGCTACTTCTTGAAGCACAGCCAGTGGTGGTAAAACTACTAGCAGAAGATGTAGTTGAACCACTAGCCGCATTAACCGAGACGGCCTTATAATTATAAGTCGTGCAAGCTAACAAACCTGTAAGGTTGGTAGAGTGACTAGTCACCCTAGTAACAGTGTTAGTTTCCGAGGTGGAATTTCCGTAGGAAGTATCTATAGAGTATATAACTTTTGTGGAAGAAGGGTCATCAGTAGTCCAAGTAATAGTAGCTCCTGAGCTGGTAATGCTGTTTGCCGTTAAAGAAGAGATAATCGGTGGAGTTGTATCTGGTGCAGAATCAGGGTCATTTGAACCAGCAGCAAGATTAGCTACTTGAGTTTCGTTGAGCGCATAATCATAAATCCGAACGTCATCAATCTGTCCATTTATACCTTCATTACCATCTTGAACTCTATTACCAATCATTAATGTTCCACTTAATGAACGGCCAGCTAATGGGTGCTCGTCTTGCAACTCATCACCAATATAAAACTTAGCGGTTGTTCCATCATAAGTGAAAGTAACGTGATACCAAGTATTCAAAGTTAAAGTAATGTCTGTAGCGTGCCAATTCCCGTCAAAGTATGTAATCTTGTGTGTGGTTGGTCCGGCTTCTGTGCCTGCAATTTCCAAACGGTCATTACTCCAGCTGATAATTCTTGAATACTGCCCTTCACCATTAGCTGTTGGCCTGTACCAAAAGGAAAAAGTACGCGGATCAGTGCTGGCGAAATCTAATTCAGTTGGCCAAGCAACGTTCACACCATCATTTAAACCTGTAAAATCAAGTGAATAAGGGTTGCTAAAGGCCACGGGAGCAACGGTTTCCGACCAAGTTGGTTGTGTGGCTGTGAATGAAGTGGTGACATTGTTGGCACTACTATCAATCGGTGCAGTTCCAGTTCCGTCATCGAATTTCAGATGAAGAATTGGTGGGTCAGCAGCAACGGCTAGTTGAGGGATACTAAAAGATATGGATAGCAAAAATAATGCTAAGTACTTCATAATTCTCATAATTTTATTATACCATTTTTATCAGAGATTAAGTTAAAAGTTGCGCTCATTCGAAAAAATTGAAATAACAAAAAAAATCGCCCATCAGGCGATCTTTATTGACCCATCTAGGTCACACGATAAAAAAGTCTTGTGGCTGGCCTCTTCGAGCTAGAACCGTGGTTCGGTCAAGCCCTGTAAGGCTTTTCTAAGTGTTTTTATTATAACAGAATCGACGGGTCTCGAGCACCTTCAAAAAATGACAAAAGTGACACAGATTAGGGTTATATAGTTACACGGGCGTGTAACTATATTTCTTTCTAAAGCTTATTTTCCTTAACTAAACGCCAATAGTGATAGCCAAGTGCAGTCAACTTGCAAGATTTAGAATTTTGCGCAGCATAGTACATATGTTCTTCCCCAACAGGTACTACCAATCCTATACTGACAAATTTTTGCAAGTCCTTCATTATGGCAACTTTTTCAGGAATAGCTATTTCTTTATTATCAAATTCGTATGTAGGATCCAATGCATGCTCTTCCTCTGCAGTAGGAAAGTATTCAGTTATTTTTCTAAGAACCTCCGTAGGAACTTGCGGAGTTACAGTACGCAAAGAAGTAAATCGAGTCACATTCGTTTTAAATACAGGCCTCTGGTCCCAAGCTCCTAATGCCTGATCAATATATGCGTATACACTACCAGGAGTTATGTGACCTCGTAGATCCGCAGCTCCTCCCTGTAATGCATCGATTAATAAATTTGTAAAAATTCCGTGACCATTTACTTCGATTGCGCTTTCGGTCGGACGACTTGCTGTTAAAACTACAACGCCTTCAAAAATCTGAGCGGAAACATTGCCTGATAAAGCAGGTGAGCCAAAAACGCCAGAGTGACAACAGTCTAGGATAATAACTTTATCTTTTGCTTTTGACTGATTTGCAATAGTCAAAATTTCATCCATTGAAACCCCTTCGTCATTCTCCTGATAATCCGGCGTAACAATATATCCGCCAAGTTCGTTTAAAAAACCATGTCCAGAGAAGTATAGCAACGATATATCATTAGGACCATCAAACAACTCTTTAATCATGGTTTTAAGCTGGGCTTTGGTAGGTACATCAGTTTCCAGTCTTACTGAAAAATTTGGAGAGCCGTCTCCATTTTTTTCTATTGTGTTCGCAAAAGCAGACGCATCGTTAATGCACCCAGTCAATGGGGCGGCAGGATAATCATTAATTCCAATTACAAGTGCTTTTCTCATTTTATAATCGATTAAGAAATGACTTAATATTAGGCCAGCTCCAGATGTTTACAAGCCTTTTGTTGAGTGGGTAAGGTAAGGATGGCCTATCACTACTTGAATACATTAACATAGTAGGAACTTTTTCTTCCTCTGCCGTAGTTATTTCGAATAACTCTCCGGTAGCAGTCGGGGTATACTTGCTTATCAGCGCAATCATACCATCACAACCTCTGATTTTTACTCGACATTTCGCTTCCCAGTCTGTTTCCCAAGGTTTTTTTACAGACATGTCCACAAATTCAAATGGTGAATTGTCATTTTTTGCCTGTCCAACTAAAAAATCTCTAGATCGGACATCTTCAATCGCAAACGCTATAAATATTCTTTTCATTAGTTTAGTACTTAATTATTTTTGATAATGCCGACGACTTTTCCACTCAGGAGAAAATCGTCACCTTGGTGTATAAAGATTGGCAAATATTTTTCGGTGGAATCAGCTTCGAGAACAATACGGTTATGCGTCTTGTCATACCTGTACCGCTTAATAGTCGCCATTCCGTCTATGACCGCAACCACAATGTCGCCATTTTTGTAGTTAGTGTATTCGCTATCAACCAGAACAAAGTCTCCACTTTCGATAGTCTTGCCCGGTTCGACTTCTGCTTTATTCATCGAAGGACCGTCAGCGACAATCGAGTAAAGACCGCTTTTATTTCTTGGGAGCAACTTGGAGGACACCTTTAGGTACTGCTCAATATTCTGCTCGGCAAATATGGTTGCTGGTCCACAATTAGCGGCTCCAACCACTGGAACCGAATATATTGGGCTGATATTAGCCTTATTAAACCCTTTCTTAACCAGCTTTATGACCCCCTCTTCTAGGTTCATTTGGATCAAGCCGTCCTTTTCAAGCTGCTGGAGGTGGTATTTGGCTGTCTGGGGCTTGTTTTTGGCTCCGACCAGCTCTGCTATCTTCCTAAGGCTTAATTTGCCCAAGTTCTCGTTATTAGCGATGAGGTCTAAAAGTTGCTGTTGTATTCTATTCATAAATCCAACTTAGCATAAATAACCGGGCTTTGCAAGCCCTAGTGTATAATTATTTGACATTTTACACCTGCATGCTACAATCGAGATATGGAGTACGAATTACGACTAAATCCATTCGTGCCTAGGCAAGGCCAGAGATACAAGACAATCCGGATAACTGATATAACACTGCATACTTCCCATAAACAGCCTACCTTGTCCATAGGCAAGAAAGTAAGACAGGCCTTCAAATCCATGAAGCCGGGTCGCATTTTTGGCTCAATCAGCTATGCCGAGCCTACTACCTCCTCCCCCGAAAGCAAGACAGTACTGATAGACATGATGAAGAAAGATCCAGAATTCGTGAAAATGGTCATGGAAGAAGAAAAGAACGGCTACAAGGTTCTATTGGAGCTTCCACACCAAATCCCGATACTGGCTGGCAAGGACACGATTGAGTTTCTAGCAAGCGTCAACGGCAAAAGAATTCTGCGTGGGATTGCAAAAAACAATCCAGAGAGTTAAAATTTAAGTGTAAAATTTCTGCGTAGTAAAAAGTAGAATAGCGTATCGCCTCAAAAGCCATGCCTATTCCGCGCAAGAAATAGTGCGAAGTTTTTAACTTCAGCTATTTCGTGTGTGGAATAGGCTTTTTGTTTATCCATACATTTTAAACAATTAAGCAATAAATGTATGCAAAAACTACAATGGCACACTGTGCAAAAACGGATCAATGACCTGATCCCCCAAGAGGTAAACCCTCGAATTATCACCGACAAACAGATGTCGGACCTCAAGCGTAGCTTGAAGAAATTTAATATCGTGGAAATTCCGGCAATCGATTTGAATGGAAAAATCTTAGCTGGCCACCAGCGAATCAAAGCCCTACAACTCCTCGGCCGTGGCAATGAGCTGATCGATGTGCGGGTACCGAACCGAAAGCTAACCGACGATGAAGCCAAGCAATATTTAATCTCCAGTAATGCCTTGGGCGGTAACTGGGATTTTGAAGCATTAAAATCCTTTGATCTGAATATATTGCTCGATTCCGGCTTTGACCAAATTCAGCTCGCTAAATTCTGGGACGAAGAAGTTGAGGTTAAACCGGATCAGTTCGACGTAGACAAAGAGATAAAGAAAATCAAAACGCCTAAAACTAAACTCGGCGACATTATCACGCTTGGCAACCACAAAGTTATCTGTGGCGATTCCACCAAGCAAGAAACGCTTAACCGTCTGCTTGGATCGGAACGAGTGTCAATGATTTATTCTGATCCCGTATATAACCTAGAAATTGATTATGACGGCGGTATTGGTGGCAAACAGGACTATGGCGGTAATGTGAATGATAAACGCACATTCGAAGAATATCGAAACTTTATCCATGACAGCTTAAAAGCCGCCTTGGAAGTGTCACACCCAAGTACGCATGTGTTCTACTACTGCGACCAGATCTATATTGGTGTAATTCAAGATATCTATCGATCGCTTGGCGTAAGCAACAAGCGTGTTTGCCTGTGGCTCAAGAATAACCAAAATCCAGTACCCAAGGTTGCCTTCAATAAGGTCTATGAACCTGCGGTTTACGGTGTTCGTGGCAAACCATACCTTGCCGAAGCTGTAACCGACTTAAACGAGGTCATGAATAAGGAAATGGGTACCGGAAACGAACTAATGGCACAGGTGAACGAATTTATCGATGTCTGGACGGCAAAACGGCTTCCCTCCAAGGAGTACGAACATGCCACGTCTAAGCCTGTAACGCTCCACGAGAAAGCGATAAAGCGTTGCACTATGCCCGGTGAAATTATTTTGGACAGCTTTCTAGGCTCTGGAAGTACACTTTTGGCTGGACACCAGCTTGGTCGAAAGGTGTACGGCTGTGAACTCGAGCCGAAATTTTGTGACTTAATCATTAAACGCTTTGAGTCCTTTACCGGAATCAAGGCTAAAGTCGAACACCATGAAGAAAAGTAAACTGCAAAACCAATTTTTTGAGGAATTGGCTAAAGTGCCAATTGTTCAAGTCGCCTGTGAAAAAACAGGCATATCAAGAAACAGCGTGTACAGGTGGCGCAAGGAAGATAAGACTTTTGCAAGCAAAATGGACAAGGCTTTAGCCGAAGGTGTCGCTTTGGTTAATGACATGAGCGAAAGCCAATTATTAACTCTGATCAAGGAAAAAAACTGGTCAGCGATTAGCTTCTGGCTGCGCCATCGAAACGACAATTACAAAGACAAGATTGAAGTAACTACAAAAGAAGAATCCGAAGCTCTTACGCCGTCCCAAGCGAAAATTGTACGCCAAGCCCTGCGACTTGCGGCAATTACAAAGTCCAGGTCCATTAAGAAAATTAACGAAAGGAAAACCGATGAAAATAATTGACGACCAGTTGGTCAACCGGATGATGAAGGATCGCTTAGTGCGAACTTCCATTACAAAAGACAGTTTCTTGTATTTCTTTCACTTCTACTACGCCCATTATGTGAAGTACGAAACTGCGGACTTCCAAAAGGAAATTATTCACAACCTCGAAAAAAGTCCGACCGAAAATCTGTATATCGTGGCATTCCGTGGCTCTGGTAAGTCAACCATGGTCACCACCGCCTATCCGATTTGGTCGATACTTGGGAAGCAGCAAAAAAAGTTTTGCATAATTTTCTGCCAAACTAAAGCCCAAGCCAAGCAGCACATGATGAACATTCGAAACGAGCTGGAAGATAATGACTTACTCAAACGCGATTTAGGACCATTTCAAGAAGAAAGTGATGAATGGGGCTCGCACTCTTTGGTATTCAGCAAGCACGGCGCGCGAATCACAGTTGCCTCTACCGACCAAAGTATTCGTGGACTTCGCCATAATGAATACCGTCCTGACCTCATTATTTGTGATGACGTTGAAGATGTACAATCCACTAAGACCCGGGAAGGACGTGAAAAAACTTATCACTGGCTCCGTGGCGAAGTTTTGCCTGCCGGTGATCGAACTAGCAGACTAATAATAGTTGGTAATCTGCTGCACGAAGACTCGCTACTGATGCGGATTAAGGAAGAAGTGAACCAAAGTCGGACCTCTGGTGTGTTCAAACAATATCCATTACTTGATGAGCAGGACAACTGCTTGTGGCCGGGAAAGTACCCCACTGTTAAAGAAATTGAAGAAGAAAAACTAAAAATTGCCAGTGAAATATCGTGGCAGCGAGAATATTTGCTTCGAATTATTCCAAGCGATGATCAAGTAATATATCCCGAATGGATTCAATACTATGACGAGCTACCGGGAGACAAACATAGAGGGTACCGGGGCACATACGCCGGAGTTGACCTTGCCATATCTTCAAAAGACACCGCTGATTTCACAGCAGTTGTTTTTGCCCATGTATACAGCAGGTGTGACAAGTTACGCATATACATTCTGCCAAATCCCATAATGCAAAAGCTGAACTTTCCGGCTCAGGTCGATCTGATGAAAAATGTTAAAAGCACTGTGATGAAAGGTTCGCAGGATACGTTATTTGTTGAAAGCGTAGCTTATCAAGAAGCACTTCCCCAGATGCTGGAATTTCATGGAGTTGAAGCAGAAGCCATTAAGCCTAAGGGCGATAAGCGAACCCGACTTTCGCTTACATCGATGTCGATCAAGTCTGGTCTGATTAAGTTTCCACGGCAAGGCTGTGAAAAGCTAATTGAGCAGCTTGTAGGCTTTGGAGTTGAAAAACATGATGATCTTGCAGACGCCTTTTCACTTCTTATTAACGCTACACTTGAGAAACACGCAGACGATGGCACCATAATCATGATGTGGGTCGGCGGTATCCCCAGTGATGATGATGTGCTTTACTATCGGGATTACGTTGATGTGGAATAGCTGAAATAGCTAAATTTTAGCTAAAAAAGTTATCAACAAGAGGCCTTAGCAAACTTAATGATCTCTGGCATTAATTATATATGGATACCTATAAAACAGCTCAATTTAGCACCGAAACCCTTGCCCCGGTTGCTCGGATTAAGTATTGCCTATACGCCCGGAAGTCTACCGAATCAGACGAACGGCAAGCCTTATCCATAGATTCCCAGGTTAAGGAAATGCTAGCCATAGCTGATAAGGAGAATCTGGATATAGTCGATATCAGGCGAGAATCTCACTCAGCTAAAGAATCAGGCCAAAGGCCAGTTTTTAAAGAAATCTTGGCTGATGTTAGATCTGGAAGGTATACCGGCATATTAACCTGGGCACCTGATCGGTTGAGTAGAAATGCGGGTGACCTTGGATCAGTAGTGGATCTAATGGACGAGAAAAAGTTATTGGAAATTAGAACATACGGACAGCATTTTAAAAATTCGCCGAACGAAAAATTTCTCTTGATGATTCTCTGTTCTCAGGCAAAACTTGAAAACGATAATAAAAGTATCAATGTAAAACGTGGACTGAAAACCAGAGTAGAAATGGGATTATGGCCAGAACCTGCTCCGACTGGTTACTTAAAAGAAAAACGGATGGATCGGAAATGCGAAACCTTAGTTGATCCTGATAGAGCGCCGATTATAAAGCAGATGTTTGAAAAGGTAGCTTACGAAAAATGGAGCGGTAGAAAAATATACAATTGGTTAAAATTTGATCTGAATTTCAAAACCGCTTACGGTCAAAAAAATCTAACACTAAGTAATGTCTATATGATACTTCAAACCCCATTCTATTATGGGGTTTTTGAATATCCTAAAAAGAGCGGCAATTGGTATACTGGAAAACACACACCTATTATTACCAAAGAGTTATTTGATGAAGTACAAGCTCAAATGAAAAGCCAGGTACTAAGAAGCCAAGAATCAAAAGAGTTTGCCTTTACCAAACTGATGGCTTGCGGTCTTTGCGGCTCAGGCATATCTGCCGATGAAAAGTTTAAGAAACTGAAAGACGGTTCTGTTAATAGGCATGTCTACTATGGTTGTACTAAATCCCGAGATGCTAACTGTAAATCCGGCTACATCAATGAAGTTGAGCTGATAGAACAACTACAAACTTTGGTCGAAAAATTAGATATTAAATTAATTCCGATAAAAGATAAAATTAGCCAAGAAGTGAAGCGGTATAAAAAGTTTCAACAGATAATTTTGGGTACTAAAACTCCTATCGTTGTTCAAGACATTGATATCAGGAACTATGCCAAGTTTATACTCCAAGAAGGATCCGATATAGAAAAACGGGAATTCTTGAATTGTTTAAAAGGCATAATTGTACTCAATGACAAAGTTGTCTCAATTAAGTCAGAACGTAGGGAATCATAAGCTTTTTCAGCCTAGCTAGCTGATTGATAAATAACGTAAATATAGTATAATTACCTCAACAATTAACTAAGTAGCCTAAACCAGCGGTCACGCTGGCATGGTGAATCAAAACTCGTTAAAGATATTGAACCCTGCGTTCAGCAACTTTAACGAGTCATATCGGGAAACTGATATGGGTCCGTAAGGACCAGCTGGCGTGGGGCTTTATGTTACCTGCTAGCGGAAAGAAAAAACTCGTTATGAAAAAATGCAAAGGGTGTCAAAAAGAAATAGACGCCAAAGCAAAAAAGTGTCCCCATTGTCAGACTGACCAGCGTAACTGGTTCATGCGTCATAAAGTCCTAACTACTCTAGGTGGAATTATTGGATTTTTTATTTTAATTGGAATTATTGCCGTCAATGGCGGTGACGGTAACAACAATGGCTCTGAAAACGGGAGTACAAAAGACACTGTCTACGCAGTGAAACAAGTCGTACCCTCAGGAGATGTAGTATGGCAAATTGATGAAGTGAAAGATCGAGGAACTAGTTTGCTTGCCAAAGATTCTCGGTATCCTACAATCGCCAAGACTAAAACCTCTACTGGTAAGTTTATCCAACTCACAATCTCAATAGAGAACCGAGGTAAAGATTTAGCGAGCATCACTACCCCTACTTTAGTTGATAGTCAAAATCGCGAGTTCACCAGCTCAAGTGATGTTAGTGAATGGGTACCAGAAGGTGCAGACCTATTCTTGCTATCTAACTTGCAGCCCAATCTTCCAAAAACGTTTGTAGTGATCTACGAAGTACCAGCAGGAACTACTGGATTAAAAGCCAGAGTTGGCGTGATACACCCACAATTTATAGATTTAGGAATTTAATACTAAAAACCGGTCTTGGCCGGTTTTTTATTTGAAAAATTACTTAATTTATATAACCCTTTTCATTAACTTGACACCTCTTGGAGATAGTAGTATAAATAGGGTATGGGGGTATAGACTATATAATTAAGCTGTGGATAACTATGAAACACACACTAGATCAGAATCTTAAGAAAAGAGCAGTTCATCGAGCCAAAATAATCAGAGGACAAGCTGAGGGATTAATCAAAGCTATTGAGAATGAAGAGTATTGCCCTGTCTTACTAGAAGACTCTCTCTCCATCCAAAGGTCGCTCAAAAGCTTAGATACGTTCTTATTGGAAAATCATCTTCGCACCCATGTTAAGCACCAAATGCAAACTAAGGGTGAAGACGAAAAGGCCATAAAGGAATTAATTAAAGTTTATACCTTATCAAATAAATAAAATATATGAATCACGCTATAAATCACACACAAAATGGTACTTGCACGCATGGATGTTGTGAGACTAAAGATATAACCTCTCATGGGTGTTGCGGAGGTGATGATGCTCATCATCACACATCATCCGTTGCTACTACTTACACCTGTGAGATGCATCCAAATATAAAACAGGACGAAGCTGGAAGTTGCCCTGAATGCGGAATGAATCTCGTTCCAGAAAAAGAGATCAAAAATTAATCAATTAATTTAAAAATATGAAATTCTCAAAATTAATGCATGTGACAAGCGTTATAGTAGGGTTTGCAGGAGTCATAACATTTATTGGTGCGCTCCTGGGTGGTGGTGACAATCTGGTAGCGGGAGTTACAAAAATAGATGCCTTGCTCTGTGCTGGAATACTCATTCTCATAGCTACATGGCTTCAACTAGCAACAATTCACCACATGATGCTCGAAAAACGTGGAGAGATTGTTTAATCAACTAATTCTAAATGTATGGGAAAATTATCTTTAAGACTCTATACACTAAAATGCATACTCGGTGCAGAAATAGTTTATGTGCTCTGTTTAATAGGTGGTTACTTACCGCTCCGAAGTGAGCAAGGAGTTAAGCTACACCATACCCTATTTGAGACTTTGCCTTGGTTCACATGGGGAAGTTTGGGTAGTTACATTTGGGGTGCAATATTGATAGCACTGCTTTCATGGATCTTTGGAGCCTATATGGTCTGGATGCATAATTCCAGTATCATAGAGCGATCCTAATTTAGTTTAATTATTAATAAAGAAAGGCACGTCATGCATAATTCTAATCATAATTCGAAAATGATGTGGATGATGATGGCTGGCTGCTTGTTGTTGCCGATTGCGCTCCTATTATTTGGAGGAAGAATTGGTAATATTGTCTCAAGCTGGGGATGGTTTGCACTTATCGGTGCCTTTGTCCTGGTTCATATCCTGATGATGTTCGGTCATGGCCGTGATAAACCGGAAGATGATACTGAAAAAGTTCAACCTGATGGAAAATCAAATATCCATAATCATTAAACAAAACATGTTATGAGTATATTAAATTCATTCTTTAAAAAATACCCTAAAGAAAAAAGTGGTAAACCATCTAAAGATCCAGTATGTAGGATGAAACCTACTGATAATATTACGTACGATCATGATGGAATAACCTACAAGTTCTGCTCTGACCATTGCAAGTGGCAATTTGAAGAAGACCCAAGCGCTTACATTTAACTTATGACTAACCTGAGTATAAAAAAATCAATCTTATACGGACTATTAGCGAGCATAATAATGCTAGTTATCTACTTTGTCGTTGTAGGGCTTATCTCTGACTGGCCATTTGCCAAAGATCAATTTGCACAGTATTGGTATTTCGTTATTAGCCTAGCGATTGGATTCGGTATTCAAATTAGCTTATACACTCATTTAAAGCAATTAATAGCTAATGGGCAAGGTTCTGGTAAAGTGCTCGGTGTCACGGGTGCTACATCAACCGCTGCTATGATATCTTGCTGCGCTCACTATCTAACAAACATCTTACCTATTCTTGGAACTGTTGGACTAGTTACTTTTGTCGCTCAATACCAGACGCAATTCTTCTGGATAGGACTAATATTTAATATTGCGGGTATCATCTTCATGATTAACAAAATTAGGAAAGTAACACACGTATGAAATATTGGCGATTAATAATTATAGGTTTGGCGTTTGTATTCCTGATGTACTACTACTTTGTAGTGTACAAAGATGATCAGGTAGATGATGATCGACAACAGACACAGCAACAGCAAATGACGAATCAAAAGCAGTGGGAAACACAGACAGATGAGCAGCAACCCGTTGTAGTTAAGGCGACTCCGGTAACATTAAGCAAGGCCGAACCAATCTGGAAATTTACTGTATCGTTTACGACCCACTCCGGAGATTTAGATCAAGACCCTACTAAAGCAGTGGTGTTAGTAGATGATTCAGGTAATACTTTTCAGCCGACGGCTTGGGAAGGACCGGGCCCAGGTGGCCATCACCGCGAAGGCACTCTAACATTTAATGCGATTCAGCCGTCGCCAAAGTTTATTGAATTAAAGGTTAAGGACGTAGGTGGCATTTCCGAAAGATCATTTAAATGGAATTTAGAATAAAGCTATGGACACATATCAATGCAAAGTTTGTAAACTAGAATATACAGACGAAAAAATCGCAAAAGAATGCGAAGTGTGGTGCAGCACCCATGAGAGTTGTAATTACCTCATTGCCCAGCAAGCGATTAATAAAAATGCAGCCAAAGACTTGTCGATCACAGACGACGAAAGATTTAAAGAATAAACAATATTATGGATTTACTTTCAAGCACATCAATTGTCGCAGCATTTATAGCCGGTGTAGCAGCTTTGTTTGCCCCCTGCTGCATTACGGTCTTACTCCCTTCTTATTTAGGATCCGTATTTAAGGAACGTTATAAAGTTGTCTTAATGACTTTCATGTTCTTTCTTGGAATCTTAACTATATTTTTACCGATTGGTCTTGGAGCAGCGGCATTAGCACAATTTTTCAATCAATATCATAATCTCATCTTTACATTAGGAGGATTAATGCTGGCATTTCTCGGAATTGCTCTAGTGTTCGGCAAGGACATGTCTATGCCGTCCTTCGTTAATCCGACCGTGAAGAAGTATAATGCTCTTTCGATTTACATACTAGGTATTTTTGCAGCCATAGCAACCACTTGTTGTGCACCGGTTCTCGCAGGAGTATTGGCTCTTTCCGTTACTAGTGGCAGTGTTCTTTGGGGCGGAGTATATACGTTAAGCTACGTATTAGGCATGGTGATGCCACTTTTCCTTATCGCTTTCTTCTTAGATAAAATTAACTTTACTCAAAAATTTACATCTTTGCGTAAGCCCCGAAAAATCGTCATAGGAAGTTTAACTTGGCGGTTTAACCTCGCTGAAACCGTCGCAGGATTTGTATTCCTAGGCATGGGAATATACATAATCTACTTAGCCTTAGCAAACAAGTTAGCGATGGAATCAAGCTATCAGCTCACTACTAATATACTTGTTGCAAACGCAGTTCATGGTGTGCACCGATTCACACAAAATGTCCCAGAACTGGTCTGGGCTGGATTAGTTCTTCTTACCTTCATTCTATTAATCACTTACGCCATTAATCAATTTAAAAAACATGAATAAGAAAACATTTATATATATTGGTTTAGCAGGTATTGCTGTTATTGTGATAGGAATTGCCTTATCTAATACCAGCAAGACGGCTGAGCAGAAGCAAGAATCAGTAGCTACCACCAATAATTTGGTTGGCAAGCCTCTTCCTGATATCCAGCTTAAAGACAAAACTGGTAAAATTTATGATCTCACAAGCCTCAAGGGCAAGAATGTTGTGCTGTTCTTCAATGAGGGTCTTATGTGCTACCCGGCCTGCTGGAATCAAATGGCATCCTTTGCTACAGACCCGCGATTTAATAGCGCTGATACCGTCGCTCTATCGGTAGTGACTGATCCTGCTACCAGCTGGGAAACAGCCAGTGCAAAGATGCCTGACTTAGCCAAAGCAACTATTCTCTTTGATACAGCGAGTGCAGATCCAAACGCTCATCATGGTGATGCTACCAACACAGCATCATACAAACTTGGCATGCTATCAGTCGGTTCTTCCATGCACCCTGGGCAATCGCCCGGTCATACCTACATCTTAATCGATAAGCAAGGAATAGTGAGAGAGGTAGTTGATGATACGAATATGGCAGTAAATAACGATATGCTCATGGAAAAGATTTCAAAGTTTTAATTAATCATTATTATGAATTTTATGAGTAACAAAAATATATTGATTACACTGCTTGGCATCATTATGGTTGTGACTTTCGGAGTCATTGCATTTAGCTATAACAAAGAGCAACGGCAAGACATTGATAAAGAACAAAAGGTGCAACTATCTGATGTTGATGAAAAAGTCTATGTTGCGCTTGAGGGTGAAGGAAAAGTGGTAGTGATTGATTCTGTCCAGAAAAAAATCTTGACCACGATTGATTTAACAGACCGAGCAGGATCACCTATCGGATACATGGCACACAATGTACAAGTCGCTCCAGACGGGAAAAGTGTATGGGTTACCGCTAACGCAATGCAAGAAATGGAGATGAATGACAATGGCCACGCTGAAGAAGGTGGCGATTCAGAACATGACATGAAAAACATTGAAAAACCGTTAGATCAAATTATTATTATAGATCCATATACCGACCAGATTATTAAAAGAATCTCTATTTCTCCTGATAACCACCTGGCCCATGTTGCAATTTCACCTGATAGCAAGAAAGCGTATGTAACCGCTCAAGAGAAAGGGCTTATGTACACGATTGATACTGAAACCTTTGAAATAGAGAAAACGCTTGATCTTGGAACTGGTAGCGGTCCCCATGGTCTTAGAATATCTCCAAATGGTGCGAAGGCATTTATTGCGCTCCTGGACGGAAAGGCTCTTGCGACTCTTGATATATCAACCTACAAAATACAGCAAATTCCATTTGATAGCGGTGCGGTTCAGACTGCAGTCACCCCGAATGGCCGCTTTGCCTTCGTATCGCTCTATACTACGAAGCAGATTGCTAAATTAGATACAACTACAGGGAAAATAGAGAAAATAAATCTACCCAAAGAATCTAAGGGGCCGGTTCAATTGTATTCGACTCCAGATTCGAACTTTGTCTATGTTGCCGATCAAGGTTACTACTTTGACCAGCCTACAGGCAATACAGTTTATCGAATTGCAGTAGAAAATGGAGAGATAGATCAGACCATCACAGCCGGTTCCGCTCCACACGGAGTTGTTGTGGATTCAGATGGAAAATTTGCTTACATAACAAATTTGTTGAGTGATGATGTTTCCATCATTAACGTAGCGACTGGGAAAGAAATTGCTCGGATTCCCGCAGGCGACATGCCAAATGGTATCAGTATTTGGAACCGTAATAACGGTGGCACACCTTAATTAATATCTGAGACTAATATGCACTATTTTGATCCAGTCTGCAAAAAGAAATTACGTAAGAAGACAGAATTTGCCATTATCAAATTCCGTGGCGTTGCTTACCATTTGTGCTGTGATGCCTGCAAAGACATTTTTATTATGCACCCGGAAGAATATGTGCCTCAGGAAACTATTGCTGAAGAAAACGACACTATCAATTAATAAATACAACTCATACCGCTATGGAACTTAATCATAACAATACAAATTCGCAAGATATTAACTACATTTGCCCGATGCATTCGGAAATACAGCGAGACAAACCTGGCACATGTCCTAAATGCGGCATGATGCTTGTTAAAGCTGAAAATAAATCAGGGCATGGGGAACATGATGGGCATGTAATGGCTGATATGTCTAAAATGGGTTTCTGGGATAAATTCAAAATGAGCATGACGATGACTATGGGTATGGATCATACCGGGCTTGCTGGTCGTGAGATGGCTAGGCTAATGGAAGTTGATATCCGCAACAAATTCTTTTTTTCATTGCTGCTCACTATTCCAATTATCCTGTATTCGCCTATAGGAATTGATTATTTAAAACTAGATCTTCCGTCACCAATCCCGATTCCATGGTTACTTTTCATTCTGACAACACCGGTATTTTTGTACTCAGGTTGGATTTTTCTTTACTCAACATACTTTGCCCTGAAAGATAAAGTGCTAAATATGGCCGTACTTATTGCCGTCGGTATAACAGCCGCATATGGGTTCAGTGTATTACTGACTTTAATAGGAAGTAGCGACTCGTATTATGAGGCAGCTGCTATGCTTATTACTTTTGTTTTGTTTGGCCACTGGATGGAAATGAAGTCCAGACGTGGCACAACCGATGCCTTGCAAGCTTTGTTTAACCTCGTTCCACCCCAAGCCCGACTTTTTAAAGATGGCAAAGAGATTATGGTTGCTACATCAGAAATTCAACTTGGCGACACTATCATTCTAAAACCAGGAGATAAAGTTCCTGTGGATGGCGAAATTACCGAAGGAGAAACGGCGATTGATGAATCTTTGGTTACAGGAGAATCAATCCCAACAGCAAAAAAGATTGGTGATCAAGTAATTGGTGGCTCTATTAATACAGCTGGTTCAGTTAAATTTAAGGCTACGAAAATTGGCAAAGATACTGCGCTTGCCCGGATAGTTGCTTTGGTGGAAGAAGCGCAGAATTCAAAAGCCCCTAGCCAAAGGCTAGCTGATAAATTTGCGAAGTATCTAGTTATCGCCGCAGTTGGCTCAGGTTTACTGGTATTTGTTATTTGGTTCTTTTTCGTAGGTGCGCCGCTTTTATTAGCTCTTTCATTTGCCATCGCAACAGTTGTTATTGCCTGTCCTGATGCGTTAGGGCTTGCGACTCCAACAGCCGTGGCGGTAGGAACTGGTCTCGGCGCAAAGCACAATATTTTAATAAAAGATGCGCCCACGCTTGAGCAAGTGTCAAAAATACAAGCCATTGTTCTAGATAAAACTGGTACGCTTACTGATGGAAAACCAATCGTAACTGATATAGCTACGGCAGATGGTTTTGATGCAGGTGAAGCACTTCGTCTGGTTGGTGCAGCGGAAGCGAAGTCATCCCACCCTTTGGCAGGAGCAGTACTTGATGAACTTAAAAAACGTAATCTAAAATTATATGAATCGGTTGAGAAATTTCAGAATCTTTCAGGGTTAGGAGTTAAAGCGGTTGTTGAGGGTAAACAAGTTTTGATCGGTACAGTGAAACTTATGGAGGAAAATAATATTGATTTAGGTTCATTGGATTTGAAAATAAATGAGTTTTTGGAACGAGGCGAAACGATTATGATTCTTGCAGTTGATGGTGAAATCAAAGCAGTAATTGGTGCGGCTGATCCAATTAAAGCTAACGCAATCAAAGCAGTAGAACGTTTTAAAAGCTTAGGGATTGAAATAGCAATGATTACGGGTGACAATAAAATGACTGCGGACAAGGTAGCAAGTCAAATCGGCATCGAAAGAGTGTTTGCGGAAGTCATGCCCGAGGACAAGGCTAGTTATGTAAAGAAGCTTCAAGAGGAAGGAAAATTTACTGCTATGGTTGGTGACGGCGTAAATGATGCCCCAGCACTCGCTCAATCTGATGTAGGCATTGCAATTGGTGCAGGAACGGACGTAGCAATTGAAACGGCTAAAGTCGTTCTAATGAAATCTGATCCTCTGGATATCCTTCGAGCGATTACGTTAAGCAAAGCTACAGTCCGCAAAATGAAGCAAAATCTTTTCTGGGCTTCTATCTATAATGTACTAGCAATACCTATAGCTGGTGGTATTCTGTTTCCCAACTTCGGTATTATGCTTCGTCCAGAATTTGCCGCTCTACTTATGAGTATTTCCTCAATTATAGTTGCGGTAAATGCTGTGCTATTGAAACGTGTTGAGAAAGATTTAATTAATCCATAAAAATATGAAAAAAGAACAGCAAGAACAAATGGATATGCAATCTCAAGTCCCCAAAACTAAGAAATTATCCGTCGTATCACTATCCGTAGTGATTTTAGGGGTTGGCATTTTGATTGCCGCTTTATTTGGAAATTTTCTTAAAGACCCAAAAAATATTCAGGATACAGAATCTACTTTTTCTCAATCTACTACTGGGCTCACCGAGTCCAAATCATCGGAGACGGTGGAGCTTAAAAACGGCGATACTTACAACATCACTGCTTCCATAGTCAAAAAGAAGATTGGTAACAGCGAAGTTAAAATGCTTGCGTATAACGGCTCAGTGCCGGGTCCTGTCATAAAAGTGCAGCAAGGTTCAGAGATTATAGTAAACCTAACTAATCAAACTGATGTTGCTACCACGATTCACCCTCACGGCGTTCGTGTAGAAAACGCCTTTGACGGCGTGCCTGATGTCACTCAAAAAGTGGTGGAGATTGGCGACACCTTTGCATATAAACTAAAGTTTCCTGATCCTGGACTCTATTGGTATCATCCACATTTCCGACAGGACTACTCTCAGGATTCAGGATTATATGGAGCATTTTTAGTCGAACCAAGCGACGCAAGTTATTGGTCACAGGTAAATCGCGAAGAAGTATTGATGGTGGATGACGTACTAATGGAGAATGGGCACTTGGCTGCGTATGATAAAAATAAAGTTGATCATGCCCTCATGGGTCGGTTTGGCAATACTATGTTGGTTAATGGCTCTACTGATTACAAACTGGATGCAAAACAGGGCGAAGTGGTCAGATTTTATATAAACAACGCCGCCAATACCAGAACATTTAACCTATCAATTCCGAACGCAAAAATAAAGCTAGTTGGTGCTGATAGTGAAAAATATGAAAAAGAAACTTTCGTTGATAATATTATTTTAGCGCCCTCGGAACGGGCAGTGGTAGAAGTGCTTTTTGAAAAACCAGGCAAGTTTGCGCTTCAGCATAAAACACCAGACAATACCTATACGATGGGGTCAATTGCTGTATCAAATGAGTCCGTGATTCAGTCCTATGCCAAAGAATTTGCAGCATTGAGAATAAATAAGGATATAGCTGCAAGTATTGATCCCCTGCGTGGTTTGTTTGGTAAAACACCTGATAAAAAATTGTCATTAACCGTTGAGACACAAGGAATGGCGGAAAACATGAATAGCGGAGGTCATATGATGCCAGATGGCTCAATGATGGGCGGGCAGATGTCAGACGGCGATAAGATCGAGTGGGAAGATAATATGGCTATGATGAACATTAACTCCACGCCTGATAACACAAAATGGAAAATGGTTGACCGAGACACCAACGAAGCCAATATGGATATTGATTGGAAGTTCAAAGTCGGCGATAAAGTCAAAGTCAGCATTTTCAACGATCCTAAATCCATGCACCCGATGCAACATCCAATTCACTTCCACGGTCAGAGGTTCTTAGTGCTTTCAATCAATGGTATAGCTAACACTAATCTGGTTTGGAAAGACACAACCCTAGTACAAACCGGCGATACCGTTGAAATTTTGATTGATATGTCTAATCCAGGTAAATGGCTGGCGCATTGTCATATATCAGAACACCCTGAAGCTGGCATGATGATACCTTTTACTGTGGAAAGCTAGTTATATAAACATGGACATAATTGCACATGGTGTCTATAACATAGCGCTGCAAAGAACAATTAAGAAAGATAAGAAAACAAGGAAAGAAATCCTTACAGCTTTTTGGTGGGGCATAATGCCTGACCTGTTGGCCTTTGGGATACCTTTCATCTCAGCGATTTTTGTCGGATCCCTCAATCACCATCAGAACATAGGCGGATTTGATCTCGCCTCTACTGTATACCCTTATACGCATAGTTTAGTAATTTTTAGTTTAGTATTTTTAGCAATTTATGCCGTGCGAAGAAAATGGTACTTGCCTATGCTTGGCTGGGGTTTTCATGTACTACTAGATATTCCATTCCACACACCGGAATTTTATCCTACGCCATTCCTATTTCCCCTTTCAAGTTATACGTTACCGTTTGGTATCTCTTGGGGAACTCCCGTAGTTTGGATTGCGATTTGGGTTGTCGTCCTTCTTTGGTTAGGGATATTGTATAAACAAAGGAATAACAAAAGTTTATAATTGTTAAGTACATTAATTTACATTAGTCTATGAATCCATTAAATAGTCCGGAAGATCTTCGTTTGTTATCTAATATAGGGCACTGGGTAGCCGGAGGTATATTTTCAATTATTGTACTCTTCACGATAGCTAAAGTACAAGGCTATTTAAGGTCAAAAAAAGGCCAGTATATTCTGCCTTGGTTTCTATTTATATCAAGCTCCCTAGCTCTGGTTGCCTTCCTACCATTTCATCACGGACTCAATAACTTTGAAGCGGTGTGGAATTATCTAATCTTGGATCCACAGCAACGTCAACATTTTATTATGCTTTGTTTATTTGTAATTGCTGGGACAGCCGAATTGTTAAATCGGAAAAATTTTGAAAGGATAAACTTGTGGCAGTTTATTTTGCCTGCAGTAATAATGATGATAGGCTTACTATTTTTATATCATCCACAGCATGGCAATCATGAAGCTATCCAATGGACTGCAACATTCCACAGATATCTAGGCTTGAACTTGATTTTTGCTGGAGTAATTAGAATAATAGACTTACTATGGCAAAATAAGCCTCGATGGTTTAGTTATATATGGATAATATTTTTATCGATAGCTTCAATTATGCTTATAACATACCGTGAACCAGATGGAGCAACTTTCAAAGTTCCAGAAATAGAACTACAAAACCAAAGTAATGAGATGCAAAAAAGGCACCAATAATGGTGTCTTTTTGTTAGTCTTGAAGTAGTGGTAACGGATCAATAAAATCCTGTAAATCTTTTTCATCAGTTACATATCCTAAAAATTCAATATGGTTTCCTTTATGAATTCCCAAGTGAAGGTGCTTGCGAGTATTTCCAGTTTCTTCAGTTCGATCATCACCTAATTCTGCAATGGCACTACTAGGTTTTATAGTTTCGTTATTTTGAGAAACTGCAATTGAAGAAGGTTTTAAATGTCCGTATAATACGCTGGAAAGTTGATTATTTATATTGCATTCTTGGATAACAACCCCTCCGTAACCTTCTATGGTACCGGTAAACAATATTTTTCCTTCGCAAATGGTTTTGACTGGTACAGAAGATTCTTTTTCTTCGGGCAATATTTCTATATCTAGTCCAGTATGGTAACCTGTGAACCGCTCTGGGGGTGAAATAGGGTTGGTTGCAGGATCAGGGGTGACATACATGCCGAATTTAAGTAATTTCTGACGTTCATCTGACTTTTCAAGGGGCCATGGCAGTAGTGATGCTGATTTAGATGCTTGCATTGGTGAATTTATCGGCGAATCCATGCCTCGATTTAACAACCAAAGGGAGCTTATCCCTATCAGGATTATAGCTAAAACAAGAAGTTTAATTTCTTTATGCATTGAAATAGTTTAATGATTAGATAGTTCTTATTATTAGTGATGAGCTGGGTACCATGCTTGTTGCCACTGTTTCATTTGATTAACTTCTTTTTCTTGAGCAGAAATAATTTCACCAGCCATAGTTTTTAATTCTTGATGATTTGCATTGGTTAATGCTAGTTTAGCCATCTCAATAGCACCCTCGTGGTGCAGTATCATTTCTTCTATAAATGTATAGTCAAACTCATCGCCAGTCTTAGACTTAAGATTAGCTATCATTGAAGCCATCATTGAGTCCATTGACTGCATTGAGCTGTGATCCATGGTACCAATGGTGTTAGTATTTGCTTGTTGTGTGCTTGCTACTTCAGCACTCTTTTTTGTAGTTGAAGTTACAATAACAGTCGCTTAGGTTGCTCCTATTATAAGACCACCGATTGCGAATATCCATTTATTTTGATTCATAGATTTACAAGTTAATGATTGATTATGTAATGATACGATATACTTTAGATATTAAGTCGGTATCATTTTCCCTAAGTCCAGGCAAAATTTTCTTTACTCTTAAGTTTTATAAACTCAAATATCACAAATTCCTTAGCTAGTAACCTGTATATGACTCTTCAAGTATTCGAAGAGGGTTAATACCCATTATAATCAGTCTGTTTTTTATATCTTCCACCATCAGAGGCGGACCGACTACATACCAGAGATACTTTTCTATCCCTGTTTTTTTGGTATTTTGAAGTATAAACTGTTCGTCAATTCTACCAAACTTGGGCTTAAGAATAAAATTCTTATTGCGATTAGCTAAATCTTGCAATTCGGATAAGTAGGCCGCACTTTCTTTGTTTCTGTTAGCGTATAAAAGTGTTATGGGAAATGTAAAACTCCGCTCCGAATAGTAACGTATCATGCTCATATACGGAGTTATACCAATCCCTCCGGCTATCAACACAAGCGGATAGATTGAATTTTGCGGAAGAGTAATAAACCCATGAGGTCCTTCAATATTTATTGGCGATCCTAACGGCAGTTCTTTCAGGCTACGCTTAAAGCCACTGCCGGTATCACGAAAAGCAATAGATACTTTCTTTTGGTCAATCGGAGACGAAGCAATGGAAAATAAGCGCGAAGACCCTTTGGAATCTGGATACAACAACTGAGGAACTTCGACTTGAATGTACTGACCGGCTTGAAACGAAAAATTGAGTGGGTACTTAAAGGAGACTTCCCATGTATTTTCCGCTATCTTCGTGCGCCCATCGATAGTGGTGTAATATACCTTGCTCATGGGTTTTGACGTAACACTGCCGGCACTGGATTCGCATCTTCGGGTATTGCAAAAACTTCGTCACTATTTAATTCTCCGGCATTCAAGATACTTACCTTTAGGGCTCCTCCTTGCGTTAGCGGAATTTGGTGTTCTCCAGCCCCGAATTGGGTAGCCCATGCTCCAGGTCCGGCAGCTACTTGAGTGAGTCCAATATCTTCCGGTGACACATTTTCCACTTTAGTCCAAGCAAACTTTCCATCAGCGATTAATTTTGCTTCGTATAAAGTTCGTTCGCTGAATCGATAAATCTGGTGCGAGATTGGTGCGCCTGCAACTTTAACCGTCTGACGGAACATAGGCGCTGTATCAATGTTGTTTATCCAAAGAAAAATGTCTTTATCTGCTTCCCGAATAATCATGTGAAAGTTCTGCGAGTACTTCTGGACTGGTGCTTGCTTAGCCAATGCCGGAGCTTCCTTTATGACCCTGCTGTCAAAATACGCCACTACACCGGTTGCGAGCGCCATGGGAGTTACAAACAATACAGACAAGGCAATTACGCCAGCTACCTGAAACCAACTATTTTTTTGTGAGTAGCTTCTTTGTTGAATTACTGTCTTAGCGAAAGCCGCTGCCTGTAGCAGGACGGCAGTAAACCCCATCCCTAAAAATACATACAAAAACCATATTGGCGGATAAAATCTCCAGTCAGGGGGCGAGGCCTGAAAGAAAAAGAAGAAGTACAATATGCCTCGGAGCATTAGAATATAAAAGATGACGTGAGTCAAAGAACTATGTAGCCACTTCCATGAAGATATGCCGAGAAAGCTTACTGCTTTATCAGATGAAGTCAGGACTAATAGGATTATCATTGGCGCTACCATAATCCCCATCATGTTCATAATGCCAACCTCAGGACGAACCATAACATAACTCCCCACTTCTTGCATGTACTCAAACCCAAATAGCCTGCCCCAATCTTGTTGCGCCCAACGATCCCATATAGCGTAAGCGTGTCCGGTTGCCAACACGGCAAACCATATTCCCAGCTCTCGACGCCAGGGAAGAAACCGTGCGAGCGGATGGTATAGCTTGGCCGCAGGTCCGAGTATTAGGGTGAAGAAAAGAAGAACAAACCCAGCATGCGCCCATGATCTCCAATAAGGGTGATCCACTCCCCAGTCGGGCCACAGCGCTCTTTCAACCCCCCAGTCAAAGTAGGAAATGTAAAACAGGTAAACCAGCAACGCAGATAGTACGGCCATAAACAGGTGCCGTAAAAAAATTGTTTTTTTACTTCTAATACCTAATAGCATATTTTTTGATTATTTTTATCTTTAACATTTTTGCCGATACCTCTTACTTACAAATCGGTAATCATGCTCTTGCCGAAATACTTACGGTATTTATAAAAATACCTGATTTGGTCTCGTAGATGGTCGATCAAGCGCATTACATTCATATCTTCCTTTGGCAAGTAATGTCTTACTACTCGCTTACTTTGAAGCAGTTTATCAATTGTAGGCAGCCATTCAGTCTGAGCATACTTTTTTAAAAGTATGTCGGAGACCAGTGTATAGAGCACAGATTCTGTTGCAATCGTAAATTCCAGCGGTTTATTGTGGATCAGATCGTTAACAATAAACTCTGCTAAGTTATGACCTGCGGCTGTCATGGCATATGAGCAACGAGCAGGCCGTAAATTTATCTCAAACACCTTCCACTTTTTGTCTCTGGGATCATACTTAAAGTCAATGTTGCCATACCCACGATAGCCGATAGCATCAAGAAAAATGCGAAATTGTTCGGAAAGTTCAGGTTCATCAATTGGGGTTTCTGCGGTATGAGAGCCAATGCCGTCGGGAGTAGGGCTGCCAAGAATCATCTCATCGAACTGCATAAACTTTACTATACCGTTTTGGTCAGAGTAAAAATGGAATTCACCCTCCCGGTTTCCAGGAATAAACTCCTGTAGTATGAATGCATCGGTATACGTAGAGTGATAGATAGCATTTAATATCTTTGTATACTCTTGTTCATCTCGAGCCATAAATGCCTTACGCTTGCCTGGGAATGTTGTATCCCAGTACATAATACTGTTTGATGGCTTTATGACTAGTGGAAAAACAAGATCAGGGATTTGTTCTTTGTAATTCTCTTTATTGATTATCCAGGTAGGTGGATGGGCAAGACCATATTTATCACAAAGCTCGTAAAATGTCTCTTTACGGTTAAGTTGTTGGTGCAGTTTGTAGTCGACTGTGATGAAACGGAACTCATTTTCAATTAACTTCTGATTTCTTGAGATAAGCTCAGAATAAGCATCTCCGCAAGGGATTAAAATCAAGTCACTCTCCGATTTGGAGAGCGAAGCTGCTAAACTTTTTAGCGTTTTGACAAATGCTTCATCTGTTTCAAGTTTCAGATCTATTATGGCTTTGCTGATGAACTTTGTGTTCTGGCATACAACCCACAATTCTTGGCAGACAACCAACGATTTAATACCATACGCTTCATAGAATGAACGTGCGATACCATACGCATTAACATCACTGCCAAGTATGATTGGTATAAAGTTTTTAGCTAATGGTTCCGTGTTGTTCATAGTCTCCTATCTTTGTAATTTTATTCTTTTCGCCAACAAACACAACTTTCGGTCGATGATCCTTGGAATCTTTGGCGTCTATGCTGATATAAGACATAATGATGACCGTGTCACCTGGCAAACAAAGACGAGCACCGCCGCCGTTCAAGCAAATGACACCGCTATCAGGATCACCGGCAATAATGTAGGTTTCAAAGCGGTTGCCGTTGTTTAGATTCACAATAGCAACCTGCTCATACTCAACATAACCTGCTGCATCCATGAGGCTCTGGTCAATAGTAATAGATCCGACATAATCTAAGCGTGCTTCAGTAACAATAGCACGATGTATTTTCCCACCTAGTAATGTTATATTTTTTTGCATAATTTCTTTGAGTTAAAAAGTTAAACAACTTTTCTATAATTAATTTACACTTACAGTGTAGTCCGATGTAATAACTTTTCCTTTTACTTGGAACTGAGTAAATATTTTGTATTTTCCTGCTTCAGGGAATGTAGCAGAGAAATCTACAGTATCAGGTTCACCAACATGTCCGGCATGTTCTGCTGCTGTCATTCCTTCCATGCCTGCCATATCCATTCCGGTGGCGTGTGTATGGATAAAGTCTAATGTGTTCTCTTTGATGATTACGCCATGTCCCATTGCCCCTAAGTAAGATTCTAGCTGTACTTGCTCATCGACATTTGGATCAGAGATAGTTAGACCATAATCTAACTGGGCTCCTGCTCTAGGAGTCGTTCCAAAAAAGTAATCTATATTGAATCCACCAGTGGTTTTGCTGGTAGCTGTGTCTACCGTAAGCGGTTGAGCTTTATATTTACTTTGGTCACCTACAACCACATCATAATTGACTGTTACTGGTAACTTCTGAGGATTTTCAGGTGTGGGAGTAAAATCTGGGAATAATCGATATGGCCCGTCAGCAGGGAAAGTTACATCAACAGAAAACTCGCCAGTTTGCTTATTAAAATCTGGGTGCAAGTGTTGAAAATTCTGAAGATCTTTCCTCACCAAGATAAAATGCATAAGTTTTTCATGCGCTATTGTGAAATCTTTCAATACTTCTTTTTTGTCATTTACAATTTTGTAACTGATTTTTGTAGATTGCCCTGGTTTAATGTTACTAGTATCAGAGGTCACTTCGATATCATAGCCACGATGGCTTTGCGCGGTAGACATAGATGCCATATCGTGATCCATGGCACCGCCACTCATCATATTGGGAGATGTTTGTGACCCGTTCTTTTTTATCGTAGTGATACCGAAATATGCACCCCAAGCAACAAGACCGGAAGCGAGTATTACTAGTATTAGCTTGATTCTAAAATTTTTCATATGGTTAATTAATAATTGTTACTTTTTTAAGTCCCCTATATAGTACTTTTCAAGGATAGCTCGTGCATCGGCAGAATGTGGCGTACCACTACCTTGTGGCCGAGTTTCAAAGAACGTGGTTGCATCGGTACCGCATCCTTCATAAATTACATGACCTCCGGGATGGGTTTCCACAAAGTTGTCAGGAATCTCGTATACTTTATCATGGATTGCCATCCAGCATAACGGACTAGAATCTCCATTATCCCAACTCTCAGGACCATGTTTTCTTACTTCTTCCATAGTAAATGTTTTTACATTTGGGTCGGTTTCTGGAGTTGGTGTAGCAGGAGTAGCCTCTGGTGCAGGAGTCTGATTTGTGGTTTGTTCAGTATTTGTGCTGGCAACTTCGGGGTCATTTTCTCTTTGGAGAAAAAACACAGTAGTGATGATACCTGCGATGACTAATATGAGTATGGCAAACTTCTTCATTGGTAGAACTTAATTAATTTATAGATTTAGAATGCTATCGGTTCCGGAGATTTATTTTTATTAGATTTGATGAATTCCAATATTTTTGCTTCGTCATAACTCTCGAGTTTGATTTGTCTGAGCCAAGAAGAAAGGGTGATTTTAGCATCATTATCTGACCGAGGAGACATAATTACGCTTCCACCATTTACTTTCGCTATGGTTTCCAGTTGAGATTTGGTTTGTTCGTCTATATCCTTATAGCTAATCCAGATTCCTCCGTGTTCAAGGTTATGAATAGCTTGTTCATCCTGCAGTGGGGTGGAATAAACTCCCCATTTTGCTGGCTCAGCAAGATGAGGTCCTGAGGTGGGCGGGTTGGAATTATAGGACTCATGAGATGCACCAGGTTCTATATGAGTCTGACCTAAGTTATCAAATTCTTCACCAATAGCAGGAGTATCTTTTGATGCCGTGCCGGCTTCAAGTTTTTGATTCTTTTGATCGGGAATTGATAGCAAAATGCCTCCGCCAATAACGGCTATCGCTATCCCTCCAATAATAAGTGTTTGTTTATTCATATAATTTAAGCTTTATTAATTAATTTACAGACCTGCTCGGTTGGGTAAGATTTTATCATATAGTAGAATGTTGTCAGCAGAAGCAATACTGCTATGACTGATAATTCAGTACCATGCCCTGGGAGATAAACGAGACTACCACTCAAGCCAAGCAAGGCCAATATTGGCAGACCGCACGCAGCGCATCCGCTTCCGACAATAGCAAGCATTGAACTTCCTCCGACCATAATATTGAGCTTCCCATTGCCACGCATAGCTTTCAATCGCAAGTACACCAAAGTCAGATTAATACCAGTCAGTAGCGCAGTCAGTATCAGTAATATTTGAACAAATGGGGTTATGGAAGTAACTAGACCTTGTAATAAACCGGTTAGTATTCTCCATTTATAGATTACCGAGTATGCCCCTAACAATGTATCCTTGAAAAGTGACCAATTCATAAGATATGTCACTAAAAGAATGTATAGTACCGCAATTGCAATTGCTGGGATCAGAAAATGTTTTGATCTTAGGATTTCCTGCATACTATTTGAGTTGTTCTTCAATCATCGTTTTGAATACGGAGTATGGCTGAGCCCCTTCAACAGCAGGAGCAGTAATAGTGTTGTCGGTATTTGATTTTCCTATAAACCACCCTGGTGTTCCTGTAATTCCTGCACTCATTCCATCTTGATAATCTTTTTCAACTTCATCTGCATACTTACCCGAATCAAGACACTGCTGGAATTGCGGAGTATTTAATCCTAATGATTTAGCTATGACCGGCAACTGTGTTAATACTAGGCCTGTTCCGTTTGATTCTGTTTGAGTATAAATTTGATCATGATATTTGTAGTAACTTGCATCGCCACCTTGGTCACGAGCGCATTCTGCAGCTTCAGCTTCTTTGCGGGCATTCTCGTGGAAGTCTAAAGGAAAGTCACGGTAGACAAACTTTACTTTCCCGGTGTCTATATAGTCACGCTTAAGTTGCGGTAATAATTCCTCAAATGATTTTTTGCAGAAAGGACATTCGAAGTCGCCAAACTCAATAATAGTCACCGGCGCATCCTTATTCCCCATGACTGGGTCGTTATCGAGAGAAACTTTAATTGGACCACTCGGTGGAGGCGTGCTTTCAACGATCGGTAACTGAGCACTGCTAGCTACGGTATTGCCGATTCGAGGAGCAATGATGTTGTTTGCAGCAAATATAATTGATCCACCAATAATTAGTGCGAACACGATTATTGAACCTGACAACATCCACATCATTCGTTCATAGGAGTTGCGAACTACTCCCTTGGATTCCGACTCATTTACTGGCGGTATTTGATTTTGTATTTGATTGTGATCCATTACGAATAAGACATTACATGGTTAAATACGACGAATAAAATATCGTCGTTTTGTAAACTCATAACGTCTTCTTTAGCAGCGAAGAATGAGGCCACCACCTGGATCAGGTTTGTCTATGTGAGGTGGAATTCGTAATGAACTGCTACTTGCGGTAGCAGTGGAAATTGGTGTGTGAAATGCAGTTACCAAAATACTTTGTAAGCCAACTATGGATTTCTGTACTTTCGATGTTGCATTTGTAAGTTGCTCACTGCTTGATTTATTCACACAGCATTGTTCATATTTAGTATCTGTATTGTATGCATTAGTAATTGGCTCGGTCTGATTCTGTTCATGATGACTTGGGGTATGGCTAAAAACTGAGCATAGATGGCTAGCTGCAATAGGGAGCCCAATTATTACAATAAGGGCGAAAAGGAGTTTTTGAAATTTACCAAAAGTCTTCATAATATTGATTTAAGTATACCAAAACTACCTCTGATTTTCAAACGCTCCACGCCTCACAAATAAGAGCAAAATTAAACTATTTATATGTGCAACTATTGGATTTGCTATACTAAACTTAATCACGTTTTAAGTTAAAAAAATGTATAAAAATATTGTATTAGCATTTACATATCTTTTAATGGCAATCTCGCTACCTTATATAGCCTTGGCTGACGCAGAGGCACAGGTCTTGGAGGTAAAAGTTAATAATGCAGTAATAAAAGTTAGTTATGATCAAGATAAAGCAGGACTTGGAGAACCAGTGCCATTTACTTTTGAGTTACTGCAAGAAGATGAAAGTGCTGAAATGTTATTTGATTCGCTTTGGGTAAATATTAAACCTAAAGACAATCAAAACAGAGATTTACTAGTTGCAGAGGTGAAGAAGCAGGAATCGGGCGTTGCTACTGTTATGTATGATTTCCCGCAAACTGGTGAATATACATTTGCCATTCGATACAATCGTAACGATATAGTTTTAGCTGAACATACTTTTGACTTTGCAATAAGTAAAGAGTCTCTTGATCAAACTGGATTCAGCAAGTCAAGTAGTGAGAATTCTAACAATATCACTATCGATACCAACAGTTCTGTTAATAAGTATTTATGGATTCTCACCCTGGGAATAGGGTTAATTCTGGGATGGATAGCAAGAACTTTCACGCGAAAAATTTAATTTCGTACCTGTGAAATCATCCTCTATTTCTAGATGACAATACTTCACTTAGTAGTTACTTATTAAAAAAACCGCCTTTACGGCGATCTTCTGACGCGTCTCGTGCGCCCGGGACGCGTACGCTCCTCGGGCTAGCCCGAGGTGGCTGGGGTACTAGGATTCGAACCTAGGAATGAGCGGACCAGAACCGCTTGCCTTACCACTTGGCTATACCCCATCGCATTCAATTTTTCACTGACCTGGTTATTTGTCCGCTGAGCGGACCTCTATCATAAACGGCTTACTAGCGTAAGCCTATGGCGTTTGCCTTAAACTGCTTCGCTAAAGCTTCGCAGTTCAGACCCTTGTCCATACTCCGTAGCTTTCATGCCATCCGAAGTACGCCAAAGGCGGACGAAGGAGGGGCTATACCCCACAATCTAAATGATTAACTCGAGTATCATACCGAAAATTAAGTAATTATTCAAGATTCTAGGATACTGGATCCCGGATCGCCCGCGTCTCGCCGTGTTCGACTTGCGGCGTCTGGGATGACATTGGGAGATGAGTAGCTTCGTCTATACAACTGATGACAAGTCAAAACGACAGGAAGTATGCTATAATAAATAAAACATCCATCTGAAACAGAAATAAATGCTCCACATCGCTAAATACGTATTTTATCTAGTTGTAATCGGCACGGTTGTCTTTTTGGTTTGGTTCCTCCCAAAATACTCCTATATTCAAAAGAATCCCGGCTATTGCGTCGCCTTAACAGAAAACTTGTATTACTGTGGAAATGAAAGTAACATCAGCGAAATCTACAACGACGGTAAAGAAACTAAACAACAACTAGATCAAGCAAAGGATCTTTATAATGAAGTTGACTCATCACTCAACCCCTAGTCGGAGTTTCATACTCCTCACATTCATAGTACTCTGCGCAGTGTACGCAGCTTTGGTTTTAACCAGAATCAATCGAGTCTACGAACCAGAAGTTGAAGTTGTCACCACAGAGCAGCCGACTCAATCACCGCAAACAGAAACAATTACTACTGATGTCGATACCACAGATTGGGAAGTTTACAACGACGATCAATTCCCTCTCATAATCTCCCACCCTGAAAGTTTAACCGTCGATGTCAACACCGAACTTGAAGGATATTACATTGTAGATTTAAGTCGAACCACGCCGCGAACAAGCATTAAAATCTTTATAAGCGATGAAGGTTTTGCAGGAACAGCTGCTCTTGCCGGTTCGGACTTTATAACCAGCAACGGTTACACCGCCACCAACTACGACAATATAATTTATACGATAAAAGTAGGGGAGTACTTCTATACTTTCGACGGAACGAATGCACCGAACCTCCAGAACGAACTTGCCGAAATTATAAACACTGTAACTCTAGACTAATCAAAAACCAGCCACTTGGCTGGTTTTAAATTTTGCTAAACAATTACTCCGCCGCCAACACAAACTTTGCCGTCGTATAATACTAAACTCTGCCCGCTCGCCACCGCTTTTTGAGATTTAGCGAACTCAACTAAATACTGTCCTCGGCCCTGTTTGGTTATAGTTAACTTTTCCAAACTACCCTGATGACGGAATCGTCCGGTAAGCTTTGCTGGGAATTGGGCTGGAGGTGTAATCCAGTTTACCGAATGGATTTCCACTTGCTTAGTTTGCAATGCTGGATCGTTCGGATTATTCGTTGCGGTTAAAGTGTTTGTTTTCAGATTCTTCGAGACAACAAACCAAGGACCATCTTTACCAACGTTTATTCCTTGTCGCTGACCGATAGTATAAAATGCTAAGCCTTGGTGCTCGCCGATTTTGGTTCCATTCATATCTACGATTGGTCCAGACTTAACTTTTAGTTTCTGTTCTAAGAAATCTTTTAACCGAATCTGACCGACAAAGCATAGCCCCATGCTTTCTTTTTTGTTGGCATTTGGAAGTTTCAGTTTTTTAGCCAGCGCGCGAACCTCGGATTTTTTTAGTGAACCGATAGGGAAGAGTAAGTAGGGAAGTTGTGATTGCTGAATATTATAGATGAAGTAGGTTTGGTCTTTGAACTCATCTTTACTTCGAACGAGCTGATAAATATATTTGCTGTCATTCTGAGGCGAAGTCCGCCTAAATCTTGTAAGATTTTGCGCGGACGAAGCCGAAGAATCTTTTATGAGATCCTTCACTGCGCTCATGATGACAGTCTGACGACCACCACTTCCCTGTTTCGTTTTAACTTTTTTGACTTGGGCGTAATGACCTGTCGCAATATAATCGAATCCTTGCTTCCGCGCCCAGTTATACAAAACCTTAAACTTGATTTCCTTGTTACACATCACATCAGGGTTTGGAGTGCGGCCAGCTTTGTATTCCTTAAAAAAATAGTCCATCACGGTATTTTTGTACTGCTTTTCGTAGTTTACAGTGTGCATTGGAATACCAAAATGAGCCGCGACACGCAAAGCATCTTGACGATCGGTTAACCAAGGACAATCAGAATATTTTAAACCAGCTGTTGAAGACCAATTTTTCATAAATGCGGCTTCAACTTCATAGCCAGCTTTTATCAGCAGATGCGTTGAAACAGCGGAATCAATTCCGCCAGAAAGTGCCATAAGTACGCGCTTTTTTGTTGTCTTACTTCCCTGCTTCATATACGTATTCTTAACAATAGCTTGGAAACACTTAGACAAGCATTTCCGCTGGGGT
>ERZ761602.1446-NODE-1446-length-42953-cov-46.553709_pt1 | contig 42953 bp, 32 predicted proteins | sample MGYA00512165_ERZ761602 | MGnify/ENA primary metagenome ERZ761602 (study PRJEB28899, sample SAMN02445085) | bioreactor sludge metagenome | biome: EBPR sludge; isolation source: Thorneside wastewater treatment plant | place: Australia: Brisbane, Thorneside...
GAAGCCCCCGCCGTTGAGGAAGCCCCCGACACCCAATCCCAAACCGAGGATCGCTGAGCCATGCTAAACCGAATGATCCAATGGTCGCTCGCCAACCGGGCGGCCGTCCTCGCGGTCTCGATCCTCTTGCTGGCGCTCGGCTTGTACACCGCCACCCGCCTTCCCGTCGAAGTGCTGCCGGACCTCACCAAGCCCACCGTCGTCATCCTGACCGAAGCGCCGGGACTCGCGCCCGAGGAGGTCGAAACCCGCGTGACCCAGCCGCTCGAAAGCGCCCTGATGGGCGTGGCCGGACTCACGCGCCTGCGCTCGAACAGCGACGTCGCCCTCTCCCTCGTCTATGCCGAATTCGGCTGGGGGACCGACATCTACCGCGCCCGTATGATGGTCCAGGAGCGTCTCCAAGGCGCGCGGGAGCAGTTGCCCGAGGGCGTCGAACCCTTCATGACCCCGGTCGCTTCGCTCATGGGCGAGATTTTGCTCGTCGGCGTGCGCTCCACTGTGCCGGAGGGCGAAGCGGGCTACCTGCCGCCCCGCGAAGTCCGCTCCATCGCCGACTGGACGATCCGTCGGCGTCTCCTCAGCGTCTCCGGCATCGCCGAAATCCTCAACATGGGCGGAGGGATCAAGCGGATCGAGATCCAGCCCGACCCCCATCGGATGCAGGCCCTCGGCGTCAGCCTCGCGGAGCTCGAGGCGGCGGCGGAAGAGGCCGCGAATACGACCACCGGCGGCTTCCTCGACACCGGACCGACGGAGATCATGGTCCGCAATCTCTCCATGACCGTCGATCTCGCCGAGATCGCCAACACGGCGGTGAAGAAGATCGGCGACCGCGCCATCGCCATCTCCGACGTGGCGAGGGTCGAGTGGGGCGTCGAGCCCATGCGCGGTGACGCCACCGTGAGCCGCAGCCCGGAGAAAACGCCGACCTACGGCGTGATCATGACGGTGACCAAGTCGCCCGGCTTCGACACCCGCGAACTGACCGGCAAGATCAAAGAGGCCCTCGCCGAGCTCCAGCCGGCCCTGCCCGAGGGCGTGGAGACGGCCCTGCTCTTCCAGCAGAAGGACTTCATCGACCACGCCATCGGCAATCTCGCCGAGGCCATCCGCGACGGAGCCGTCATGGTCACGGTGGTGCTGTTCCTTTTCCTTCTCAACCTCCGCACCACCTTCATCACCCTGATGGCGATGCCCATGTCCTTCGCCATCACCATGATCGTCTTCCTCGGCATGGGCATCAGCGTGAACTCCATGACCCTCGGCGGCCTCGCCGTCGCCATCGGCATGGTCGTGGACGACGCCATCGTCGATGTGGAGAACGTCTTCCGGCGATTGCGGGAAAACGCGGCGCTCGCCAACCCGCTCCCGAGACTGACCGTCATCGCCCGGGCCTCCGGCGAAGTGCGGAACTCCATCCTCTACGCGACCGTCCTCATCGTCCTCGTTTTCGTCCCGCTCCTCGGTCTTTCGGGGGTGGAGGGCAAGCTCTTCGCGCCCATCGCCATCGCCACGATCCTCTCGATGGTCGCCTCCTTCGTCGTCTCACTCACCGTCATCCCCGTGCTCTGCTCCTTCCTGTTGAATCCAAAGGAAGGCCACGAGCACAAGGACGGACGCCTCGTCCGCGGCATGAAATGGCTGCTCGACAAGACCCTGCTGCGCCTCGCCCTTGGCCAGCCGGCCCTCGTCCTCGCCATCGCCCTCGTCCTGCTTGTCGCCGCCTTCTCCCTCTATCCCATCATGAACAAGGACTTCCTCCCGAAATTCCGGGAGGAAACCGCCCTCGTCGCCGTCTCCGCGAACCCCGGGACCTCGCTCGACGAGATGAACCGCATCTCCGACGTGCTCGAGGAGCAGATCCTCGGCGTGCCTGAGGTGCGCATCGTCGGCCGCCGCCTCGGGCGCGCCGAGCGCGGCGACCACGTCGTGCCCGTCTCGACCTCGGAGTTCGACGTCGATTTTCGCGAAATCGAAAGCGAAGACGGCAGCCCCCCCCGGAGCCGCCGGGAAATCCTCGACGACCTCATGGCCAGGGTCCGCACCGTGCCCGGCGTCTTCGCCGTGGTCGGCGGGCCGCTCTCGGACCGCATCGGCCACATGATGAGCGGCGTGGCCGCGCCCGTGGCGGTCAAGGTCTTCGGCCCCGATCTGGACAAGATCCGCTCCCTCGGCGTCGAGGTGCAGGAAGTCGCCAGGACCATCCCCGGTTTCGAAGGGGCGAAGCTCGACGTGCAATCCAGCATCCCGCAGCTCCGCATCGAGGCCGACCGCGACCGCGCGCGCGCCTACGGCATCGCCCCCGGCCGCCTCAACGAGGATCTCTCCACCCTCGTCGGCGGCAAGGAGGTCGCGGAACTGCGCGAAGGCCAGCGCGCCGTGAACCTCGTCACCCGCCTGCCGCTGGAGTGGCGCGACTCCCCCGAAAAGATCGCGCAACTGCCCATCCAGGTCGCGGAGGGCCAATACGTCCCGCTCCACGCCCTCGCCGACGTGCGCGAGGCGAAGGGGCCGAACGTGATCTTCCGCGAGGACGGCCAGCGCCGTTTCACCATCGCGATCAAGCCCGAGGTGCGCGGCGTCTCGGACCTCGTCGTCCGGCTCCAGGAGGAGGTCGCCGAAAAGGTGAAGCTGCCGGAGGGCTATTTCATCACCTTCGAAGGCGAGTTCCAGGCGCAGCAGGAGGCGACCCGGCGCATCGCGATCCTCTCCGCCGCCGTCTTCGTCGCCATCTTCATGATGCTCCACGGCTATTTCAAAAGCGCCGCCCTCGCCCTCCAGGTGCTGGTGAACATCCCCCTCGCCCTCATGGGCGGGCTCGCCTTCACCTGGCTGAAGCTGAACAACATCAGTATCGCCACCCTCGTCGGCTTCGTCGCCGTCGGCGGCGTCGCCGCCCGCAACGGCATCATGATGATCTCGCACTACCTCCACCTGATGAAGCACGAGGGCGAGGGCTTCACCCGCGCCATGATCGTGCGAGGGACGAAGGAGCGGCTCGTGCCCGTGACCATGACCGCCCTCGCCGCCGGCATCGCGCTGATCCCCTTCGTCCTCGCCGCCGACCAGCCGGGCAAGGAGATCCTCCACCCCGTCGCCGTCGTCATCGTCGGCGGCCTCGTCTCCTCCACCCTCCTCGATATGGCGGTGACCCCCGCGATGTTCTGGCTCTTCGGGCGCAAGGCCGCCGCCCGGTCCCTGGAACTCGGGTCCGCCGCCGCCCACTGACCCCGAATTTCCGTTGCGGCGGTCCGTTTCACTTGATGGACCACCGCGACAATCCCAACGAAAACCAAATCCATACACATCCAAGCCCATGAAAATCCGACTCCCCCTCCTCCTCGCCCTGTGCGCCATCGCGCTCCCTGCCGCAGCCGACAAGAAGCACAAGCACGACGACCACAAACACGACAAGAAGCACAAGCATGACGACGATCACGACCACGACGAGAAAATGGTGGGACCGAACGGCGGGCGCGTCGTCACCTCGACCGAGCCTCACTTCGAGTTTCTCGTCCTCGAGGATCGAAAGTTGAAGATCACCTTCCTTTCCGAGGAAGGTGAGGCCGTCGCCCCCGGAAAAGCCACCATCACCGCCGTGGGCGGGGAGCGTTCGAAGCCGACGAAGTTCGCCTTTGCCGAAGCGGACGGCGCCCTCGTTTCCGACGCCGCCCTGCCCGAGGGCGAGCAGATCCCGATCGTTCTCCAAGTGAAGCTGACTCCCGACGCGAAGACCGTCACCGAGAAATTCACCGTGAACCTCGCGAAGTGCCCGACCTGCGAATACAAGGAGTACGCCTGCATCTGTGATCATGACCATGATCACGAGCACGACCACAAAGACGAGAAGAAGAAAAAGGGCTGACCGTTCCTCTGTGACCGGACAGGGTTGCTTCGGCGAGGTGACCCTGTTCGCTGCCTCAAGGAGGGCCGACATTCCTGTCGGCCTGCTGGTCCTGCCGCACCGGGGCTTGATGGCCGACAAGAATGTCGGCCCTCCTTGGATTCCCTGACGCGTTCGCCTCCCCGCAAAAGACCGCCCGATGGCCCCTGAACCGGATACCTGCGACCACTGCGAGCATCACGATTCCCGCCTGCCCGCGCGGACGTTGATCGCCGCCTCCGGCCTGCTGACCGGGCTCGGCCTTGTCCTGCATTGGACGAAAGGTCCCGCCGCGCTCGCAACGACGGCCTTCGCCCTCGCCACCCTCGCGGGCGGGATGCTCGTCTTCCCCGCCGCGTGGCGCTCGCTGCGGAAGCGGCGGCTCGACATGAACGTGCTCATGGCCGTCGCGGTCTCGGGCGCGTGGGTCATCGGCGAGCAGGCCGAGGCGGCGGCGGTCGTCTTCCTTTTCGCCCTTTCCGAATGGCTCGAATCCCTCAGCGGCGAACGCGCCCGCAAGGCGATCCGCTCGCTGATGTCGCTCGCGCCCGAGACCGCCCTACTCCGGCGCGAGGACGGTTCCACCGAGGAGATTCCCGCCGCCGCGGTCGGCATCGGGCAGACCATCCTCGTCCGCAGCGGGCAGCGTATCCCGCTGGATGGCGAGGTGACGGGCGGGCGCTCCGCGGTCGATCAAGCGCCCATCACTGGCGAATCCGTGCCGGTGGACAAGGGGCCGGGCGACGAGGTCTTCGCCGGCACCGTGAACGGCGAAGGCTCGCTGGAGGTGCGGGTCGGCAAATCCGCCTCGGACTCCACCCTCTCGCGCATCATCCGGCTGGTCGAGGAGGCCGAGGGCAGCCGCGCCCCCATGCAGCGCTTCGTCGATCGCTTCGCCGCCATCTACACCCCGGCGGTGTTCGTCGTCGCTCTGCTCACGGCGTTGCTCCCGCCCCTGCTTTTCTCCGGCGCATGGGGCGACTGGGTTTATCGGGCGCTCGCCCTGCTCGTCATCGCCTGTCCCTGCGCCCTCGTCATCGCCACGCCGGTGTCCATCGTCTCCGGACTCACCGCGCTGGCCCGGCGGGGCGTCCTCGTCAAAGGCGGGGCGCATCTGGAGGCCCTCGGAAAGCTGAAGGCCCTCGCCGTGGACAAGACCGGCACCATCACCGAAGGCCGCCCGAAGGTGGTGGAGCTGATCCCCATCGACGCCGAAGACGAAGACGAGTTGCTCCGCATCGCCGCGTCCATCGACGCCCATTCGGAGCATCCCATCGCCCTCGCCGTCGTCGCCCGCGCCAGGGAGCGCAGCCTTACCCCTCCTGATTCGACCGGATACCGGGCGGTCACGGGGCAGGGAGCCGAGGCCCTTGTCGGAGGCCGCGTCTGCTTCATCGGCAATCACCGCATGGCCCACGAGTCGGGGCTTTGCAGCGAAGCGCTCGAAGCCCGGCTCGCGGAAATCGAAAGCCGGGGCCTCTCGCTCGCCGTCGTGGGGGAGCGGCCTTCCGCCGATGCGCCGGGCCGTCTCCTCGGCGTGCTGGCCATCGGCGACACGATCCGCCCGGACGCCAGGGAAGCCCTTGCCGCTTTGCGAGAGGTCGGGATCGAGCGCGTCGTCATGCTCAGCGGCGATAACCAGCGCACCGTCGATGCCATCGCCGGACAGGCCGGACTCGACGAAGCCTTCGGCGACCTCCTGCCCGAGGACAAAGTCGAGCGGGTCCGGACTTTGCTCGGGCAACACGGCCAAGTCGGGATGATCGGCGACGGTGTCAACGACGCCCCCGCGCTCGCCGTCGCCAGCGTCGGCATCGCCATGGGCGCGATCGGCAGCGACACCGCCATCGAGACCGCCGACGTGGCCCTGATGCAAGATGATCTCGGGAGGCTCGCCGATGCGATCCGACTCGGTCGCCGCACCCTCGGCATGATCCGATTCAACATCGCCTTCGCCCTGCTGGTGAAGGCCCTGTTCCTGATCCTCACCTTCGCTGGCCACGCCAGCCTCTGGCTCGCCATCCTCGCCGACACCGGGGCCACCCTGCTGGTCGTGGTGAATTCGCTGCGGCTGCTGTCCGACAAGTGGAGGCGGCGTCCCGCCGCCCACTGAACCCCGCATTTCTGTCGAGACGGTTCGTCTCACCCAATGGACCGTCTCGACCACTCCAACAAAAACCAACCAACCACCACCTATGAGCATCCGCCATCTCCTCCTCCCTGCCCTCCTCGCCATCGCCCTCCCCTCGTGCGGAGACAAGCACGACCACGATCATGATCACGACCACAAGCATGACGAAGCCCACAAGCACGACCATGACCATGACGACGACCATGATCACAACCACGGAGGGAAAGTCGGGCCGAACGGCGGGCGAGTCGTCACCGCGACCGAGCCGCACTTCGAGTTCCTCGTCCTCGACGACCGCAAGCTGAAGATCACCTTCCTCTCCGAGGAGGGCGAGGCCGTCGCCCCCGGCGGGGCCACCGTCACCGCCGTGGGCGGCGAGCGCTCGAACCCGACGAAGTTCGCCTTCGCCGAGGCCGACGGCGCCCTCGTCTCCGACGCCGCCCTGCCCGAGGGTGACATGGTGCCCATCGTCCTGCAAGTGAAGCTGACCCCCGACGCGGAGACCGTGACCGAAAAATTCACCGTCAATCTCGCCCAATGCCCCACCTGCGAATACAAGGAATACGCCTGCATCTGCGAGCACGATCACGACCACAAAGACGAGAAGAAAGACTGATCGCCTCCCCTCGGACGGAACAGGGTTGCCTCGGCGGGGCAACCCTGTTCACTGGTTTCAGCCGGATCGCGACAGGGCGGAATCGGCCTACGTGGGCGGCATGAGCACGGGGATCGTCTCCCGCTGATGCCTGCGGTAGATGCGGAAATCCCCGTCCACGGTGATCACGGGAAGGGAGGGATGGCGCTCGCTCAGGCAGATCAGGCACAAGTCCGCCAGATCGGGCGAGCGGTCGGCGTAGCGCTTGGCGAAGACCTCCAGCCGGGGCTGGCAGACGGCGAAATCCAGCTCCACGCGCAGCAGCCCGGCCCGCACCAGAGCCAGCACCTTCTCTGCCGACCTGGTGTGGAAGACCGCCTCCGCCAGCACCGCCTCGCATGTCACCAGCGGCGCATCCACCTGCTCCGCGAGCCGCACCGCCCAAGGATGGAAGGAATCCCGTCGGTTCAGAAACGCGACGATGAAACCCGTGTCCGCGATCCCCGTCATGGCCGGGAAAAGCCCTTGCGCCGGGAAAGGTCTTTTGGTCCGTCCACGCTCCCGGCCAGTTTCATGAAAGGCTTCCCGCGCTCCGCCTGCCGCGCCTTTTCCAACGCTTCCTTGACTAAGCTCCCTTGGGAGCGGCCGGTGGCCCGTGCCTGCTCCTCCACCCAGCGGGCTAGATCCTCGCCCAGACGAACGCTCAGTGTCGTGCTCATATGGCAACTATGTGTGACGCATGGGCCGTTGTCAATGGAAGGCGAAGGCTGCGGTCTGGGTGACGATCGGGCGCGGCCTTCCTGTGGCGCATGGGAGCGCGGGCACTCCTGCCCGTATCTGGCGTAGGGGTTGGCTGCATTTTTCGCCGCCGCCCGTTGACCGTTCCGGCGCAAGGTCCCACAGTTCCGGCCATGCCCAAGGCCGCGCCCATGGAACTCCCCAACGAAATGATCCTCGCCTCGGCGGGCTCGGGGAAGACGTGGCAGCTCACGAACCGCTACATCGCCCTGATGGCCCTGCAGCTCCGCAGCGGGACCGAGGTCGCGCCGGAGCGCATTCTCGCGGCGACCTTCACGCGCAAGGCGGCGGGCGAGTTCTTCGACTCCATCCTCGTGAAGCTGGCCGAGGCCGCGTCCGACGCGAAGAAGGCCGCCGCCCTCGCGGGCGACCGGGACGATCCCCTCGCCCCCGTCCTCGCGACGCTGACGCCGGAGGACTACGCCCGCCTCCTCCGCGTCTTCGTCTCGCGCATGCCTCGGCTCTTCCTCGGCACCCTCGACAGCTTCTTCGCGAACCTGCTCCGCGCCTTCCCCGCCGAGTTCGGATTGACGGACGACTTCGAGACGATGGACGACCACCAGTCCGCCGTGGCGCGGGCGCGGGTCTACGAGGCCGTCTTCTCGCGCCGCGCCGCGTCCGGCAAGGGCGAGGACCCCGCCCAGCGCGCCTTTCTCGAAGCCTTCCGCCTCGCCACCCTCGGGTCGGAGGAAAACCGCGTCGTCGGACAGCTCGACGGCTACCTCAACGATCTCCACGAGCTCTATCTCGACGCCCCCTCGGCGGAGCGCTGGGGCCGCGCGGAGTCGGTCTGGCCCGGCGACGGGGGCAAACACTGGTTCGTCGATGAGATCGATCCCCTCAAGGAAGGGCGTCGGCTGATCGAGGCGCTGAAGGCGATCGAGGCCTCGGGCAGCAAGATCGTTTGGAAATTCTGGGACGAGTTCGTCGATCAAATCGCGACCTTCAAACCGGGATTGCCGCTCACGAAGCGGATGGAATATGTGGCCAAAATCGTCCTTCCGATCTGGCGCGAGGTCTCGGCTGGCTCCGCCGCGATCAAATTCGACCGCACCGTGCAGGATCTCGGCCCCCCCGCCTGCGAACCCCTGCGCCGTCTTTTCCAATGGATCGTCGGCGGCGAACTGCGGAGGAAGCTCGACCGCACCCGAGGCGTGCGCGAATTGCTCCACCACTACGAATCGGCCTACGCCGGGCAGGTGCGGCGGCGCGGCTTGCTCACCTTCAAGGACGTGCAAATCCTCCTCTCCGGACGCGGCGGGGACGGGGAGGCGGAGGACTCGCCCCTCTTCAGCCAGATCCCCGGCGAGGACGAACGGCTGCGCATCGACTACCGCCTCGACGCGCGCTACGACCACTGGCTCCTCGACGAATTCCAGGACACCAACCCGCTCCAGTGGCGCGTCATCGAGAACCTCGTCGACGAGGTCGTGCAGGACACCTCGGGAACTCGCTCGCTGTTCCAGGTCGGCGACCTGAAGCAGGCCATCTACGCTTGGCGCGGCGGCGACACCCGCCTCTTCACCGATCTCGCGAAGCGCTACAACGTCCACGAGGAGCGGGTGCGGCGGCGGCATCTCGACGTCTCGTGGCGCTCCGGCCACGACGTGATCGACCCGGTGAACCGAGTCTTCGGCGACCGCGCCGCCCTCGCCGCGCTGGAGCTTCCCGAGGCCGCCCTCGCGCAGTGGGAATGGCACGACCATCGCGTCTCGCCCAAGGGCGAAGCCTACGAGGGCGTCGCCTACCTCCTCAACCCGATCGCGCCCGCGGGCGGGAAGCCGGAGAAGGAGGACATCCACGCCCTCGTCGCCGGCATTCTGGAGGAGATCGACCCGGTTCGGCGCGGCCTCTCGTGCGCCATCCTCGTACAACGCAACCGCGAGGGCGAGGAACTGGTCGACGCCCTCCGCGCCCGCACCCGCATCCCCGTGGTGGGCGAGTCGGAGATCTTCATCGCCTCGGACAACCCGCTCAACCGCGCCCTCCTCAGCCTCTTCCAAGTCGCGGCACATCCCGGCGACCGCTTCGCGTGGGAGCATCTCAAGATGGGGCCTTTGGGAGCTTTGTTAGAGGAAGGGGATCTCACGCCGCCCGCATTTTCGAGCCGCCTCCTCGCCGCGCTCTTCGAGTCGAATTTCGAATCCCTCGTCCGCCACTGGATCGCGAACATTGAGGAAGCCCTCGCCGCGCCGCTCGACGCTTTCACCCGTGGCCGGGCGGAGGAATTCGCCCTCGCCGCCCGCGTCTTTGACGAGAGCGGCAGCCGCGACATCGACGAGTTCCTCGCCTATGTCGGGAAGCGCCGCATCCGCGAGGCCGCCGCCGGGAACGCGGTGCAGGTGATGACCATCCACCAGTCGAAGGGCCTCACCTTCGACGCCGTCATCCTGCCCGAGCTCGGCGGGAACTCCCTCGACACGGCGCGGCGGGAGATCGGGGCGAAGCAGAACGCGGCCCGCGAGATCGAGTGGGTCCTGGAAATGCCGCGCAAGGACTTCGTCCAAGCCGATCCCGTCCTCGCCGCCCACGCCACCGAACGCGCCGCCGAGTCCGCCTACGAGGCGCTCTGCAAATTCTACGTCGCGATGACGCGGGCGAGCCGCGCGAACTACCTCATCACCGAGCCGCGCGGGCCGAAGTCCGAATCGCGCAATTTCGTGAAGCTGCTGGAGGACACCCTCGCGGGCGAGCCGCGCGAGGACGCCTTCGGCGGCGTGTCCGCGACCGTGCTCTACGAAAGCGCCACCCCCCGCACGAAGCGGCGCTGGTTCGAGGCCTTCGCGCCGCACGAAGCGCCGCCGGAAGAAGAGGCCAGGCCGCCCGCTGGCGTCGATCCCGCCCTCGCCCGTCTCCGTCCCCGCCGCCGCACCCCGAGCGGGTCGGAGCTCGTCACGGTGAGCGCGGCCCAGCTTTTCAGCCGTCGCGGAGGCGAGGCCCGCGAATTCGGCACCCTCGTCCACGCGATCTTCGAGGAGATCGAATGGATCGAGACCGCCGACCTTGCCGGGATCGAGGCCGCTTGGAAAGCCCGCCGCCCCGGCTCCACCGCCCTCGACGACGCCCTGGCCCAAGTGCGCGGCGTTCTCGACGAGCCGGGCCTCCGCGCCGCCTTCGCCCGTCCCGGCGAACAGGCCGAAATCTGGCGAGAGCGGAATTTCGAGATCCTCCTCGGCGACGAATGGCTCTCCGGCACCTTCGACCGCGTCGCGCTCGACCGCGACATGGCGGGGCGGGCCACCGGAGCGACCATCCTCGATTTCAAGACCGACCGCGTCGCCACGGAGGAGGAGATCGCCGCCGCCGTCGAGAAATACCGCCCGCAGCTTGAGACCTATCGCGAAGTCCTGCGCCGTATGACCGGACTGCCCGCGGACGCGGTGCGCTGCCGCCTGATCTTCACCCGCCCCCGCGTCCTGCGCGAGCTCTGCCCCCCCGTGGCCCATGCCCCGTGACTCATTCAATCGCTTGCTTTCCCCACCGCATCGCGCAAACTAGCCGATTCCACCACCCTGCCCATGAGCGACCAGCCCCTCCAGATCTACATTGACGGCCAGTTTTTTCCCCAGGAGGACGCGAAAATCTCGGTCTTCGACCACGGCCTGCTCTACGGGGACGGGGTCTTCGAGGGCATCCGCTTTTATAATGACCGCGTCTTCCGGCTGGAGGAGCACATCGACCGGCTCTTCGACTCGGCCAAGGCCATTCACCTGACCATCCCCGCGACGCGCGAGGAGGTCATCGAGGCGACTCTCGAGACCATCCGCCGCAATGACCTCCACGACGGCTACATCCGCCTCCTCGTGACCCGCGGGGTGGGGGAGCTGGGGCTCAGTCCCTACCGCTGCAAGCGCGCCTCCATCATCGTGATCGCCTCGACCATCTCGCTCTACCCGGCGGAGAAATATGAAAAGGGCCTCATCCTCGCGACCTGTGCGACGCGCCGCCCCAACCATGACGCCCTTTCCCCGGCGGTGAAGTCGCTGAACTACCTCAGCAACGTCATGGCCAAGGTCGAGGCCATCGCCTCCGGCGCGGAGGAGGGCGTGATGCTCAACGCCGCCGGCTACGTCGCCGAATGCACCGGGGACAACATTTTCACCGTGAAGAACGGGATCGTCTACACCCCGACGGTGGCCTCGGGATCGCTCTACGGGATCACGCGAGGGGTCGTCATCGAGCTGGTCGCCGCCGCGGGCTTGGAATTGCGCGAGGTCGAGATGGCCCGCTACGACCTCTACACCGCCGACGAGCTTTTCCTCACTGGTACCGCCGCCGAGGTCGTGCCCGTGGCCGAATACGACAAGCGCGTCATCGGCACGGGCGAGCCGGGTCCCGTGACCCGCCGGCTCATCGCCGATTTCAGAAAACTGGTGCAAACCACCGGGACGCCGATTTACGAAGCGGCTTCCGTGTCGTAGATTGCGGCGGATGCGGCGGACCGTCCCTGCGGGGCTGGAGCGGCATCCTCCTGCCATTCCATGAACTGCGACATCTGCCAGAGCGAGAAAGCGACCATCTTCTTCAGCCAGATGGCCGAGGGCAAGCTGCAGAAGGTGAACCTCTGCAAGGTCTGCGCCGACGAGAAAGGCGTCACCGACCCGACCGGGTTCGCCCTCGCCGACATGCTCGAAGGCATGGGCCAGCAGACCTCCGTCGAGACCGCCGCGCCCAAGCCACACGAGCTCGTCTGCGGGAGTTGCGGCTTCTCCCAGAGCGATTTCAAGAAGACGGGCCGCTTCGGCTGCGCCGAGTGCTACCAGGTCTTCGACGAGGGGCTCGACGGCCTCCTCGAAGCGATGCACAAGCACACCCGCCACGTCGGCAAGGTTCCCGGCTCCTGCCCCGATCCGGGCGACCGTCGCTCCGCCTCCAGCCCCGTGATGCCGGGCGAGGCGAATCCGCGGGCGCGTTTGAGCGAATTGAGGCAGGCGCTGTCGAAGTCGGTCGAGGACGAGGACTACGAGGAGGCGGCCCGACTCCGCGACGCGATCTCTCGCCTCGAAACCCTGATCGGCGAAGTGTAGCTTCCTCCATCTTCCGAAAACCTCTGGCACCGCGACTGCTATCCCACCCATCAACGACCCCGACGAGGCGATGCGATTCTCCACCCTCCTCAAAAAGCCCGCCGAATGGATGCGGACTCCCGGCCCGGAGAACGACATCGTCATGACGAGCCGGGTGCGCCTCGCCCGCAACCTCGTCGGCCACCCTTTCCCCGGTTGGGCCAAGAAGGACGACCGCACGCGCGTCATGGAGCGGGTCCGCCCCGTCCTCGAAGAACTCGCGGAGATGAAGGACTCCTTCTCCGAGGAGATGACCCAGCTCACCGCCATCGAGAAGCAGGTCCTCGTCGAGCGCCACCTCATCAGCCGCGAGCACGCCGCCAAGGGCCCCGGCTGCGCCACGGTGATGAACCGCCGTCAGACCGTCAGCGTGATGATCAACGAGGAGGACCACCTCCGCATGCAGGCGATCCGGCCCGGCCTCCAGCTTCTCGCTGCCTACGAGTCCCTCGACCAGATCGACACCGAGCTGGAGGACGACCTGCCCTACGCCTTCGACCACCAGTACGGCTACCTCACCGCCTGCCCCACGAACCTCGGCACGGGGATGCGCGCCTCGGCCATGCTCCACCTGCCCGGCCTCGTCCTCGGCGAGCAGATCAACCAGACCATCCAGGGGGCCAACAAGATCGGGCTCGCCGTGCGCGGCCTCTACGGGGAAGGCACCGAGGCCCTCGCCAACCTCTTCCAGATCTCCAACCAGAACACCCTCGGGATGCGCGAGGAGGACATCATCGCCCACCTCGACCGCGTCATCGGCCAGCTCATCGCCAACGAGAAGAACGCCCGGATGAAAATCCTCGAGGACCGGCCCACGATGATGCAGGACCAGATCGGCCGCGCCTATGCCGTCCTCAAATACGCCCACATCATCTCGTCGAAGGAGGCGCTGAACCACCTCTCCATGATCCGCCTCGGCTGCGACCTCGGCTTCGTCCCCGAAGAGGAGCGCGAGACCATCACCGTGCTCCTCACCGAGATCCAGCCCGCCCACCTCCAGATCTCGGCCAAATGCAAACTTTCCGCCGAGGAACGCGACATTTTGCGTGCCGACATCATCCGCAAGAGCTTAATTGGGCTGACGCCGCCGGATTTTCGCAGTATACTCACCGACAGGGACGACGACGATGAATAATTTCACCCCCAGAGCGCAACAGGTCTTGGCTCTCGCCCGCAAGGAGGCGGACCGTTTCAACCACAACTACGTGGGGACCGAGCACCTCCTCCTCGGCCTCATCAAGCTCGGCCAAGGCGTCGCGGTCAACGTCTTGCAAAAGATGAACCTCGACCTCGACACCGTGCGCCTCGAAGTCGAGAAGCAGGTCGGCAACGGTCCCGAGACCAAGATGGTCGGGAACATCCCCTACACGCCCCGCGTGAAGAAGGTCCTCGCCCTCGCCGGAAAGGAGGCGAAGGCCCTGAACCACAGCTACGTCGGCACCGAGCACATCCTCCTCGGCCTCCTCCGCGAAGGCGACGGCGTCGCCGCCCGCGTCCTCAAGAATCTGGAGGTCGATATCGAGCGCACCCGCAACGAGATCCTCCGCGAGCTCGATCCGAATTTCTCCGGTGGCGGCGCGGACGACGACGAGAGCGACTTCGACGAGCCCGGCAGCGGCCGCAAGGAGGGCAAGACTCCCGCCTTGAAGGCCTTCGGTCGCGACCTCACCGAGTTGGCGAACAACGGCGACCTCGACCCCGTCATCGGACGCAGCAGCGAGATCGAGCGCGTCATCCAGATCCTCTGCCGCCGCACCAAGAACAATCCCGTCCTCATCGGCGAGGCCGGGGTCGGCAAGACCGCCATCGCCGAGGGCCTCGCCCAGGAGATCGCCTCCGGGAACGTCCCCGAGCTGCTCCGCGACAAGCGCGTTATCACCCTCGACCTCGCCCTTATGGTCGCCGGCACGAAATACCGCGGCCAGTTCGAGGAGCGCATCAAGGCGGTGATGGACGAGATCAAGCGTTCCAAGAACGTCATCCTCTTCATCGACGAGCTCCACACCATCGTCGGGGCCGGATCGGCCGAGGGGGCGATGGACGCCTCGAACATTATCAAGCCCGCCCTCAGCCGAGGCGAGCTCCAGTGCATCGGCGCGACCACGCTGAATGAATACCGCAAGTTCATCGAGAAGGACGCCGCCCTCGAGCGCCGCTTCCAGCAAGTCAAAGTCGAGGAGCCCAGCGTCGAGGACGCCATCCTCATCCTCCAGGGGCTGCGCTCCAAATACGAGGCCCACCACAAGGCCCTCTACACCGTCGAGGCGATCGAGGCCTGCGTGAAGCTTTCCGCCCGCTACCTCACCGGGCGCTTCCTTCCCGACAAGGCCATCGACATCCTCGACGAGGCCGGGGCGCGCTCCCGCATCGCCTCGATGACCCGTCCGCCCCAGGTCAAGGATCTCGAAGCCGAGATCGAGCGCATTGTCACGGAGAAGGAGTCCGCCATCAAGAACCAGGACTTCGAGATCGCCGCCGCCCTGCGCGACAAGGAGAAGCACAAGCGGCAGGAGGTCGAGGACATCCTCGCCCAATGGCGTGCGACGAACGAGGAGAAGATCGTCACCGTGGACGAAGACGACATCATGACCGTTGTCGCCAAATGGACCGGAGTCCCCCTCCAGCGTATGGAGGAGAAGGAGACCGAGAAGCTCCTCAAGATGGAGGACGAACTGAAGTCCCGCGTCATCGGGCAGGACGAGGCCGTCGTCGCGATCTCCCGCGCCCTGCGCCGCAGCCGGGCCGACCTCAAGGACCCGCGCCGCCCCATCGGCTCCTTCATCTTCCTCGGCCCCACCGGCGTCGGCAAGACCTACCTCGCCCGCAACCTCGCCGAGTTCATGTTCGGCGACAAGGAGGCCCTCATCCAGATCGACATGTCGGAGTACATGGAGAAGTTCACGAGCAGCCGACTCATCGGTTCGCCTCCCGGCTACGTGGGATACGAGGAGGGCGGCCAGCTCTCCGAGGCGGTGCGTCGCCGGCCCTACTCCGTCGTCCTCTTCGACGAGATCGAGAAGGCCCACCCCGACGTGATGAACCTCCTCCTCCAGATCCTCGAGGAGGGCATGATCACCGACTCGCTCGGGCGCAAGATCGACTTCCGCAACACCATCATCATCCTCACCACCAACGTGGGGGCCGACGTCATCAAGCGCCAGGTCAGCCTCGGCTTCGGGGCGATGGGCGGCGGCGACGAGAACTACGGCACGATGAAGGACAAGATCCTCGAACGGGCCAAGGAGGCCTTCAAGCCCGAGTTCCTCAACCGTCTCGACGAGAAGATCGTCTTCCACGTCCTCGACCGCGACAACCTCATCAAGATCGTCGACCTCGAGATCGACACCGTCCTGAAGCGCCTTGCCGCGAAGAACATCCACCTGAAGCTCGACAAGAAGGCGAAGGACTTCCTCATCGAGCAGGGCTACGATCCGAACTACGGCGCCCGCCCCATGCGCCGCGCCGTCGAGCGCCACATCGAGGATCCGCTCGCCGAGCACCTCCTCCGCGGCGACGTCAAGGCCGGCCAGACCGTGAAGATCACCCACAAGAAGGACGAGAAATACCTCACCTTCCGCCCCGAAGGCGTCGATTCCGCCGAGGACGACGCTGTTGAGGTGGGGTCCGCCGGGGAGGCGTGAGAGGGTGATTCCGATGCGATCCGCGTCGGATCACCGATCCCGCAAGACGAACCCGCCGAATTCCTCCTCCCATTCGAGGCGGAGTTCGGGATTCATTTCCTGCCAGATCGCGAGGAGATCGTCGGCCCGGTGCAGTTTCATCGGATCGACGGGACGGCTGTCTTTGCGGTCTTGATCGTAGCGTTCGCTCTCGATCCTCGGGAATCGTCCGGTGAGTTGCCAAAGACGCGCGAAGATCCCCTGATTGTCGATCTGCGGCTGATGGAGCCGGAAGGAGACCTCGTTGTAGGTCGCGATCCCTTCGTTCTCGGGCAACCCGCCCCCGATTCCGGGTACGTTTACGACCACCCGCAGAGTCCGGGGAGCCCAGATCACGCGTAGCTCCGAAAGGACGCCTTCCTCCGGCAAATCGACGACGATGAGACCGTCCTCCTCCGGAGTGTAGGGCAGCTCCTCCCACGGAGTTCCCTCCCGCCGTCCCTCGATCCGGCGAATCGACCGCCTCGGGATCGAGCCAGCGAGAAAGGCGGTTCGGGCCACCGGGCCTCCCTCGACACGGGTGTAGTTCGCGGGTTCGCCGGGCGTGATTTCCCGCCCTCCGTTGGTCCGGCGGAATTCCCCCTCCTCGATGCCGACAATCTCGATGTGGAATCCACCCCGGCGGAAGGAGGCTCCCGCCTTCAGCGGAACCGGGTCGCTCTCGAAATCGCCGTCGGCGTACAAATCCCAAGCCAGCCGTGTCGCGGCACGATGCCAGAGGAACATCTCGGCTTCCCCGACGATGGCGTCGCCGCAACGGGAACCGTGGCTCGAATGCGACCCGAAACGGTTCCCCGCGTCGAAGCAGGCAAAGCCTCCGTCCGTCCATTCGCGCCCGGCCTCTTCGACGAGGAGCATGGCCACGACATAGGTGAAGGGATAACGCGACCCATCGTAATCGAGCACTGCCTCGGTCCGGCCTTCGGGCAGAAACCAGGAACCGGAGAACGCGCGCTTGAATGCTTCGCGCTCCCCGTCAACGATCGTTTTTCCGGAAAGGTCGAACATCGGAATCGTCCATTCTTCGAGCAAGGCGCCCTGCCCGTCCGTCTGCGGCAGGACGAGCGAGGCGAAGCCCAAACGTCCTTTGCACCAGCTCGCCACAAACCGGCCTTCCGCGTCGGCGAAGACCAACTCCGCCTCGTTTTCCACGAAGCGATGGGAGCCTCGGATCTCGATCTCGTGGTCGCTTTTACGAACCAATGTGGCAGGCTCATCCGGCGCGGGCTGGCCTTTCCCGAACGCCTTTTCCCACCACACGTCCTTTTGCGGTGGCTCCAAGGGCTGATCCAAGGGCAGGGGCGGGATCTCCCCGGTCAACCCCGTTCGCGTCGCGAGCAGAATCACTCCGAAGAGAAACCATTCAGGGAGGGATCGGAGTGACGACATGATGGCCAAGACCTCAGCGGTCCGATGGCAGATTATGAGCTTTCCAGATGCAAGGCAAGCCCGGAACAGGGGCGAAGATCGCACCCCCGCTCCACTTTACTTTTGAGGCAACAAAGCGCATGCGCCCAGCTTTTGCCTCCGGCTAAGCTGGGGTTTCAATCTCAGCGGGTCGGATTCCCCGCTGCTTGCAGCGAGTAGACTTTTTCGCGGATCGATCCTTCGATCTGCGCCGGGCCAATACCCCGCGGCTTGCCGCGGGGATGCTTTATTTTTCAGCTTGGGTGTCGACTGCGATGGACGGTGGATCTAGGTTACGCGGAGCGAAAACTTGGGCGGGGAAGCAGCGCCAAACAGAAGGCACTTCTGGACTGGGGCGAAACGCGGGGACGAATGGACCGCTGGAATTTTCATCTTTCAAATGTTTCTTAGCCACGATGAGTTCCCCCTTCACCTACGAAGAGCTCCACGGCGAAGCCATTCGCCCCCATCTACGCGAACTCGGCGGGCTGCGCATCGCCGTCTTTCGCGAATATCCCTACCTCTACGACGGCGACCTCGACTACGAGGAACGCTACCTCGAAACCTACGTGCGCTCGCCGCGCAGCCTCGTCGTCCTGCTGCGCCACGAGGGCCGCCTCGTCGGGGCGACGACCTGCCTGCCCATGGGTGACGAATCGCCGGAGTTCCAGGCTCCCTTCCTCGCCGCCGGATACGATCTGGGCGAGGTCTTCTATTTCGGCGAATCCATCATCCTGCCCGAGTGCCGCGGACAGGGAGCGGGGCATGAGTTCTTCCGCCGCCGCGAGGAGCACGCGCAACGAGTCGGCCCCTTCCGCCACACCGCCTTCTGCGCCGTGGACCGACCCGTCGACCACACCCTGCGCCCCGAGGGATACGTGCCGCTAGACGTCTTCTGGATGCGTCTGGGTTACACGAAACGGCCCGAACTGCGCTGCGAGCTGGAGTGGAAGGAGATCGGCGAGACGGAGCCGAGCCGGAAAGGACTCACGTTTTGGGTGAAGGAGCGGGGTTGAGCTGCCCCCTCACCCGAGCCGCGTCTCGACCAATTGGAACCTCGCGTCGAACTGCCCGCCCGCGTGCTGGCGGCAGCAGGCGTAGCACGCGACGCGACGGCGCAGACGGCGCACGCGACGGATCACCGTCTCGCAGCTTGGGCAGGTATAGGCGTATTTCCTCTCAAGGCGGCGAGGTTGGAAATCGAGGGCGTGGCAGCGGTCCTCGCCGGGGATGCCGAGGTCGCGGCAAGCCTCGCGCCATTCCGGGCCGTGAGGGGCGATGCGCCGCCGTCCCGCGCGGGCGAAGGCGACGAGATGGGCTAGCTCGTGGAGGAAGGTGGCCCGCAACTCAGTCTCGCGGGTTTCCTCGGGCAGGTCCTGCAAGCGCGGGTTCAGTTCGATGCGCCATTCCTTCGCGAAGGCGCGGCCCGCCGCCGTGCGCATGCGGGGGTTCCACGAGACCTTCACCGCCCCGGCGAGGGCCGCGAGGCTGCGCTCGCGGCAGAGATCGGCGGCAACGAGGGAGAGGGCCGCGTCGTGGCCGGAGCGCGGAGGCGTCCAAGGGAGGGGCATCGCCTCAGGAATCGGCGGCTTCGCCGACGGGTTCGACCGCCTCGCCGGTGACCTTGTTGATCAGGTTCAGTTCCTCGCCCGCGTTCGTGACGAAGGAGTCCGGCGGCACGCTCTCGCGCAGGAAGACGTTCGCCCCGATGGTGGAGCGGGCTCCGATCGTCGTCCTCCCCCCGAGCACGGTGGCGTGAGGGTAGATCACGACATGGTCCTCGACGTTCGGATGGCGTTTGTTGCCTTTCACGATGCGGCCGTTCTCGTCCTTGGGGAAGTTGCGCGCGCCGAGGGTGACGCCGTGGTAGAGCTTCACATGGTTTCCGATCACGCAGGTCTCGCCGATGACGACGCCGGTGCCGTGGTCGATGAAGAAGTGCGACCCGATCCGTGCTCCGGGGTGGATGTCGATGCCGGTCAGGTTGTGGGCGTACTCCGTCATGATCCGCGGGATCAGCGGCACATCCAGCTCGTAGAGGCAATGGGCGCAGCGCTGGATCGCGATGGCCTCGATGCAGGGATAGGCAAGGATGATCTCGTCGAAGTTCTTCGCCGCCGGGTCGCCCTCGTAGGCCGCCTCGACGTCGCTCTGGAGCAGGGTGCGGATGCGCGGCAGCTTGCCGAGGAATTCGCAGACCAGCTCGCGGGCCTGCTGCCCGTGGCCGTTGTGGTGCTCGCCGGTCTCGTCGTCGCGGAGGCGCAGGGTCTTCGCCACCTCGACCTTGAGGGTGTCGACGAGGGTGGCGATGCGCTCGCTCGTGATCGGCTCCAGCTCGTCCGACGGGATCGGCTCCTCGTCGTGGTAACCGGGGAAGAGGAGCTGCAGCAACTGCTCGCAGACGGACGTGACCGTCCCTTTCGACGGTAGGTTGGCGCTGTCGATGCGGTTGATCCCCCCGACCTCGTGGTAGGAGTCGAGAAGGGCGTTCACGAGATTTCGCTGGGCGCAGTCCATGGAGAGGGAGAAGGTAAGCGGTCGGACGCGCTTTCCAAGGGGAAGCTTTCGGGGAAATTCCCTCAAGCCCCCACGGCAGCCCATGCCGAAGTGATCGTCAGCAGAGGGACGATCGAGAAATGCTCCTCCCCGTCCTCTTCGAAAGACACGATCAAGGCCGTCTTGCGCGGGGAGAAGGAAACGAAATCCCGATGCGGGATGTCGTAGACCCGCCCCGCCGCCGTCTCGATGCGGAAGGGACGGTTCGCCTCGACGAGCTCCTCGATCAGGGATTTGTCCATGGGAAAGAATCTACCGAAGGAGGTCTCCCGTCAAGGCGAGGGAAACTGCGGCCAAGGCGTGGGTTTCTCCGGTTCCAGTTCGATGACGATGTCTCCGGTCTCGCTTGACGACCCAAAGAGGTCTTTCAGAGGAATTCCTCGGTTGTCCCCCAAATCGGGACCGATGCTGTAGATGACCCGCTTGGCTCTGTCGTAGCGCAAGGGGCGTCCATCGAAGGGGTCCAAGGGCAGGCTGTCGAGATAGGCGGGCACAAGTTCGCCGAGATCGTCCGGCCATACCCCGTGGTCGAGGCGATGGCGTTCCAAGGCGACACGCACGCGAAGAAGACGCAGGTCGGCTTGGTTCGCCCGATGAAGTTTCACCACGATGTTGGCCAAAATTCTTTGCCAATTGGCCGCGAATTCAAAACCGAGCGAATTCCCGCTCAAACGATGGCCCCATCGGGCGCGAGTGTCGCGCGGCACGGCTGCGTAAACGGCATCGCCCACCTCCTTGGCACTCCCTCCGCTCGCTTGGATGGCGGCACGATAGATGTCCGCCAGCATCGCATGGGTCCGGTGGCGCTTGAAGACGAGCGAGTGCGGCAGCCACTCGGGCGTCTCGTAACCCAAGTTGCCATACCGCCGCGTTTTCGAAGCTTCCTCGAATTTGGCAAGGCCTGTCTTGCTGCGTTGATAGATCGATCGCAGAACGGGTTCGAGATCGTCTCGAGAGAGACTCGGACTCTCAAGACGGTCTGCAAGCCAATCGAGAGTTTCGCGATCCAAATGGTGATGTTCGAGCAATCCCAAGAGGCATTTGCCACCATCGACCGTAAGATAGCGGGCAATGATCACATCGGCCTCGCGCACCCTCGTGTGAGCAGCGGCGAAATCCAACATTGAAACGGCCCTTTCGAGCGCGGCCCAGGGTTCGCTACGAGCCGCCAAGGAAGCGGCCTCCACACGTATCAGCGGGGTGAGGTGCGCCAATTCTCCATGTACCATGTAATAGGTGCTTGGCTCGCGTCCATCCGCCTCCTCATCCATCCGCCAATCGTCCATCGCCGCATAGCGGGCGAATCGCTCAAGAACTGGAGCGTGTTTTTGTAGCATCCCTTCGAGGAAGGCGATGTCGATGGGTTCCCTTCCGTAGAGCATTTCGGCGACGCGGCGGAATTCCTCCTTCTCTTCTTCCGTCCACTCCAACTCCAGGATCTCGGGATGCGGGTTTCGCGAGGGATCGACCTCGCGCTCGACGAAGGCGAGATCGCTGTCATCGACGGGCGGGTAGTCGAAAAGCCACGCGAACAGCAGCCATGCCAGCAGGAGCACGGCGAGGACCATGCTGGCGCGTTTCCAGATCGAGGCGACCGGACTCATCGCCGCGAGGATAGCTCGGATCTCCGGAAAATGCCGATCTTTTCCTTGAGAGCGGGTGTGGCGGCACCCGTCAGTCACGCGACGCTCCCGATGGAAGGCGTTCCACCAGAGCCGATTCCCGGAGTCAGTAGGGCTTCTTCGGTCCAAATGGCCATGCCAGATTCGGCATTCTCATCGGCGTCGTCGAGAATCCCGGCAATCCGTTTCCTCTGGCCTTCGGCGGCTTGTATCTTAGGCTGCGGGCCTTCCAAGTCGAATTCGACCACGACCTTCTCATCGATGGCCCTTCCGGGAGTCTCCATGGTCTCCCAAGACGCATGCTCCGATGACCTGGAGTGCGCTCGAACCAATCGAAGAGGCCAGCAGACCCCGAAGGCGAATGGGTCTTCGGATACCAGCCCGCCTCCGCCTGCGCCACGGTCAGGCAGGTGAAGATTGCCAGAAAAAGCAGTCGTTTCATCTTGCTGCGAGCCTATCACATCGTGCGGGAAATCTCGGCTGCCCCCTTCTTCTACTCCTCCTCGCGCTCGCGGAAACGCCTCCGATGCCACACCAGCCAAAGAATCGCCAACCCTACCCAAGTGAGAGCGGCATATTGATGGTGCGAAACCGCGACTTGCGGAGCAAGGGCGGGAACGGCGCGGGTCGCGGCGGCGAGGAGGGCGAGGCCGACTAGGAAACGCCCCGGCCACGAGCGCTTCGCGAAATCGGCGAGCTGTCCGCTGTGGCCGAAGAGCACCCGGCTGCCGACGACGAGGATGAGCAGCCCGAAGCCGCCGATGTAGAGCAGGTGGTCGACGGAGATCCGCTGCGAGGGATTGGCGAAGGCGGCGAGGATGATGCCTAGAAATCCGACGACGAGCGACGCCCTCAATCCTGCTGCCAGCGTCCCTTGCCCCGGCTGCCTTTTCCACGGCACCTCCAACATCAGGTAGACCAGACACACCGCCACGCGGAGCAGGCCTCCCGCCATCGAGGAGCCATACGCCTCCACCATAAAGCTGCCCACCAGCAGAGCCGCCGCCAAGACCGTCCGCCGCCGTTTGCGCTTTGTCTCGTCCTCCGTCGCGCCCTCGCCGAAGCCTCCGCCAAGGATGCGGGGAAACACGAAGGAGCCGATCCCGAGCACGGGCGGCAGGAGCAAGCCTTGGTTCAGCAGCAGGGACGCGAGGCGGTAGATTCGCAGGTCCGAGAGCGATACCGCCGAAGCCAGCATCGCCGCTCCGACCGCTCCGCAGAGCAGGCCGACGAGGGCGAGGAGAAGCTGAGGCGGCGGAGGCTCCGCCCGGAAGCGCAGCACCCGGACGATCAGGCAAGCCATCAGCGAGAGGAGGAGAGTCGTGAAAAGCATGTCACCCACCGCATGCCACCCGCCCAGATGCGCGACCGCGCTGCCCGTATGCAGGGCGACGAGCCAGCCCAGCTCCAGAGGCGTCAGTTTCGGGGCCGAGGCCATCCGCGGCCCTGCCGTGCCGAGGAAACCGACGACGAAGGCTCCGCCGAAGCCCTCGATCATGAGCCGGGTGTGGCTCAGCAATGGATGTGTCGCGAGCAGCCCTTGGTAGAAGAGCGGCCACAGCGCCACGCCGACGACGCTCCAGACGGTGCCGAGCACGAAGAAGACTCGGTAGGGCTCGGCTGCGAGCCAGCGGAGTCCGGTGGCCCGACCCTGCGGACAGCGGCGGTGCTTGCAGGCGGGAAAGCTCATCTCGCGTTCACGCGGACGGTTGGGCGGCCTCCGCCGCTTGCTCGCGGTAGCGGCTGTATCGCTCGCGCTGCTCGGGCGTGAGGTTGGCGGGATCGAAGCGCGGATCGGGCACGCCGTTGATGCGCGAGTAGATCACGTTGGCCATGTCTTCGGCGCAGTTCTTGATGTGCGCGGCCCTTTCGCCTTCGAAAAGAGTGTCGACGGTCTCGCGAAAGAGGGTCAGCCACCGTTGGAACTGCGGCAGCCCCATTTCGGTCTGCGGCACCAGCTTGGCGTGGGCGGCCATCGGATTGCCACGGAAGGTCCCCGCTCCGAAGATCACGGTCTCCCAGAAGGAATACATCTTCGGCAAGTGCGATTCCCAGTCCACCTTGGCGACGTCGTCGAAGATGAAGCCGAGCATCTCGTCCTTGCGGACCTTCCCGTAGAAGGCGTTCACGAGCTGCTCGATCTCGGCCCGGCCCTGGAGGTCCGGTTTGGCGGTGGCGGGGGGATTGTCTCCGTTCATGGGTTCCTGTCGTTTGACCAAAGTCACGCTACACGGCCCGTTGGATAATTAAAGAATTTTTTTTCGTTGATTATTTGCGGGGCTCGTCGTAGTCGTCCGACATGAACAATCTCAAGCGTTTGTGGATTCTGTTGGGTGTCGTGGTGGTGGTGTCCTTCGCGGTGCTGCTCTATTTCGGGGGCGAGATCTACCGGCAGGCTCCGCCGATCGCGAAGCAGGTGGTGGTGGAGGGCTCGGGCGAGGTGCTGTTCACGGAGCAGCAGGTGAAGGACGGGCAGAATGTGTGGCAGAGCACGGGCGGGCAGCAGCTCGGCAGCGTGTGGGGGCATGGCAGCTACGTCGCTCCCGACTGGACGGCGGAGTGGCTGCACCGCGAGGCGGTCTTCCTACTCGACCGATGGGCGCAGGCGGACGGCGCAGAGTCCTACGAGTCACTCGACGAGGAGAGGCAGGCTGCGCTGAAGGCGCGGCTGAAGCGCGAACTGCGAACGAACCGCTACGACGTGGCGACCGGAGTCCTGACGGTGAGCGCGGACCGGGCGGAGTCGATCAAGGCGAACTCGGCGCACTACGCGGGCCTCTTCGGCGGAGGAACGGACGGTGATCTGCCGAAGCTGCGCGAGGCGTATGCGATGATGGAGAAGACGGTGAAGGATCCCGAACGTCTCCAGCCGCTGAACGCGTTCCTTTTCTGGGCCTCGTGGTCCTGCATGACGGATCGGCCGGGACTGCCGGTGACCTACACGAACAACTGGCCGCACGAGCCGCTGATCGACAACGTGCCCACGGGCAGCCTGATGCTGTGGACGGGCTTCAGCGTCATCATGCTGCTGGTGGGCGTGGCGCTGCTGGCCTTCCACTACGCGCGGGGCAGCGACGAGGAACTGCCGGAGGCGGAGTTCATGCCGGAGAGCGATCCGCTGCTGGGGCAGGTGGCGACGCCGTCGATGCGGGCGACGCTGAAGTATTTCTGGGTGGTCTGCGCCCTGCTGCTCGTGCAGGTGCTGCTGGGCGTGGTGACGGCGCACTTCGGCGTGGAGGGCCAGCATTTCTACGGGCTGCCTCTGGCGGAGTATCTGCCGTATTCGGTGGCGCGGACCTGGCACGTCCAGCTCGCGGTGCTGTGGATCGCGGTGGCGTGGCTGGCGACGGGGCTCTACATCGCGCCGGCGGTGTCGGGGCACGAGCCGAAATTCCAGCGGCTCGGGGTGAACGTGCTTTTCGGCGCGGTGGTCTTCGTCCTGCTGGGCTCGATGGCGGGCCAGTGGATGGGCATCATGCAGAAGCTGGGCTTGGCGGAGAACTTCTGGTTCGGCCACCAAGGCTACGAGTACGCCGAGATGGGGCGGCTCTGGCAGATCCTGCTCTTCGTCGGGCTGATCCTGTGGCTGTCGCTGATGGGCCGGGCGATGTGGCCAGCACTGCGTCGGCCGAGCGAAAGCCGCAACCTGCTGGTGCTGTTCTTCCTCTCCTCCGTGGCGATCGCGGTGTTCTTCGCCGCCGGGCTGATGTGGGAGCGGCAGACGCACCTGTCGATGGCCACCTACTGGCGCTGGTGGGTGGTGCACCTGTGGGTGGAGGGCTTCTTCGAGGTCTTCGCCACGGTGGTGATCACTTTCATGTTCACCCGCATGGGGCTGCTCCGCGTCGGCGTGGCCACGGTCGCGGTGCTTTTCGCCACGTCGATCTTCCTCGCGGGCGGCATCCTCGGCACCTTCCACCACCTCTATTTCGCGGGCACGCCGACCTCGGTGCTGGCGCTGGGCGCGACCTTCAGCGCGCTGGAGGTGGTGCCGCTGGTGCTGATCGGCTTCGAGGCCTGGCACAACTACAAACTGAGCCAGGCCAAGGAATGGGTGCGCGAATACAAGTGGCCGATCTGGTGCATGCTCTCGGTCTCCTTCTGGAACATGCTGGGCGCGGGCATCTTCGGCTTCCTCATCAATCCGCCTATCGCGCTCTACTATATGCAGGGGCTGAACACCACGCCGCTGCATGGCCACACCGCGCTCTTCGGCGTCTACGGCATGCTGGGCATCGGGCTGATGCTCTTCGTGACGAAGGGCCTCGCCGCGCCGGGGCAGTGGAAGGAGGGGCTGGTCCGCTTCTCCTTCTGGGCCATCAACATCGGCCTGCTCCTGATGGCGCTGCTCAGCCTGCTGCCCCTCGGCCTGCTGCAAACCGTCGCCAGCGTGAACCACGGGCTCTGGTACGCCCGCAGCGAGGAGTTCCTCGGCACCGGCATCATGGACACCTTCAAATGGCTGCGCGTGGTGGGCGACACGATCTTCGCCATCGGCACGGTGACTTTGGCTTGGTTCGTGCTCGGCCTGAAGACCGGATGGTCGTTGAAGGATCGGAAGTAGATCGAGGTTGAGAGTTGATCGTTGAGAGTGGAGAGGGATTCAAGGAGCGTGACTGCTCGCTGGTTCCGCGACTCTCAACTCTCAACCCATCCCTTTCAACTCCAGCAATGTTCACCTACAGCAAGCTCGCCCAAGCTGGCATCGCCGCTGTCAGCTACCTCGCCGAGATCAGCGCGGAGCATCGGCTGGCGGGCAGCGGCGAGATCGCCGAGGCGCGGGAGCTTTCGCGGGTGCTGGTCGCGAAGATCCTCACCCAACTCTCCGCCGCCGGACTGGTCGGCGGAAAATCGGGGCCTGCGGGGGGCTACCAACTGGCCCGCGATCCCGCCCGGATCTCGCTGCTCGACGTGGTGAGGGTCTTCGAGGACGTGGACAGCAGCCAGGTGATGTGTCCCTTCGGCCCGCATTGGTGCGGCACCGGGTCGCCCTGCCCCCTGCACGACACCTTCGCCACCCTGCGCCAAGAGGTGCTGGACAGGCTGGCTCGGGAGGATTTCTCGCAGTTCGTGAAATAGGTCGGGGCGACTACCAAAACTCCTTTCGCTGGACCGGATTCGTGGAGATTTGTGGTCATTCGCGCCTGAAAAAGATGGAAAACGCGAAATTGCCGCGAATGAAGGAAAGTTATGCAACCGTCTCGGCTGCGCGACTTTTCCGCCCGGTAGAGGCAGTTGCCGCGTTGAAGAGCATCCCGTCGGACCAACAACCCCGCTACGGAATCCGCATCAGCTCCTCGGGACTCCATGCATCCGTGTGGCCCGCCGTCGCTTCGCGAATGCGCCGCACCTCCTCCGTTTCCACGGGCGAGGCGATGTGGCCCCAAGCGCGGCGAACGTAGGTCAGGATGGCCGCGATCTGCTCGTCGGGGAGGACTCCCAGCGGCGGCATGTCGCCAGTGTGCGTCTTGCCCAGCACGCGGATGGGGCCGCGCACGCCGTGCAGGACGATCCTCACGGGCCGCTCCGCCGGTCCCAAGACCCATTCGGAATCGAGCAGGGGAGGGGCCAGTCCCTCCAGCCCGCGACCGTCCGCCTGATGGCAGGAGGCGCAGACCGCCGCGTAGAGCGTGCCGCCGAGATCGAAGAGGCTCTGCTGGGCTTCGGTCAAAGGCGGGGCCTCGGTGACGGCGGTCACACCCTCTTTGCCCGGCCACACGACCGTGTTGAGCAGCTTCGCGACGACCGCCTTGGTCGCGGCGTCTTGCGACAAGGCCGACCAAGCCCCAGGTTCGGAATCGAAGACGATGGGGCGGCGCGACGATCCGGCGACGGGCACCAAGCCGCTCAGCACGGCGGACGCCCTGCGGCCCTCTCCCCGCTTCAGCGCCTCGCCCGCCAAATCGACAACTGCTGCCAGATTCTCCAAATCGCGGGAACCCATGACGCCTTGCGCGAGACCCGACAGGAGGCGGTTCGCCGCGGCGGCGTCCGGGGACCAGTCCTTGCGTGCGACCAAGCGCCCTAACAAAGCCGCCTCCCGATCCTTCAGGCCGCTCAGCAGGGCGTCGAGCAGAAAGGGCTGGTCCGCGTGTCGGCGCACCTGCTCCGCCAGAGAATCCTCGACCGTCTCGTCACCCAGACCGCCGAGGCTCAGCACCGCTTGCAGGCGCAGCTCCGCCGGGCCGGACTCGGCGAGCGGCAGGATCAAGGGCAGCAGATCGCTCCGCTTTTCTCCTTCCAGCCAAGGCTCGGCGAGACGGACCGCGTGCGTGCGGACGAGCGCGTCGTCCGACTCCAAGGCCGTGCGCACAGTCGCCAGATCGAGGGCGTCGTTTCCGATGCCTTCCAAGGTCCAGAGGGCATGGATTCGTCCGATCGCCGTTTTGCCGTCCTTCGCCAACGCCCGCACCGCCCCAGCCACCGAGTTCTCCGCCGCCGCGACGAGGGTGCGCTGCGCTTGTTCGCGCCACCACGAGTTGGGATGGTCGAGCAAGGGAACCCATTCCACCAGACTACCGGGTTTGGCGGGCGGGTTGGCTGCCGTCCCATCCTCGGAGACGACTCGGTAGATGCGACCGAGGTGCAGGCCTTTGTCCAGTTCGCGGTCGAGGATCTGCTGGCGCAAGTAGCTCGTCAGCGAGATGCGGTGCTGCAGGATGCCCCGATAGAGATCGACCACGTAGAGCGAACCGTCCGGTCCGGTCGCGATGTTGACCGGGCGGAAGCGTTCGTCGGTCGAGGCGATGAACTCGGACGACTCGTAGGCGTTCTCGCTTTTCACGGTGCCGCCCTCCATCCGCAGCACGCTGCGGCGCACGAAGTTCGCGGAGGGCTCCGGCATGAAGTAGTTGCCTCGCAACTCGGGCAGGCGGTCCCCGCCGTAAATGCCTTGTCCTCCGGCGGCGGTGAACTCCTTAAGGCGACCGTCGCGCAGCATCTCCGGGCGGTAGCCTCGATTGATGCCGGGATTCACGCGGATCGGCCAGACAAGTTGGTCCGCCGCCGCGTTCACATTCGTGCCTGACAGCGAGGGGTAATGCGGCTGCCGCGCCAGATACTTCGCATCGATGACATCGACGCGGATATGATCGCTGTTCGATCCGTGGTAGAGGCGGCCATGGGCGTCCTGCGCGAGTCCCCACTGGCCTCGAAAGCTCGTCGCGCCCAGCTCCCATTTGCCATCGCGGTAACGAAACTTCCGCGTGTAGGCGGCGCTGTAGATCCAGTTGTCAAAGGCCCAGAGCAGGCTGTTCGGAGCGCGCTCCGGGTTCGCCAGATGCGGGCGGGCCGGATCGACCTTGACCCCGTAGTCCATGGCGACGATTTCCTTCTGGTCCGCCTTGCCGTCCCCGTCCGTGTCGCGGTAAAAGGCCAGCTCCGGCGGAGCGCCCACGAGCAGGCCGTCCGCCACGCGCAGGAGGGCGCGGGGCATGACCAGTTCATCGATGAAGACCGTGGAATGCTCGTAGAAGCCGTCCCCGTCCCGGTCCTCCAGCCGCACGATGCGCCCGTTGGGTTCGTCCTCCCCGGTTCCATCCACATTGGGCATGTATCCGCGCATTTCCGCGACCCACATCGATCCGTCGGGGTCGAAGACCACCGCCACCGGCTCCTGCACCTGCGGCTCCGAGGCGGCCAGCTTGAGGCGGTAGCCTTTGGCCACTCTGAAGGTTTTCAAGGCCTCCTCGGGGGTGAGGACGGGGGCGGGCGGGATCTGTTCCTTGGGCACCAGTGACTTTTGGACCACGCCGGGCTTGTCCTGGCTGTCCCCGATCTGGGCGGGTGAGGACGGGACGCAGCAAAGGCTTCCCGCGAGGATAGATCCGTAGCAAATACGCAGCTTCATGGTGAGGGTCGGGCCTTAGTTTGTTTCAAGCCCTGCGGACCCTGCTTGAGGGGGATGGCTTCGTCAATGCCGCATCCTCATACTCCTACTCGTCCTCATCCTCATACTCCTACTCAAAATCCGGGGGGTATGAGGATGAGGACGAGGACGAGGACGAGGACGAGGACGAGTAGGAGGAAGCCTCCCCATCAACGCGGATTGCATCTCCGAGATTGCCAAGTAGTCTGAAGCGTTCCCCGCCAAAGACTCATGAAAACCACGCTGTCCCTGATCGCGCTGCTGGGCCTCGCCCAATCGTCCTCCGCCTTCGAACTGGTCCTCGGCGCGCCGAAAACGGAGGCCCTGGCCGTGCCGTTCTGCATCGACTTCGACGAGGCCGGGAATCTCTACGGAGTGGAGTTCGAGCCGGGCCATCGGGTCTTCCGCCTCGACACGGAAGGACGCTTCGCCTTCCTCGGCGGGCAGAAGGGCGTGGTCGCCCCCAAGGAGGACAACGGCAAGGGCGACGGCGGGCCGATTTCGGAAGCCCTTTTCAGCGGGATGCACGATCTCGCCGTGACCCGCGCCGGGAAGGTCTATCTCGCGGACAGTTGGGTCGGGCGGGTCCGGCTCCACGACCCGGCCACGGGCCTGATCGAAACGGTCGCGGGCACGGGACGGAGCGGCAGTTCAGGCGACGGCGGACCTGCGACGGAAGCAGACTTCCGGCAGATTTTCGCCTGCGCCCTCAGCCCTGACGAATCGCGGCTCCACCTTGTGGACATCGCGAGCCGGCGGGTGCGCTATCTGGACCTGCGCTCGGGGAAGGTCGAGGCTTTCGCCGGAACGGGGGAGAAAGGGCGCCCAGTCGATGGCGAACCTGCTCTCGGCCAGCCCTTGCAAAATCCCCGCGCCGTGGCGGTCGATCCACGCGACGGCAGCGTCTACCTCGTGGACCGGGACGGGCATTCCCTGATCCATGTGGACACGGAAGGGCGCTTGAAGACGGTGGTCAACGTCTCCGGGCAGAAAGGAGCCACGGGCGACGGAGGCAAGGCCATCGAGGCAACCCTGAACGGGCCGAAGCACGCCATCGTGGACGGCAAAGGGCGCGTCGTGATCGCCGACGCGGAAAACCACACGATCCGCCGCTACGATCCGGCGACGGGCTTGATCGAGTTGATCGCTGGGACGCCGGGAAAAGTCGGCGACGACTTGAGCGAAAACGCCGTCTTGCTGAACCGGCCCCACGGCGTGCGGCTGAGCCGGGACGGGGCGTGGCTGTATATCGTGGACAGCTACAACGACCGGGTGCTGCGGATGCGATACGAATGAGGGCTTTGCCAGGGGCTGCCCACGGAAAACACGGAACGACACGGAAGATTTCCTTTCCATGAGTTTCCTGCCTTCCGTGGGCAACCTCACCCCACCGCCCAAGGCACCCACCCCGCACGCAGCGCGGCCAGCAGCAGAGCCACGACGACGGCTCCAAGCAGGGTCGAATAGAGCACCGCCGCCGCTGCGAAACGGCTGTCGGCCTTGAACTCGTGGGCGAGCAGGGCCGTGTTCACCGCTGTCGGGGCGGCCGCGCCGAGGATGAGTATGGCGGCGATCTCGCCCCGGAATCCAAAAATCCAAGTGAGCGCCACCGCTGCGAGCGGACCTCCGACCAAGCGGATGGCGAGGGCGATGCCGAGATTGCCCACGGGTGGTGGCGGCTTCGTTTGCGAAAGCTGCACTCCGAGGGTGATGAGGGCGATGCCGACGAGTCCGTCGGCGAGGTAGTTCAGCGGCACCCAGATGAAGACGACGTTTTCCAGCGGATTGCCGGAGGCGCGCAGGAGGAGGGCCACGAGGATGGCGTAGGGCGAGGCCTGCTTCAGGATAGGGAGGAAGAGCCCCTTCCGCTCGCTGCTGCCCGCGTTCGCGAGGAAGACCCCGAGGGAGAAGCCCGTGAGGTTCATCGTCGCAAGCACGAAGACCTGCACGACCGGACCGAGTTCGGAGAAGGCCAGCGTCATCAGGGGGATGCCCCAGTTCCCGCAGTTGTAGATCATCGTGCTCAGCTTCATCGCGTAGCGTTGGCCGGGCGGCTGCCTTCGCAGGGCGCAGGCGATCCAGCTCGCCGCGCCCATCGCGAGGATGACGCAGAGTGTGAAGGCCACGACCTTCAATCCGACCGTCCCGGAGAGGTCTGAGGTCGAGAGCCGCACGAGGATGAAGGCGGGGACGAAGAGGTAGAGGTTGAGCTTGACGAGGGTCTTCAGGTCGAGGCCGAAGATCCGGTCGAGCCCCCATCCCAACCCGACGAGGGCGAGAATGGGCAGGCAGACATCGACGAAGATGCGGAGGAGCATTCGCACCGATCATCGACCGGCGGCTGCGGCGTGGCAACCGGGAAAAGGGATTGACTGGGACCGCGGACTTTGATTGAATGCCACCGTCAACCCACCACACCACCCGCTATGCCCGCAAAATTCGAACTCAAGAAAGCCAAAGACGGCCAATTCCACTTCAGCCTCAAAGCCTCCAACGGCGAGGTGATCCTTTCGAGCGAACTTTACAAGACGAAGCGCAGCGCCCTCGCTGGCATCGCTTCGGCGCAAAAAAATTCACCCGAGGCCGCCCGCTACGAGACCAAGGAGAGCAAGAACGGCAAACCCTATTTCGTTCTCAAGGCCGCGAACCACCAAGTGATCGGGCAGAGCGAGCTCTACGAGAGCGCCGCCGCTTGCGCCAACGGGATCAAGAGCGTGCAGAAGAACGGCGGCGCGGAGAAGATCGAGGAGATCGCCTGATCCGCCTCGGAGTAATCGAAGTAACTTCGTTTCCCTCCCGGCACGATGCCCAAAGGGAGCGCAGGGATTCCTGTCCGCATCTCGGTTCAACCGGCTTCGCCGCCATGATTTCTCGATGCGGGCTACCTGCCCATAGACGCTAGGATAAGGGGACGGACGAGGGTTTGCTTTCGAGGATGCGGGCGAGATGGCGGTATAGAACTCGAGGGCGAGGCCGCCGACAATCCGGTGTATCCGATCCTTCGAATGGATGCCGTGCTCAGGGAGCCTCCTCGTCGGGTTCGTAGTCGACGACTTCGCCGATCACGAGAATGGCTCCGATGTGCCAGCCATTGCTTCGGTATCGCGCGGGATTCTTTTCGATGTCCGCCGCCTTTTCGAGACCGAGGATTTTGGCTTTGTCAGGACTCTCCTCGGTCAGCTCGACGCGGATGCCTTGGCGGTCGAATTCGGGAAATGTGGCGACGGAGACATTCGAGAGCCGACGGTAGGTGCAATGGCTGTCGAAGCGCGTGGCCTTTTTCGGAGCCGCCTCGCCGACGGTGACGGAGAGGATGCCGCTGCCGGGCCCGATGATGTCGTAGACGCGGGCGTGCTTGCCCTCGATGGTGAACTCCAGCGCCGATCCGGGCGTGCGGGTGGACCAGATCTTGCCGAGCCGGTGGCGGAAGCCCTTGAACGGGTCGGCGTCCCCGGTCGGAACCTCCTCCCAGATGCCGGAGAGCATGGAGCGGGTCACCGGGAAGATGCGGGCGTTCTCCCAATTGTCGGGGTGGAGCGGTTCCTGGCCGGCCTGCTTGTGGGGACCGGGCTGGCCGCTTGTCTCCAGTTGGGTCAGGCTGCGCGCCAGCACCTCCTGATAGATGGCGTGGCCCGTTTCCACGAGAGGATGGACTCCGTCGGTGGAGAAGACCGGGGTGCCGCCCTTGTCGTCGGCCTGCTCCTTGGTGCCCTTGAAGATCAGCCGTCCCTCGGTCACCTGCTTGGCGATTTCGCCGCCGAAGTGGATTGTGGGGATGCCGTAGTGGTCGGCGACGGCCTCCATCGCCGAGGCGGAGCGCTGGAAATGCCCACCCTGGAGATCGCCGAGCATCGACCCCGCCAGCGTGTAGACAAAGCAGATGTCGGTGAGGGGATCGGCGTTCCAGATCTGGCGGACGATGCCCTCCATGGTGCGCTGGATCTGCTCCGGCGCGGTGCCGCCGTCGTTCACCGCGAACTCCACGAAGACGAGATCGGGCTCGTGGTCGATCACGTCCTGCCGGACGCGGAAGGCCCCCAGATCCGAACCGGTGCCGCCGATGGCGGCGTTGACCTCGCGAAAGGTGGCGTCGGGATAGCGTTCCTTGAGCCATTCCAGCGACTTCACCCGCCAGCCCGGAGCGGCGGTGATGCTGCCGCCGAAGTAGGCGACCGTAATCTCTCCGCCAGACTTGGCCTTTTCAAAGAAATTGGGCAGACCGTCCCGTGGCGTCAGCTCCTGAAACGGACGCGGCGCAGGAGATTCCGCCCGCACCAGCGGTTGAAAGAGCAAGGAGATCGCGAGGGCGAGCAATAGGGTGAGGCAGTTCGGCAGGTGGGGGGAAGTCGTCATGGCAGGGAACCCGATCAATCAGAGGCATCCGGCTGAAAAAGCAAGGTGGGGAACGGTGATCGCCCTTTCCACTTCGGCATAGCGGAAGCAATAGGCCAAGGAGGGGGGCTTGCCGAGTCACCCTCCCGGTCAGACAATCCAGTTTCCAGAGATTCCAAGTAGAGAAATTCGTGAGAATTTCTCCCATTCCACCCCCTGACGGACGCTCTTCGAAGTGCCATCGCGAACTTCGCGACAAAAAAGACTGCTAGTCCTGAATTTCTGAAATTCACATCAAACGATGGAAAATCGAGACGCTGCGAGAACGAAGCCTTGTAGCGAAGTTCGTGAGAACTTCGGCAGGCGTTTCTCGGGCTTCAGAGGGGAGAAGTTCTCACGAACTTCTCTACGGGCACCGTCGGCCTACTTTGCCCGCACTTCATGCGTAAGCCCTGCCCGACCTCATCTTGCCCGAAGAATCCGCTTGCGAAAACGCGCTTTCCAACTTATTCGTTCCACCCTCCGAGCCGGAACCCTGTTCCGGCCTTGGGAAGTCGCTCGGGTGGCGGAATTGGTAGACGCGCAAGACTAAGGATCTTGTGGGGCAACCTGTGGGGGTTCGAGTCCCCCCTCGAGCATCTCTTCCGCAAAAGATCGTCCGGTCCCTCCGTTTTTGAGCACCCCACCGAAAGATTCCCCGACGGCGATCCTGCTGGTCTCCTGCCCCGACCGCCCCGGCATCGTCGCCGCCCTCTCGGCCTTCCTTTACGAGAACCGGGGCAACATCGTCGACATCGACCAGCACGTCGATCCGGGGGAGGGCGTCTTCTTCATGCGCGTCGAGTGGGAGCTCGACGGCTTCGCCATCCCCCGTGAGAATCTGGCGATCTCCCTCGCCCCGCTCGCGGAGCGCTTCGAGATGCGATGGGATCTGCACTTCTCCGACGTGATCCCCCGCGCCGCCCTCTTCGTGACGAAGGAGAACCACTGCTTCTACGACCTCCTCTCGCGCCACGAGAGCGGCGAGTTGCGCATGGACATCCCCCTCATCGTGAGCAACCGCGAGGATTTGAAGCCCGTCGCGGAGCGCTTCGGCATCCCCTTCCACCACTTCCCCATCGCGGCGGGGAACAAGGCGGCGCAGGAGCGCGCCGAGATCGCCCTGCTGCGCGAGGCGGGCGTCGATCTCGTCGTCCTCGCCCGCTACATGCAGATTCTCAGCCCGCTGATGACGGAGGCATTCCCCCACCGCATCATCAACATCCACCACTCCTTCCTCCCCGCCTTCCCCGGGGCGAGGCCCTACCATTCCGCCCACCAGCGCGGTGTGAAGCTGGTCGGGGCGACGAGCCACTACGTCACCGAGGATCTCGACGAAGGCCCCATCCTCGTGCAGGGGGTCGTCCCCGTTTCGCACCGCGACACGGTCCAGGACTTCATCCGAAAGGGTCGGGCGCTTGAGCAGACCGTGTTGAGCCGCGCCGTCTGGCTCCACCTGAAGCGGCGTACCCTCGTCCACGCGAACCGCACCGTCGTCTTCGGGTGACTCCCTTTGCGACCATGGCGACCCGATTCCAGACCCTGCCCGGATTCCGTGACTTCTATCCCGAGGATTGCGCGGCGCGGAACCACGTCTTCGACATCTGGCGGCGGGTGGCGCGGCGCTACGGTTTCGTCGAATACGAGGGTCCGATCCTTGAGCCGACCGAGCTCTATCGGCGCAAGAGCGGAGCCGAGATCGTGAACCAGCTTTTCTGCTTCACCGACAAAGGGGAGCGCGAAGTCTCGATGCGCCCCGAGCTGACCCCGACCCTCGCCCGCATGGCGGCGGCGCGGCAGCGCGACTTCCGCAAGCCCCTGCGCTGGTTCTCCATCGGCCAGTTCTTCCGCTACGAGAAGCATCAGAAAGGGCGGGGGCGGGAGTTCTACCAGTTCAACTGCGACATCCTCGGGGAGGAGTCCGCCCTCGCCGACGCCGAATTGATGGCCCTCGCCATCGACCTGATGCGCGAGTTCGGCTTCACCGCCTCGCATTTCCGCCTCCGCATCAGCGACCGCGACGCTTGGGTCCGCTTCGCTGCGGGCAAAGGCCTCGACGAGGCCGGCGTCGCGACCTTCCTCCAAGTCATCGACAAGATGGAGCGCACTCCGGAAGGGAAGGTCGTCGAGCAGCTCGGCTCGCTCGGTCTCGCGCTCGACGAGGTGCGCGCCTTCATCGCCTCGGGCGCGGAGGCCTCGCCCGCCATCGCCCGCATCCTCGCCGACCTCGCGGCGCGGGGATTGGCCGATTATGTCGAGGTCGATCTCGGCATCGTGCGCGGACTGGCCTATTACACGGGGCCGGTCTTCGAGATCTTCGACATCGGCAAGGGCATGCGGGCCGTCGCCGGGGGCGGGCGCTACGACCAGCTCGTCGGCCTCGTCGGCGGGGTCGAGATGGCGGCCTGCGGTTTCGCCATGGGCGACATGGTCATCACCGATCTGATCCGCGAGACGGAGGGACCCGCCGAGCGGCTCGCCGCAGCGGTGGAGGAAAACGCCCGCGTCGATGCCTGCGTCGTGCTCGCCGACCCCTCGAAGGAGGCCGAGGCGGCCTCGATGGTGCAAACGCTCCGCGACGCCGGGTTCCGCGTCCTCACCTCCCTGTCGTCGGCGAAAGTGGCGAAGCAATTCCAAGCCGCCGAGCAGTCGGGAGCACGCTTCGCCGTGATCGTGGGAGTGGAGTTCCCCGAACTCACCCTGCGGGACTTGGCCAGCCGAGCCGAACGCGCCGTGCCTGCGGAAGGCGTCGTCGAGGCGTTGGGTCGGCCCCGGTGAACGCCAAATGGTGGCATCCGCGCGAACGAACTCCGAAAACGGGGGAACCCCTCGCGGAGTTCCCCCGCTTCTTCGCTTGGCTCAGGAGAAGAGCGGCAGGAGGGGTTTCCCTTCGCTGACGATCTGCTGCGTCTTGGTGTCGAGGGTGTGCCCGGCCACGAGGAAGGGGCGGCCCGAGGGCGCGTAGACGACCTTGTTCAGGTCGATCCCCATGGCGTGGGCGATGGTGGCGTTGAAGTCCGGCGCCTCGACCGGGTTTTCCTTCACCGCGATCCCCTTGTCATCGGAGCTGCCGTAGACCTGGCCGCCGACGATACCGCCGCCGGCGAAAAGGGTCGAGAAGACGCGCGGGTGGTGGTCGCGACCGCCGTTGGCGTTGATCACGGGGGTACGCCCGAACTCGGTGCCGAGGACGATGAGGGTCTTCTCGAAGAGACCCTCAGCCTTGAGGTCGTCGATGAGCGCGGCGAGGGCTTTGTCAAGCTCCCCACCGGTGCGCGGGATTGCGTTCCAGAGGTCGTTGTGCATGTCCCAGCCGCCGGAGACGACCTCGACGAAGCGGACGCCGGAGCCGACGAGGCGCTTCGCGAGCATCGCGCCCTTGCCGATGCGGGTGTTGCCGTAGCGCTGCACCTTCTCGTCGTAGCCCTTCTCCTTGGCGAGGTCGAAGGTCTCGAGATCCTCGCTCTTCATCAGTTTGAGGGTCTCCTCGTAGAACTGGGTGTAGGCTTTGACCTCGTCGGTCTGGAACTTGCGGCGGAAGGAGTCGTCGAAGGTGTTCATCAAGTCCATCCGCTTGTTGAAGAGGTCTTCGCCGACGCCGTTGTAGGGCTTGGCGTTCTGCACGCCCTTGTCCGGGTCGCCGATGGGGAGGGGGGAGAGGGCGGGACCGAAGAAGCCCGCGCCGGGGTGCTCTCCGCCGCCGCCGATGACGACGGAGTCGGGCAGGGTGTCGTGTCGCTTGCCGAGGAGGGTCTGAGCCCAAGGACCCATCGACGGGTGGATGATGGTGGCTTTGGGCTCGTAGCTGGTGCGCATCCAGTAGGCGCCGCCGCGGTGGTCGCCGGTCTTCTGGGTCATGGAACGGACCACGGCGATGTCCTTGAAGCGCTTCGCCAGTTCAGGCATGTATTCGGCGAGCTGGACGCCGGCGACGCCGGTGGGGATGCCCTTGGTCTGCCCGCCCGTCTCGGCGCCGGGTTTCGGGTCGAAGGTCTCCATGTGGGTCATGCCGCCCGACATGTAGAAGAAGATGCAGTGCTGGGCCTTGCCTCCGCCGGCCGCGAGGAGGGGCTTCGCCGCGCCGATGGGCAGGATGCTGACGCCGAGGGCGGTCTTCGCGGCGCGGGCCACGAATTGGCGGCGGTTGAGCTGGTCGAGTCGATGGAGCTGGTCTTTCATGATGGGATGGGCGTTTGGATTGGCGTTTTGAAAATCGGATTCGGGATGGTGGGGATTACTGGATGAACATGAACTCGCGAGTGTTGACGAGCGCCCAGATGACGTTGCCGATGGCGAGGGCTTCGGCCTGCATCTTCTGCTGGTCGCTCATGTCGCGGTCGGTTTTCGCGCGCATCCCCGACTGGGCCATGCTCTTTTCCTGCGAGGTGGGGTAGCGGGAAAGGACGCTGAGGAAGATCTTGTCGATGTTGTCGCGCTTCGACCCCTTGCCGTAGGCGATCTCCTTGATGAGGTAGGCGTCGGGGCTGGTGAGGACGCGGTTGGTGATCTCGCCGTTGAGGAGGGCCATCACCTGCGGGGACGATCCGGTCGTGAACGAGTTCTCGATGAGCTGCTTGTCGGATTGGCCGAACATGCGCAGGAAGTGCTCGGGCGGCATGGGCTGGCGGAGCTCGGAGGCGCGGAACATCTGCGCCCCGCCCACGTTGTCGTCGCGCGAGACGACTTCGCCATTGTATTTCTCAAGCCGGCTCACGTTGCTCCAGTCCTTCTTCCATTTCTCGATTTCGTCGGCGGTCTTGAGGGAGGCGAAGTCGATGTTCATGATTTCCTTGTAGGAGTCGGCCCCCTTGCGGAGGACGGACTCGGGATTCGCCGTGGTGAGGGCGACGAGGGAGTCCCAGATCTGCTCGGCGCTCATGCGGCGCAGGATGGGTCCGGGGAAGTGGTAGGAACCCTGGTCCACCTGGGTGAGGCTGGGGGTGAGGGTCTCGGCCTCGCGCTGGTAGGCTTGGGTATTGTAGAGGACTCGGAAGAAGCCCTTCACGCTGAAGTCGAGATCCTTCATCATCTCCTCGAGGAAGGCGAGCAGTTCGTAGTTCTGCGCCTGGCCGTCGAGGTGGCCGGGGATGTTGTAGACCGGCTCGATCTGGGCGAGGCCGAAGGCGATCTTCCAGAAGCGGTTCACGGTGTTGATGGTGAAGCGGGGGTTGCCCGGCGAGACGACCCAGTCGGCGAAGGCCTCGCGGGGGGTCTCGTATTTGGAAAGATCCATCTTGTCGCCGAAGTAGGTGTCGGCGTTCACCGGCTCGTTCGGCTCGGCGTCGTCGTATTTGTAGTCGTGGGGGAGGACGATGGTGTTTTTCGCGGTCTCCACGACTTGGATGCGGTGAGTGCTGATCCACTGGCCGAGGTTCTGGTCCACGGTCTGGTTGCGCCCCAGCCGGCCGGCATCGAGGAGCACCTTGTTCATGCGGTCGATCTCGGCGCGGTAGTCGCCACCGCCGCCCATGGCCATCATGTCACGACCGCTGGCGTTGGTCTCGGTCTGGCCCATGAAGGCGGCCATCTTGAAGAAGTCCATCTGGTAGACCTCCTCGAAGGGGTGGTCGTGGCACTGGGCGCAGGTGATCTCCGTGCCCATGAAGATGGTGAAGGTGTTCGAAAGGTTGCAGAGGCGCATCCCTTGGTCGGTGACGAGGTAGCCGACGGCGGGCGACTCCCAGACTTTGCCTTGGGCGGTGAGCAGCTCGCGCACCATCACGTCGAAGGGCTTGTCCTCGCGGATGCTCTGTTTCACCCACTCCATGTAGGGGTCGCTCTTGAGGCTGCCGTTGCCCATCATGACGATGCCCTCGCGGATACGGAGGATGTCGGAATAGTAGTTGTACATCCGCATCACGAATCCTTCGGAGTCGAGGAGCTTGTCGATGAGCTTGGCGCGCTTGTCCGGGGAGCGGTCGTTGAGGAAGGCGTCAGCCTCGTCGTAGGTGGGGATGCGTCCCGCGAGGTCGAGATAGATGCGCCGGAGGAACTGGTTGTCGTTGGTCATCGGGTTCGGGGCGCACATCTGCATCTCGCGCTCGATCTCCTGCTTGCGCTTCGCCTTCTCCTCGGGGGTGAGGTTGGTCTTCTGCGGGAGGGCGGCGAGCTCGGCCTGGAGGCCGTAGTAGCTCTCCTTGAGCTTGTTCATGACGAGCTTGTCGATCTCGGCGGCGAGGGCGGTGGGATCGGTGGGGAGGTTCCCCTTCACGAAGAGGCGATCCTGCTCGCTGAGCTTGGCGATGGGATAGTCGATCACCGAGCCGTCAGCCATCTTCAGCTTCACCGTGGCGTTGGCCCCCGCCCCGGAAGTGCCGGCGAATTCGGCCTGCAGGGTGCGTCCGTCGGCCGAGGTCCAAGTGCGGGCTTCGGCGCGCAGGGAGTTCGAGGCGAGGAGGATTCCCCCGGTGAGGAGGACGGCAAGGCATCGGTGGAGGGTTCGGTTTTTCATGGGAGATGGGAAGGTTTCGAAGAAATCGGAAAGCTTCTTCTATCGGAGTATAACAAGTGGGAGGTCGAATTGTGACAAGAAAGAAAAGCGCGAACGGGAATTTTAAAATAACTAAGTTTATGATTTTTATGGATTCTTCAATTGCCTGATTCGCTCAGCGCCTGGATGCTCGAGGTGGAGACGGCTTCTTGGAAGAGGATGAGGTCGTCGATCCAGCCTTGGAAACCCATCTCGCGGTCGCCGCCGAGGCGGAGCTTCTTCGCCCCCCCCTTGGGAAGGGAACCCGGCCATGAACCGCTGATCGTCTCGGGCTTCCCGTCCACGAAGAGGTGGAGCTGGGAAGCGGGGTCGCCCTTTCCGCCGAGGTAGCGGTAGGCGACGTGGTGCCAGTCCCCGTCGGCGAGGTCGGTGCTGCCGACGACGTGGCCTCCGCCGAAATCCACTCGCAGGGCGCCGCGGATGCCTCCGTCCGTTCCGGAATGGCACGCGACGAGCCAGGAGGAGCCTTCGCTCCCGTATTCGAGAAGCCGCTCCGGCGTTTCCCGACCGACCTTGGCGGGCAGCTTCACCCAGAAGGCGACGGTGTGCGCCTCGTCGAGGCGGAACTCCTGCGAGAGGGGCGCGTCCAGAGTCTCCCCCGGCTGGAAGACAAGCCCGCCCCCGGTCCGCCCGGCGGCGCGGCGGGGGGAGCGGTCCAGTTCGCCCGGGGCGACGAGGGGGATGTCGAAACGGCGGTCCTTCCCCGTGTCTTCGAGGGTCGCGCCGAAGGATTCGTCGAAGGCGTAGCGCAGCGCGGGATGGACGGCGGCGGGGGAGCCGAGCCGGAGGCGGAAGGTGTCGCCGCCGTAGGCCACCGAAACCAGCCCGCTGCGGGTGCGCCCGTCGGCGCGCAGGGCGAGGCCCTCGCGGACGACGGTGGCGACGGAGCGCCCGCTGGTGCGGCTCGCGGCGACCTCGCCCTCCATCACATGGAGTTCGGAGTTCCCCTCCTCGTCCACCACCACCCCGAAGCGTGTTCCAAGATCGACGGCGTTGAGGCGGGGGGTGTTCACCGTGAAGCCGTGCGCCTGTGGCGGGACGTCGGCGGCGAGGCGGCCCGACTTGAGGAACATGCGGTTGCCCGACTCGATGCTGAGTTCGGCGGGGCCTTCGACCAAGGCGGTCGCCCCGGAGTTGAAGACGACCACGGCCGAACCCGATTCCAGACGGAGGAGGCCCGGCGCGAGCCAGCCGTCCTCCCTCACCTTGCCGAGGCTGGCGGGATCCCAGACCAAGTTCTCGCTCCGTTCGATCCGGGCGGCGAAGGCCACTTCGCCCCCTCCCCCGGACGGCACCGGCCTCTCGTGAAGGATGATGGACTGGAGCAGGAGGAGCAACCCGACCGAAGCCGCCGCGGAAATCAAGCCCGCCTTGACGAGATCGGGCCAGGCGACAGGACGGCGGCCCTCGCGCTCCTCGACGATCTCCAAGAGCACCGATTTGGCGAAGCCGCGATCCCCCGCCCCCTCCGAGCGCAGCCGGGCGAGGACGCCCTGCTGGAATGCCTCGCGGCCCGGACCGAGGAGCGCCCGCAAAGCCGCGTCGGTCTGCGCCTGGGCGACGAAGCTGGCTCGCAGGTCGACGTCGTGGCGCAGGGCATGTTCCACTTGCCCCCGGCCTTTTTCGTCGAGTTCGCCAGCGAGATAGGCTTCCAGATGTTCCGAGTCCACGGTGTCAGGCGGGTTCGGGCGAGCCCGGCGGGCGGCCCTCGAGTTTGCGTTCGATGCAATGCCGCAGGGCGGTGCGGACGCGGCACAGGGTGGTCCTCACCCACGCCTCGCTCTGGCCGAAGGCACTCGCGATTTCGCGGGAGGATTCCGAAAGGGTGTATTTCCGCTCCAAGAGGTGGCGCTGCTGCTCGGGGAGGCGGGCGAGACATTCCTCAAGGACGGCGACGAGCGGCTGCTCGGGCGAGTGGTCGCCGCGCATCGACTCCTGCACGAGGTGGTGCTCAAGGAATTTCTCCCGGTTCCTGGAGAGCCGCTGGTGCCGCAGGGTCTCCTTGCGGATGAGGTTGAAGGCGATGGCCCGGAGCCACTTCCCGAAGTCCGTCCCCGGCTTGAACTCCAGGATGTGGCGGTGGGCGAAGACGAAGGCCTCGTGAGCGATCTCGTCGATGAGATGGGGCACGGGCAGCTTCATCGCGACGAAGCCGCGCAGGTGGGAGGCATGCATCTCCAGAAGCCCCTCGAAGGCCGGGAGATCCCCCTGCTGCACGCGGATGACGAGTTCGTCCTCTGTCGCTCGGTCGTTCACATCATAACATAACCCGGTCCGCTGGGTTTGTGACAAGGATCGTCAACGACCACCGTTTCAGGTTCAGCCTCCGGCGACCGCTGATTGGCGCTGATCTGCGCTGATTTTGCTGGCCTCGAAAAAATCAGCGGAAATCAGCTAAATCAGCGATCCCACGAAGCGGTTTCGGGTTTCCCGTGACCCGTGACCCGTGACCCGTGACCCGTGACCCGTGACCCGTGACCCGTG
>ERZ761602.1447-NODE-1447-length-42953-cov-4.914798_pt1 | contig 42953 bp, 30 predicted proteins | sample MGYA00512165_ERZ761602 | MGnify/ENA primary metagenome ERZ761602 (study PRJEB28899, sample SAMN02445085) | bioreactor sludge metagenome | biome: EBPR sludge; isolation source: Thorneside wastewater treatment plant | place: Australia: Brisbane, Thorneside...
GGAGCCGGCCGCCAGGCCGAGCGACCCGACGTCACGTGAGTGTCGCCGTCAGGCGACCGAACCATCGAATCGCTGAGCGGTTCGCTCAGCGCTGCCGCTCGGACACGCCGCTCGTGATGATGTCCGGGCGTCCCGCGTCGTTGAGCAACTCGGTGACGGTGCAGCGGCCCACGCCATCGATCTGCACGTCGGCCACGCGCCAGAAGTCGCGGTTCATGCCGCCGCTGCGATCGTCGAGGCGCGTCGGCCCGAAGGTCGCGCGCGCGTCGGTTCGCGAGCCGCCGCAGTAGATGCGGACGGTCACGCCGGCGTCGCCGCTGAAGGCGTGCACGCCGACGCGGTAGGTCCCGGGGGAGGGCGTCTCGATGTTGATGTTCTCGGGTCCGAAGCCGTCGGTGTCGTCGATGTCGAGCGAGGGATCGTCGGCCGCGCCCGCGGGGGGCCACATCAATCCGCCGCGACAGTTTGCGTAGTAACAGTCGTTCGAGTTGAACCACGACGTCGCGGTCGGGTTCAACAGATGAAGATCCATGTCCGTGCGCGGCGTGTTCCAGAACATCTCGATGCGCAGACCCTCGTCGACGATCGCGCGGACGAGCGTGGTGCAGGTCGCGGTCATTCCGTCTTCGTCCGTGACCGTGATGTCGACCGGGAACTCACCGGCGAGGTCGGGCTCGAAGGCGAAGGGCAGCATGCCGGGGGTGTCGATGCGCGCGCTCCCCGTGAAGGCCGCTGCGGAGCCATCCGGGCGGCTCGCGAGCATCCAACGTGCGGTCGACGTGAAGCCGTCGTCCTGCACGCCCATGCTCCACGTGATCGTGGTGAGCGGACGACCCTCCACGACCTCGGGGCACATCAGGGTCGGTGGCGTCGGCGTCGCGAGCACGGTGACGATGCACTCCGCGGTGAGGCCGTCGGTGTCGGTCGCGCGGTAGAGCAGCTCGTGGGGACCTTGGCGCTGCGGCGTGAGCGTCGCGCTGCTGCCGCTCGGGCGGAGCATGAGATCGGTGGTGCGCGGGGGAGTCGCGAGGATCTCCCAGTCGTGGCGGGCGATCGAGGTGTCGTCGGTCACGTTCAGACGCACCGTGAGCGGCTGCCGCGTCGGCGCGACGAGCGGCTCGCTCGGGCAGTCGATCACCGGCGGCGCGGTCAGACGCACCCGCGCGTCGCAGGTGTCGGTCATGCCGAAGACGTCGGTCACCACGAGGCGGACCACGTAGCGGCCCGCGGTGTCGCCGAGGAAGATGGGCATCGCGACGTCGACCGGGTTCAAGCTCGTGAACGAGCCCATGGGCGAGCTCGCGACCGTCCATGCGAACTGGACCTCGCCGTCGTCGTCGAAGCCCGCGCCGGGGATCGTGATCTCCGTGTCGACCGGCGCGACGAGCTCCGCGCTCGGGCACACCGCGACGGGCGGACCGGCGACGACCGCGACCACGGCCTCGCAGGTCGCGACCTGGCCGATCGAGTCGACGGCCTCGAAGACGTAGCAGTAGCGGCCGGGGAGATCACCGATGACCTGCGTGCTCGTCGCGCCCGGATCGCGAATCTCGGGCGAGGAGCCCATGGGCTGTTCGACGACCGTCCACGTGCCCTCGACGAAGCTGCCTTCGACGATCATCGCGGAGATGATCGCGGGCACGTTCGGTCGCGCGGAGAGCGGCTCGGAGCAGAGGATCTCGAACGGGACACCCGAGTCGGTGCCGCCGTCGAAGGGCGGCGCGTCGCGTCCGGCGTCGCGAGCGCCGTCCGGGCGACCTCCGTCCGGCAACGATCCGTCGAGCTCTTCGCCGGTGACGAGCGCGGAGCGCGCCCCGCACGCCCCGAGCATCACGAGCAACCCAATCCCAAGCCAAGCACGCATGACCGCGGAGCATGCCACCGGTCCGAGCTGGCGCCAAAGGAGGACGTGCGGAGGCGCCGGAGCGCGATTCACGAAGTGAGGGTCGGCGGGCCTTGCGGCCGTGGAACGGCTCACGAAGCGATGCCGTTCAGCATCGCAAAGGAACGTTCGGCTCACGAAGGGTGGGTCGTGCGACGAGGCGACGTGAGAGGACGCTGCGTGCGATCGCGACGTGCGAGCACGCCATCGCCACCCGGTGCACCCACGGGCAATCGCGGTGACGCCGCGTGCAAGCTCAGGACGAGCTGCCGTTCAGCTTCGCTTCTGCCTTCTCGAGCCGCTCCGTGAGCTTGCGGAGCTGCTTCTCCAGCTCCTCCACTCGCTTCTCGGTCTCGTTGCCGTTTTCGCCGCGGTCGAGCGCGCGCAGCCGCCGATCGAAACGAACGCGATCCTGCGGCGTGAGGCGCAGGCGGTGGCGCTCGAGATCTTCGCGGGCCTCGCGGGCGCGTCCGATCGTGAGAGCGACCGCGGCTGCGTCGCGCACCTTCGGGCTCTCGTCGCGCAGCAGATCACGCAGCGCTTCGATGGCTCGTTCGCGCGCCGCGTCCTTCGCGTGACGCAGCAGCACGCCGACCGCCTGCACCGCGTGGGGCCGCGCCTTGATCGGGAGCCGCCCTGGCGCCGCGCGTTCGATCAGCGTCGCGAGCGCGTCCTCGTGTCGCGTGTGCGCGAGCGCTCGCAGCGCGCCGCCTTGGGCGAAGGCGCCGAAGCTCGTGCGATCGGCGGCGGTGACGAGGTGCGCGAAGGGCGCGGCCTCTCGTTGTTGACCGAGGCCCTCCCACGCGGCTTCGGCGGCGCGCGGCGGGAGCCCCGCTTCGAGGCGACGCTCGAGCGTCTCGATCACGCGCGGATCGCGGAAGGTCGAGAGCGCGCGCATCAGCGCGGCGAGGCTCTGCGGCTCGTCGTGATCCTTCGCGAGCGCGAGCAGCGCTTCGAGCGCGGGCTCGGACTTCGCGTCCGCGAGCGCCTCCGCGAAGACCGTGCGCACGCCCCAGACCGTTTCGCGTCGGAACGCCGCCGCGACCTCGTCCACCGACGCGCGTTTGCCGTCCTCGAGCAGCGCGCGCGCGGCGAGGATGCGACCCCAGACGTCGTCGTGCTCGAGCTGGTTGCGCAGGCGCGCCTCGCCCACGTCGAGCTTCAGATCGTGCAGCACCTTCAGGTCCGGATCGAGACGCACGCGCTCCGGCTCCTTCGTCATCGGGATCACGACCACGAGGCGCTCACGATCGAAACGTGCCGTCTTCACGTGGCGCGTTCCGTCGATCCACCAGGCGAGGTCGAGCTCGAGATCGAAGAGCGGCGCGTCCTTCTTGCCGGTGGAGCACCGCTGCGAGAGCTCGAACGTTCCCTCGTTGCGGCGCGCGTCGTAGCGGAAGCGGCCTTCGAGCTTCGGGTAACCGGCGGCGAAGAGCCAACGATCGAAGAACGCCGCGAGCGAACGACCCGAGGCTTCTTCGAGGCAACGACGGAAGTCGTCCGTCTCCACGAGCCCGCCCGCGTGACGCTGCAGGTACGTCGTCACCGCGGTCCAGAACGGGCCCTCGCCGAGGAGCTTGCGCAACATGTGGATTCGCCACGCGGCCCCCGGGTAGAGGTGGTGGTCGTACATGTCCCAGCTCGAGTCGAAGCGGCGCGTCACGATCGGGCGCGCGTAGCGTTCGTCGCTCTCCTTCATGTACGCGCGCGCGTCCGCCCAGAGATCGAAGTCCGCCAGCTCGCGGCCGCGTTCGGCCTCGAGCCACACCGTCTCCATGTACGTGGCCCAACCTTCTTTGAGCCACGCGTGTGCGTAGTCGCGGCAGACCACGAGGTCGCCGAACCAGGTGTGCGCCATCTCGTGGAGGTTGATGACGTCGAGGAGCTGCCGCTCTTCGGTCTCGAGGGCTGCGTCGAGCAGGAAGCGGTCGTCCCAGCTCACGAGCGAGATGTTCTCCATCGCGCCGCCGATGTCGGGCACCGCGAACTGGAAGTACTTCGGGTAGGGGTAGGGCACGCCGAGGCGCTTCGGGATCCAGCGCAGCATGTCGGCGGTGTGGCGGAACGCGCGCTCGAGGTGCGCTTCCTCGTAGAGGTTCTTCGGCGCGAAGCACGCGACGGGAACGCCGTCGACCTCGCCGCCCTCCCAGCGCACGAAGTCGCCCACCGCGAAGCACGTGAGGTAGCTCGGGCAGCGTTGGTCGAGCGCCCACTCGGTGGTCTTGGTCGCGCCTTCGACGTGCTCGCCCACGAGCCGTCCGTTCGCGAGCGCGGTGAGCGATGTGTCGGCGGTCAGCCGAATGCGAAGGGTCGGGCGCACGGCGGGTAGATCGACGGTGCAGAGCCAGTGGCGTGCGCGCTCGGTCTCGTGATCGGAGGCCACGAAGCGTGGCGCGTTCGGATCGGCCTTCGTGGGCGAACGAAAGAGCAGACCGCTCTTGGGCTCGATCACGTGGTAGCGCAGGCGCACCTCGCGCTCTTCACCTTTGGTGAACGGACGATCGAACGCGAGCGTGAGCGTCGCGTCGTCGTAGCTGGAGCGCACGCCGTCGCCTTCGACGCGCACGTCGCGCAGCTCGAGGCCGTTGAGCACGATCGTGTCCGCGCCTTCGTCGTTGCAGCGCAGCCGGTGCACGAGCTCCACGTCCACGCGGCGCGCGTCGAGATCGATCGTGAGGTGCAGATCGAGGTGGATCGGCTCGAGGCGGAGCTCGGGCGCGTAGTGGCGCGAGGCGTCGGTCGAAGCGAACTCTCCCGCGGCGCGCTTTTCACGGGCGTCGAGGTCGAGGAAAGTCGCAGTGCGGTCGGCGAGGAGGATCGTCATGAGCGGCGGATTCGTAGCAGATCCGACGGCGCGCGCGGGAAGGACGCGCGTCGAGCCACGCCGAGCGTGACGAGCCCGTTCGTGGTCGCACGCACGGCGTCATAGGTACGGCGTCGCAGGTACGGGAGTAACGCTTCGCGTCATCCGCTCGACGGGGCAGGCCGCACGCCATGAGCACATCGAAGATCGTCATCCACCGCGCGGGCTCGTACGAGCAGCTCCGCGTCGAGTCCCACCCCACGCCCCGCCCGAAGGCGGGCGAAGTCGCGATCGACGTGAAGGCGAGCGGTGTGAACTACGCCGACGTGATCGTGCGCATGGGGCTCTACGCGTCCGCGAAGGAGCTCGTGGGTTGGCCGATCACGCCCGGCTTCGAGGTCGCGGGCGTGGTACGCGAGCTCGGCGAGGGCGTGACGGATCTGCAAGTCGGCGATCGTGTGATCGCGGGGCTGCTCTTCGGGGGATACGCGAGCGCGGTGGTCGCGCCGCGCACGCAGGTGTGGAAGCTCCCCGCAGACCTGAGCTTCGAAGAAGGCGCCGCGATCCCCGCGGTGTATCTGACCGGTTGGTTCGCGCTGCACTACCTCGCGCATCCGCGCCCCGGGGACCGCGTGCTCGTGCACAGCGCGGCGGGCGGCGTGGGCTCGGTGCTCGTGCAGATGGCCAAGCGCATCGGCTGCGAGGTCACGGGCGTGGTCGGTCGCACCGAGAAGGTCGAGGTCGCGCGCGCGCTCGGCTGCGATCACGCGATCGACAAGTCGAAAGAAGACCTTTGGGCGCGCGCGAAGACGATCTCGCCGCGCGGCTTCGACGTGGTGCTCGACGCGAACGGGGTCGAGACGCTCAAGCAGAGCTACGAGCACCTGCGCCCCGCGGGCAAGCTCGTGGTCTACGGCTTCGCGACGATGATGCCGAAGACGGGCGGCAAGCCGAACTACCTCAAGCTCGCCGCCGATTGGATCCGCACCCCACGCTACAACCCGCTCGATCTCACGAACCAGAGCAAGAGCGTGCTCGCGTTCAACCTGAGCTACTTGTTCGACCGCATGGATCTGCTGGGCGAAGCGATGGACGACGTGCTCGCGTGGATGGCGGCGGGTGAGCTGCGACCGCCGGCGGTCAAGACGTTCCCGATGAGCGCGGTCGCGGACGCACACCGGCACATCGAGTCGGGCAAGAGCACGGGCAAGCTCGTGCTGATTCCTTGAAAAGAGACTGATTGCCGATTGCGCAAGCCGCCCCACTGGACGGCGCGCAGCGAGCGACAGCGAGCGAAGGCTCGCGGGAGGGGGCCCCATCGGGGCTTCATGCCCCGTGGGGGAGGGTCTGGCGACAGACCCTCAAGGAAGCTGAAGAGAAGCTCGGCCGAATTCCGCAAGCCGCCCTACCGGACGGCGCGCAGCGAACGAAGTGAGCGAAGGCTCGTGGGAGGGGGCCCCATCGGGGCTTCATGCCCCGTGGGGGAGGGGCTGGCGACAGCCCCTCAAGGAAGCTGAGCGCGCGAATCAATCCACGCGTCCGTCGAGGCAGCGCAGGTAGGCGACGAGCGCGCTCATCGCCGCTTCGTCGAGCGCGTCGGGATCGACCGCGGTCTCGTCGTGCGCGCGGATCGCCTCTTCGATCGTCGACGCGCTGCCGTCGTGGAGAAACCGTGTTTGATGCCAGAGGCCGTGCAGGGTCGGGGTGTCGAGACCGGTCAGCGGCGCGCCGAGGCGCGAGCCCGAGGCCGCGCTCAGGGTGCCGACGTCGTGCAGCACGGGCTCGCCGTCGACGAGCGCGCTGTCGGTGAGCACGGCGCCCGCGTGGCAGCTCGCGCAGCCCGCGCTCGCGAAAACATCGCGCCCCGTGCGCGCGAGCTCGGGCAACGAATCATCGACGCGTCGGTGCGGGCTCGGCGGCTCGCGCAGCGACGCGACGTAGGCGGCGAGCGCGTCGAGCTCTTCGGAGCGACCGGCCTTCGACGTTCCGAGGGTGTCCGAGGTCGCCGCGAAGTCGGCGTCGCTCAGCAGTCCCCGCCCGCCCTGGTGCGCGCGGATGTCGTTCTCGAAGTCCTGCACCTCGTCGAAGTTCGCGCTCCAATGCAGCGGTCCGTGATCGACGCGCCCGAAGAGCGGCGGCGTGCGGCGCAATCCTTCGCCGCGCGCGGTGAAGTCCCACACGTGGTGGTCGGAATCGCCGTCGAGGTGGCAGTGCGCGCAGGCGACGTAGCCGTCGCGCGCGAGGCGAGGATCGACCGCGTCACCGAAGAGCTGTTTTCCCCGCAGCACGTTCGGCGCGAGGGGCTCTTCGTCGACGGTGGCGAGGGTGCCGATCGCGACCGGCAGCGCGCTCAGATCGCTCACGTCCCAGAGCTCCACGCGCCGATCGAGCGACGCGTTCACCACGAGCCACCGATCGTCCGCCGAGAGCGCGACGCCGTCGGGCGCGTAACCCGTGCCCTGCAAGCTCCCCGACTGGGTCCGGTTGATCACGTCGAGGCGTTCGATCGCGCGGTGCCCGCGATCGGCGAGGTAGAGGTAGTCGCCGCGCGCGCTGTAGACGCCCGCCGCCACGAAGCCTCGGTTGTCGAACTGTTTGCGGCGCGCGAACCGCTCCACGAACGCGCCCTCGCGGAGCTCGAGGAACGAGACCACCGCGCGCACGCTCGTCTCGAAGGTGAGTGGGCGCGTGCTGCGGAAGGTGCCCTCGCCGAGGTTCGCTTGGGTCGAAGGGATCGCCGCTTCGCGTCCCGTCGGATCGAAGAGCACCTGCTCGAGGTAGCTCGGCAGCCCGCCGCTCTCGCTGTCGTTGCTCGGCTGGGGATCGAACGCGAGCGGGATCACGTCGCGCGCGCCGCTCTCGCGATCGAGGAGCACGAGCTCGCCGACCTCCTGTGAGCGCCAGCGCGTGATCGCGAGCCGTCCGTCGGGCGCGAGCGCGATGCCACGCGCGTCGACGATCGCATCGAGCGTGCGGATGACCGCGCCCTCGCGAACTTCTGCGACCGTCCCGAGCGCCTGCAGCGTGACGAAGAACGAGCCGTCCACGGCCACGACGCCGAAGGGGCGCGACGCGTGTGGGAGCGCGATCACCTGCGGAGCTTCGTCCGACTCCGGTCGCGCGATCACCGCGAGCGCGGCCCCGTCTTGGCAGGCGATCGCGAGCGCTCCGTCGTCGGCGAACGCGAGCGTGCGGGGACCGCGCGGCACCGACACGCGACGCACGAGCGAGAGCGATCCGTCGCGAAGCCGAAAGATCGTCACGAGGTCGGCGTCGGTGCTCACGACCGCGCCGAGCTCGCCGCGCAGCGCGATCGTGCTGCTCTGCCGTGGCACGAACATCGGCGGCTCGGTGACGGAGACGAGCCGGCGCGCGTTCGCCTCTTCGCCTTCGCGCGAGACCACCAAGCGCACCGTGAAGCGACCGATGCTCTCCCAACTCGCCTCGACCCGCGCGTCCGGGCCTTCGATCACGCGACCGTCGCCGAGCTCGAAGCGGTAGCGCTCCGCGTTCGAGGCGCTCGCGTCGAGCACGATCGTCGCGCCGACGTCGGCGTAGGCTGGGGCATCCAAGAGCGCGACGAGCGGGGTAGGGCCCGCGTCGACCGCCTCCGCGTCGAGCTCCGCATCCCGCGCGGCGTCGAGCGCCCCGTCGAGACCCGCATCGCTCGGGGCGTCGTCGTCGCCACAGCCGAGCGCGAGGCTCGTGAGGACCAGCAGGAACGCGCCGCATCTCGGTCGTGTCACCGCGGACGCGCGGGCTCGGAGAGCGCGGCGTGCCGCCACACCCGACGTGAGCTCCTGCCCACGCGAAGCACGCACCGACATCCCATGCTCGACCAAGCTTGGCATCACTCGCGCGTCGTGAAGGTGTAGGTCGTGCTCTCCGCGACCGCGTTGCCGACGAAGTCGACCACGCCGCCCGCGACGATCTCGAGCGTGTACGAGGTCCCCGGCGTCAGCGGGCAGAACGGGTGGAAGCTCACGAGGGTCTCCTGCGCGCTCACCGTGCCCGCCACGCGCGCGCCGCTCGCCGTCTCGTAGAGCCGCACCGAGCCTTCGAACGCGCTCTTCGAGTCGACCATCTCGGAGAAGCCGACCCCGAAGCGCGACGTGAGCGCGAGGTCCGTCGCGCCATCGGCGGGGAAGGTCCACGTCACGCGTGGCCCCTGCACGTCGCGCGCGGTCTGGAAGGGGATCACCGCGCTGCCTTGATTCCGCAGGGCTTCTGCGTCGACGCTCGCGACCACGAAGTTCCCGATCGGCGTCACGGTGTCGAGGTCGCCCGTCAGATCGAAGGTCGCGACCTCGGTCGGGCTCGACGGATCCGAGACGTCGTACGCGTAGCCGATCGAGCCCGCGCCCTCGAACGCGTGGTCGTCCTTCACGAAGACGTAGCCGCCGCCCCCTTCGCTGCGCACCGCGCCCACGAAGGTCGGCCTCGCGGGATCGCGCACGTCGTAGATCATCAAGCCCGCGCCCGAGCTCTTGCGCGCGTACCAGACGTAGCCGTTCACGAGGTTCGTGAAGTACGCCTCGCGCGGCTCGCCCTCTTCGTCGCGCGCGAGGAAGTCACCCCCGCCGATCGGCTGCGGATCGATCGGGTTCGAGAAGTCAAGCAGCACGGTGCGCGGGCCTTCCGCGGCCGTGGCCACGAGCAGGTTGCCGATCACCTGCACCTGACCGACCCGCAAGATCGGATCGAAGACGTACTGCGACGCGAGGCGCGGGTTCTCCGGATCGGTCGCGTCCACCACGTAGACGCCGTTGTCCGCGCCACCGACGTACGCGTAGGGCGCCTGCCAGAACACGCTCAGCGAGACACGCGCGTACGCGTCCGGGTAGAAGAAGCCCGGCAGGTCCATCGTGGAGACGCGGCGTGGCGCGCTCGTGTCGCTGACGTCCCAGAACTCGATCCCGCCGCCGCCGGCGAAGAGCGCACGCGTCATCGCGCCGACCACCGCCCACGATCCCCCGAGGTGCGAGAAGCCGATCGCATGCGTCTCGCGCATCGTGGGCGATCGCCCGACCCCGCGAAGGATCGGCGCGCACGGATCGGTGGCGTCCCAGAAGGTGAGCCCACCGTCCGCCCACTCCGGCGCCCACGGCATCAGCAAGTATCCGTCGTACACCACCAGCAAGTTGTGGTGTTGGATGTCTTCTTCGTGCCCGCTCAAGTAAGCGCAATGTTCGCCGAGCGCGGACTCCTCGAAGTCGACTTGACCGACGCGTGGGATCCAACCCTCCGAACGCCACGCATCGGGCGCGGGGAAGGGGCCAGGGTCGGCCTCCGGATCGCAGAGCCCGAGGGCAGGCAAGGGTCCCGCGTCGCCCGGACCCGCGTCGGTGCCCGCGTCGCGACCCGCGTCGAGCTCGCCCGCGTCTTCGGGACCCGCGTCGAGCCCGCCGTCATTCGTGGTGTCGTCGTCACCGCATCCGAAGATCGCGAGCACGAGCAGGAGCCATCGCGTCATTCGAACGAGGATAGTGGCAATCCCACCCCAGCGACGATCGGTGCCGACGATGCGCGCACCGAACGTCAGGCGGGACCGGAGAGCGTCGCGGACTGGCTCTCGGGGAGATCGGTCACGGGCGGCGGGTCCCCGCGCAGTCCGCGGATCCAGAACACCACGACCGACACGATGCCCCAGCCGAGCCCGACGACCACGCCGCCGTCCACGATCCCGCGCCACGGCTGCGGGAGCTGCCGCACCAGCACGATCACGAGCACCAGCACGACGAGGAACACCCAGCCGACGATCTGCTGGCGCCGCTTCGCGTGGAAGAGGCTCATGCAATACGGCAGCGCGAGCAGCACGTGCAGCGGTCGTGGATGGCGACCGAGGTGGAAGGCGCGCGCGACGACCCGCGGCGAGAAGCGTTTCTGGAAGCCGCGGTAGCCTTCGGCGTACGCGTTGAAGATCACGAAGCCCACGAAGAGCGCTTGCTGCCCGGCGCTCATCGCGCCGTCGCGCCACACCTCGAGCGCATAGGGCAGCAGACGCATCGTCGCCTGCGCGAGCAGCAGCACGACGAGCGCGACACCCCAAGTGGCGATCAGCGCGGGCATGAGCCGCCCTTCATAGAACGCGAGGCGACGCGCGCCAACGACGTTTTGGAGCGCTCGGTCCACCCGCTCGGGAGTGCTCACCGAACATCGGGGGCCGTCGTGTCTGGCAGACCTCGCCATGCGACGGCGGTGCACGCCGGGGCGCGCGATCTCCGATGGAAGCGGAACCGTTCGTTCCGAGACACGGTGGCGTCGCGTGAGCGCGCGGCGACACGACACTCGATCCCACCCCCGAACCGTCGCATCCTCGACCCATGACCGCGTTCAAGGTCGTCATCCCCGCGCGCCTCGCCTCCACCCGTCTCCCCGAGAAGCCGCTCGCCGATCTCGCAGGAAAACCCCTCGTGGTCCGCGTCTACGAGCGCGCCTTCCACGCCGGCGCCGACGAGGTCATCGTCGCAGCCGACGACGCGCGCATCGTCGACGTGGTGAACGCCGCGGGCGGCCGCGCGGTGCTCACGAGCCCGCACCACCCGAGCGGCACCGATCGTCTCGCGGAGGTCGCGATCCTCGAGCGTTGGCGCGACGACACGATCGTCGTGAACCTCCAGGGCGACGAGCCGCTCGTACCCGGGCCGCTCCTGCGCACCCTCGCCAACGCGCTCGCCGAAGAGCCCGAGGCCGCGCTCGCCACCGCGGCCACGCCGATCACGGAGCCGCGCGAGCTCTTCGCGCCGAGCGCGGTGAAGGTCGTGCTCGACGAGCGAAACCTCGCGCTCACCTTCAGCCGCGCGCCGATCCCCTGGGCGCGCGACGCCTTCGGCCCGCTCTTGCGCAGCGAGCCCCCGAGCGAGCTCCCGCCTGGCGTGCCCTACCTGCGCCACCTCGGCCTCTACGCCTACCGCGTCTCGACCCTGAAGCTCCTCGCCGCCACGCCGCCCGCCGCGATCGAGAAGGCCGAGAGCCTCGAGCAGCTCCGCGCCCTCGCGCTCGGTCTGCGCATCCACGTCACCGTCCTCGACGAAGCGCCCCCGCCCGGCGTCGACACTCCGGAAGACCTCGAACGCGTCCGCGCGCTCTTCGTTTGAGCGTTCCTCGATCTCAGCGCTGTTCGATCTCTCGGGTTTGTCGTTCCTACGAATCCGGGTGAAGCTCGTCGCATGATTCGCTTCTTCGCGGTCGGAGCCCTCGTCGTGGGCGCCTGCACGAGCTCCACGGATCCCACGAGCGATCCCTGCGCGCTCGTCGGCGCGTTGCCGGACGCGAGCTGCCCCGCGGGCTGCCAGGTCTTCACCGCGAGCGTCGCCGACACCACACGGGGCTGCGTGCTCCCCGAGTCGCGCGTCGTCGCGTGCGGCGAGCCCGACGTCAGCTATTCGGGAGGCCTCACGCTCACGTGCTTCGAGCACCCCGAGGCCTCGCTCGCGTTCATCCACACGATGACCGGGCTCCGCGACTACGAGGACGAGTCGGCGCCCGATCGCCTGGAGCTCGTGGGTTGGGAGCACTGCCCGGAGGGCCACGGCTTCGGAGACACGCGGCTCGAGCTACCCGCCTGCGAGTGAGCAGGCCCCGCGTCGAGTCGACGCTTCTCCACGTTCCTCCCGTGAACAGTCGAGTCGACGCCTCCGCGCGTTCCTCCCGGAGCGCCCCGCGTCGAGTCGACGCTTCGTCGCGCGGGTGCCACACCTTCGCCCCCGTGCAGCTCCCCTCTCGGCTCGGCGTCTTCTCCCCCGGAATCCTGCGCATCCCGCACCTGCGCGGATTCCTCGACGGCGCCGAGCTCGTCGCACGCCCGGATCTCTCGCGGCGTTCCGTCGACGCGGTGATCGGCTGGGGCCACAAGCCGACCGCCGATCGTGCGCGCGCGTTCGCCGCGCGTGAAGGTCTCCCCTACATCGCGCTCGAAGACGGCTTCCTGCGCTCCGTCTTGCCCGGCGTGACGGGCGAGCCGCCGCTCTCGCTCGTGGTCGACGAGCTCGGCATCCACTACGACGCGACGGGGCCGTCGCGCCTCGAGCGAACCATCGCCGAGCTCGAGCTCGACGAGCCGCTGCGCGCACGCGCCGAGCGTGGCCTTCTGACGCTCCGCAAGCACGCGCTCTCCAAGTACAACCACCAACCCGATCTCGACCTCGACGCGGCCTTCGACCTGACGCCGCGCGGCGGTCGCGAGCGTGTGCTCGTGATCGATCAGACGGCCGGCGATCTCTCCATCACCAAGGGCCTCTGCGCGACCGACTTCCCCGGGCTGCTCGCGCGCACCCTCGATGAGCACCCGCACGCCGACGTGATCGTCAAGACGCACCCCGACGTGCTCGAAGGCAAGAAGCAGGGCCACGCGCTGCGCGATCCACGCGTCCACCTGCTCACCGCGTCCGCACATCCGCCCTCGCTCTTCTCGCAGATCGATCGTGTCGTCGTGATGACCTCGCTCGTCGGCTTCGAGGCCCTCGTGCACGGTCTGCCGGTCACGACCTACGGCGTCCCGTGGTACGCGGGCTGGGGCCTCACCGACGATCGCGCGGACATCCCGGATCGTCGAGATCGCGCGCGCGATCTTCCGACCCTCTTCGCCGCCGCCTACCTCCGTTACGCGCGCTACGTCGATCCCGAGACCGGTCTGCCTGCGCCTTTCGAGACCGTCGCGTCGTGGCTCGGTCTCCAACGCCGCCTGGGCGAGCGCACCCGCGGCACGATCGTCTGTGTCGGTTTCTCTCGCTGGAAGCGGGCGTTTCTTCCGGGGTTTCTCCGGGGGCCGGGCACGACGATCGCGTTCGCGAAGGACGCGAGAGCCGCCGCGCGCGTGCTCGACCGCAGCTCCGAACGCAGCATTGGACCATCGCGCGATTCGTCACCCACCGCGTCGCGCGCGGCCTTCGTCGCCTGGGGCACCAAAGGCGACGGCGACCTCGCCGAGCTCGCCACCCGCCGCGACGTCCCGCTCTGGCGCATGGAGGACGGCTTCCTTCGCAGCGTCGGGCTCGGAAGCGACCTGCACGCGCCCGCCTCGCTCGTCCTCGATCGCCGCGGCCTCTACTACGACCCGCGCACCCCGAGCGATCTCGAAGAGCTCCTCCAGCACGCCGAGCTCGACGGCGACGAGCTCGTGCGCGCGCGCCTCCTCCGCGAGCAGCTCGTGAGCACGGGTCTGTCGAAGTACAACCTCGGCGCGTCGACCCCGCTGCGCGTGCCCCAGGGCCGCCGCGTCGCGCTCGTGATCGGCCAAGTCGAGGACGACGCCTCCATCCGCCGTGGCTGCCTCGACGTGCGCACCAACCTCGCGCTCCTGCAGGCCGCGCGTGAGGCATCTCCCGACGCCTTCCTCATCTGGAGACCCCACCCCGACGTGGTCTCCGGCAACCGCGAGGGAGCGGTCGCGGACGCCGACGTCGCGCGCCTCGCCGACCTCGCCGCGCCCGAGGCCCGCATCGCCGAATGCCTCGCCGTCGCCAACGAAATCCACACGATGACCTCGCTCGTCGGCTTCGAGGCGCTGCTGCGCGAACGCGCCGTCCACGTGTACGGCCACCCCTTCTACGCCGGCTGGGGCCTCACCCTCGATCGCCACCCCCACCCACGCCGCACCCGGCGCCGAACCCTCGACGAAATGGTCGCCTGCGTCCTTCTGCGCTATCCCACGTACGTGAGCACGGCGACCGGCCGCTACACCACGCCCGAGCGCGTGGTCGCGGAGCTACTCGAAGCACGTCATCGCGGCGGCGCCATCGCGAGCAGCCGAGGTGGCCGCTGGCTCCGCAAAGCCCGCAACCTCGCGCGCTCCTTCGACCCTCGCTGACCGTCGATCCGATTCCGTCGCCGAGCTGCCCACGTTGAACGACTCCCGCTGATCGAGAGCCCACGTCGCATGACCGCACCGCTCCATCGCGCACCGCTCGCACGCCGCCTCTTCGAGGCGCGCATGCTCCGCGTCCCGCCCAAGCGTCGCGGACCGATCGCCGGTCACCCTGGGGCGGTCGTCGGAGCACCGAGCCGACCCGGACAGGTCTCGCAGCTCCCGCACCTCGGCTGCCGCCACGCGCTCCTCCTCCAAGGCCCGGCGGGCCCCTTCATGCGCCGCTTCGGCGCCGAGCTCCGCGAAGCGGGCATCCGCACCACCAAGATCAACTTCCACGCCGGCGACGTCCTCTTCTACCCGGGCCCCGACGCGATCGCCTTCCGCGGCACTCGCGCGCAGTGGCCCGGCTTCATCAAGCAGCTCGTCCGCGAGCGCAACGTCGACGCGATCTTCCTCTTCGGCGACCAACGCGAGCACCACCGCGCCGCGATCGAGGTCGCGCGCGAGCTCCGCGTCGCGGTCTGGGTCTTCGAAGAAGGCTACCTGCGCCCCGACTGGATCACGCTCGAACAAGACGGCGTCAACGGCCACTCTCCGATGCCGCGCGACCCCGACGTCTACCGCCACCTCGATCTCCCGGAGCCGACCGAGGCCGCGAAGGTCCCGCCGAGCTTCGGCATGTCGGCCTGGTACTCGACCCTCAACGCGCTCACGTTCACGCACGCGAACCAGGGCTTCCCGTTCTACGAGCACCACCGGAACCTCAACGCCTGGTTCCACACCGCGTCGTGGGTCCGAGGCTTCGTGCGCAAGCAGCGCTTCGCCTACGAAGAGCGCGGCCTCCTCGAAGAGCTCACCACGAAGTGGAGCAAACGCTTCTTCCTCGTGCCGCTCCAGGTCTACTGCGACTTCCAGATCCGCCACTCCCGCTTCCGCGACGTAGAAGAGTTCCTTCGCGAGGTCGTCGCCCGCTTCGCCCGCAGCGCGCCTGCGGACCAAGCGCTGGTGCTCAAGCACCACCCGATGGATCGCCCCTTCAGCGAGTACGGCGCGCTCGTGAAGCAGCTCGCGAAAGAGCATGGCCTCGAAGGCCGCCTCTTCTACTGCCACGACCTCCACCTCCCCACGCTCCTCAAGCACGCCCGCGGCTGCATCACCATCAACAGCACCACCGGCCTCCAAGCCCTCCATCACGCGTGCCCCGTCCACTGCGCCGGCCGCGCGGTCTACGACCTCCCGGGCCTCACCCACCAAGGCACGCTGGAGTCCTTCTTCCGCGACCCCGGCACCTTCGACGCCGACCTCTACGACGCCTTCCGCCGCTACCTCCTCCACGCCAGCCAAGCCAACGGCAACTTCTACGTCCGCGCCGACCGAGAAGCGGGGCCTACGGGAATCCGGTGGTTCGGGGGGATTTGAGGAGCGTCGCTCACCTCTTCTGGCCGACGCTCGAACGCGCACTCGGCTCCGACTCTACGGTTCGATCTCATGCAGCCCACCGCCACCGATCTCCCCGAACGATACCTTCGCCTCGCGCGCCGCCAGTGGGAGGAAGATCAGCGACTCGACGCGCACTACGATGCCGTCTATCGCGGTCTGTACTCTCGCTCGGACCTGAAGGAGCGCAGGTTCGTCAATTTCGGACCCGGTAGCTTTCGACACCGTTTCTGGCGGAATGCGGACCGGCGATACGACGGCAAGACGTGGAGCGAGCAGCGCGACCGCGGCTACGAGATGCAGATCGACATCGAGTGGAATCTGATTCAGCAGACGAAGGTCGCGGTGCCCGACTCGTCGATTCAAGTCGTCTACTGTAGCCATCTCGTCGAGCACGGCTGGGATGACGACGTCCGCGTGTTCATGAAGGAAGTCCATCGGATCCTCGCCAAGGGCGGGGTATTTCGCATCACGTGCCCGGACACGGCGCTCGGAGTCCGGGCGATGCGGCGCGGCGATCGATTCTACTTCCCGAAACAAGGGGAGCGCCCGACGTCGTACTTGCTGCTGGAGCATTCTTCCTTGATCACGCATCCAGAGAATCCGACGCGAGTTCGCCCCGAGGAGGCCGACGGATTCTTCAAATCGTTTCCAGACGAGTATGCTGCCCTGGACGAAGCGTCTCGCCTGTCCGACCGTTCGCTTCAGGACCGGATCGGAGCTCACGTAAACTGGTTCACGATCGAGAAGCTCACCCGGTTCTTGCAAGAGGCGGGCTTTTCCCGCATCTATCGCAGTGGTCACCGGCAGAGCATTGCGCCGATTCTTCGCGACGTTCGATACTTCGACAAGACAGACGCAGAGATGAGCTGTTACATCGACGCGCTCCGCACGTGACTGTACCACCCGACACGAATGCGAGCTGAACGATGAAGGTGCTCTATTTCCTCGAGCCAGAGATTGAACGAGGAAATCCGCTGTTTCGGCTGGGGACCGTTCGCAACCACCTTCGGTTCGAGATCCCGAGCATTGCCGCTCATCCAGATGTCGATGTCCGTCTCGTGTGTTCCGACGCCGTGCACAAGGCGATCGTGGAGAACGGGTTTCTAGACGGAGTTCCGATCGTCGGAATCTCCGAAGCGGACGTTCGCGAGATTCACCGGGACTATCTCGCGGCCTCGAACGCCTGGTACAACGACAGGGCTTCGGCGCGCGCCGAAGAACGAGCGATCGAGCTCTATCGACGTCGGCTGGGGGCGTTCGTTCCCGACCTGGTCGTTTGTTACGAGTCGAGCGCACCCTTCTTCGCGCGAGCCTTCCCCGGATGCCGGATCGTCCACAACACGCTGGGAATCTTCTCTCGCGCGCCCTATCCCGAGACGTCCTGTCTCGACCCGGTCGGGGTCGGCAAAGATGCGTTCTTGCGACGTCACGCCGATCGAATCTTGTCGACCCGAATCGATCCACAGCAGACTGCGCAGCTCGCGGAGCTGGAGAGTCACTACCGCAAAGTGTTGCTGGACCACAGCCCCGTGACACGCGCGCGTGCGCGCCGACATTGGTCGCACGTGGTGCTGTTACCGCTTCAGGTCTCGAACTACTTCATGTTCGATGAGAACGTCGAGGCCGACGTCCGAATCCAGAGTCAACACGAGTTTCTGGAGTACGTCCTCGAACGAGTAGACCCCGACGTCGGTGTTCTGACGACCCTGCACGGGGCCGAGGCGGACTGGTTGACCCCCGAGGTCGCGGTCGCGATTCGCGAACGCTTTCCCAACTTCATCTTCGATCCCGACCTGCAGCGCGTGCCGTGGGCGTCGCAGCACTGCCTGCCACACGTCGATGGTGTCCTCACTGTCTCTTCCTCGGTGGGCCTCCAAGCGATGCTTTGGGATCTGCCAGTGGGGGTACTGGGCCGTTCCCACGTCGCCGCGGTGCGTGACGCGGCGACCGTGGAGGGACTGGTGGCCCTCTGCCGCGAAGGGGCGCGACCCGACAAGCGGGGCGCGCTGCACTACCTGCTCACACACTACTACCCGCTCTTGGAGCGCTACCACCACGATCCGAGTTGGTTCTACGATTTCCTCAGCCGAGTGCATTCCGCCGAAGATCCGAAGGGATTCGAGGTGATGGCACCCATCGCGGAGGACCGTGAAGTGTTCGATGCCCTTCGCGGAGCCACGCGCGCCAAGCACTACCTTCGAGACCTCGGCAAGGCCAAGGTCGAGCGGCGCGAGGAGGCGCGCTCCTCCGCGATCGTTGCCGAGCTCGAGCGGCACGACGTCATCAGCTTCGACGTCTTCGACACCCTGATCACGCGCCCCGTAGCGCATCATGGTGCCGTGCTCGAGCTGGTCGAAGAGCGGTTGTCGCGGCGACTCGACGATTCCGAGTTGCTGCGATCCGTCGCTGCAGTGGGCGGGTACAAGCGGCTTCGCCTCGACGCCGGAGCGCGCGCGATGCGACAGGCGCAGGCCGCCGGTCGCGAGGAGTTCGACATCATGACGCTCCTCGCGGAGATGTCGAACCTCGCGGGAATATCGCGGGAGAGTGCCTCGGCGTTGTTCTCCCACGAGCTCGACGTCGAACGTCGACTCGTGCTGCCTCGTGATGCAGGAGTCAGGCTTCTCCGCGCTGCTCGCGCCGCCGGCAAACGCGTGATCCTCGTGAGCGACACGTACTTCGACGCCTCGTTCGTGCGCGAGCTGCTCGAGCGCGCAGGTATCACCGAGTTCGACCGTTTGTACGTTTCCTCCGAGTTCGGACTCCTGAAGAAGACGGGGGCGCTCTTTCGAAGGGTTGGAGAGCTGGAAGGGTCCAAGCGCTTCCTGCACGTCGGCGACAATCGGATCTCCGACGAACAAATGTCGACTCGAGAAGGATGGACGGGGCGTCATCTGCCCGCGGTCTTTGCGCGCTATCAGGACTCTCCAGCCGTCAAGCGTGCGTGGGCCCGAGTCGATCTGCGAAGGAGCTTGTCCTCGTCGGTCCTTCACGGCCTCATCGCCTCACGGTACGGGGACACCCCCCCACGCGACGGAAGCGACTTCGACGGCGACCCCGTTCGCCTCGGCTTCGAGGGCGCGGGGCCGATGTTCCTTTCGTTCGCGATGTGGGTTCTGCGCGAGAGTGAACGTCGGGGTGACCAGGACCTCTTCTTTCTCGCGCGCGACGGCTTCCTCGTGAAGGAGATCTACGATCGCTTGATCGCGGCGGGGTTCCGCGGTCCGCGAAGCCACTACCTCCTCGCGTCTCGCCGCTCACTCTCGACCGCGTCGTTGTCGTCCAAGGAAGACCTGCACGCCTCGCTGCGTCTTCGATTCAGCGAGACGACTCTCCGAGCATTCTTCGCGGATCGTTTCGGGTTGGACGTCGATACGTTCGACGGACGCTGTCTCCTCGATGCAGGGTTCTCGAGTTGGGACGATCGAGTGTCTGACCGTGCGAGTCACGCACCCGCCCTCACCCGCCTGCTCGACGCCTGCTCGGAAGGGATTCTGGCCCGCAGTCGAACCGAGCGTGACGCGATGCTCCGATACCTCGAGTCGGAGTCGTTCTGTCGAGCCTCACGCAAGTCCGTGGTCGACATCGGGCACAACGCCTCGCTTCAGAAGGCGCTCGGAGAGTTGGTCGGCGTTCGTGATCTCGGAGGCTTCTACTTCGCTACTTTCGAAGGAGCGAGAGAGGTGCGAGACGCTGGCTTCGACATCGATTCGTATCTGCTTCGCTTCGAGGACAATCGTTCGAGTGATCACGTCTACTGCAGGAGCATCGGCCTGTTCGAGTTCCTCTTCCTACCGGACCTTCCTTCATTTCGAAGCTTCGAGTTGGTGGAGGGGATGCCCCGGCCGGTGTTCGTCGACGGTGACGAACGCACGCGCGCGGCGTTGGTTCGGCAGGTTCATCGCGGGGTTCTCGAGTTCTGTGACCTGGCGATTCGGACGCTCGGCGACGATCTGCAGAGCATCACGTTCAGTCCGGGCGATGCGACGCGTCGTGTACTTCGCTTTGCTGAGCGACCGTCGCGACGCGACGCGGAGATGTTCGTCGGGGTCAGCTTCGTGGACGCGTTCGGGGGCAATCGAGAGCGTTTCTTGATCGCTCCGGCGCACGTGAAGGACGAGAAGACGTTCGTAGAAATGAGTTGGTGGCGAGCGGGAGGACGAGCCTTGGTGCAGCGAACGAAGAGTGCGGAGGACGCCGTGAGCCCTGCGGCCGACAAATGGACTGATTTGCTGGCCCAAGTTGCCAAGACTCATCCGACGGTGTCCCGGAAGGCGCGCAAGCTCGCGCGCGACCCGGTGCAGTTCTTCCGAGACGCGCGCGGCCTCAAGCATGGGGTTCGCCTCGTCGAGGCAGTGGATGCTTCGCTCGGCTCGGACCGTGTCGCGCGAAAGGCGCGAAAGTTGGTTCGAGATCCCGCGCTCTTCTTTCGTGATGCCCGTGTCGTTCGAGCGGGGGTGGGTGTCGTTCACTCCATCGAGGATGCGGTCGAGCCTGATCGGATCGCCCGCAAGTTTCGCAAGCTTCGTCGCGATCCCGGTCAGTTCGTCCGCGACATGAAGGTGTGGAAGCTCTTTCGACGCGCGTGAGCGAGCTCGCGCATCGAGGAACGTGTGTAGGTAAGCACGGCTCTTACGTGTCGGCCCGCCATGCGACTCTCACTCCTCGTTGTTTGTGCTGCCGCGTGCCATCTCTCGCACGAGCGCCCCGTCGATGATGCCGGCGTTCGGGACGACGCCGCAGTGACCGTGCCGATCGACGCGCACTCACCGAGCGAGCCCGCGTGCGTGACGGACGCCTCCACCACCTACGAGGGGCCTGGATGCACCGACGAGATCCGTACGTGCCTCGCGACCTGCTCCAGCGAGGAATGTTGGTCCTGTTACCTGCGACACCCCGATTGTTTCGACTGCGAGTACTTCGCCTATGCCGCCTGCACCGTGGATCACGACTGTGAAGATCTCTGGGATTCGCTGGCGTGCTGCATGAGAACCCACTGCTCGGGCGTCGGCGTCTTGGCGTGTGAGGAGACGTTCTGTGGCGACGAGTTCATCGCGTTCGAAGATTGCGGCGAGCGGTTCTTCGACGAGTGCGCCGGCGTCGGAAGCGTCTGCGGCGCTCGGTGACGTGTCCGCCGTCATCGCGAGGCAGCTCGCCCACCATGCCCGCGAGCGTGGCCAGATCGCGGTCCTCGCGGTCCAGCGGCTCTCCCGCAGTCAGACCTGCGGGCCGCGACAATGAGTAGGCGCTTGCTCCGCTCGTCGTAGGCCACGGGTCTCTCGGACCCACTGTGCGCGTTCGGTCGCGGCGCCCCAGATGCCCATCCACGCCGTGTCTGGAGGCAAGCAGGATCGGCCATCCACGGCCAGCCCTGGCAACGATTGGCCAGCGTCGGCCGTGTCGCCGCGATTCCGCGCCCAGTTCGGGCGCCTCGTGGCGGCACGCATGTTGAAGAACCCACGCGAAGTCGATCCCCGATCTCACTTCCATGGAGTTGACATGTTGCCCGTTTCGAAGCGCCTCGACCCTGCGTCACGAGAGAACGGCAGTCGTGGTTCTGCGACGCCTCTCTCTTCTTCATTGCGGACGAAGGTGCTCGCGCTTCTCGTCCTCTCCGCCGGTTGCACCGCCGGGTCTACGGCGGACTTCGCGTTCGAAGACTCGGTGTTGGACGACGCGTGGATGGCGGACTCGGCGTTCGAAGCCGGGAAGGAGTCGTCCTTCGATGGCATGTACGAACAGTGGAAAGAGAGCGTGCTGGTCGATCCTGCGCTGCAGATCTACGCGGTGGGCGACCGCATCACTCCCACCTCGCTCGTCGGAGAGGAGGAAGCGCGCCGATACTTCGAAGCCACCGTGGCGGCGCCGAAGCTGACGCTGCACAACGGACAGGCGTATCCCGGAGACCCGATCGTCGGAAGCTACTTCCCCGAGCGCGCCGTCCTCCGCTACTGCGTCGATCGGGTGGGCTGGAACGCGGCCCAAGCTCGCTTCGCGTATCTCGGTCCGGAGGTGAGCCTCTTCGACCGCGTGGCCGATGCGTTCGGGGAGGCGGCCTCGGTATGGCAGACCATCTCGGGTGTGCGCTTCGTGCGGGACGTGGGCCGCGACGGTTCGTGCAGCCCGGCACCGGGCGACTACATCACTTGGTACGTCACGCCCTACACGCCGGATCCGGCCGAGCCGCTGGAGTACTTCGCGTTCGTCCTCCGGCCGCATCACAACGCGCTCGGTCCCAACTTCCGAGAGTTCCTCGTGTACGACGAAATGGTGGCGGAGTTCACGTTCGTGGACGCGCAACCCTTCATCAACTGGTTCACCCTCGAAGGCATCCTGCTGCACACGATCGGCACGGGGCTCGGGTTCGTTCCCGAGTCGAATCGCGGCGGCGTCGACACGAGCATCTGGCCTGCGACCTGCCGTAACGCGGACGTTGGTGGGATCTTCCTGTCGAACCCCGACGCCTACTCGGCCATGACCCACCCTTCGAACATGGCGGGCGTTCTGGCCAACCCGGACTGCGCAGGGCACCGGCCATTCGACTACGCAGTCACCTACCTCGATGCCATGGGCGCGGCATGCCAGTACGCCGGCGAGCACGGCCTCTACTTCTGTAGCCCCAGCGCACAAACGTCTCTGCTCGAGTTCGCGAACAATCCGGAATGCAGTCCGGTGCCCTTCTACAGCGGCGCCACGGGCGACTGTGGCTTCACGTTCAACTGGGTCGCACCTGCGCGGGCGTTCGAGGCCGCGCTCATCACGGCGCTGCAGTAGACGCAGGAGTTCCGCGGTCTCGCGTCGTACGGCGCGGCGCGCGTTCGCCATGCCGTCGCGGTCCGCGAGCACGCCGTGCCAGAAGCCAGGGCGCCGCTTGACGAGCCATCTCGCACGCGCTCGCCGGGACACGGTTCGACGACGGGTTGACGGACCGCGCCCGAGAGAACGTCGGAAGACACCGATAGCGAGGCGGTCGGGAGCTGTTCTGATTCGGTTTCGGTTAAATCGTCCGCTCACACTGTTGTGCGGTCGGTTCGTGACCGGTACGTCGACTGATCGCGGCTTGAAGCCCGAGCCGCCGTCGACCAGAGTCGGCCCGTGACGCGGACCTCGAGGACGGCGTCGTGAGCGCGGATGTCGAGCGGAGTCACCACGACCTTTCAGTCGACGATCGTTCGCACGGAGGTGGCTCCACGGCGGGCGTCCGTGTTGGTGATTGGAGAGTCGTCCTCGGTCGGAGTTGCGCTCCGTGAGGGGCATTCAGTCGTCGTAGGGCGCGCGAGCCCTTCCGATGTCGTGCTCGAAGATCGGGCGCTCTCTCGGCGTCATGCGCGGCTCACGTGGCGGGGCGAGGCGCTCTTCGTCGAGGATCTCGGGTCGACGAACGGGACGCTCGTGGATGGCGAGCGGGTGGCGCAGGCGACGGTCGCGCCTTCGCAGTCGCTCTCGCTCGGGGGCGTCGAGGTGCGGGTGCACGTGTCGCGGTTCGTGCCGAGCGCGAGCGGCGATCGGGCGACGGAGGACTTCGAGGCGGTGGTGGCGGTGGAGCTCGCGCGGGGGCGAGTGTTCGGTCGCCCGACCGCGGTGCTCGCGGTGCGGCATGCGTCGGACGAGGTGCGGGCCTCGGGTGAGGTGGAGTGGCTGCGGCGGATCGGCGCGGCGTTGCGGCCGGTGGATCGGGTCGCGCCCTACGCGCGCTCGGTTGGGCTCGTGTTGCTCGTGGAGGTCGACGAGCTCGCTTTGACGACGTGGGTCGCGCGGGCGCGCGCGTCGGTGGAGCCCGCGCCGCTCTTGTTCGGGGCGGCGGTCGCGCCTGTGCACGCCGACGACGCGAGCGCGTTGGTGCAGGCGGCGCTGGGAGCGCTGCGACGTGCTTCGTTGCGCGAGGTCGCATTCGCGCCGCGTGCGCGAGTGATCGCGGCGCGCCGAGAGAGCCTGGACCGTGCTTCGTCGGCTGCTGACCCGGCCGACCGAGAAGCTTCGTCGGCCGCTGACCCGGCCGACCAACAAGGTCCGCGTGAGATCGTGATCGCGAGCCCGCCGATGCGCGCGCTCCACGCCACGGTGGAGCGCGTCGCGCGCACGAAGCTGCCGGTGCTGATCCTCGGGGAGACGGGCGCAGGCAAGGAGCACGTCGCGCACGCGCTGCACGCGCGGAGCCCTCGCGCGGGTGGTCCGTTCAAGGCCGTGAACTGCGCCGCGCTGCCCGCGACGCTCCTGGAGAGCACGCTCTTCGGCCACGAGAAGGGGGCCTTCACGGGCGCGACGGAACGCGCGAGCGGGCTCTTCGAGCAGGCCGATGGCGGGACTGTCTTCCTCGACGAGATCGGCGAGCTCCCGTTGGCTGCGCAGGCGGCGCTCCTGCGGGTGCTCGAAGCGAAGAAGCTCGTGCGCGTTGGGGGCACCAAGGAGCTCGAGGTCGACGTGCGGGTGGTGGCGGCGACGCACCGGGACCTCGAGGCGATGGTGGAGGCGGGGACGTTTCGGGCGGACCTGCTCTACCGCCTCGACGCGCTCACGCTCGAGGTGCCCGCGTTGCGCGAGCGTGTGGAGGACGTCGTGCCGCTCGCGCGCGCGTTCCTGTCGCGCGCACGCGCGCAATGGGAGACGAGCGCGATCGACTTCGACGACGCCGCGCTCGACGCGCTCTGCGCGCACGATTGGCCGGGCAACGTTCGGCAGCTCAAGAACGTGGTGGAGCGCGCGGCCGCGATGGCGCTCGGTGCTCGGATCACGCTGGCGGATCTGCCGCCCGACCTCGCGCGCGCGGCGCGACCGGAAACGACCGTCGTGCGCGCCGAAGAGGCGCGGTCGCTCGCGGATCGTGTGGAGGCGTTCGAGCGGCAGATCCTCGGCGAGGTGCTCGAGCAGACGGGCGGAAACCAGAGCGAAGCCGCGCGCGTGCTGCGCATCCCGCGTCGAACGCTCGCGCACAAAGCGAAGCGGCTCGGGCTGGTGTGAGCGCGATGGGCGACGAGACCACGCATCGCTTGGGCGGGTGGGCGGACGCCCGAGCGGTGGTCGACGACGCGAGGCCGACGCGGCGTGCGCGGTCGAGCGTGCGGGTACGGCCGGTGGACGCCGCGTCGTCCGCGGACGTTGGCTTCGATGCCGCCCGAGGTTCTCACGCGTCAGTCGAACCGGATTCGCTCGCACGCGCGCCCGAGAGCGCGGTTCTCGGGCGAGTGATCGCGGATCGGTATCGGCTCGGAGCGGTCGTCGGGCGAGGTGGGAGCGCGGTGCTGCATCGCGCGGAGGATCTTCGTTTGAAGCGCGTGGTGGCGATCAAACGAATGCACCGTGACCTCTGGGATCGGAGCGCGCGGGAGCGCTTCGCGGAGGAGGCGCGCACGCTCGCGGCGTTGCGTCATCCGAACCTCGTCACGGTGTTCGACGTCGGGGAAGACGAAGGCGCGCCCTTCGTGGTGATGGAGCTGTTGGAGGGGCGCACGCTGGCGAGCGCACTCACGACCAAGCCGACGTCCGAGGCCTTGCTCGCGTGGGTGTTCCCGATCCTCGGCGCGCTCGCGTTCGCGCACGAGCTCGGGATCGTGCACCGAGACGTGAAGCCGTCGAACGTGTTCCTCGAGCGGCGCGGTGGACGCGGTGCGGAGCGGCCCGTGCTCTTGGACTTCGGGATCGCGCGTCGTTCGGGGACTCAGGCGGCGCGGTCGGTGAGCACGGGCGCGATCGACGAGACCGCGCTGGTCGGCACGCCGGCGTACGTCGCGCCGGAGCGACTCGTGGGCGCGACGCTCACGCCGGCCGCGGACGTGTGGTCGATGGGGGTGGTGCTCTTCGAAGCGCTCGCGCGGCGGCTTCCGTTCGAGGGAGATGACGCGGAGTCGGTGATGCGCGCGATCGCGCGGGAGAGCGCGCCGCCGCTCGAGTCGGTGGCGGATGTGCCGCGGCCGCTCGGGATTGCGGTCGATCGTGCTCTGCGATCGGTGGAGCGGCGGTACGCGACTGCGCGTGAGATGGCGCGGGCGCTGCTGGAGGCGGCGCTCGCGAGTGGGATCGCGGTGCCGAGCGCGCCGGATCCGATGGGGCTCGCGGAGTGGGAAGAGTGGGTTCGGGAGGCGGGGGCGGAGGAGCGGACGGCGGAGCTCGTGGGGGCGTCGAGTCGCGACGCCGTGATTCGTGTGGGCGCGGGCGCGTCGGAGACGGAGACCGAGACCGAGGCGGAGACCGAGACGGAGACGGATTCAGAGACAGAGACGGAGACGGACTCGGAGACGGACTCGGAGACGGACTCGGAGACGGGGCCCGACACCGAGACTGAGACCGAGACTGAGACCGAGACTGAGACCGAGACTGAGACCGAGACTGCGTCGGCGACGGAGGCTGCGACAGTGATGGCGGCTTCGCTTCGCGACGACACGCTTCGCTCGAGGCGCGCGGTGCTCGCGGCGTGTGCCGTGTTGGTGGTCGTCGTCGGAGGGGTCGTGGGTTGGAAGGGGCGCGAGCGCGGGGAGGGCGAAGTCGCCTCGTCGCGTGAAACGGAGATCGGCGTGCGAGAGGACGCCGACGCGACTCCTGCGGAGGCGCACGTCACGCCGTTGCGAGCGTCGCTGTCAGACGTCGCTTCGGCTCCTCCAACGAGCGCCTCGGAGGCGGCGGCGCCAAAGACGGAGCTCATCGCGCCCGGCGCGTTGGACGACGCGCTGCGAGCCACCGACGCGACCGAAACGAGCGTGCGGCCGCGGTCACGCCTCGAGGTTCTGCCGCGCGCGCCTCGGCGTCGCGGGATCTCGCCGGAGGCTTCGGTCGCCTCGCCCGCCGAGCCGGGCCCGTCGCCTGCTTCGGAGATCGTGACGTCGTGGGACTTCTGATCCGAAGTCGCTCGCGTCGAGAGTCGCGGACCGGGTCGAGCGCTCGGAGCCCTCGGGGCCCGCACGCGCACTCGAGGAATCGATGGGCTCACGTACGGCTCGCGATCGTGGTGCTGAGCGCGCTCTTCGCGTCTTCCGTTCTCCACGCGCGCGCTCACGCGCAGGAAGGCGACCCCATGGCGGCCTCACCACCCACGGAGATCGCGCGCGCGGAGTTCGAGCGCGGCGTGGAGCACGCCACCCGCGGTGAGTGGAGCGAGGCCCGCACGCGGTTCGAAGCGTCGCTTCGCGCCGTCGCGCGTGTCGCCACCGCATTCAACCTCGTGCTCGCCCTCGACCGCCTCGGCGATCACGCGCGCCTCGTCGAGGTCGCGAACGTGTTCGACTCCCTCGCGCGCGCGGCGCGATACGACACGCAGCGCCGAAGAGTCCGCGAGCTCCGATTGGCCGCGGTGCGCGCGCTTCGGAGCAACGCGTTGGATTCGGAATCGGTCTCCGCCACCGACACGGACGACTCCACGGTGGTTGCTGCCTCGGTCCCGGACTTGGAGTCGGACTCCGTGACGGACTCTGACTCTGTCGCGGAGGCTGACTCTGTCGCGGACTCTGACTCGGTCTCCGTCACGGACTCGGACTCGGTCTCCGTCACGGACTCGGACTCGGTCCCCGTCACGGACTCGGACTCGGTCTCCGTCACGGACTCTGACTCGGTCTCCGTCACGGACTCTGACTCGGTCTCCGTCACGGGCTCTGACACGGTCTCCATCACGGGCTCAGTCTCCGTCACGCACCCGACCACCGAAATCATCGAAGCCCCCGCGACCTCCACGCACGAACGCATCCCCCTTCGCCGCGCCCGCTTCGCGCTCGTCTCGTTCGGAGCCGCCGCGCTCGTCGCATCCCTCGCGTCCACCTCGGTCGCCATCGTCGCCGCGCGCGATCTCGACGTCGCCGATCCTCAGGCCACCGGCTTCGTCGACGACGCGCTCCGTTACCGCCGCCTTCGTGCGGCGGCCTCTCACGCCGCGTGGGTGGGCGCGCTCCCGCTCGCGGCCGCGCTCGCGTTCCAGCACGTGCGCTCGCCGCTCGTCCGCTGGATCCTTCGTGGCCTCGGCGCAGGGCTCGCCATCGTCGGCGGCGCGCTCGCGATCTCGGCCCCTCGTCGGCTCGGCGACACCACGCTCACCGGACCGCGCCGCGCGGTGGGCGCGAGCTTGCTCGGACTCGGAGTCCCGCTCCTCTCGTTCGCCTGGGGGGCCTCGTGAGCTTCGTGTCGCGTCGGCTTCTTCCGAGGTGGATTCGGCGACGCGCCTCGAGTCGACCGCAGCCTCACGCGATCCTCCGCGCGCGTCCGAGCGCGTTCGTCGTCGCGCTGCTCGGCGCGCTCGGCTGCCTCGACGAGACGAACCCCTGTCCACCCGGGCTCGTGGTCGAGCCGCGCGAGGGGCGTTGCGTGTGGCCCGACGCGAGCGCGCCCGACACCGACGCCGACGTGCTCGTCGACGCCGGCGTCGACGTCCCCGAACCGCGTTGCCCGAGCGTCGAGACGGAGTCGTGGCGCGCGCTGCACCAGAGCACCGAGCTCGTCACGACGATCCAGACGTGCAGCGAGTCGGGCTGCACGAGCAGTCCGTGCGACGTTGCGAGCTGCCTCGCCGACGAAGCTTCGGTGACCGAGTGTCGCGAGTGCGTCGCGCACGAGGCTCTCTGCGCGACCCAACGATGCCCGAACGCGTGCACCCGCAGCTCGAACGGAGACTGTCTCGCGTGTCTCTGCGAGGCGGGCTGCGTGGAGCGCTTCGAGTCGTGCGCGGTCGCGTCGATCGGCGTCTGCACGAACGCGTTCGGGCGCGACGCGACCGACGACGAGCTCGCGCTCTCGACGCCGGTCGTCTTCCGCCGCAAGTCCGCCACCGGCTTCACGCGCTCCACCGCGTTCTACGCCGACGATCCGAGCCGCGACGACGACCGCCGGAGCTACGCCGCGATCGGCCACACGCTCTTCGCGAGCTTCGCGTTCGACGGAGCGGACCTCTTGCTCGAGCACCTCGGCGAGTGCGACACGCACTGCGCCGCGCGCATCTCGCCCGTGCTGCGCGACGGGACGCTCGGACGCCCCGCGTACCTCGGTCAGTGGCCGCGCGGCTTCGACGTCGTGGTCCCGTTTCGGCTCGACGGCGCGCCGCATCTCTTCCTCTACAAGAGCGGGCGCGTTCCCACCGCGCTTCAACCGCGTGGCACCGCGATCGTCTACCGCGTCGAGGGCGAAGCGCGCGCGATCCAGCTCGTGCCGCTCTTCGAGGGCGCGTGGACAGTCCCGGTAGAGCCCGCGTGGACGCACGTGCGCGCGTTCGCCATCGAAGGCGCGACCTACCTGCTGCAGTACCGAGGGGGCGACGATCACGCGGTTCAGATCACTCGGCTGTGGATGGACGAGAGCGCGCTCCACTTCACGCGCGTTTCGCACGAGCTCGTGTGGGAGCCGGACTGGCACGTGGTCGAGACGTTCCCGATCGGCACGCGTTGGTTCGTTTTGCAGCACGCGCGCCAACGCGACGGCGAAGAAGGCGGACGCGTGCGGGTGAGCGCCCTCGATCACGACTCACGCGGCGAGCCGTTGCCCTCGTTGCCGATCCTCGCCACGAGTTGGCCCGGGACCACCCACGTCCACCCGTTCCGAACTCCGGGCGGGCTCTACCTCCTGCGGCGCGACGAGGTCTCGGGCCGTACGGACTTCGTACGCTTGCCGACCTCACCCGCGCGCTGGATCGACGAACCGGGCGAGGTGGTGAACACGCGGAGCTGGGGTACCGCGCCGCCGTGGGACGTGGTCGGCGTGGCGCGCCCGCGCCTGTGGGAGGAGCCGTGATGCGCTTTGTCGACGTGGTGTTCGCGGCGGCGCTCGCCGTCGCGCTCGCCGCCTGCGAGCCACCACCGCCGTGTCCCGAGTGTCCGCGGACGCCGCCGGCGGTGCCGCGCGACGCGGGACCGAGGGACGCTGGCCAACCGTCGCCACCCCCGCCAGGCGATGGTGGTCAAGATTGGCCGGATGGGGGCGCGGTGGAGTGCCGGACGCCCCCAGAGACATCGTTGTCTGCCGCGTTCTGGCGACTCGATCTCACGCGTGAGCTCTGGTCGTGCTCCGTGGAGCACGCGTCCTCGGACTGGCCCGGGTCGTGCACAGGATGCGCGTCGGACGTCATCTACCGATGCGCGTCCATCAGTTGTCGTGAGGAGTGCGGCCTGACTGCGACGTCATCAGCATGTCGGGCATGTGTCTGCAGATCTTGCGTCATGGAACCGTCGGTCAGAGAGCTGTGCGTTGCGTGTGATCCGACGAGTGATCGTTGTCATGACGGTCGTTCGGCTGCTTCGGTGCACGTACTTGCGTCGATGGTCATTCGATAGTCCGGTTAGGAGGAACAAGTGGGAAAGAAGAAGATCTCTGTTGTGCTCGCTGCGTTGATCACTCTCTGCGTGTCGGGAGTCGCGTTCGCGTGGGACAGTACCGTCACTGGGGTGACGATTCTCAAGATCACGGCGCTTCAGGACGGCAGCTTCTACATCCAGGCCGACAAGGATCTGTGCGATCCGAGCGCCGACAATCGGATTGGCTTCGTGTACAACGGTACGACGCTCAACGGTGGTGCACAGCCTTGGACGGAGCGCGGAGCGAACATGATGCTGAGCGTTGCTACGGCGGCTCAGCTTTCGGGGCGAACGGTCACGGTCTACGCCGATAACTCCACGGGATGGGGATGCCGTATGGGCGCGATCCGGATGGAATGAACGTTCAGATGCGGTTCTCGATTCTCTGGGTAGCCGTCCCACTGGTGCTCTTCGGAGCATCCGCATCGGCCCAAGTCATCCCCTGGACCGCGCACACCCGTGGCCGGATGATCGACGTCTACGACCCCGGTGAATCTCCCGAGCACCTGCTCGCCACCGGGCTCACGTTCGCCGCGCTCTCGAACGCGGCCTACGAGGACGACCCGATCGCACGTCGCCTCGACGCGGAGGACGCGCACTTCGACGTGCTGCACTTCGAGGAGCGGCCGGGCACGGATGCACAGGCGTTCGTGGTCCGCGACAACCGCGCGATCGTGGTCGCGATCCGCGGGACCGAAATGGACAGCCCGCTCGACGTGCTCCTCGATGTAGTCGTCGCCGCGCGTGATCGTGATGTCGGCGCGAGCGCGGTCTCCCCCCTCGCGCCTTCGGTCACGGACGTGATCCGCGACGCGAAGGCGCGCGATCCGCGGCTGCAGGTCTGGCTCACGGGCCACAGCCTCGGCGGGGCGATGGCGCAGATCTACGCGATGCACTTGCGCGACGTGGGCATCCGAGTCGACGGGGTCGTGACCTTCGGCGCACCCGCGCCGGGAAAGAGCGACTTCAGCGTCTTCTACGGCGGCCTCGCGGAGCGGACCCACCGCTTCGAGAACGAAGAGGACATCGTCCCCTGCATGCCGCCCGACCAAGTCGCGTGGATCCAGAACGGACACACCCACGTCGTCTACGCCGACCGCGTCGATGACTACGCGCCCGGCGGCAGCGAGTGCGACTCCGTACCCGCCGCCGCGATGGGCGCGCTCTTCTGCGACGCGCCGCCCAAGTGGCGCCGCTTCCTTGGCGTCGTCCTCGTGCCTGGCTCGACCGTCACCTGCGAGATCCCCGATCCACTCCGCGCGTTCGGCGACGTCCTCCTGGACGTGGTCGGCGGCCGCGGAGGAGCCCTGCACGGCATCGAGTCGTACTTGGGCCGCATCAGCGCGCGAATCCCTCGTCGCGTGGAAGCGCTGATCGGCAGCTGACGGCCCGAACCGCGATCCATCGAGGGATGGGTCGCGGCTCGGAGCATCGACTTTCGATCGGCTCGCTCTCTGCGAGCGTGGCCGCGCGCGGTCGACGAGCCTCGTCGTGCCTGCGGCGCTGGCTCCTCGCGGGCTGAGGTTGCTGCGTCGCACGCCTGCTTCTGCGCGGCCGACCTCGGCACGCTCGGCAGCTGAGCGGTGCGGCTGGCGGCCACCTCGCGGTCGTTCGTTCACGCGCCGCCGCCGCGTTGGTTCGTCGCTGCGGCGGCGCGGCCGCGCTTCGTCACCCCGCCTCGCTCGCTTCTCCCCGGAAGCGGGCTGGGTCCTTCATTCCCGAAACTCCGGAGCTCTCATGTCTCTTTTTCAAGTTTGTCCGGCGAGGCGATGGCGAATTCGTCTCTGGCTCTCAACTCTGGTCGCCCTCGGTTGTGGCGACGCATCCATCGCCCCCACGACGGAACTCGCGGCGCCGCATGCTACGGTCGATCACACCGCCACGCTGGAAGCGGTTGATGGGGGCGTACCTGGCGATGCGAGCACGAGCCCCGAGGCTCGAGTGGTAGCGTGCCTCGAGCGTGCTCAGTCGTTCGCCGACGAGCACCGCTACGACGACGAGGTCCGCGTAGGCGACCAGGTCGTGGGGCGCTACGACGCGTGGCTCGCCGACTCGGAGATCACCTGTCGTCGAAAGGCGTACTTCCCCGGCCGCGACGAGGAGTACGGGCTGTTGGGTCGTGAAATCCACCTTTGGCCCGATGCGATCGTGCGCTTCACGATCGACGAGGCCTTCGATGTGGCCGATCCCAACCGTCCGGGGCGCACGAAGACCGATCGCATTCGAGAGCTCGTGCGGAGCTTCGCGATTCAGCACCACGTGTCGTTCGTCGAGCTGCCGCGGACGACGTCTGTCGAGCGGCGACTCCACATCCAGTCGAACGGAATCGACTTTTGCGGAGGAAACGCCGATGTGGGTTACGAGCTCGGTCTCTCCGTGGGGGACGAGTTTCCGAGGAAGGTGCGCTTGCGCGACGTGTCGACTTGCGCGGGTTGGGACATGCAGCGGGTCGTGCACCATGAGCTCGGCCACCTGATTGGGATGGTCCACGAGCACCAGCGCTCCGATCGAGACGACCACCTTCGGACCTATCCGGAGTACTTCATTCCGGACTTTGTGGATGACTACGACAAGAACGAGTACTCGAGTCCGCGCGTAGGCTCGTCGTACGACTACGACTCCATCATGCACTACTCGCCCTGGGGAGCAGCGGCCGGTCGTCCCTCGATGTTGATGCGACGACGCTGGGACTTCCTCGTTCAGCGCGCGGGATCCACGGTGCGGACGGACCTCGCAGACGCGAGCTTTCGCCGCGTTCAAGAAGACACCGTCGGCGGTGTGGGTCCGAACGTTCGCGGGCTCGAGGCGGGACCTTCCGGTGTAGGCATCGAACCTCTGGCCACCGTGCTCACCGACGGACCGACGACCCCCGACGGTGTCGGCGACCTCGTCACCTTCCAAGGAAGTCGCCTGTACCGAGCGGCCTTGAATGCGACGGCTTGGAGCAACTTCGGACCCGCAGCGTCCTTCACGCTGGACCGCGCCGAGTTGGCGGTGGGAGACGTCACGGCAGATGGTTCACCCGATCTGATCGTTGCCGGTCAGGCAGGGTCGTCAGTCGTCATCGGGGTGTTCCGTCCGCTGTCGAGCGCATGGCAATGGACCTCCGTGAGTGGGACCGCGGCATCGGTCCGGATGCTTCATCTCGCCGACTGGGACGGCGACGGGGTGCTCGACCCAATCGTGCGCGTCACAGGCTCGAACGACCGCCTCGTCATCGGGCGTTTTCGTACCGGTTCGACCACGCTCACCACGCAGTCGATCTCGGGCAACCCCGACTACGTGCTGGTGGGGAACTTCGACCTCGATGCTCAGGCCGAGACGCTGGTGCGGGGCGATCGCTACATCCGCAATCAAAATGGCTCGATCGCGCGCGACCTCGGCATCCCGATCGCACATGACCCCGCGAGGCTCGGATATCCCCGCGTGACGCGGCGTACGACGGCGTTCGGCGGTGGTGCAGCCGAGATGGATGAGATCCTCTACCTCACCGGAAGTGGAACCTCGAACACGGTTCTGCGGCAGCTTCGTGACGGGACGACGGAGACGGCCTTGAGGTCGGTGTTCCAGCGTGAGTTCTCGACCCTCGATGACGTCGTCTTTGGCGCATTCGCCGTGGGCAGCGACACCGTGGAGTTGTGGATCTCTCGCGGCTTCATCGAGCTCGGAAGCACGAGCAATCTATCCAATGGCGACGTCGCCGCGATCGACACCGCGTACCCGGACGACGCGAATCCCGGCCACTTCATGGCGATCGGAGGCGGCGTGTTCGTGCCGTTCCCGTGCGCCATCGACGAAGGCTTCGGGTACTGCCCCTGATTCAGCGCGCGCTGCGAAGCCCACCGCACTCGTCGCGCGGTGGGCGCGGCGCCTCACCCCATCATCCCCGCGACCGTCTGCCAGATCGCCAGCCCCACGCCCACCAGCGACTCGCCCGCGATCAAACCCGCGGCCAAGACGATGAGGAAACGTTTGCTCCACTCGGGCTTGGTCTTCGTGAGGACGAACGCGACGATCGCGCCCGCGAACATCGAGACCGAGTAGAGGGCGGGGACGACCATCGCGAGGCCGATGCTGCCGGGGCTCGGGACCCAGGTGGCCGCCTTCTTCGGGAGGAGCTTCTCGAGGAGCGCGAGGACGACGCCGAGGCCGCCTGCGATGGCCATCGCTTCCATGGCCATCGTGGGCATCGCGTCGAAGCCTTCGCGGAAGAGCTCGGCGACCGCCTTCCACGCGGCGACGGCGGGGGCGGGCCACTCTTCGGTGACGAGGAGCATGCCCTTGGGGTCGGGGATGAGGAGGAGGTAGCCCGCGCTGCCGATGATCGCGCCCGCCACGACGCCGAAGCTCTGGCCGACGGCTTGCGCGCGCGGGGAGGCACCGATGAGGGCGCCTGTCTTCATGTCGTGGAGGAGATCCGCGCATTGGCTCGCGGCGCCACCGGTGACGTTGGCGGCCATGAGGTTGCCCGCGACGTCGCCCGGGCTGAGCACGCCGAAGACGAGCTGCGTGACCTTGCCCATCGGACCGACGGGCGTGATGCCGGTCTCGCCGGAGACCCGGCCCGCGACGATGGCGAGGACGAAGGTGAAGAGCACCGCGCCGATCGCGAGCCAGAGCGGGATGCCGAAGAACGCGGTCTGCGTGATGGCGGCGAGGGCGAGCGCGCCGATCAGCGCGCCGAGGAAGACCTTGCGCGGGACGTCGTTCGGATCTTCGACCGCGCCTTTCGTGCGACGCAGCGCGTTCATCATGCTCTTGCCGCTGAACGCGAAGCTCGTGAGCGAGGCGGTGACCATCATCGCGACGCCCGGCCAGAGCATCCACTTGTTGATGGGGCCGAACCACATCGCGTCGGGCTCGAGCGGGCCCGGGGTGGCCCAGCCTTCGTCGAGCGCGATGGGCGCGAGCCAGAGCCAGGAGACGACGGCGCCGAGGATGAGCGAGACGCCCGCGCGGATGCCGATGATCGCGCCGACGCCGACCATGAGCACGCTCGGCTCGAGGCTGAAGCCGAGGTTCGCGAACGTGTACTTCGTCGCGCCGCTCGCCGCGCCCGCCTTGGCGCCGATGGAGCCGGGGAGCCCGAGCGGGTGGAGCTTCGCGAAGTGCGCGACGAGCTTGATGGTGGCGCCGGTGACCGCGCCTCCGAGGAGCATCATCACGCGCGCCATGGCCTCTTTGCCCTGCGCGTAGATCTGCTTGATCGTCTCGGCCGACGCGACGCCGCCGGGGAAGGGCAGCTTGTCGACGACGATCATCTGGCGGCGCAGGCCGATCGCGACGACCACGCCGACGAAGCTGACGGCGGCGGTCCACACGACGAGCACGACGTAGCTGAGGTGGTGGTCGGTGAGGATCGTGTAGGCGGGGATCGCGGAGACGAGGCCGGCCGAGCTGATGGAGGCCGCGGAGGACGCCGCGGTCTGGTTCACGTTGTTCTCGAGCATCCCGATCGGGCGGAACGCTTTGAAGATGCCGAACGCGATGAGCATCGCGGTGATGCTCATGTTGAAGCCCCAGCCGATCTTGAGGCCCGCGTAGATGTTGCAGAGCGCGAGCACGCCGCCGATCAGGCAGCCGCTGAGCACGGCGCGAACGGTGAGCTGTGGCGACACGAGGTCCAGCGGCGGGTACTCGTTCGGATCGAAGGGCTTGTCCGCGGCGGGGCTCGGCTCGGGGGTCGACATGGCGGCGCAAAACACCACGGCCGCCCGCGTGTGACAAGCGAATGGCGAGCGAACGACGCCTCCGCTGAGAGGGGCGTCACGCTGGGCGGGCGTGGCTTCTCCGAGAGTCGGGCTCGGAGTCGAGTCGGAGTCGGAGTCGGAGTCGGAGTCGGCGTCGGAGTCGGATGACGCTCACGAGACCGGAGCTGCTATCACCACCGGATGAGCGAGCTCCGGCACGTCCTCGACATCGCGGCGCTGCACGCGCTGCTGCAGCGCGAGTTCCCGCAGGCGGCGGGCTTCGGCGAGATCGTCTCCGTGGGGGGCGGCGAGCTCGTGCTCCGACTCCGCGACGGCGACGACGATCGACACCTCCGGCCCGGGGGCACGCTCTCGGGGCCGACCCTCTTCACGATGGCGGACCTCTCGTTCTATGCGCTCGTGCTCTCGCTCATCGGGCCGGTTCCGCTCGCGGTCACCACGAGCTTGAACCTGAGCTTCCTGCGCAAGCCCTCGCCCGGCGAGCTCACGGCCCGCGCGCGCATGCTCAAGCTCGGATCGCGCCTCGCGGTCGGTGATTGTGTGATCGAGTCCCCGGGCCTCGACGGTCCGGTCGCGCACGCGCAGGTCACGTACTCGATTCCGCCGCGGTGAGTCGTCCGGACTCGGTCGACCGAACCTCGATTGACCCCGCGTCCCCTGAGCGGCACGATCCACGCGTGATCCGCGCGCTCGCGATCCTGCTGCTGTCTTTCGTCGCCGCCTCGAGCGTGCGCGCCGAGGATCCTGCGCCGATCATCGTGGTCTTCGAGTCGACGCAGCGCGTCGATGCGGAAGCGCTGCGGCGTGCGTTTGCCGCCGAAGGCGTGCGCGCGGTCGGGGTGGCGGACGAAGCCGCAGTCGACGCGCGCGAGTGGCTCACGATCGCGTTCGCGCGTGACGGGCGCACCGCGACGGCGTGGCTGCGAGGTCCGCGCGGCTCGGCGCAACGCACGCTCGTGGCGCCGCGCCGCGATCGCACGGGGCGCTGGGTGGTCTCGCTCACGGCGGCGTTGGTGCACGAGACACACGCGACGCCGCCGGTGGTGGCGGAGGCTCCGGCGGTCACCGAGGTGCTCGACCCGTGGGCCCCGGCGGGCGCTCCGCAGAGCACGCCGGCGCGCATGCACCGCGTACCGACCACCGAGGTGCTCGACCCGTGGTCTGCGTCGCCGCAGCGCGTTCGGCGGGTCGGCGCGGTGCGCGCGATCGCTTCGCCCGAGGTGCTCGATCCGTGGCGTACGCCGCCCCCTGCGCCCTCGACGAGCGAAGTGATCGATCCTTGGACGGAGAGCGCGACGCGTCTGTCGCCGCCCCGATGAGCACCGAGCGAACGAGCGCGCGCATGAACGCGTCGACGAGCACGCGCACGAACGCGTCGACGGGCGCGCGCATGGACGCGTCGACGAGCGCCGCATGAACGAAGGGGACGCGCGATGACGGCCGGACGAGGTCTCACGCAGGTTTCGATCGAGGAGCTCGAGGCGCTCTTGCGTGCGCTGCACCGCGGTCGGTTCGAGCTGCCGCTCGAGCGGCACACGCTGCACTTGATGGGGCTGCACGGGCTCGCCGAGCACGGTGGGCTCTTGGTGGGGCTCGACGCGCGGGGGCTTCAGGCAGTGCTCGTCGCGGTGCTCGCGGAGCGGAAGGTGCGGGCGCGCGTGCCGCCGCCTCCGAGGGACTGAGGTTGGGGGAGCTGGCGGGCCGAGTGACCCGCGCGGTCAACGAGGCCACGGTGCCGCGCCGCGAACAGAAGGCGAAGCGTGCGCATCGCAGTGACGCTCGCCCGCGTGGGTGGTACGACGCGCCCATGAGCGAACGACCGCGATCCCCCGTCGACCCCCGCGCCGAGCTGCCCGAGATCGACGTCCGCGAGCACGGCGCCAAGCGTGGCGACGTCGAACAGGCGATGGACCGTCGCCTCTTCCTGCAGCTCCTCGTCTTCACCGCGCCGACCGGCGTCGACACGCAGCGCTACGCCGATGCGTTCCGCGCCGCGTTCGACGAGAACGCGAACCTCGTCGGCACCGTCTACGCGGACGCCAACGACCCGCGCGGCTTCGCGCTGCTCTCGTGGAGCGAGCATCCCGAGTACTTCGTCGACGAGGTGCGCGCGCTCTTCCGCCGCGAGCTGCTGCGCGATCTGAAGCTTCGCCCCGAGATGACGATGCTCGGCCGCACCTACGCGGGCGGCTACGAGCAGAACCTCGCGTTCTGGCTCTTGCAGCGCCCGATCGACACCGTGTCGAACCCCGCGTGGGGTTGGCACGTGTGGTACCCGCTGCGGCGCATCGGGATGTTCGAGCGCCTGCCCGACGAGCAGAAGCGCGCGATCCTCGGCGAGCACGGGCTCATCGGGCGCGCGTACGGCGCGACGGATCTCGCGCACGACATCCGCCTCGCGTGCCACGGCCTCGACGCGAACGACAACGAGTTCGTGATCGGCCTCATCGGACCGAACCTTCATCCGCTGTCTCACGTCGTGCAGTCGATGCGAAAGACGATTCAGACCTCGGAGTACATCCAGCACATGGGCCCCTTCTTCGTGGGCCGCGTGCTCTTCCAGAAGCGCTGAGGAAGGCGCCTCCATCATGGCGGGAAGCACCTTCGGAACCGCGTTTCGCGTGACCACCGCGGGCGAGAGCCACGGCCCGGGCAACGTCGTGATCGTCGACGGTTGCCCGGCCGGGATCGAGCTCTCCGAAGAAGATCTCCAAGTGGATCTCGATCGGCGCCGGCCCGGTCAATCGAAGATCGTCACGCAGCGCAAAGAAGCCGATCGCGCGGAGATCCTGAGCGGGGTCTTCGAAGGTCGCACCACCGGAACCCCGATCGCGGTGTTGGTGCGCAACGAAGATCAGAAGAGCCGCGATTACGCGGACATCGCGGAGAAGTACCGGCCTGGACACGCCGACTACACCTTCGACGCGAAATACGGGGTGCGCGACTACCGCGGTGGTGGACGATCGAGCGCGCGCGAGACGGTCGCGCGCACCGCGGCGGGCGCGATCGCGAAGAAGCTGATCGCGCATGCGTTCGGTGGCGAGGTGGTCGGTTACGTGACCGCGGTGGGCGAGGTGATCGCGACGGTCCCGCCCGAGGTCACGCTCGCGCAGGTGGAGACGCTGCCGAGCGGCGAGCCGAACGTCGTGCGCTGTCCGGATCCGCTCGCGGCCGCGAAGATGGTCGCGCTCATCGAGCGGGTCCGGAAGGACCAGGACTCGATCGGCGGGGTGGCGGAGGTCGTCGCGCGAAACGTGCCGGCGGGGCTCGGCGAGCCGGTCTTCGACAAGCTCAAGGCGGATCTCGCCAAGGCGCTCTTCTCATTGCCCGCGGTGGTCGGCGTGGAGTACGGCGCGGGGTTCTCGCTGGCGACGATGCGCGGCAGCGACGCCAACGACGTGCTCGTCGCGGAGGACGGCGTCGTGCGCACGGAGACCAACCGCCACGGCGGCATGCTCGGTGGCATCTCCAGCGGGATGCCGATCGTGCTGCGCGCGGCCGTGAAGCCGACCTCGTCGCTGCCGCGCGAGCAACGCACGATCACGAGGTCGCTCGAGCCGACGACGATCCGCACGCGTGGGCGCCACGATCCGTGTCTCTTGCCGCGTTTCGTGCCGATGGCAGAGGCGATGGTCGCGGTCACGATCGCGGACCATTGGCTGCGTCAGCAGGCGCAACGTTGAGTTTCCGGAGGGGCGTTCCGGCGCCCCTTCGGCTCAGCTTCCGCCGAAGCGCCACATCAACACGGCGGCGATCGCGAGCAGGAGCAGGATCGTCCAGATGTGGTCGACCCAGGTCTTTTTCTTCTTCGTCTCGACGCCGACCGCGCGCTTGAAGCCGCTCGTCAGGCTCTGCATCGCGCCGCCGCCCGACTCGTGATCGGGCGCCTCTTGTTCGGCGTTCTCGCGCTTCTCCGGCGGCACGTAGCGCTTCTCGCGACGCTTGGACGCTCCGGATTTGGCCTGTCGCTTCTGCTGCTTGCTCGCCATCGCGCGCGCACGATACGTCAGGAGCCGATGCGGATCACCTCGTGATCCGATCTCGTGCTCGGACCTCGTGATCGAGCGTTCGAGCACTGGACCGAGCACGGGCGCCCGATGCTTCTCGGTCGGCCGGGTCAGCGGCCGAGCTCAGGCGGCGACGCGAATCACGACCTTGCCGAAGTGATCGCCGGCGCGGAGGTGACGCAGCGCCTCGGGCGCTTCTTCGAACGCGAACACCCGGTCGACGACGGGGCGCACGGTGGGATGTGCGGCGAGCGCGCGGTTCATCGCTTCGAAGCCCGCGCGGTGTCCGACGAGGATACCTTGCACGCGCACCTGGCTCATGAGGATGCGCGTGAGCGGGACGGGCGCGGTGGATCCGGAGAGGTTGCCGATGAGGCTCACGATGCCGCCCATGCGCACCGCCTTGAGCGACTCCTCGAAGGTCTTCGCGCCGCCGACCTCGACTACGAGATCGACACCGTCGCCTGCCCACTTCGCGGCGGGGCGTCCCCACTCGGGCGTCGTCCGGTAGTTGAGCGTGGCGTCCGCACCGAGCGCCTTCGCGCGTTCGAGCTTCTCGTCGCTGCTCGAGGTGATCATCACGCGCGCACCGAGGAGCTTGCCGAGCTGGAGCGCGAAGAGGCTCACGCCGCCGGTGCCCTGCACGAGCACGGTGGAGCCCGCGGTGACGTTGCCTTCGGTGACGAGCGAGGACCACGCGGTGAGCGCCGCGCAGGGGAGGGTCGCGGCTTCTTCGTCCGTGAGGTGCTCGGGCACCTTCACGACGCCCTCCGCGTCGAGGGTACGGCGCTCGGCGAGCATCCCGGGCAGCGGGCCGCCGCGCGACAAACGCACGACCGAGCGCTCCGGCTCGCCCGCGATCCAACGCGGCGCGAAGGTGGCCGCGACGCGATCGCCGACCGCGACGCGATCGACGCCTTCGCCCACCGCGATCACGCGCCCGACGCCGTCCGAGAGCGGCACAAGCGGCAGCGGCATGCGCGGGTCGTATTGGCCCGCGACCATCAAGGTGTCGCGGTAGTTCACGCTGCACGCGGTGACCGCGAGCGTGACCTGTCCGGGGCCCGGCGCGGGCTCGTCGACCTCGACGAGTCGAAGGTGCTCGAGCCCGAACCGATCGAACGACCAGGCGCGGCTCATCGCGGCGCCTCCGTCTTTTCGCCCGAGTCGGCGGGGTCAGCCGCCGACCTCGTTGCCGCGGAAACCGTGATCGGAGGATCGAGCACGAGCCGCGCTTCGACGAGGAAGGTCGGGATGCCTTCGATCACGAGGTGCGCGCGGCGTCCGTCGCGGGTGACGTACGCGCCATCGAAGCTCGGGACGGCGGCGCCGTCGACGCGACGCGCGGCGCCCGCAGCGAGGTGGTCGCGCAGCTTCTGCAAGGTCGGCGCATCGGCGAGTACGAGCGGCTCGTGGGTCTCGGGGTCGACGAAGTCGGGCATGGCGCGCGAGCATAGCAGCGCGTCGTGGATCGGCCTTACGACGCGTCGCGGGTTTCGCGCCGAGTTGCGCACCTCTCGTTCCGTCGCGTGAAGCTTTCGAGACGCGTACCTGACGCAAGCTGCGCGACGGTGCGTCGGCGCTAGCATCGCGCGATGGAGAGGCTCCTTCCGCTCGTGCGTTGCCCGCTGACCCTCGATCCGCTCGTGCTCGTGGAGGGCGACGCGACCGAGGGCATCCTCGCGACGGGCGACGCGGACGACGACGGACACGAGTACCCGGTGCTCGGTGGCGTCCCGGTGTTGGTCCCCGACGCGGCGGCGTTCCTCGCGCGGCATCGTGACGCGGTGCTGGCCGCGCTCGCCGAAGAAGGTCGTGTGTCGAAGGCCACCGTCGCGCTCCTGCACGAGGTGGTCGACGGAGTGCGTGGCGACGACTACCAGGCGTTCGCGGAAGACTGGACCGCGCGCGAGGTCGACGTGGACGCGCCGGGCTTCGAGGTCCCCGAAGGTGCAGAAGGTCGCGCGCTCCGCGACCTGATCGCGCAGGGCGATCCGTGGCGTCGCATCGCGGCGGCGGTACCGGCCGACGCGAAGGATGTCGTCGAGGTCGGACCGGGCGCGGGACCGCTGACCACGCACCTCGCGCGTGGTCGTCGGCTGTTGCTCGTCGATCGATCGCTGCGCGCGCTCTTCACCGCCGCGCGCCATGCGACGGATGTGCAGCTCCTGCTCGGCGAGGCGGAGGCGCTGCCGCTCGCGCCCGAGAGCACGGACGCGGTGGTGGCCGCGAACGTGATCGACCTGCTCGGCGATCCGATGGCGTTCCTCGCGCGCGCCGCGAGCGCGCTGCGGCCGGGCGGAACGCTCGTGCTCACCACGCCCGATCCGTGGCCGTGGGAGGAAGATCCCGAGAGCGCAGAGGCGCTCTTCGCGCACGTGGGGCTGACGCTCGAGACCTTCGAGGACGACCTGCTCTGGCTTCGCGAGCACGGGCCGCGCGAGATTCAGCTCTACCGGATGCAGCTCGTCGTCGCGCGACGTTGAGCGCAGTCGACCGGCGCGCGTGTCGTCGAGCGGTCGCGCAGACGTCGTCGCGCGCCGAACGGCGCGTGTCGCGCAGGACCTCGCTCAGCCGCGCGTCGAGTCGTCCGCGCGCCACCACCACGCGTCGTCGCGAGCCGGCAGCACGTCGCGCGGATCACCTTCGAACACCACGGAGTTCGTGGGCGTCTCTTCGATCGTGACGCGCGCGACGCGGAGGCCCGTCGTGTCCGCGTCGAGGAAGCACTGACACTTCGCGGCGAGAAGCGCGGCGAGCAGCTCGGTCGTCGGATCGCCGGGCGTGATCACGAGGCGCCACCCGGCAAACTGCGTGTCCGCGATCGCGGCGAGCGGGTCGTGCTCCGAGAGCTGCAGCGCGTGATCGAGGTGATCGTCGACGAAGCGATGCCAGCGGCCCTTCGCGCGCGCGAACTCCGCGACCATGTTCGCGTGGCCGTCGAGCGGCGTCGGATGCTCCGTCGGCCGCTGACCCGGCTGACCGAGAAGCTCCGTCGGCCGCTGACCCGGCTGACCGAGAAGCTCCGTCGGCCGCTGACCCGG